>Ga0209181_10010895_pt1 | contig 11736 bp, 14 predicted proteins | sample MAT05_FD_187208 | JGI IMG/M metagenome (GOLD analysis project Ga0209181, IMG submission 187208) | Freshwater microbial communities from Lake Fryxell liftoff mats and glacier meltwater in Antarctica - MAT-05 (SPAdes) (version 2) | ecosystem: Environmental > Aquatic > Freshwater > Ice > Liftoff... | reverse complement strand
ACGTGCCGGCGACGTCATTCCCGAGGTGGTGGGCCGCGTGCCGGGTGCGCGCGATAGCTATGTCGGCAATTTCCGCATGCCACGCCGCTGTCCCGTGTGTGGCAGCCGCGTGATGCGTGAACGTGGCGGCATGGACCACCGCTGCACGGGCGGCCTGTTCTGCGCTGCGCAGCGCAAGCAGGCGCTGCTGCACTTCGCCAGCCGGCGTGCGATGGACATCGAGGGCCTGGGTGACAAGCTGGTGGATCAACTCGTGGACAGTGGTCTCATCCGCACGCTGCCCGAGCTCTACACCCTGGGCGTGGCCAAGCTCATGGCGCTGGAGCGCCTGGGCGAAAAAAGTGCGGCCAATCTGGTGGCAGGCCTGGAGAAGAGCAAACAAACGAGCTTTGCGCGTTTTCTCTACGCCATGGGCATACGCCAGGTGGGCGAAACCACTGCCAAGGATCTGGCCAAACACTTCGGCGGCATCGACCGCCTGATGGCGGCGAGCATTGACGAGCTGCTGCAGGTGAACGATGTTGGCCCCGTCGTGGCGCAGAGCATCCGCGCGTTTTTCGACCAGCCGCACAACGTGGAAGTGGTGGAGCAACTGCGCGCCGCCGGCGTCCAGTGGCCTGAGCAGGCAGCGGCCCTCGGCCCGCAGCCGCTGGCCGGCAAGACGCTGGTGCTGACAGGCACGCTGCCCACGCTGAGCCGCGACGATGCGAAGGCGCTGGTCGAGGCCGCAGGCGGCAAGGTGGCTGGTTCGGTGTCGAAGAAGACGAGTTATGTGGTCGCGGGCGCCGAGGCTGGCAGCAAGCTCGACAAGGCCCGTGAACTGGGTGTTGTCGTGGTTGATGAGGACGGGCTGCGGGAGCTTTTGCATGCGCAGACTTGAAGGTCCGCTTCATCAGCCGCCTGCGCGACGCCTGGCCTTGCTGGGTGGCGAAAGCAGCGGCAAGACCACGCTGGCGCAAACGCTGGCCGAAAAACTGCACACCGCATGGGTGCCCGAATATGGCCGCCAGCTATGGGAAGAACTGCGCCACACGCTGAGCGTGGAGGAGCTGCTGCATGTGGCGCGCCATCAGGTGGTGCTTGAAGACGCGGCAGCGGCGCAACGCAGCGGCTGGATCGTCTGCGACACCACGCCGCTGACCACGCTGCAGTACTGCCTGCACGACCACGGCCAGGCGCCGCCCGAGTTGCACGCGTTGGCGCGCCGGCGCTACGACCTCACGGTGGTGTGTGAACCCGATTTCGACTTCGTGCAGGACGGCTGCCGCCGCGACGATGTCTTTCGTCAGGCCCAGCATGCATGGGCGCTGGCGCAACTGCAGGCGCAGCGCGTGACTTTTCTTTCCGCCCGCGGAGATGTTGCGGCACGCGCAGCCCAGGTGCTGGCCTGCCTGCGTCAGATGCCCGCTCTGCCTTCACGCCTTCAATCGCCCACCCCACCGACCGCACCGACCTTACCGAGCCCAACATGACCGTTCGAGAAATTTTGAAGATGGGCGACCCGCGACTGCTGCGTGTGGCCCAACCCGTGCGCGCGTTCGGCACGCCCGAGATGAAGGCCTTGATTGCCGACATGTTCGAGACCATGGCCGCCGCCAACGGCGCGGGCCTGGCGGCACCGCAGATCGGCGTCGACCTGCAGCTGGTGATCTTTGGCTACACGCACAACGTGCGCTACCCCGACGCACCGCCGATGCCGGCGACGGTGCTGATCAACCCGGTGATCACGCCGCTGGACGACGAGGTGGTGAATGGCTGGGAGGGCTGCCTCTCGGTGCCCGGCCTTCGCGGCCTGGTGCCGCGGCAAGCGCGCATTCGCTACAGCGGCTTCGACCCTGAAGGCAAGCGCATCGAGCGCGAGGCCGACGGGTTCCACGCCCGCGTGGTTCAGCACGAATGCGACCACCTCATCGGGCGCCTGTACCCCACGCGGATGACGGACCTGACCCAGTTCGGCTACACCAGCGTGCTGTTTCCGGACCTGGCGCCCGATGCCGACGACTGAGCATGGCGGCTGATCACGCCGGCACAGTCGTTGCGCTGCCGTCGTGGCAGCAACATGGCTTTACATACCGCCGGGTCAGCGCGTGCAGGCAACGCTCCGTTGTAGCAAGATGAAGCGCATGCACACCCTCGTCTTGCCCGCAACCCGTGGCGGCCTGTATCTTCGACGCCTGCAGTTGCGACGCCTGCAGTTGCGACGTCTGCTGAGCCTCTTTTTCACCTTCAGCCTGGGCTTGATGCTGGTCTTGACCAGCGCCGCAGCCCGCGCCGAGGACGATCCGCCCGGCCGCGTGGGCCGGCTCGCCGACTTCAACGGCAGCGTTTCGTGGTGGGACAGCACCACCGGCGAGTGGACCGACGCAGAGCGCAACCGCCCGTTGACCACGGGCGACCGCGTCAGCACGGCCCGCAGCGGCCGCGCCGAATTGCGCGTGGGCTCCAGCGTGCTGCGCCTGTCGAACAACGCCGAGATCGAGGTGCTGCGGCTGGACGACGAGAAGCTTGTCTTCCAGTTGCACGGCGGCAGCGTGGCCTTGCGCGTACGCACACGCGAAATGGCTGAAGAGACCGAGGTCATCACTGGTGAAGCCCGCCTGCTGCCGCAGCGCGCCGGGCACTACCGCATCGACCGCAGCGCCGACACCACGCAGGCTGGCAGCTGGCGGGGTGAATTGCGTGTGGCCGATGCCGAAGGTGTGCAGATCGGCGCTGGCCAGCGTGTGGAGCTCTACCGTCAGGGGCGCGGTGGCAACGCGCTGCTGCGCAGCGTGAGCATTCCGATGTCGAGCGATGGCTTCAGCGAATGGGTGACCAGTGAAGACCAGCGAGAAGATCAGTTCCAGGACCGCACGGCTTCGACACGGTATGTCTCGCCCGAGATGACCGGCGCCGAGGAACTCGATCGTTATGGCCGCTGGGAACAACACCCCGATTACGGCGCGCTGTGGCTGCCGCTGGTGGTGCGCGACGGCTGGGCGCCCTATCGGCACGGCCGCTGGGCCTGGGTGCGGCCTTGGGGTTGGACCTGGATCGACGAAGCACCGTGGGGTTTCGCGCCTTTCCATTACGGCAGGTGGGTTTCATGGCGTGGCCGCTGGGGCTGGGTGCCGGGCGCCTATGTGTCGCGGCCTGTCTACGCGCCGGCGCTGGTGGCGTGGGTGGGCGGCGGCGGCTGGGGTGTTTCGGTGCAGATCGGTGGCCCCACGGTCGGCTGGGTGCCGCTGGCACCGCGTGAGGTCTACCGTCCTCACTATCGCAGCACGCCGCGCTACGTGGAACGTGTGAACCCGGCGCCGCCCTACCACTGGCGCCACCCGCCCAACCAGGTGCCGACCGGGCCCATCAGCTACGGCAACCAGGGCGTGCCGAACGGCGTGACGGTGGTGTCCCGCGATGTGCTGGTGCGCCGCCAGCCCGTGAGCCGTGGCGTGATGGAAATTCCCGACGCACCGCGAGGCGGCGCGCGCCAGCCGTTGAGCATGCTGCCCCCGCCGCCCGGACCTGCGGGCAATGGCACAGGTCCGCAGCCATTGCCGCAGCGGCGGCCGGATCTTCGCGGGGCTGATCGTTCTCAGGCGACCGAGCGCGAGGTGATCTCGCCGGTGCAGATGGTGCCCGGTGGCGCCCAGCCGAGGCCGGAGCCTGTGCGCGAGCCCGGCGCGCGCCCGTCGCGCCCGGATGTATCGCCGGACCGCGAAGACAGCCGCGGTCGTCGTGACGAAGACCGGCAGCAAGTTCCGCGCGAGGTGCAGACCGTGCCGCGCCAAGAGCGCCAAGAGCGCCAGGAACGCCCGGAGCGCGCCGAGCCACCCAGTCGCCCCGCCCGACCGGAAGGACCGGAGCGACCCGAGCGCGCCGAGCGACCCTCTCGTCCTACAGAACCCGAACGCGTCGGGCCGCCCCGGCCGACTGCCGCGCCTGAGCGTGCCCAGGCGCCCGTGCGTGAGCGCCCGCAGGAGCGCGAACGCGAGCGTCAAAGCCAGCGCTGAAGGCCGGCGGGCGCGGAATTCCAGTACTGAGCTTGCGTGCCCCGCAGCTTCAGCGCAGAAGCGGCCGCAACACCGGCCAGACATTGGCCAGCATGCGAGGCTGCGCTTCAGCCTTGGGATGGATGCGGTCGGCCTGGAACATCGCGTCGGCGTCCGGCCCATCGGCCACGCCGGCCAGCAGGAAGGGCACGAGTGCAGTGCCCTCGGCCTTGGCGACGGTGGCGAACAGAGCGATGAAGGCCTCTCCGTACTGACGGCCGTAGTTGGGCGGCACTGCCATGCCGGCAATCAGCACGCGCGCGCCAGCGGTCTTCGCAGCGCGGGCCATCTCGGCCAGATTGGCCTGGGTCGATGCCAAGGGCAGGCCGCGCAGCGCATCGTTGCCGCCCAGTTCCAGCACCACCACGGCGGGCTTGTGCTGGGCCAGCAGCGCGGGCAGGCGGGCACGGCCGCCCGAGGTGGTGTCGCCGCTGATGCTGGCATTGACGACGGTGGCAGCCACTCCCTCGCGCGCCAGCCGGGCTTCCAGCAAAGCCACCCAGCCAGACCCGCGTGGCAGGCCGTACTCGGCCGAAAGGCTGTCGCCCACCACCAGCACCACGCGTGGTGCTGGCCCCACCTGGGCCACGGCTGCGCGTGCAGACAAGGCGAACAACAGGCCGCTGGCGCTACAGTGCAACAGGAACGCGCGCCGCGCGATGACAGTAGCTTCGATGACAGAACCTCTCATAGACGTACGCAGTATCAGCAAGGAAGTGGCGGACGCCACTGGTTCATTGATCATCCTTCATGAGATCAAGTTCCAGTTGTGGCCGCGCCAGTCGGTGGCCATCGTGGGCGCCTCGGGCTCGGGCAAGAGCACGCTGCTGTCCATTTTGGCGGGGTTGGACGTGCCCACGGCGGGCACCGTGATGCTGGCTGGCACCGACCTCTTCAAGCTGGACGAAGACGCCCGCGCCGCATTGCGCGCGCAGCAGATGGGTTTTGTCTTTCAAAGTTTCCAACTGCTGGGCAACCTGACGGCCCTGGAAAACGTGATGCTGCCGCTCGAACTGATGGGCCGCAGCGACGCGCGCACCGCGGCCATGGAAATCTTGCGTCGCGTAGGCCTGGGTGAACGCCTGGGCCACTATCCCAAGGTGCTTTCAGGCGGCGAACAGCAGCGTGTGGCCTTGGCCCGGGCCTTCGTCGTGCGGCCGGCGTTGTTGCTGGCCGATGAACCCACCGGCAGCCTGGACTTCGCGACCGGTGAACGCGTCATGGCGCTGATGTTTGAAATGAACCGGGAGGCCGGCACGACGCTGGTGCTGGTCACCCACGACAGCGGGATTGCGGCACGTTGCGACCGCCAACTGGTCATCGAAGCGGGCCGCCTGTTGCCGGAGTTGCCTGTGAATTGAGTTTGCCGAGCAGTGCAGCAATTGCAGCCGCTCTGTCAGTCCGCTTTGTCTTCCGCCACGGGCAGCGTCTCGAGGACTGACAAGATGCTCTGCGCCACTCGGGTGGCCGTGTCGGGGGCTTGGCGCATATCGGTAACGACGTCAGGGATTGCGGTCACTTCGCTCAGGCCGGCCCATTTGGCAACCTGCGCGGCCGTCGCGCTGACGTATGCCATCTTCCAGTCGGCAAACATCGCTACCGGGACTTCTCTTTCCTTCAAAACGGTAATCGTTTCGTGCCGCACGTCGGTGGATATCTTCGCCATCAATTGCTGAACGGTCGGCGACTCCCCTTCCAGTATCTGCAGAAAGACACCGTCCACATAAACAAGCGCGCCGGTGATCCCATTCTTGGCGTTGTTGCGCCGCGCCTGCACCAGGATTTCCTCCAAGTCGTCCATCTGCATTGGCGTTGCAGATTCCGAGGAATAGATGATTTGGTAGGTCATTGTTTGATGCTGGCTTCCACACACATTCTGGTAGCAAGACCCGAGGGCGATGTCAGAAAGAGCAAAGGGGGCGGACCGGTAGCGCCCCTTTTTAGCGCTGAAGGCTCGAGCCATTCTCGCTCATGATTCGTCGGCCCGGGTCTTGCGGCTTGGCAGGCCGCGTTGCGCGCTGTGTCGGGACGCGAATCGACCGATTTCGAGCACGCGCGTCATTGGCCTCGTAGGCGTGGGTGACGAGGCCCACGCCCTGTGGTCACCGGACTGGCCGCCCGCGCTGCAGGAGATACCTCTGCAGGCCCGCATGGGCGCCGGCGCTGAAGGCGAGCGCCTCGCGCAGGTTGTCGGCGTCACTGGCCAGTGCGCGGCGCCGCCCCGTGAACGGCGCGGCATCCGTAAGCGTACAGATATCTGTATCATTGACGAATGAAGACGACGCTCAACATCAACGACCAGCTCCTCGCCGATGCCAAAGCGCTTGCAGCGCAGCAGCGGACAAGTTTGACGCGATTGATCGAGGAGGGACTGCAGTTGCGTCTTCGTGCCAATTCGGCTTCAGGTTCGCGTAAAAGGCTGCGTCTGCCTGTGTTCAAAGGCCAGGGCGGACTGGTGGCAGGCGTCAACCCGCTGAGCAACAAGGCTTTGCTGCAGGCGCTGGGCGATGACGCCTGACGTCAATGTGCTGGTCGCCGCTTCGCGGATCGACCACCCCCATCATGCAGCGGCGCGCGCTTGGCTCGAAGGGGCGGTTGCGAGCGCAGGGGAGGGCGCTGCATTCACGCTGATGCCGATGGTGGTGGCGAGCTTCCTGCGCCTGGTCACCAGCCCGAAGATCTTCCAGATGCCAACGCCGATCATTGAGGCTGTAGAACTCGTCGATGCGCTGCTGGCTGCCCCCGGTGTGCGCTTGGCTGCTCTGGGCCCCGAGTGGCCAATACTTCGCCAACTCTGCCTGGACAAGAAGCTGGACGGCAACGATCTGCCGGATGCTTGGTCGGCGGCAGCCGTTGCGCAGCTTGGCGAGCACCTCGTGAGCTTCGATCGTGATTTCCGCAAGCTGCTGGCCCGGGGCCAGTTCACCTTGCTGGTGGCTGAGCGTGCCTAAGCTTCACCGCCAGAGCGCTGAGCGTCATGCGCAACAGGTGGGTCCGCGCGCCGCAGCGATGCGCGACGCAGTTGCCCTGCGCCTCGAGCGCCAAGGGCGCGAGCGGGCACGACACAACGATCAAACTGAAGGCAACGGATGCAGCGCCCAGCCCGTGCATCGCCAGGCGCTGGAGCAACTGTGCCACTACATCACCCGCCCGGCGCCGGCGAACGAACGCGTGCAAACCAACGCCGCGGGTCGGGTGGTCCTCAAGCTCAAGACCCCCTGGCGAGACGGCACCAGGCACCTGCTGATGTCGCCGCTGCAGTCCATGCAGCGGCTGGCTGCGCTGGTGCCCAGACCGAGGCTGCGACCTGCGCGCGCAGCTTGGCGTCGGGTGCGAGAACGCCATGAAAGCGAATCAGGTGCTCACCGCCCAGTGCGGCTGAGCTGGTCCAGGCTGCTCAAGCGCGTGTTCGAGATAGATTGCCGACATGCTGGCGCGTTGGGTGGCCGATGCGAGCAACTGCACCGTCGCGGTCGGCGCGGCCATGCGGCAACGCCTTGCGGCCGCCTCAGATGACCCGCAGGGTGATCGCCTTGAGCACCGCCCGGGTGCGATCACGCGTCCCCAGCTTGTCCAGGATGGTCGACACGTAGTTCTTGACCGTGCCTTCGGCCAGGAACAGGCTGCGCGCGATCTCCTTGTTCGAATAACCGCCGGCGAGCAGTCGCAGGATCGCCACTTCGCGTTCGCTGAAACTGTCGCTGGGCGCGGACTCGTCGCGAAAGCGGAAGCGCGCGCGCACCGGGTCGGTACTGACCGGCTGCAGCAGCGTTTCTCCGGCGGCCACGCGCGCGATCGCATCGCGCAGGTCCTCGGGCGCGGCGTCCTTGAGCAGGAAACCCTGTGCCCCGGCATCGGTGGCGCGCAGCAGCAGGTCGCTGTCGTCGAAGGTGGTCAACAGCAGCAGCGGCGTGCGGTCGCCGCGCTCGCGCAGCCGGATCAGTGCCTCGATGCCGTCCACGCCGGGCATGCGGATGTCGCTGAGCACCACGTCGACCTGCACGTCCGTCATTCGCTCCAGCAGCTCGCCACCGTCGCATGCCTCGAACACCACCACGATCCCCTGCCGCTCCAGCAGCGCGCGCAGGCCGGCGCGCACCAGCGCCTGGTCGTCCACCAGCGCCACACGCAGCGATTGGCTCATGCCGGGATCCTCGCATCGATGCACATGCCGCCATGCTCGGTGCGACCCAGACTCAGAGACCCGTGCAGGGCGGCGATGCGCTCGCGCATGCCGGCGATGCCGTTGCCTTCGTTGAGGGTGTCGCGCAGGCGGCCGTCGTCCTCGACGCGGATGCAGATCTCCCCACCCTCGCGGCGCAGCTGCACACGCAGCACGTCGGCGTCGGCGTGACGCGCCGCGTTGGTCAGCGACTCCTGCACCAGGCGCAGCAGGGCTTCGGCCTGCGCGGGATCGGTGATGCGCACGTCTTCGCCGACCGTCACCTGCAGTGCTGGCCTGGGCATGCCCGCGGCCAGCGCGCGCATCGCCGTTTCCAGGTCCAGCCCACGACTGTCGCGCATCGCCTGCACCACTCCACGGATATCGCCGAGCAGCTCATGCGCGAGCTGCTGTGCGAGCGCGACCTCCCCGCGAGCAGCGAAGGCGGGATCGGCGGCCAGCGCGCGCAGGTTGAGGGTCATCGCGGTGAGCTTGTGCCCGGCCACGTCGTGCAGCTCGCGCGCCATGCGCAGGCGTTCGGCATCGCGTGCGCTGTCGGCCAGCAGAGCGCGCGTGGCCAGCAAGTCGGCGTTCACCAGCATCAGTCGGTCGCGCACCTGCTGCGCAGTGCTGGCGTAGTGGCCGATCAGCAATGCGAACGCCTGAAAGCCGCCGTAGATCATCACCACCAGGTAGGGCGCTGGATGGCCGTTGTCGAGTATCAACAGCAGGAACACCGCGTCGAGCAGCAGCACCGCGACCAGCGTCCTGCGCAGCGGCCACATCAAGCCGAGCTGCGCGGCCAGCACCACCAGCAGCACCGATGTGATGCCGGTGCGCGGCGCCAGCCATACCAGGGCCAGCGCGGATGCGGCCTGGACCAACAGCAACACGTACACCCACGCGCGTGACAGTCGCGGCAGGTCGGTCAGCAGGCTGGCCACCAAGAAAGCCAGCATCAGCGACCACGCCAGCGGCAGGGACAGCCCGGCCTCCCCGCCCAGAGCCAGCCCCACCGCCGACCACGTCAGCAGCAGGGCAAGGGTGAGTGGCTGCATCAGCTTGGCCAGGTATTCGCGCATCGCTGCATGCTGCAGCGTGGGAGCGGCGCTGGCAATGCAAGCCATGCAGAAAGTGACTTCCGGCAGGTCGGATCGATGACCACTGGGCCGTGATCATCGGCGGGTGGAAGGGCAATCTGGTGGCACGCCAGGAGAACCCGCCCATGACTCTTTACCAATTCATCGTCGCCACCCATGCCGCCATCGGCATGATCGCTCTCGCCTGCTTCTGGATGGCCGCGCTGCTCAGGAAAGGCAGCGTGCTGCATCGCCGCGTCGGCCAGGTCTACCTGTTGGCGATGGTCGGCATCTGCATCACCGGGGCGCCGCTGGCCGGCTCGCACTTCATCGACGGCCACGTGGTGACCGGCGCCTTCCTGTCCTACCTGCTGCTGCTACTGCTGGTGGCGACCTGGTCGGGCTGGCGCGCGGCCCGCGACAAGCATGACGTGGCGCGATACACCGGAACGATGTACGTGATCGGCGCGTGGATGCTGCTGGCCGCAGGTGCCTCGATGATGGCCTTGGGCGTGTTCAAGGCATCGCCGCTGATCGCGGGCTTCTCGATCATCGGGCTGTATGCCGGATACGACAGCCTGCGGCGGCGCCGCAGCATGAGCCAGCATCCGCGCTGGTGGCTGCGCGAACACTACTCGGCCATGTTCGGCACTGGCGTTGCCACCCATATCGCATTCCTGACCATCGGCATGCCGCGCCTGCTGCCGATGCTCGACGGGCCCGTGCTGCACTATGCCGCGTGGTTCGCGCCACTGCTCGTGGCCCAGATCGCAACGGTGGTCCAGGACAGGAAGCACCGTGCGGCCGCGATGCAGGACAGATCGCCGCGTCCGCCCACGCCGCCGGCCGCGCGTGCGTCGACGGGTTGAACCTCAGTCCGCTGCCCGCGATAGCCTGCTCGCCGTGCCCCAGCCCCGCCTACTCGACGCCGCTCAGCGCGCCCACCTCCATCGCGCGCCCAGAAGCGGGGTGCGGTCAGGGCCCGGTTCGCAAGATGGCGCCGCGGTTCTCATTGGCAAGGTCTTTGCTCAGCACTTCTGCAGCCGCTTGCTCGCCACGGCCGGCGGTCTTGGTGCCCGGTCTGGTGGCTGAAATCACCTGAAAGTCCTCGAAAACCTCGGTGCTTGCAACCCGCACGCCCACACCTTCGTGAGACCGGATCCAGTCAGCCACCTCTTGAGCTCCGGGTTTGCTCAGGTCTCGAATGACCTCGAAACGCACCATGTCAGGCACGATGACGGGCAGCGCTGGTGCCAGCAATGCATCCCGTCCGCCAGCAACGCCTAGGGTGATCAGGGGCCCAGAATCCGTGACGATGAGTGCGAAATCCTTCACCGCCGCACAGCCTGTCGCAAGATTGCGTTGAACAAAGCAATTTGCTCGGGCCGCTTTGCTGGTGTCCCCCGACTACCTGGACGCCGACTTGGAGCTCAAGCAAGTGATTCTCGACAAGACCACGCCTCCTACCGGCAAGCCTGGCCGCTACAGACCCGGCGACCGGTTGTTGGCATTCCTGAAGGGGCTGTAGCCCGGAGGACTATGTCCAGCACCGCGCAGGGCCTGCTCATAGGAGGCTGGCTGCGAAGCGGGACACAGTCGGCTGCGGGAGATAGTCCAACTTCTTGTGGCCGAGCAGGACCTGGATCACGCGGATGTCGTCGAAGAGCGCGTGGATGCGCGTCGCATCACCCGCGGCCAGGAAACACAGCGGGCACAGCCGGTCGTACTCACGCAGGCCGACGAGACCGTCGCCGAAATCGAACAGGCCCGACAGCCCGTTGTGTAGGACGAACCGGCGTGCTCGGCGCTGTCCACCAGGCACGGCGGGGGCAGTGAAAGCCGACCCTGCAGGTGCGAAAGCATTGCGCGCGCGAACTCGAAGTGGTCACGCAAGAAAGGTGGGTAGCGCTTGAGCAGCAACTCGCGGCCCAGCAACGCCACCAGCAACGTCCCCTCGCCGGCCGGAACCGCCGGAGCGCAGGAGTAGCGGGCGCCGAGCGCGGCGGCCACGCCGATCCGACGCGCAGAGTCTTCTTGCAGCGCATCGAAGTCCGCGACGCAGGCGTCGTTGGGCAAATCGCCTGATGCGGCCTTGGTTCAGCGGGCGGGGCGGTGGTGTCAGCGACGCGGTGTCGCCGATGGTGACGGCCGCGCCTTTCTCGCGCAATGCCATCGCGCGGCTTCACAGAGTCGCCCGGTTTCGTCCGCACCGCCCACGGCCATCAAAGTTGCCCAGCGCACCTCCTTCGACGGAGGTGTCGTCAACCGTAGGCTGCCACCGGGATCGGGCACTGCACGCGCTCCCGCGACTACACGATGGAGCGAATGAGCCTCAAGTAATAAAGCGCTTCAACCCGCTGGACTGTGCCATGCGCCTTCGTCGCAGAGTCTCAAGAGACGTCTTGGGAAACGGACCGCGTTGCTCACAGGGCACAGGCCGCGATCGGCCGAAATGCCAACGTCT
>Ga0209181_10010894_pt1 | contig 11736 bp, 9 predicted proteins | sample MAT05_FD_187208 | JGI IMG/M metagenome (GOLD analysis project Ga0209181, IMG submission 187208) | Freshwater microbial communities from Lake Fryxell liftoff mats and glacier meltwater in Antarctica - MAT-05 (SPAdes) (version 2) | ecosystem: Environmental > Aquatic > Freshwater > Ice > Liftoff... | reverse complement strand
CATTGTGGTCACTTGTCAAAACGAACGCTCACAGTCGCAGAACCGCGAATTCGCAATGAATATTTTACGCGCGCGTTTGCTGGAGTTACGCACAGCCGAAAGAGATGAAGAGCGCGCCATTTTACGAGGCGAATATACCAAAGCCGAGTGGGGAAGTCAGATCCGCTCGTATGTGCTGCATCCATATCAAATGGTAAAAGACCACCGCACCGATCACGAGACAGGCAACACCCAATCTGTATTGGACGGCGAATTAAACAGTTTTATGGAAGCCTTTTTGAAGAGCACGTTTAACTAGGACAGTGACATGACTCTTTTTAAACACAAAGGACACGAAGAGCACGAAGGAAAACCGCGCAAGTTCAAGAACTCCTTTTTTTCTTTGTGTACTTGGCGTTTAAGCTCTTTTTTCTCCCGTGAGAATTGGCTGGCCTTGCTTTTATGCCTGATCCTGATCGCCTTGACCATTTTCACCGCCGACACAACCCCCACATGGATTTATCAAGGTTTCTAGATGACCGTATTTAATATCGGCCTTCTCGCGCTTGCGGCATTGATCATCGGGCGGCTTGGCAAAGGCCGCGAGTTGGCTTTGCTGGGCGCGAGTGTCTTTGTCATCTATTGGCTACAATCGCCGCAGCAATTCATCAGCCTCGCATATTGGGTGCCGACTGCCACTCTCGTGTTGACTGTTTCATGCTGGCTGTTGATCTCTGCGCCCGAAGCCCGCGCCTGGAATCAAAATTGGCCCGCCGCACTGGTGATCGTTGGGGTCATGCTGCTCGTTGACCTAAATCAATTTTTCGGCTTTGAAAAAATATACATGACCACCACGCCGCGCCTGTGGATGTTCGCGCTCGCGCTTGGCGTGTGCGCTGTGCTCTTTTTTGTTTTGGTAAAAATGCCGCGTCCGCTTTTTGTTTTCAGTGCGGCATTTGTGGGCATTATCTTAATTTTTGTTTTTTTGAAAACCCCATTTTTTGTAAAAACATTTTTTGAATTTATAAATTCCATGCGCGGCCAGCAGCCTGAAAATACCCGCTACATCATTTCGTGGCTGGGGTTTTCATACATCGCATTTCGTTTAATACACACACTGCGCGACCATCAGATCAACCGTTTGCCCGCGCTGACCTTGGCCGAGTATGTAACCTACGTGATATTTTTCCCCGCTTTCACCGCAGGTCCCATAGACCGCGCGGAGCGGTTTGTGCAAGAGTTGAGAAATCCTGTCGCTTTAGCCGAACAGGATTGGGCGCAAGCCGCGACTCGTTTCTTTATCGGGCTGTTCAAAAAATTCGTCATCGCCGATGTGTTAACCTTGATCGCATTGAATGATGTGCTGGCCGCTCAAGTCAAATCGCCTGCGTGGATGTGGTTTTTTTTGTACGCGTATTCTCTGCGTATTTATTTTGACTTCAGCGGCTACACCGACATCGCTATCGGCCTGGCGCGCATCATGGGCATTCGCCTGCCTGAAAATTTTTCGGCTCCATATCTAAAACCCAACCTCACACAATTTTGGAATTCATGGCACATCACTTTGACGCAATGGTTCCGCGCATATTTTTTCAATCCCATCACACGTGCCTTGCGTATCAAAGAAGTTCCAATTCCATTAATTATTTTGATCACACAAATTTCAACCATGGTCATCATCGGCTTGTGGCATGGCGTGGCGTGGGGTTTTGCGCTTTGGGGATTATGGCACGGGCTGGGACTCTTCATCCAAAATCGTTGGAGCGAATTTGTGCGCGTCAGGATGAAAGCCCCGCTTCATCCTACGGGACAATTGCTCTTAAATACAATTAACATTTTTCTTACTTTTAATTTTGTCTCGCTTGGCTGGGTCTTCTTTACACTCTCCACGCCCGCCCTGGCCTTGCAGGCATTTTCCATCCTATTCAACTTATGAAAACGAATCAAGTAAATCTGCTGCGAGTGCTGATAAAAGCGTTGATACTGTACACGCTCGCCAATTTTGCCTTTGCTTATTTTCAACCTGCTGTTGGGAAATTATCCATTTACAACTGGCTGGTTCCCGGCCGTGAGCGTATGCCTTACGAGCGCGAAGTTGAGTATTATGCCGTTTCGCACACTATCCCAGTCTATGAAGACATGAACGCGATGTTCTCTTCGCATGTTGTGTCTCAACCCAAACAGGCCGATGAATATCGCGTCATGCTGGTCGGTGACTCATCTACCTGGGCCTTTGGTTTAACTCCCAAAGAAAACCTGACTGCCCAGTTGAATTTATTAAACTTGAAAACCTGCGATGGCAGGCGCGTCGTTTTTTATAACATCGCTTTCCCTTTGCCTTACGTCGCCAAAGATGTGTTGATTATGGATAAATCCCGCGAGTATCAGCCTGATATGTTTTTATGGCTCGTGACATTAGACGCCTTCCGAAACCGCACAATTTATACCGACTATTTTCTTTCTCCATATTCGGAAGAAGTTTTATCTCTGGTGGATACATATCAATTAACCAATCTGGATGTTGAAAATATACACACACCAACTTTTTGGGAGCAGACCATCATCGGTCAGCGTAGCCGTTTGAAGAAAATCGTCCTGCTTCAATTACATGGTTTGCCGTGGAATGCCGCCAAACTAGATTACTACTATCGCACATGGACTCCGCTTTCGCAGGATCAATCTGATAGTTTGGAGTCTGACTTTGGAAGCCCTGACAATGTGAATTTCGACAGTAATCTTTTCGATGTCTTGCGCGCGGGGCGTGGCGTGGCGGGGGAGTTGCCCTTATTGATCGTGAACGAACCGATCTTTATCGGCAGTGGTATCAATAGCGAGATTCGATATAATGATTTTTATCCACGCTGGGTGTATGATGAATATCGCGTTTATATTGAAAACCTCACCCGCGCAGAAAAAATAAATTACCTTGATCTTTGGAATGTTGTACCTGCTTCCGAGTTCACAGATTCACCTTTTCATCGTTCTGCCGCAGGCGAACAAATACTAGCCAGCCTGATCTCGCCTCAGATATTGAATCTAACCTGCTCCCAATAATATTTTATAAAGGCCACCATGACAGAAATCATATCCACCCTCTCAAAACATATTGCTGCGAAAATTCTCAAACAGCCCGCCCGCGTCATCAGCGCGGACGAGCCTTTGATCTCCAGCGGCTTGATCGACTCTTTCAGCCTGATGGATCTGGCACTTTTTGTAGAAGATACATTTAACGTGCGGATCGAAGACACGGAACTAAATATCTCTACTTTTGATTCTCTGGCACAACTGGCGGCTTTCATCCAATCTCGACAATCCCAATGATGACATTTGCTGAACGATTGAATTTACATCTTTCACAGACTCCCGAACAGGTGGCTGTGACTTTGCAAATCACTAATCAACCTGATTTGCCTGTCACCTATGCTCAACTTTTGCGCGGCGCACAGGGATTTGCTCAGGCACTCGAAAACGAAAAAATTGATTCGGGTGAAGTTGTTCTTCTCATTCTTCAGCATGGCGAGGAATTAATATATTCATATTTTGGTGCGATTATTCAGGGTGCCATTCCATCGGTGATGTCATTTCTGACAGAGAAACTTTCCCCTGAGCGATACCGCGCTGATTTATCAACACTGATCTCTGTCACGCGTCCTGCTGCAATTGTGACCTATGCCGAATTTGCGGATGAAGTCCGCGCTGTGGTGGGGGATTCTTCTGTCCGCGCTGTGATCGTGGCTGACAATATTTCCGCGCAGGATGTGGACGTTCTTTCATGGGGCGGCTTGAATCGAGCTCCCGAAGATATTGCCCTGCTTCAACATTCTTCGGGGACGACAGGTTTGCAGAAGGGGATGGCTCTGTCTCATCAATCTGTTTTTAATCAACTAGATGCGTATAGTCACTCACTTGGTCTACAGGAGAGAGATGTAATTGTCTCTTGGTTGCCGCTATATCATGATATGGGGCTGATCGCTGGCTTTCTTTTGCCTGTTTTATATGGCATTCCGCTGGTGTTGATGTCGCCCTTTGATTGGGTGCGTGCGCCCTATCGCTTGATGCAGTCTGTTTCGCAATACAAAGGGAGCTTGTCCTGGCTGCCCAATTTCGCATTTAATTTCTGCACCCAAAAAATTCGCGACCGTCATCTTGAAGGCGTCGATTTATCCACCTGGCGTGCGATCATTAATTGTTCCGAGCCTGTGCGCTGGGAAAGCCATGAAGCTTTTTATGAAAAGTTCAAAGCCTATGGGTTGCGTCAGAACGCGTTACATACTTCGTACGCGATGGCAGAGAATGTTTTCGCGGTGACTCAGTCCAATTTGAGCGGCAGGCCAAAGGTCGAAGTGATTGAGCGGGAAGCGTTTATGGCGGAACGTGTTGTTCGAGAAGCGAATGATAAAGCGGCGATCGCTGTCATGTCGTCGGGAAGTCCGCTTCCGAATGTCCAAATAAAGATCGTGGATGAAAATGGGAACGAACTGCCCGAACGTGTGATCGGGGAAATTGCGCTAAAAAGCAATTGTATGTTGACTGGTTATTACAACCAGCCCGACTTGACTGGGAAGGCGTTTCTGAATGGCTGGTATATGACTGGGGATTATGGGTATATTTCTGGCGGTGAAATTTTTGTTTCAGGCCGCAAAAAAGATATGATCATTGTCGGCGGTAAGAATGTGTATCCGCAGGATTTGGAAATGCTAAGTTATGAAGTGCCTGGTGTACACGCGGGGCGCTCGGTGGCTTTTGGTTTGTTTGATGAAGAGCAGGGGACGGAGGAAGTGGTGATTATTGCCGAAGCGGATTCGGAGGACGAGATCGAGAATCAAAAAATCGCGGATGCCATTCGCCAACATGTGACGAAAAATTCAGCCATTGCCTTGCGGCATGTGAAGGTGGTGGGTCCGAAATGGATTTTGAAAACTTCAAGCGGGAAAACTGCGCGTTCGGCGAATAAGGAAAAATTTTTACAGGAATTTGGAAAGTAACATGAATCAAAAGAGCGAGTGCGTGCACTCGCTCTTTTTGTTTTTATCCACCAGTTGGAATACGTTTTTCCAAGGTACTGTTGAAAAGTTTCTCTTGTTCTTCTGTAGCAGACTTGTATGATTTGGATCGGACTTTTTCCTTACCTTTGGAGCGCTCCAACGCTTGCTGCCATGCAATTTGCATTGCGGTGTATTGTGGCTCGTTGGGAGCTTCAACTTCCATCTGGTAATCATCTTCCGGCTTTTTGCCTTTACGTTTGGGGCCGCTGCTGCTATTGCTGTTTGTTGCTGCGCTGCGTTTACGGTCTTCACGTTCTGGTTTGGCTTCTTCAATTACTTCAGGTTGAAGCGCTTTCATGCTCAAGCGGATCTGGCGTTTTCGGCGATCTACATCCAGAACTTTGGCTTCAATTTCTTCGCCTTCTTTTACAACTTCGCTTGCAGTCTTAACGTAACCACGAGTAAGTTCGCTGACGTGAATCAGCCCGGGACGTTCTGCGCCAAAATCTACGAATGCGCCATAGGTTTCAAGACGAACAACTTTGCCTTTTACAATCATGTCTGGCTGAATTTCTTTCCACTCAAAAGCAAGTGGTTCGATCATTGTTAATTCGACACGATCTTTCTTTACGCGGCGAACCCAAACATCTACTGTCTGGCCTTCCTTCACAACATCTTCCACTTTGTTTACTGCATCCTGTTGGAGTTGTGATATGTGGATTACACCGGGAATACTTTGTCCGATGTCCACGAGCGCCCCCGCGAGAGTGGTCTTTAAAATTTTGCCGCTGAGTTTCGTTTTTGGTTCAAGCGCTACGGCTACTGGCGCGCTGTCGGGTGTTGTCATAAGTTTTCTCCTGCTAGTTGAAATAATGCCGAAAAAAGATTATACCTGCCTGACAAGAATACGTCAACGTGTAATTGGTAATCATACATATCAAAAGTGAAAAGACCATAGGTATTATAATTCGCGTCAATATGAGAGATAAATTTTCGAGACGTGATTTTTTGCGGATTATCAAGCGGGCTGCTATGTCTCTTTTTGCGCTCGGGGCGGGTTCTGTTTTTTACAGTATTTTTGGAGAACCTGATTGGATCGATATCACCAATGTTGAGATGCCTCTTCGGCACCTGCCACAAAATTTTAAGGGGTTTCGTATTGTGCAGATCAGCGATATACATATCGGAGGATGGATGAATCGCGGGCGGCTTGCGCGGGTGGTTGAGTTGGTGAAAGACGCAAAGCCCGACCTGGTTGTAGTGACGGGCGATCATGTTTTCGGACATGCGTGGTCTATCAGGCTGGATGCGGTGGTGGATGACTATGTTGAGGAGATGTCCAGACTTTCAGAGGAGTATGTTGTTCTGGGTATATTGGGTAATCACGATCACTGGTCTGATGCGCAAAGAGTTCGCGAGATGTTGGCACGATGTAATGTGTTTGAGTTGAAAAATGATGTATATTCGTTTGATAGGGATGGGGAAAAGTTGCACATCGCTGGTGTGGATGATATTTGGGATCGACATGACCGGTTAGATGATGTGTTGGAAAAACTTCCTGCAACAGGCGCGGCTATTTTATTAGCCCATGAACCAGACTATGCAGATGTCAGCGCTGAAACGGGGCGCTTTGGTTTGCAATTGTCAGGTCATTCGCACGGTGGGCAGGTGGTGATCCCGTTTTATGGCCCGCTTATTTTGCCGTATTTGGGGAATAAATATCCTGCTGGTTTATACAAAGTTGGCGAGATGTGGCAATATACCAATCGTGGTGTTGGGATGATTTACCCAGCAATTCGATTTAACTGCCGACCGGAAATAACGATATTTACATTGGTGTAAAATTTTTGCAAACATGGTCTTGCAGATTATGTTTTCCGTGTGTATAATCCCAAAGTCAAAAGCGTTGATGGGAACGAGTAAATCTGTCGAAACGGTCAGCGAGTCCGAGGTCAGGTGTGAAGCGGATATGCGTAGGCGATTGAAAATCATCCCGAAGTTGAAACTTGAAATGAGTTGGCTAGTTTTTAGTTTGATTGTTATCTAGTTAATGAGAGTAGGGAATCCGAAATTGTTCTTCGTTATCAGAACAGGATGATGATGGTCATCCAATGAGTGTCTATCTTGAGTCTTAACCGGCGAGGATAGAAACCAGAGTGGTACCGCGGGAATTTCTCTCGTCTCTGTAAGAGATGAGAGTTTTGTTTTAACTACAAAACGAATTGGCTAGGAAACTAGGAGGCTACTATGTTCAAATCAGTATCATCAAAGCTCGATGCACCTTCTATGGAAGATAACGTCCTCAAGATGTGGAAGAAGCAGGATATTTTCAAGAAGACGGTTGAGCAGCGCAAAGGCAAGCCAGAGTATGTATTTTATGAAGGGCCGCCCACGGCCAATGGAAGGCCGGGCGTGCATCATGTATTGGCGCGTGCCTTTAAGGATATGTTCCCGCGTTATAAAACCATGCGTGGATTTCACGTCTCGCGCCGTGGCGGGTGGGATACACATGGCCTGCCTGTTGAAATCGAAGTAGAAAAGCAGCTCGGCTTCAACAGCAAGCATCAAATCGAGGAATATGGCGTTGATAAATTCAACGAGCTTTGCCGAAATTCTGTCTTTACTTACATTCAGGATTGGGAAAAACTCACGGATCGCATCGCCTTTTGGGTTGACCTCGAAGATGCGTATGTGACTTACACAAACGAATATATCGAATCTGTTTGGTGGATTCTCAAAAACTTTTGGGAAAAGGATTTGCTCTACAAGGGCTACAAGATCGTGCCGTATTGCCCGCGTTGCGGCACGCCTCTTTCTGACCATGAAGTTGCTCTCGGTTACGACGACGCGGTTGACCCGTCAGTTTTTGTGCGCTTTCCGCTGGTCGATAAGCCTGATACTTCGCTGTTAGTATGGACTACAACTCCGTGGACTTTGCCTTCCAATGTGGCTGTCGCTGCGCATCCCGATGTCGATTATGTGACCGTTGAACGCGAACATAATGGCGTAAAAGAAAAGCTAATTCTCGCCAAGAATTTGGTGGAGAGAGTCTTCAAGGATGAAGAAGTAAAAGTTTTAGATACCTATAAAGGCAAAAAGCTAAAGGATTTGAAATACCAGCCGCTATTTACTTTTATTCCCACAGACAAACCCGCATATTATGTGATCCTTGCGGATTACGTTACAGTGGAGGATGGTTCTGGTCTGGTTCATACTGCGCCTGCGTATGGTCAGGAAGATATGGAATCCGGCAAGAAATACAATTTGCCGATCATGCTCACTGTGCAGCCTGATGGAACATTCATTCCTGAAATCACTCCGTGGCGCGGAATCTTCGTCAAAGATGCCGACCCGCTCATCATCAAAGACCTCGAAGCGCGTGGGCTTTTATTCCGCGCTGGAACGATCACGCATACTTATCCGTTCTGTTGGCGTTGTAAAACTCCGCTGTTGTATTATGCGCGCGAGTCCTGGTACGTTCGCACCAGCTCAAAGAAAGATCGTCTCGTTGAATTAAATAATACGATCAACTGGGTGCCTGAGCATATCAAAACAGGACGCTTCGGTAACTGGCTCGAAAATAATATTGACTGGTCGTTGAGCCGCGAGCGGTATTGGGGCACGCCGCTCCCAGTTTGGGAATGTGAGAATACAGATTGCAAACATCGCGAATGTGTTGGTTCGGTTGCCGAGCTTTCTGAAAAAGTTGGTAAGGATTTAACCGAACTTGATTTGCATCGCCCGCATGTGGACAATGTCCATTGGAAGTGTGCCGATTGCGGCGGAAAGATGACGCGTGTTAAAGATCTCATCGACGTGTGGTTCGATTCTGGCTCGATGCCGTATGCCCAGTGGCATTATCCGTTTGAAAATCAAGATAAATTCAAGCAGCAATTCCCAGCTGATTACATCTGTGAAGCTGTTGACCAAACTCGTGGTTGGTTTTATTCCTTACACGCTATCAGTACATTGCTTAACGATGATGTCGCTTTCAAAAACGTCATCTGCCTTGGCCACATTCAAGATGGCGAAGGGCGCAAGATGTCCAAATCACTCGGCAACATCGTGCAGCCGTGGGATGTGTTGAATGTTCACGGGGCGGATGCGCTACGCTGGTATCTCTACACCGCCACGCCGCCGGGACAGGAGCGCCGCTTCTCCTCTGATTTGGTTGGGGACGTGATCCGCAGCTTTACGCTTACGCTGTGGAATGTCTACTCGTTCTTTATCACCTATGCCAATCTCGACAAGCCGCAGGCGCTGACTGTGACTGCGCCAACAAATGATCTTGATCGTTGGCTGCTCTCTGAATTGAACACGCTGGTTCGTGACGTGACCAACGCTTATGAAACCTATGATGTTACCAATGCGACTCGTCCCGTTGAAAAGTTTGTGGAAATACTTTCCACCTGGTATGTGCGCCGCTCACGCCGCCGCTTCTGGAAGAATGATTCAGACTCGGATAAGCAGGCAGCGTATTCCACTTTGTATACGGCTTTGGTGACAATTGCCAAACTAATCGCGCCTGCCATGCCTTTCCTCGCGGAAGAGTTGTATCAGAACCTCGTTCGTTCGGTGGATGAGACAGCGCCTGAATCTGTCCATTTGGCTGAGTGGCCAAAAGTGATGGATGAGTTCATCGATGAATCACTGAACCGCGATATGAATCTGGTAATGAAGCTGGTATCGCTCGGTCATTCTGCGCGCCAGAAAGCGAATCGCAAAGTGCGTCAGCCGCTTGCCGCCGCTGCTTTCTCGGTTGGGACTGCGATCGAGCGCAAAGCCTTGATGAATAATATAGACACCATCGCGGACGAATTAAATGTCAAAGAGGTGCGTCTGCTTGATTCTGCAACAGAAGCTGTTTCGCATACCATCAAGCCGTTCTCGAAACAGCTCGGACAGAAATATGGCAACAAGTTTCCCGCGATTCAAAAGGCGATCCTCGCCATGAACGCGGAAGAAGTCGCATCTACCTTCCTGGCAGGCAAAACGCTCGAAGTGACCGCAGTCGGCGAGACCTTCCAGATTATCTCTGAAGAAGTGGAAGTGAAAGCGCAGGCTAAATCTGGTTTTGCTGTCGCGGAAGATGGCGCGTACGTCGCGGCGCTCGTCACTGACTTAACGCCTGAACTTCTCGCCGAAGGCCTCGCCCGTGAGTTTATCCGCCGTGTGCAGGACTTGCGCAAGACCGCCGATCTTGATGTGGTGGATCGCATTGAGTTATATGTCGAAGCAAGCGCAGGCTTGAAGTCCGCGATTGAAACGCATGCAGTGTATATCAAAGCTGAAACGCTTGCTGTCAGCCTGACCTTTGCCGCTCCACCCGCGAACGCTTCCGTTGTGGAAGATGAATTTGAAGGGGAGAAGGTCAAGGTGGGGTTGGTGAAGGTGGGGAAGTAGGTTGGGGATTGGTACGTTGGTAGATTGGTAATTGGTAAATTAGACTTCGGAAGTTTTTGAAACTTCCGAAGTCTTTTTGTTTTGTGCAACTGGATTCGGTGGAGATAAATTTCCACCTCAGTGCGTGGAATTCGAATAAATTCGACTCGTTGAGTAAGTCCAAATATGGACTTACTAATCTTTTTTTGTCCTTCGTTTGTTGGGGACTTTCCTTTTTTGAACAGGCCGCTCTTTTTTTATTTTTTCACACTCTGGTTTATGGTGTTTAGCATATATGATAAATATTTCTGTCAGTATTACCAGTCCAATTGTTGATGAAAATATTAACAGAAAATTATTACTGCCCAACCATTTAACAACCATTCCGCCTAATATGCCATAAGCCAAAGACAAACCAGTGCCTGAGAGAAAATTATTGAAGTTTGCTCTGCTTTTTTCATCTGCACCCTTCCATTTTTCCCATTGGGAGATGGTTTTCAAAGTCAACCAAAGTGCTATGAAGTTGTTTTCCCCCATAATTATTGCAGTTGTATAAAGTAATCTTTCAATTGCACCAAGCAATTTAGCCGCCCAACGGTAACGTGCTTTTTCTGAAGTGTCATATTCATCAATAGACCGACCTGTATGTTGCGCAAAAGCGGATGTCATTAATGAACCCAATCCAATTGAATATGCATAGCCGATAATATAGTACACAGTTATATTCCACATAGTTCATCCATAATTATTCAATCCTGTTGCTCTTTTTTCGATTGCAACTCTCACACAACAACTCAATATTTCGCGCAGTATTTCCACCACCTTTAGAGACAGGAACAATATGGTCGTATTCCAATTTTTCTCTGCTGCCACAGTGAGCGCATTTTCCGTCATCACGACGCCAGACGGCAATCCTTACTTCCTCGTTGATTCTTTCCCGCTTATAAGCTTCTTCCTCAATGGCTTTCGACTTATATTTTCTTTTTAGACCTTCAAATTTTTTTCGCTCATTGTCGTAATGTTCTAGAATTAAAAGTTCTTCCTCTTCTTTTGAATATGGAAGTTGGTCTTTATATTCTATTTCGTAGACATATCCCTTAAATGCCCATCCAGTACCAGCCCATGTTCCACCTGTTTTCCACCCTCCGCTAATTCTTTCTTCAATATTTATCGGTTCATTTTTGGCGTCTTCAATAAATATTGACATGGATTTTAAGATAAATTCAAGATATTTTTTAAATATGAGAGGGAATGGCGCTTTTTCAGACCATGTGTACTCATAATCCCCCTCTTTTTTTAAAGAATTGACTACAACAAGCGTAATATCTGATTCAAGTACCGATTCAAGCGTAATATCTTCTCCAGACATCATGCGCTTAAAAGCCAGTCG
>Ga0209181_10010893_pt1 | contig 11737 bp, 9 predicted proteins | sample MAT05_FD_187208 | JGI IMG/M metagenome (GOLD analysis project Ga0209181, IMG submission 187208) | Freshwater microbial communities from Lake Fryxell liftoff mats and glacier meltwater in Antarctica - MAT-05 (SPAdes) (version 2) | ecosystem: Environmental > Aquatic > Freshwater > Ice > Liftoff... | reverse complement strand
GTATTTATCCCCAGGGAAGAGGGGCAGGTTCCTCAATTTACAACAATGGCCGACTCCCAAAAATACTTTTTCCCGTTGGCATCTATCCAATCCAGCTCAACATGCCAGCGGCCAGCGGTAAGTGTTTCAGCTGGGATATCCAAGGTTGAGGCATTGGCAATTACGGTTGAAAAGTCTTCCCGTGTAGTGGCAGAACGATAGCATTTTACTGTGCCTGTTTGAGCGATCATTCCCTCCGGAAATTTCACTTGAATCTGCTTGGACGATGCATTGAAATCTATCAAAGGTGCCGCCATAAGCGTCGCAGTGTTTTGTTTTTTCTCCAAGCGGTCTTGATAATTCAAATCAAGCGCATAATAATCTTTTTGCACCAACTGCGGTGGATACCGTGTGGTAGATACGACTGCAAAGGTCATACTCGCAGCAAAAAAGATAAAGAAAATCACAATGCCTGTACCCCAATTAAATTTCATGTTTTTGGTGATTTGTAACTGGTTAGGTCGTTTGACTTTTGCCACTAATTGCACAAATTTGCACAAATTAATACAAGTTTGTTATCCAAATTAGTGGCAATTAGTGCAATTAGTGGCAAAAAACACTTGGAGGCTAACCAATTACGGTAATTTATAGTTTGATGCGTTCCTAATCAATGATCCTTTTCCTTCTTTTTTTGTTCGTGATCATCGTCGTCATCTGTTTTTTTCTCTTCGTGCTCCTTTTCCATTTTGGGTAATGGGCCGTTTATTCCCATGAAATTAGTCTTGACCTCGTCTATTTTTTTGCCATCTGAAATGACTTCAATAACAATCGGAGTTTTACGGCCTTGAAGTTCGTTTTCAGCCATTAGCACGAAAAATGCACCCTCTATTTTACCCCCTTTAGGAATGATGCCGGGCTCTTTACCAACCATTTGAATGTGCGGACCAGGTAAAGTCATTTGTAACTTAACAGGTATATCGTACGTGGTTTTGTTGATCAGGACGTAGGTGTACAAATTGGTCAGGTGGGTATCGTCTTTCTGTTGGTAAAGCTGCCCAGGCGAGCGCAAGATGATACTTTCCACAATGCCACGCCGGGCGATAAGAAATACATCCAGGATCAGCAATGCCAATAATACGCCTGTATAGGCATACACTCTTGGCGTAAAAATCTTTCGTTTCCCTGACTCTATTCCAGTCATCGAATCGTATCGAATGAGTCCCAGTGGCCGATTGACTTTTTCCATAATAGAATCACAAGCATCCATGCAAGCGGTGCAGTTGGTGCATTCGAGTTGTGTACCATTTCGAATATCGATACCTGTGGGACAAACAGCAACACAAAGATTGCAATCAATACAATCTCCGACATTGGAACTTACCCCTTTGTCTTTCTTCAACTTCGTACGGGGTTCGCCGCGCACATGGTCATAAGCCACCACAATGGAATCCTTTACCAGCAATACACTTTGCAAGCGACCGTAAGGGCAGATGGTCGTGCAAACTTGCTCACGCAAAATAGCAAACACACTATAAAAAGCGACACTGAAAATCACCATGGCCGCAAAGCCGCCCCAATGTTGGTTTATCGGCTCTTGAATGATTTTTATCACCTCATCCATGCTGATGAGGTAAGCCAGGAAAAAGTTGGTAAACACCAATGCCAGACCATAAATAATGGTGTGTTTCAATACTTTTTTCCGGATTTTAGTACCCGTCCAGGGAGACAAGGCGAGTTTGCGTTGTTCCCCTGCATCGCCTTCTATCCAGTATTCGATTTTTCGGAAAATCATTTCCATAAATACCGTTTGTGGACAAACCCAACCACAAAACAGTCGCCCAAATACCACAGTGAATAAGATAATAAACACAATGAACGTCAGCATCGCCAAGACAAACAAGTGAAAATCCTGAGGGGTAAACAGCAACCCAAACAAGATAAATTTTCGCTCTAGCACATTGAATAACAGGAATTGCTCGCCATTAACTTTGATGAACGGTAAGGCGATAAAAACCACAAGAAATGCCAGCGTTACCCAGGTACGCATATTGTAGTAGCGCCCGGAGGGCTTCTTTGGATAAAGCCAAACACGTTTACCCCGCGCATCAACCGTAGAGAGATGGTCGCGGTAATCTTCGTTATCTTCGATTATGGTATTAAGAATTTCCTGATTCATAGCTCGTGTTTTAATAGTACATGGCGAGACTGCCTCAAATCAATGAAACAGTCCCGCCAAGCTCACGCCTACTTAGCGTTTGTTGAGTCTTTCACTGCTGCTGATTCTGCTGTCCAAATCTCTCCCTGCGGTGCTTTAGGATTTGGCGGGTTAGTACCTTTCAAGGTCAAAATGTAGCTGGCCACCTTCTGCATATCAACAGGTTTCAACTGAGAAGCCCACGAAATCATACCCTTTTCAGGCACCCCGTATTTGATAACCTTGAATAAATCTTTAATGCCGCCACCATGAATCCAGTATTCATCGGTGAAATTCGGGCCAACCGTGCCCTCGCCTTTTTGACCATGACAGGCTGCACATACCGATTTGAAAGTCAACTCACCATCGCTCAATGAAGCTGCATCCGTGAGTAAGGTCACACTGGATTCGTCCATGTCATTGGCTTTGCCCGCCAATGCCATGGCAATTTCTTTTTTAGCTGTGGCTACCTCCGTTTTATATTCGTCGGCCTGGTTTACGCCATCCCCACCCCAGTGGTAGTACCACATGTAGCCTACGGACCAGATAACAGTAAGTATGAACATATTGACCCACCATGGCGGCAAGTGGTTGTCGAGCTCCCGGATGCCGTCGTAATTATGATCAAGCGTGATACTGGTTTCCTGATCTTGTGGCACCGGATCTTCCCAATATTTTTTGCGCAGTTTCGAAAAATAGTCTTCCTCCACTGGCTGTGGTTCTGTAGATTCAAGGGGTAATGCAATACCATGTTTTTCTGATTCAAGCCGTATCAAGTGTTTGGTAAGCAAAGCATTGGTGCGTACCACAACCACCATAACCAGGATAAACAAAACAACAGCCGTGATCAAAAAAGCCGTGGTCATTAGATTTGAAAACCCGTCCACGTTGGTTGGTGGGGGGGTTACTGCCTGCCCCCAGCTAGTAGTCAAGCTGGTGAGGAGTAGTAAAAGCGTTGGCAGATATTTTTTCGATGTCATGTTTATTGAATTTTTTCGCTTTTCGAAACCTCGAAGATTTTAAGAACCTTCGAAGTTTAAAAGTGGTATTAATCCTCCAATGGCAGGTTCGCCATACGATCCATATCCTCCTTTTTGGAGATAAAGGCGCGAATAGCTACAAAGCAAAAAGTGCAGAAGAACAACAGCAGCGATCCTATGCCGAACCATTGTATTCCGTCGACTGATTCAAGCAGATATTTATACATTGTATTTGTTGTTGAATTTGATGAGATGGGTTAGGTGTTGGGATGCTGCCGAGCAGTACCCCAAGCTTCCCAACTATTGTTTTGGTTTAACTTTAATATCCGTACCGAGCCGTTGCAGGTAAGCAATAACAGCCACGATCTCTTTATCTTCTATCTGCGCATCCTTTACGCCCTGGCTAGCGAGGTTTTTCGCAATTATTTGCGCCTGTTCTTGAGCGTTACTCACCGCATACTTTTCAAAATCTTTTGAATAAGGTGTGCCCAACTTGCGCAATACATTGATTTTAGAGGGCAAATCACTCAGATCGAGTTTATCCTCTAGCAAGTGTGGGTAAGCAGGCATGATGGAACCGGGAGACATGATGGTCGGATCCATCATGTGGTTGTAATGCCAACTGTCGGGGTATTTACCTCCTTCGCGCCAGAGGTCTGGCCCGGTTCGTTTACTACCCCAGAGAAATGGACGATCGTAAATATACTCCCCTGATTTGGAGTATTCTCCGTAACGCTCGGTTTCATCTCGGAACGGGCGAATCATTTGAGAGTGGCAGCCTACGCAGCCTTCCCGAATATAAATATCACGACCTGTGAGCTCAAGTGGCGTGTACGGTTTCACCGTAGAAATTTTAGGCACCTGGCTTTCTACAAATACCATTGGAAGGATCTGAACGATACCGCCAATTGCAATCAGAATGGTGCTGAACAACAACATCTGCATCGGACGGCCTTCAATCCAGCGGTGCCAATATTCGCCCGCTGGTGCTACAGGATGACGTTCCCGTGCAGGTGCTTCCGCAGATTCGTTGGCCATAAACGACCCCTGCTGTCCTGTTTTGAATAAATTATACACGCCTAGCAAGGTGCCCACAAAAAACAGGGTGCCACCTACGATGCGCAAGGCATACATTGGAATAATTTGCTTAACCGTGTCCAAAAAGTTACCCCAGGCAAGTGTGCCTTCTGGCGTAAATTCTTTCCACATGAGTGCCTGCGTCCAGCCAGCCCAATACAAAGGCACCGCGTAGAAAATGATACCAAGGGTGCCAATCCAGAAGTGAACATTAGCCAACTGCTTAGAATACAGTTCAGTGCGGTACATACGTGGCCATATCCAATACAGCACACCAAAGGTGAGGAAGCCATTCCAACCCAGGGCACCAACGTGCACGTGCGCAATCGTCCAGTCGGTAAAGTGACTGATGGCGTTCACTGATTTAATAGAGAGCATCGGCCCTTCGAAAGTAGCCATGCCGTACGCAATCACCGCAACGACCATGAATTTGAGCACCGGGTCATTGGCCACACGATCCCAAGCACCGCGCAGGGTCAGCAAGCCATTAAGCATACCCCCCCAGGAAGGCGCAATAAGCATGATGCTAAACACGGTTCCGAGCGACTGAACCCAATCCGGCAGGGTGGAATAGAGCAAGTGGTGCGGACCAGCCCAGATATAGATGAAAATCAGGGCCCAAAAGTGAATGACCGAAAGTTTGTAGGAATAAACCGGGCGGTTGGCAGCTTTCGGCATGAAGTAGTACATCATACCGAGGTAAGGCGTGGTAAGGAAGAATGCCACGGCATTGTGTCCGTACCACCATTGCACCAAAGCTTCTTGTACCCCTGAAAAGATGGGGTAACTCTCTGTCCAAGAAACAGGCACTTCCAAACTCCGAACGATGTGTAGCACCGCTACTGTAACCCAAGTGGCGATATAGAACCAAATAGCTACGTACAAGTGACTTTCCCGGCGAGTCAGAATAGTTCCGAACATATTGACCCCAAAAATTACCCAAACTATGGTAATCAAGATGTCAAGCGGCCAAATCAACTCGGAATACTCCCCACTGGTTGTTAAGCCCAAAGGAAGGGTAATGGCAGCCAGTAAAATGACCACTTGCCAGCCCCAAAAGTGAATCCAGGAAAGCGTAGTACTCCACATTCGCGCTTTTAACAAGCGCTGAAGGGAGTAGTAAATGCCCATAAACAGGCCGTTGCCTACAAAGGCGAAAATAACGGCATTGGTATGCAAGGGGCGCAGGCGACCAAAAGTCAGCCACGGCCCGAGGTTTAGGGAGGGGAACACGATTTGCAGGGCTAGGATAATACCTACCAGCATCCCTACAATTCCAAAAATAAAGGAGGCCATCCCGAAGGCCCGCACAATTTTGTTGTCGTACTGAAATTGTTGTATGTTGCTCATAAAGAAGGCTTTAGTTCTTCGTCTTGTTGTTTTACTTTTTCTTCAATCCCTGGTATAGAAGGTTCAGGGACTGCCCCATCGAAAAGCATCCGAATAGCAGGCGTGTAATCATCATCGAACTGTCCATCGCGAGCAGCCCTCAGGTATGCAATCAGAAAGCCCGCTGCAAGCAGGAGACTGACCAGAATTAGAAATAACATGATTTTCATTGCACAGAGATCGATTTCGCTTATATTTGAAATCGGCTGCAAGATGGGCCTGTCAGGAAAAGAGGACAGATGATGAGCGTCAGGGTGGGGGGTGATTTTGATTGGATCAGGAAGAATTTGACTTTTTGTACCGGGCGTAGGAAAGCGGCACCAATAACTTAGTCATTTGATGCCACCCTTTGTTCCATCATACGGCCGCTATTTTTCTTTAAATAGCCCCACTATTCTCAGAAAAATCAGGATCGTTTCTACCTTACACCATGGATCAACAACCCAACAACCCCTTGCACGGCATTACCCTGCAAAAGATATTAGAGTACTTATTGGACCGATATGGCTGGGAGGGCTTGGCCAGGCATATTGATATCAATTGCTTCAAAAACGAGCCTAGTGTCACCTCCAGTCTGAAATTTTTACGCAAAACGCCTTGGGCCAGGCTGGAAGTGGAAGCGTTGTACTTACACGCACTCAAGGATCACAAGCCGTGATCAAAGCTGATTCAGGTCACCTCAAGTCATACCCTAGGGTAGGTACACAAATACAAAGCTGAACTGAACTTACGAAGTTTAGCAAGAATAACTTATGCAGCACCAAACTACCGACCAAACGCCTTCCTTCACAGGCCTGACTGCTGATCAAGCGGCACAGCAGCGGCAAATTTTCGGCGAAAACAAACTCGAAGCCACCCGACGCTACCCGATCCTCGACAGTATACGCAATATCGTGACGGAACCGATGTTCCTGTTGCTCGCAGTGGCCTGTGTGCTCTATTTTTTGCTCGGCGATTTCACCGAAGCAATCATGATGGTGGTATCCATTTTGTTTGTGACCGGTATTGAGTTGTATCAAGGCAATAAAAGCGAACGTGCCCTGGAAGCCCTGCGCCAGTTTACCCGTGCCCAAGTTCGCGTATTGCGCAATGATGAATGGGTAGAATTGCCCTCCGAAGACCTTGTGCCAGATGATGTGGTCAGTATTGAAGAAGGTGAGCGCATTCCTGCGGACGGCATACTCCTTGAGCAACATGATCTCTCCATAGACGAATCGGTACTCACTGGGGAAAGTTTATCCGTAGAAAAATCGGTAGAAAATGCACCGTCAACCGTCAACCATCAACCGTCTACCGTCAACCATCAACCGTCAACCGTCAACCGTCTCCTGCAAGGCACCACAGTAGCTTCCGGAAAAGGCGTTTTTAAAGTTACTGCTACCGGCGCAAAGTCTGAATTTGGCAAATTGGGCAAATCGATCGAGTCGATTGATTCGGAACAAACCCCCTTACAAATCCAAATCAAACGATTTGTCCGAAACATGGCTATTGTTGGAGGCCTAGCCTTCCTCTTGGTTTTTGTTTTAAATTTTTGGATAGAAAAAGACATCTGGAAGGCCCTGCTCTTTTCCCTCACCCTCGCGATGTCTATCTTACCTCAAGAAATTCCAGTGGCATTTAGTGCTTTCATGGGCCTCGGCGCCTTTCGGATGATCAAATTTGGGATTCTGGCCAAGCAGCCCAAAACCGTGGAAAGCCTGGGGTCTGCAACGGTTATTTGCCTGGATAAAACCGGCACCATCACCCAGAATCAAATGTCCGTCGCCGAAATAACTGACTTTTCGGGCTTGGGTCGAACCCTCGAATACGCCCTATGGGCCAGTGAGCCTGAGCCCTTCGACGCCATGGAAAAAGCCATTTTAGCGGGTCATCTTGTAGCAATTTCGGCCACCACCGACCTTCGGAAAGGGTATGAATTGGTGAAAGAATATCCGCTTTCTGGCCGCCCGCCTATGATGACACACATTTGGCAGAAACAAGGCACCCCAAGAATCATAGCCTGCAAAGGTGCTGTAGAACGGTTGATGGATGTCTCGAAGATAAAAGGGGCACTCCGGGAGCAGATTTTGGCTAAAACTGAAGAGATGGCTGGTCAAGGTTACCGAGTACTAGGCGTGGCAAGCGCTACCCTGAAAGGCGATAATTATCCAGTAGAACAAGATGATCTTCCCTGGAAATTTGAGGGCTTAGTGGCCTTTTTCGACCCCCCAAAAAAGAACGTGGCGGCTGTTTTTAAAAAATTATATAAAGCAGGCATTCGGGTGATGATGATTACCGGAGATCATGCAGCAACCGCTAAAAATATCGCACAAAGCATCGGTTTAAAAGGCTGGGAATCCGTCCTGACTGGGGAAGAAATCATGAAGCTCAGCGATAAGGAGCTTCAAAGCACCGTCCAGAAAGTCAATGTTTTTGCACGAATGTTTCCCGATGCTAAACTCCGCATCGTGAACACCCTCAAAGCCAACGGAGAAACCGTTGCCATGTCTGGCGATGGCGTGAACGATGGCCCAGCGCTAAAAGCCGCTCAAATTGGAGTGGCCATGGGCAAAAAAGGTACTGAAATCGCAAAAAGTGCGGCTTCTTTGGTTTTGTTGAACGACAACCTCGGTGCCATGGTTACCGCCATTCGGATGGGCCGACGCATCTACGACAACCTGCGCAAAGCCATCCGCTACATCATCTCTATTCACCTGCCGATTGTACTTACGATACTTTTGCCGCTGTTGTTTGGTTGGCAATACACCCACATCTTATTGCCGCTGCACGTTATTTTTCTGGAACTCGTGATGGATCCCACTGCGGCTATTGCCTTTGAAAATGAGCCCGCTGAACAAAACCTGATGCGCAAACCACCTCGGTCTGCCAATACTTCCCTTTTTTCGTGGCGCGAATTGGGCTTCAGTCTGTTACAAGGGACAATGATCACAGCTGGCGTGATTTTCATGTATCATTTTGCCATTGGGCAAGGTAAACCCGAGGAGGGCGTCAGGGCTATGGTGTTCGCTACCCTGGTTTCTGCCAATCTGTTTTTGACCCTCGCCAATCGTTCTTTCGACTATGCACTTCATCGCACGCTTTTTTATAAAAACACCATGCTGCCCTTCATCTTAGCCGTCTCGACTTTAATGTTGTTGGCGATTTTGTACATCCCGTTTTTGAGCGAATTGTTTAAAATGGGCAGGATCTCAGCCATAGATTTGGGCTACTGCGTGTTGGCTGGGTTTGTTTCTGTGGCGTGGTTTGAGGTTTGGAAAGCAATTCGGGAATGGCGGGAAATCCACGCTGGCAAACGTTCAAGAAAGGCAGTTCCTAAACTTGTTTAATCTTCAATCAGCAGCTCCCTAAACCGCTCCGCTGCCGCCCGCTCCAGTGCTTCCCGGTCCTCTGGGTGGGCAATGGAAATCAATGCCTCGGCGCGCTCTCTGAGGTTTTTCCCAAATAAAAACACCGCGCCATACTCTGTCACCACATAATGGACGTGAGCACGGGTGGTAACCACGCCTGCGCCTGGTTTGAGCATCGGAACAATTCGAGGGATTCCCTTGGCCGTGCGTGATGTAAGTGCAACGATGGGTTTGCCGCCTTCAGACAATGCAGCTCCACGCATAAAATCCATCTGCCCACCTACGCCTGAATAGTGGTAAGTGCCAATAGAATCGGCGCAAACCTGACCCGTAATGTCAATTTCAATAGCGCTGTTGATCGCAACTACTCTTTTATTTCGCCGAATGACCGAGGCCTCATTCACATAGTCCACGTCCAGAAAAGCCACAGCCGGGTTATCGTCTACAAAATCGTAAAGTCGGCGAGTACCCAGCGCAAAAGCTGTCACGGTTTTGCCTGGGTGAATTTTCTTGTACCGATTGGTGACGACGCCTTTTTCCAGCAAATCCACCAAACCATCGGAGAACATCTCGGTATGCACACCCAAATCTTTGTGTTGTTGCAAACTGCGCAACACGGCGTCTGGAATAGACCCTATGCCCATTTGTAGCGTGCTTCGATCCTCAATCAATGCTGCAATTCGTTGGCCGATTTGCAATTCTTCAGGGCCAACCGCATCCCCAAAGCGCACTTCCTGAAGCGGTTCATCATGCCAAATCATCGCATGAAAACTACTGATATGCATCATGCCGTCACCATGCGTGCGCGGCACTTTTGGGTTTACTTGAGCTATAACATGCTTCGCGGCATTCACCGCCGAGCGGGCAATGTCTACTGAGGTTCCCAGAGAGCAATAGCCGTGCTTATCTGGTTCAGAAACTTGCACGATGGCTGCATCAAGTGGGAGGATGCCTCGTTTGAACAATTCCGGTATTTCACTCAAAAATACAGGGACATAATCTGCACGGCCCTCGTTCACCGCCTGCCGGATACTGCCTGAAACAAACAGTGAATTGAAGCGAAAATTGGGGTGATATAGCGGCTTATCTACTGTTACATCGCCATAAAGGCTGATAGATACCAGCTCTACATTGCGCAGCCGGGGGGCTTGCTTCGCCAATTGTTGGAGCATGTAAACCGGCGTAGAAGCACTGCCGTGCACAAAAACACGCTGGCCAGACTGTATGATTTGAAGCGCTTGCTCCGCAGAAACGTAGTTCATTTTGATGTTGTATTGGCTTAGGTATACTTTAGGGCGGTGCAAAGTTGAGCTTTTTTCCATTGGACTGAGATCATGGAACTATTGAGACCAATCATGGCTCAAAATGACATGAGTCACTCCAAAATATGAAATGACTCATGTTAAAACCCCTAAAATGATCTAAAATTCTATTGGAATACCCGCACATAGTCCACAATCATACGTTGCGGGAAATTAGTGCTGCCATCCGGGTCACCTGGCCATTGACCACCGACCGCTACATTAAAGATAAAGAAGAAATCATTGTTGAATGGATAAGCAGCGGGTGCAACAGTAGCAGATGTGATTTGGTAAAACTGCACATCATCCAGCAACCAAGTGATTTTGTCTTGCTCCCAAACGATGGAAAAAACATGGAATTCATCGATGAATTTGGCCGACCCAGCCAGCGCCGTTGAGCTTCCGATATATTGGTGTTGGCTGTTGTTGGCCCCGTAATGTATGGTACCATGTACTCTATTGGGTTGACTTCCAATTAATTCCATAATATCAATCTCGCCGCAGGCAGGCCAGTTGACTGTGCTAATATTTCCGCCGAGCATCCAAAGGGCTGGCCAAATACCCTGACCTTCAGGCAAGGCTGCACGAATATCAATGCGCCCAAATTTGAATTCTTTTTTGCCCTTCGTGATCAGGCGTGAAGACGTATAAGCCGAACCACCAAAGTTTTCTTTTCTGGCCTCAATAATGAGTTTTCCAGCGGAGAAAAGTGTGTTTCCAGGTCGGTAGTGCTGAAGTTCGTTGTTGCCCCAGCCCCCAGCGCCTGTTTCAAACGTCCAGGCATTCAAGTCTAGCGCTGTGCCGTTGAATTCGTCGCGCCAGACCAAGGTTTTGCCCGCGTAAGTTTCTGGTGTTGAATAGCCAGTAGCCGGGATATGGAAAGGGTTGTCTGCATCATCGTTGCTGAGTGTTACGGTGGCACGTTCGCGGGCAAGTGTTGCATTTACGGGGTTGAGGAGCAGGACGATAAACTTTTCATCTGACTCTAACACCGCATCCCCCTTCAACGAAATTACGATGTTTTTTTCTGTTTCTCCCGTCAAAAAAACAAGATCACCATCCTGTTTCCCAACATAGTCAGAACCTGACTTTGCTGTGCTGTCGATCGTTGCATAGTTGACAATAACGTTGTTGTTGGATGCCGCGGAGAGGGTAACTTTTACAGAAAGGCTTCCATTTGCATTGCCTTCTGCTTGCGAAACGTCAGCAATTGACAGGCTTGGAATACTCGGTGGTACCGGATCTGGGTCTTTTTTACAGGCCGCAAAGATGCAAATGCTGGCAAAAAGAATAATTGCAGTATTTTTTAAGAAAGACATGCGATTGGTGATTTTTGTTAAAATAATCTGACCAAACTGTCAAAGACCTCGTGCCCCTGCCACTAGGTTCTTGGCATGGGACCGTTGTTTTGAATTCTGAATATATGATTTTTGATGTAGTGCTCAAGCAGTATTTGAGCAAAAAACGAGG
>Ga0209181_10010892_pt1 | contig 11738 bp, 9 predicted proteins | sample MAT05_FD_187208 | JGI IMG/M metagenome (GOLD analysis project Ga0209181, IMG submission 187208) | Freshwater microbial communities from Lake Fryxell liftoff mats and glacier meltwater in Antarctica - MAT-05 (SPAdes) (version 2) | ecosystem: Environmental > Aquatic > Freshwater > Ice > Liftoff... | reverse complement strand
GTTGGGTCGCAATGGAACTGCCGGGATCACGAAATTAGTGTTGGACGTGTTGGGTAAAGACTGCGTTGGGACATTGGTGGACGCAACCATTGGATTTGCAGCATTGTACGGGGTTTGGTTGTACGGGGTTTGGTTGTACGGGGTTTGGTTGTACGGTGCTTGGTTGTACGGTGCTTGTGCGAGTAAATTTCGATTTGGGAAGCCTTGGTATCCGGGATTGGTTGGAAAGTCGATTGGTCGTGTTGGAAAACGCGAAAAACTTCGATTCGCTTGGGCGACCTGAGCGGCTTGCTGATAGAAGTTTGGGTTGTTTGGCGGAATTGGGTTGTTAGCGATGGTGTTGCCACCATTCGGCGACTGGCTGATTGGGCGATCCACGTATCGAGGTACCTGCTTGGACTGAGAACTCAAGACGGGTACCATCCTAGTAACTTCTTGTTCCTCGTATTTTTGGTATGTAACCGGTTGAGTTACTTGGACGTAGTTGGGTTGGTATTGGACGATTGGAACATAACGCCAAACTTGTTGCGGCTGAGCGAACGGGTTCCAGCTCGGAACATTTTGCAACTGAAGCTGCTGTGAGTGGATCGGGACATACTGCGTAACTGTGGTTGTCTTGTTTTCGGTTATTGTTTTCGGAACATACACCCGTTCCTTGACCTCTTGGTAGGAGTAGGCAACGATAGGGACTGTTTCTTGGATAATGTAACGACCATATGGCTGGCCGCTGGATGGATCCACAAAAGTCATGACGGGTGTACCGGTAGCCAACCCATCGCTATTATTGGGATTGCCGTTGATAGCAGATCCCGTCTGAAATTCCTGGGCGATTGAGCTCAAGCCGAACAAAGGCGAGAAAAGGCAAGTGGATAGGAATACAGCGAAGCATTTGGAGAACATAGTCTTGCCGGATTGGATCCTTGAATATCTGCGTTGCCCGCAATCTAGCGGGAAACTTTTGCTAGCTTCTCAAGCGGTGTTGGATACGTTGTCAGAGCGTGCGCAAAATGGGACGCTCTTTACAGTAATGGGTCGTACTATTTTGCAGATTCCGTCGCAAGGTCTAGTTAGCGAGGACGGTCGTTGGTTTTATTTAACAAACGATAGCATTGCCAGCCTGATGGCAGACGAAGCGGTTTCACTATAAGGGGGGCACAGCGTCCTCGCCGTCATCCTCCAGCATTTTCTAAGTCGACCGGGATCTCCGGTCCTCGCCAATAGGTGCCAGGCACTTATTGGCTTTTCCGCTGGGCCGTAAGAATTGGCTTTTCGTGGGAAACGTAGCGGCAGGAGATCGAAGTGCGATGCTGATGAGCTTGGTCAGTAGCGCAAAGAGTCATGACCTAGACGTATGGAAGTACGTGAAGGACGTTTTAGACCAACTGTTGGCAGGCGAAACAGACTACGGGCCAATATGGGGCAAGGCCAATATGGGGCAAGGCCAATATGGGGCAGCAGTAGGTGGGGGCAGCAGTAGGTGCCAGGCACTTATTCGCTTGAATAGGTGCCAGGGCCAATAGGTGCGGCCAATAGGTGCCAGGCACTTATTGGGGCAAGGCCAATATGGGGCAGCAGTAGGTGCCAGGCACTTATTCGCTTGGCGTTGCCATGATTCTTGACGTGGAGCTGCGCGAGGCAGTTTCTAGAGAATGATGATATAGGGTATTTAGTGAAGATATAACGATTGCGTCGACTTTTCTTTATTGGGGAAATTTTCGGAACAGGCTAATTATCTGGCCTGGTTGGTTCGATACCTGAACGAGCGGGAAGGTTTTCCGCTTAGGTAAAGATTTTCACTTGCGTCGACAGGCACGTCTGGCGTGAGTCTCCGGCCTCAAAACATGGAAGATACAGTCGTGAACCGCTTCACCCTCCTCTTACTCGTTGCGACAACGATCGCTGGTGGAAACGCCTTCGGCCAGAATCACACGTCAGGACGCTCAACAACCCCTCCTGCGCGTATCGCACAATCGCCAGTGGTACCAGCTAGGTCCACTGCCGTTCCGCGACCTGCACGCCCAGTTGGCCATCTTGTTTCTCAGCAAAGTGTTATAGCCGATGACAGTGGCGAAGTCATGTACGAGGACACACCGGAAGGTGTCGTACTCGGTGAGTCCTATAATCCTAACGAAGGATTAGCGGAGATCGGTGGAGGATGTACCTCCTGTGGCGGCGATGGTTGCAGCAGCTGCGATGACGCTTGTGGCAGCCCCTTCGGATTCGACCTGTGCAATCCAGGTGGCCTTTGCGGACGGCAATTGTGTATCGCCTTGCCATCACACGGTTGGGTGAGTGTCGAGTACTTAAACTGGTACCAACGCGGAATGGAGACTCCTGCCCTGGTTACCACATCACCCATACCAACCGCACAGAACTTGGCTGGCGTGCTTCCACTGGCGACAACGCTTTATGGCGGTAACAACGACATTCTTGGCGACCGAATGAACGGTACGCGGGTTCGGTTCGGTTGGTGGTTTGCTAACCATCCCAACATTGGCGTCGAAGGTGAGTACTTCGGCTTCGGAACCCAAACGGAGAATTTTGATCGTCAGTCCAACGGAAGCACGATCCTAGCTCGACCATTTTATAACGCCGTCACCGGCATGGAAGATTCCGAACTCGTCTCCTACCCTGGTTTGTTGTCCGGTCGAATTCGAACCACAGCGACCTCAAAACTTGACAGTGCCGCTGTCCGATTTCGACGCCTGCTTTGTTGCAGCAGTGATTGTGGTTTTTCGCCAATCGCTTGCGGTCCAGTTCCAACCCAGTCCCGAATCGATGCGACGTTGGGCTGGAGATTCTACCAACTCAAGGAAAGCCTAGGAATTCAAGAAGATCTGACCTCCCTCAGCACCGCGAATCCTGGCAGCTTTGTGCTCAACGATAACTTCCGAACACGCAATCAATTCAACGGTGCCGAACTTGGCTTCCATTGGATGCAACGCCGAGGCTATTGGTCCTTGGATATGTTGATGCGTTTGGGTCTGGGCAATACCCGACAAGAAGTCACCATCAACGGAACCACTCAAACGACTCAAAGCGGAAACATAACGACCGCCAACGGTGGATTGCTAGCTCAACGGACCAATAGTGGAACATTTGTACGCAACCAGTTTGGGGTCGTGCCAGAGTTGGGTGCAACCCTTGGCTATCAGTTTACGCAACGATTGCGTCTGACTGCTGGCTATTCCTTCATCCACTGGAACAACGTAGTTCGCCCAGGGGACCAAATCGATACAACCGTTAATCCAAACCTGCTTCCTCCCGAGAATCCTGTACAAACTGCGTTCTTGAACCCCAGGTTTACCTTCCAAGATTCCGATTACTGGGTACAGGGATTGAGTCTTGGCGGCGATTATCGATGGTAACCCTCCGATAACTGATAGCTAAACAACTTCAATATCCAGGGCTTGATGGATCCTCCCGATCGATCAAGCCCTTGATTCGTTGAAATACCGCTTCAACGACCATGAACTTACGCAAAACCAACAGATATCGAGGTCGGCAGGGAAGCTGATGATCTGAGCCACGAAACTCAGTTTTCACTCCCAAACGGCCGAGCCCACGGATGGAGCAGTGACGAAAATGGCCGGACTTTTGAATCGACTCTACGAAATTTTGAGTGGCTCGCAAAAAGGTCGCAAGTCTCCTGCGATCCAAAACCGAGCCAAAAGAAAACTCCGAATGGAGCTTCTCGAAGGACGCCAGTTGATGGCAGCTAACATCACGGGCACTGTTTTTCAAGACATCACCGACAATGGACTCAATGCAGGCGATGCCAATCTTTCCGGTGTGACTGTCGCACTGTTTCGAGATGGGGGCAACACATCCTACGATAGTGGTACTGGAACCGTGGCTGCGGGCGATGACACTCTGGTGGGGACCACGACTTCGGCCGTTACAACAGGCTTGTATTCCTTCACCGTCGATACCGCGGGTACTTATTTCGTGGTTCAGTCCAGTGTCGCCACTGGATTAATCCAAAGACCAACCCAACGAGTGCAGACCGTTATTGTCACCCCCACCGACATCGTTGGCGTAGGCTTGACGACAATCGACACGTTCGATACGACAGCCCAGTCTGTGACTGCCGTCTTTGGTGTAACTAACCCTGATTTCAGTTCAATCGCAGCCGCCGAAGCGATCGGCGGAGAACGGGACATGTTCGTCAATGCGACGGGTGGTACCATTTCCATGCAAGCCGATACGCCATCGACAACCAACTATTTGGCGTTTGACGTGGGAGCAGGCGCAAACGGAACAAGAATTTTGACCTATGATGGTATCGACAACGACGCCCAGGTGCTAGCAACCAATGGACTAGGTGGAATAGACTTGACCTCAGCAGGTGCTGCAACCGGGTTCCGATTCCAAATTGGCGGCGAAGCTGGCACGCAGATCACTATCCAAGTTAACAGTGGCGCGAACGCTTCGACACGTACCGTAGCGGTCCCAACGACATCGGGCGCCTCTCCATCTGCAACGCTAGATGTTCCCTTCACGGATTTCACGACCAGCAGCGGTACCGGAGCGAATTTCGCCAGTGTTGGAGCCATCCAGTTTTCCGTCTCTGGACCCGACGCTGCGGATGCGATCATCGATATGATTCAAACCTTTGGCGCAACCACGATCACACGCAACGTCGCCAACTTAACTCCGATGAGTATTGGCAATCTGGTCTTCTCGGATCGAAACAACAACGGCCTGTTCGATACCACCGTGCCGACCGAAACGGGCGTTAACGGCGTGACACTACAGTTGTTCACAGATACGAACAACAACGGCGTGTTCAATGCGGGAACCGACGTTGCTACGCTTGATAGCACCAACGTCCCTATCACCACAACCTCGAATGCATCTGGCAATTACACGTTCACGAATCTGTTCCCTGGTCGTTACTTTACCGTGATTCCAAGCAGCCAGTTCTTGACAGGCGGAGCCGCTGCAGGCTTTGTGGTGAGTTCAACGACACCTGCAGGCACCAATAACACCAACAAGGGTATAGCGGTCGTTGGAACCGGCGTTGTGACTTCATTGGTCTCGCTCAACGCCGGTGCCGCGCCGATCACGGATGGTGACACGGACGTCAACACCGACCTGAGTTTTGACATCGGCTTGGTTCCACAGTTCGATCTGACCGTAGCCAAGACGACCACGGCGACCGTTGCCGCCACCGGTACCACCATCACCTACACCATTACGGCTAGAAACGATGGGCCTTCGCCTGCCTCCGGTGTGACCCTTTCAGATGACATTCCCGATGGCTTGCGAATCATCACTGCGACCTCGACCGTCGGCACGGATGTAGTGACGATTCCTGCATCCGCTTCCGATACGACTGCTGCCAATCCAGACAACATTACAGTTGACGTTGGTACCCTTGCCGCAAGTGCTTCGACCCAACGTACCATTACCATTGTCGCCGAAGTCCTTGCCATCACGACGGGTACGGGTACGCCTGCAGCCATTAACAATACGGTGACCATTGCAGGTCTCGGTACGGAATTGACAGCCTTGCCAAATACGGCTTCCGTTTCTTTGCCTATTCAATTGCGCAACGACTTGGTGGTGGTGAAAACCATAACGACCAACCCTGCCTCGACGGGGACTCCCGCCACCGCAGCCCCAGGCTCGACCCTTACGTACACTCTCGTCGCTCGCAACGACGGCCCATCCCGGGCGACAACCGTTCGAGTCTCCGACGACCTTCCTGACGGTATCCGAGTTTTGACCGCGACCTCAAGCGACGTCACCGATACCGTTACCATTCCGGCATCTGCTCAAGACACAACGGCAGGTAACCCTGACAATCTTACGGTTGACGTGGGTGACCTTTTGATCGGGCCCGGCAATCAGACGACGATCACAATCACCGCCGTGGTCTTGGGGACAACGGCTGGCCTGTTCACCAATTCGGCCAACATTGTCGCAACGAATACAACGGTGAATAACGAACTATTATTAAACAACAACGATAGTTCCGTCCAAGCCAACGCTCAGCGCAATATTGACTTGGTGGTAACCAAATCGATTGTTACCAACCCTGCTTCTACCGCGACACCTGCAACGGCTTTGCCAGGTTCGACGTTTACTTACACGATCCTGGCACGCAATGACGGACCGTTTGATGCGACGACGGTCCGTGTCGTGGATGACATTCCAGACGGTATTCGAATTATTTCCGCCGTTTCGAGTGACGTGACCGATACGGTGACGATTCCAGCCTCCGCTCAGGATACGACGGCTCTCAATAGCGACAACATTACGATAGATGTCGGCAATCTAGCCGTAGGCGTTGGAGCCCAGACGACCATCACGATTATTGGTGTCGTTCTAGCAGCGACGCAGGGCACATTCACCAACGTCGTGACCATCTCCGCCACCGACACCGCGGTCAACATTGAGACGGTCACGAACAACAATTCCAGTTCCATCGCGGCCACCGCGCCTCGAACGATTGACTTAACCGTCGCCAAGTCAGGACCGACCACCGCGATTTCCGGGAACACGATTACCTATACGTTGACGGCAACCAACAATGGGCCTTCCGACGCGATCGGTGTGCAAGTGGTCGACAACATCCCTGACGGAATACGGATCATCAGCGCGACGGTCAACGGCAATACGGTTACCATTCCTGCATCGGCGTCCGACACGACCGCTGCGAATCCAGATGATATCACCTTTGCGGTTGGAAATTTAGCCACGGGTGGCAGCAACAATACGATCATCATTGTCGCAGCCATTCTGCCCGCCTCGACAGCAGCTTTGGTGAATAGCGCCGTCATCAGCACAACCGATACAGCCACGACGGAAACACCCACAAACAACAATGCAGCTTCCGTGACAACCACGCTGACCCAACAGAATGACGTGGCTATTACCAAAAGTGGTCCAACATCGTCGGCCGCTAATGGCACCATCACTTACACGATGAACCTGACCAATAACGGACCATCGACAGCGACGTCGGTTAGCGTTGTAGACAATTTGCCAACCGGTGTAACTTTTGTCTCGGGAACCTCGGTGATCGGTTCGACCACCGCTGGCACCGTTGCTTCTGGCGCGAACAACACCGCCAACGTCACCATCCCTACCTTGGCACCTGGTGAGACCGCTGTCGTGACCATTCGCGCGACGGCCCCGTCCACGGCACCTACCAACGTGACCAATACCGTTACCGTAACGGCTGCCAACGATTCCGTTTCTACCAACAATACGGCAACTGCGGCGACCGCAATTACGGCTCCGCTGACCTCGAGCCTAGCAGGTCGAATCTACATCGACAGCAATAACGATGGAACGGGCCAGTCCACGGAACCAGGTGTTTCCGGCATTACGGTTACGTTGACAGGAACGGCCACTAACACCGGTGCGGCCGTCAATCGAACCACCACCACAGATGCGAATGGAGATTACTCGTTTGCTAATGTGGATCAAGGTACCTACAGCGTGACGTCGGGATCGCCCAACGATTTCAATTTCCGTGCTGCGAATCCTGGAACAACAGGCGGCACGGCCGGAACTCGGCAAGTCTCCGCGATTAATCTAGCGGGGACCAACTCCGCGGCCAATAACGTGGGTTTCTCTCGAGTCTTTAGCAAGCGATTGTTCTTGGCATCTGGACCTACCATCTAAGCCAGTTGGATCACAATCGAGGATCAAAAACGCCACGGTACACCCGTGGCGTTTTTCGTATGTGGCAACCATAATACGACGGATTCAATGTATCGTCGTCTTTCACTCCGTGAAAGTGCGTAAACGCAGCGCACTTTCGCGGAGCGAAAGGCGACAAAATTCCTAAGCCCTCACGAGATCCTCCCAATGAGCCAAGACCCACGTGTTGTTTGGCACGAACAATCCGTGACCGAGCAACAACGCTTTGATCGCAATCAACATCGGGGCTGTGTCGTTTGGTTCACTGGGCTCAGCGGCTCGGGCAAGAGCACCGTCGCCAATCTCGTGGAACAGAGACTTTTTGAGCTCGGCGCACATACTTTCCTGCTGGATGGCGACAATGTCAGGCATGGCCTATGTGCGGGACCAAATCTACTCGAACCGGTCCACGGCCCTGAGTTTGCAAAACGCTTTGGCCTAGGCTTCGGCCCTCAAGACCGAGAAGAGAATATTCGTCGCGTTGGAGCCATCACTCAACTCTTTGCCTCTTCGGGCCTTATCTGCTTAACTGCCTTTGTGAGCCCTTATCGTGTCGATCGCGACCGCGTCAGACATTGGGTAGAATCTCGCGGAGCTAAAGGTGATTTCTTGGAAGTGTTCGTCAATACGCCGTTAGAGACTTGCATCGCCCGAGATCCCAAGGGACTCTACCAGCAAGCCATCCAAGGCAAGATCCCGAATTTTACAGGTATTTCCGATCCATACGAATCGCCCGAGTCCGCCGAATTGGAACTCGCGGGCGGAACCTACCCACCCGAAGTCTTAGCCGAACAAGTCATTCAGATGCTCATCGCACGAAAGGTTATTGCACCATGAAGTTTTCGAACGCAGTATTGTCTTCTATTTGCTCCATCGTGTTTTCGTTTCTGGCGGTTAACGCACCCTGGGTCAATGGTCAGGAGAAAACGGCCAGCGAGAATGCCACACAGCAGTTTGTTTCGCGACACGATTTAACGAAGTACGCGGCGGATGCGACCAAGTGGGACAAGGATGTTGCCAAATTGTCGCAAAGCAATGCTACCGAAGGTGGCGACGATGTCATTCTTTGCTTGGGTAGCTCCAGCTTCCGTCTGTGGGACACCATTTCCGAGGACATGGCCCCCATCAAAATCGTGCGCCGTGCCTACGGGGGAGCAAAGTACTGCGATCTTGCGATCCACGCTCCGCAACTCGTCGAAGGACTTCGTTTTCGAGCGGCCGTGATCTTTGTCGGCAACGACATTACCGGAAACGCGAAGGATAAGACCCCAGAGGAAGTCGCCCGTCTATCGAAGATCGTCATCGATACGGCTCGCAAACAGCGACCCGATGCTCCAGTGTTCTTGATTGCGGTTACTCCTTCGCCATCTCGCTTTCAACACTGGCCCAAAATAATCTTAGCCAATCAGGCACTTGAAAAACTTGCGTCAAACGACACGAAGACCTTCTTCGTCTCAACTCAAAGCAAGTATTTGAATGCGCAAGGTGAGCCGCGGGCTGAACTTTTTGTCAAAGATATGCTTCATCAAAACAAAGAAGGCTACGCGGTTTGGGCGAGCATCCTCAAGGACAGCTTGGACAAAAACTTGCGATAGCGAAGCGTGTCGTCGCTACAACCACTTCCAACGAGCCTGTCGCAGTTGCGCCAAGGGAGCACCGTCCAAGACTTCATACCAAACCGTGACCATCGTGCCGTCGGAGCATTCGACCGTAGACGGATATCCCAGATCGGATGACTTTGCGTCGACCGTAATCGAGATGGCTTCGCTCCAGGATTTTCCTGAGTCTTGGCTGATGCGAACTTGGATGCCGAGGGGACTGCGTCGGTGGCCGTACGACATTAGGAGATTACCATTTCGCATCCTCAGCAAATGCGAGGGCAGTCCCCAAACTCCGATCGTATGGGGGATCGTCCAAGTGCGACCGCCGTCCTTCGATTCGCTTTGCAAGGTTTGACCGTCGTCCGCTTTGTTTTCATTGCGAATGTGGCATACGAGAGTACTGTCGTTCGCTTCCATCAAGTGCAACTCATGGTAGCGAATTGGATCGTCGCCGGGCCTTGCTGGAATGGTTGCAAGCCACTCCCAGGTCAAGCCATCGTCCTTGGATTCGCAAACACCAATCCGCTCATTCCCGTAGAGCGCTTTGCCTGCATAGAGCAGTCGCCTGTCTCTCATAACAACTGGGCCGTGCGGACTGTTTAGAGGAACTCGGTAGCGATGCGACCAGGCGACGCCTCCATCGGTCGATCGGAGCATGTAGTTTCCAAGCTCAGCCTTGCGTTGTTCTGCGGTCAGCCGATTTTGAACGGCCTGCCATTCCAGCAATAACTTGGGATCTGAAAAAGCACTCGGCTCTCCAGGCATGGCCTTTTCCGCCCGAGCAAGCCTTGGTTCATAGGCCAGCGACGTAAACGTAGTAACAAGAATACTGCCCTTGGCCGTTTCGACAACTCCCGCGTCTCGGTCATCAATTGGTCCGTCGTACAACACTTGTGGCCAGCTCCAGGTAACTCCGTTGTCTTGGGACCGCATCCACTCCAGTCGACCAAACGGGCAGACATGACTTTCTCGGCCACCCGAAAATGCCAATAGCAATTCTCCGTTGGAGCGTTGCGCCACGGTTGGCCAGCCGTGATACAAGGGTGGCTTCCAACTGATGACCCTAAGGTCAATGAGTTCGATTGCAGGTGGAAGCATTTCTCTGGCTGCTCCGGCAAGCCAATTGCTATTGCCAGTCGCAGTCGCTGCCGCAGTCGCTGCCGCAGTCGCTGCCAAGGCGACCGATGTAAATGCAATGAATTGACGTCGCTCTGTCATGATTGGAAGTGTTTGGGAAAACGGTTGGGAAATCGTAATGAATCCAACCATTCGCAGCCAACTTTTTAATGCAGCTAGCGAAAGCGTTGGGACGGTATTATCCTATCAAGAATACGAACGTGGGTTGTCCTATTCGCGAGATTGGCGGCCACCACCGCAGAATAATGAGCACGAAACCATGCCCACTCAACCACCCGCACGACTTGAATTCACCGATTGCCTTGCTTGCGGCAAACGAGTAGCCACTACCGCACCGGTTTGTCGGCATTGCAACACCAAGCGAGCCGCTTCAAAGGTCGCTTTATCCATCGAAAAGCTTCGCGGCCCCGTCAACCAGGAAAGGGAGTTAGACGACGATGTGGATTCGCATGCAGCCCTGGGGCTTGGTGGCTACGGACACGACGATTGGGATGAAGCGAAGGAGTTGAACGAGCCCCCATCCAAAACGAAGACTCTTTGGTGGTACGTAGCGTTGGTATTGTTGATCGTCTTTGCCCTCGGCGCGCTATGGCCATTATTTTAGGGAATGGCCAACCTTCTCTGGCCGATGCCTCGGTACCATAGAACGGAAATCGCCGAGATTCCAGGGGCCGATATACGAGCGGTTTAAATCGACTTCTGCAACCGCAACTTCGCCCCAGGAATCCGCTTTTGCGATGGCTTTTCCGGTTGGGTCGAACACGGCCGAAAGCATCCAGCCATCCTTGGGAGCCATGAAGGTGCTGCTAACGACATAGACATGATTCTCTCATGCTCGAGCTTGAGCCAATAAAGGATTGCAGCCCCAAACCGGCCAAGCGATCACTTCCGCTCCGTTGTTCGATAATTCTCGAACGACCTCAGGAAAGAATCCATCGTAGCAAACCATCAATCCCACTTTGCCAAACGTAGTGTCGAACACTGGGCGACTTTGCCGTCCAACTCGATATGGCTTCACTCGTCGCGATGGAGAGCTCATCGCCCTGCAACAAGTCAGAAGGGAGTAACTGAGAAAACAACAACAGCACTGCAGTCATGACAATACACCGAAATTTCATTATGGAATGCATGATCACGCGTGGGGTCAGAACCATTCAGGACGGTTACTCGGAACCATCGCATTAAAGCCAATTCCAATTCTCGAGTTGTTGCTTGGTAGGAGGCTACGCCTCAAGGAAGGGCCGTAAGGCGAACGGCAGGCTGAAAACTACCAGTGTGATGCAACCCCTCTCCGGCCTTTCAGGCCGACTCTCCCAGAGGGAGAGTGACTTCACCCTCCCTTCG
>Ga0209181_10010889_pt1 | contig 11739 bp, 8 predicted proteins | sample MAT05_FD_187208 | JGI IMG/M metagenome (GOLD analysis project Ga0209181, IMG submission 187208) | Freshwater microbial communities from Lake Fryxell liftoff mats and glacier meltwater in Antarctica - MAT-05 (SPAdes) (version 2) | ecosystem: Environmental > Aquatic > Freshwater > Ice > Liftoff... | reverse complement strand
CCGGGAGCCAAGCAAATCCCACAGTGAATGTCGCGTTTTCATCACGACGAAGATCCCGTTGCGGCGCGCCGTGATGTCCCTGAAGTGCTCCCTTGCCCCCTTCGATTTCGAGTGTATGAACCGAGCTTCTGATGGTACATTGATGGTCCGCCCCGGGCTTTCATTGCACTCGGATTCCACATCGGAGCCGAAAAAGGCGCCGAACTCGAACGAGCGTCAAAGGGGCAGGGCAGCGTATGAATCTCGTTAACGGACGACACGCAGGGGATCCGCGGGGGGCTGACACCGCAGCATCGGGCGAGCGCGCCCGGGCAGACACGTCGAGCGACGAAGGGGCACCGTTGCGACGCCTGGACATCATTCTTCGCTCCTTGCCCGAGTCCGAGCTCGCATCGCTGATCAAGCGCATGGCGATCCGGATCGATCCGGGCAAGCGCATCGACACACCCTCGCAGGTCGCGCGCTCGCTCGTGGGGCTGCCTGACGTACGTGACACCTCGCGCCTCTCGGCATCGAGTCGGGAGCTGCTCCACCGCATCGCTGAGGCCGGCGGCGCGCTGCTCGTCCCCTCGCTCCCCGCGGGGCTCGAGCCGCTCCTCATGCGCGGCGTGATCTTTGGCCGCAAGAACGAGCAAGGGATCGAGCTCGTCCTCCCCACCGCGTTTTTGCTCCAGCTCAAGAGCTGGGAAGGCGAGGACCCGCGGGCCCTCCGCGCCCTGCTGGCCCAGGCCCCTTTCGAGACGCTGAGCGCGATCGCTTCGCATTACCTCGGTCGCCCGGCCACGCCTCCGATCGCCCTCTCGCTCGAGCCTGCGTGGGAGATCGTCAGCGATCCGACGGTGCTTGAAGAGGAGATCGAGAAGCTCCCCCCGCTGGAGCGCCGCCTGCTCGAGGCGATCGAGAGCGTCGGCGGCGAGGTCGACACGCAAGAGCTGCTCGATCTCGAGCGCGAGCCGATGCGCCTGCGCGGCGCGGGCGGCGTCACGGCCACGCGCCGCGGCGCCGGCTTCTCGCTGGAGCGGCGCGCCTTTCTCGTGCCGATTCACCCGAACCGCCACGTGATCCCGACCGAGGTGGCGCTCGTCGTCGGCGCCGATCGCCGCAAGCTCCGCGAGACGCGCCGGGCCGAGATCCGCTCCTTCGTTCTCGAAGAAGATCACGCCCCGCGCCGCGCCCGCTTCGCCACCGATCCGGCCTACCTGGCCATGGCGCTGGCGTTCGCCGTGCGCGAGCCCGGGAGCGACGTGCGCACCGGCGTCGGGACCCCGCGCTCGCTCCTCGTGCGCTTCGCTCAGCGCTTCGGCCGCGACGTCGAGTCGGTGGCGTTGCTCTCCGCGCTCGGCCGCGCCGTGGGCCTGTGGGACCCGTCGGCGGCCTCGCCCGCGACGCCCCCGGGGTCGCTCGCGCTCTTCGAGCTCACGCGGATCCTCTTCACCACCTGGCGCCGCGGCGGCGCATGGGACGAGGCGCGGACGGAGCGGGAAGTCCTCCGCGTCGCCGAAGGAAGCCGCGACACCAGCCCCATCGGCGCGCTGCGCGAGATGGTGATCGACGCCCTCCAGGACCTGGGCGAAGGCAGCTGGGTCCCGTGGCCCTCGCTCGAAGGGTACCTCGCGGCCGACGCCCGCCTCGCCGGGATCGATCGGCTCCTCCGCCGCTGGGCCGAGCGCGGATCCCTGGAGACCCCGGAAGCGCTCGAAATCACGCGCCGGATCGCCCTCGAGACGCTCCCCGCGCTCGGGATCATCGACCTCGGCGGCAGCGCGGACGACGGCGAAGGTGGGCCCTCGCTCCGCCTCACGCCCCGCGGCCGGGCGCTGCTCAGCGGCAGCAAGCCGACCGTGGATCCGACGCCGAGCAAATTCATCGACACCCAGGCGCTCCGCGTCGGCGCGTCGGCGCGCATCGCCGGGGTCCTCGCCCTCGCCCCCTTCGCCGAGCTTGGCCGCGTCGGGGACCAGTTCGACGTGCTCCTCACGCCTCAGGCCCTCGCGCGCGCCCTCTCCGCCGGCCTCGACGGCGAAGCGATGCGCGTGCGCATCGAGGCGGTAGCGCCGCTCCCCGACACCATCTCGCGCATGCTGATCCAGGCGAGCGCGGTGGTCGGGCGGGCCGCGTTCACCCAATCGTCCGGCTTCCTGTGGATCGAGGACGTCGAGGTCCGCGAGCTGCTGCGGACCCGGCGCCCGGCGTCGGAGCTCTTCCTCGATCCTTCGCCGCCCGGGGGCCTCCTCGTCGCCCCCGACGTCGACGCCGATCGCCTTGTTCGTCGCTGCCGCAGCCTCGGGGTCGAGGTGGAGACGGAAGGCGGCGTCTTCCGGGCGGGAGCGCGCTCGCACACGACGCCTCCTCCCGGCGCCGTCGCCGCGAAGGGCGGCACCCCGACGCCGGCCGAGGGCACGCGCTTGCCCCCGACGTCGGCGGCCGCTCGGCAGCGGAACAAGACGCCGATGTCCCCGACCCGTCGCTGAACCATTGCGCTCGGGCGCGGCGGCACGTTTAATCGCGCCCCCAGCGTGAACAATCCCCCGACGACCCAGGACCCCGCCGCCGCGCAAGAGTTTCCCTGCAACAACTGCGGGGCCAAGGTGCACTACGACGCGGGCACGCAGTCGATGAAGTGCCCCTACTGCAACGCCCAGCAGGCGGTGCCGCAGCAAGAGCACCATCCGGCCGCGGGCGGCGGGCGCGAGATCCCGATCGAAGAGGGGCTCCGCCTCGCGCAGCGCGGCTTCGGCACGCCGGTCACGCAGGTCACCTGCAACGACTGCGGCGCCTCGGTCAACGTCTCCCCGGGAGAGCAGACCGCCAAGTGCGCCTTCTGCGGATCCGCCAAGGTCCTCTCGCAAGAGTCGGCGGGGACGGCGATCCGGCCCGAGTCGATGGTGCCATTCAAGGTCGACAAGGCCCACGCCAACCGCACCTTCGAAGAGTGGTTGGGCGGCCTCTGGTTTCGCCCCAACGACCTCAAGAAAATGGCCAAGCTCCAGGAGATGGGGGGCGTCTACATCCCCTTCTGGACCTTCGACGCCTGGGTCCGCTCCAACTGGACGGCAGACGCCGGCTACTACTACTACGAGACCGAGTATTACACCGACTCGGAGGGGAACCGCCAATCGCGCCAGGTCCAGCGCACCGAGTGGCGCTTTGCCTCGGGGTGGCGCAATGACTTCTTCGACGACGTCCTGGTCTGCGCCTCGAAGGGCCTGCCGCAGAACCTGGTGTCGAAGTTCCAGACGTTCGACACCAAGCAGCTCACGCCGTATCAGCCGCAGTTCCTCGCCGGCTGGCGCGCCGAGTCCTATGCCATCGATCTGATGCCCGCGTTCAACTCTGCCCAGGAGTCGATGGCCAAGACCCAGCAAGGGCGCTGCTCGGGCGACGTCCCCGGCGACACGCAGCGGAACCTCAATGTGCAGAATCAGCTCTCGAACGTGACGTTCAAGCACGTCCTGCTCCCGATCTGGATCGCGGCCTATCGCTACAACGGCAAGCCCTATCAGTTCCTCGTCAATGGCCAGACGGGGGAGGTCGTGGGGCACGCGCCGTGGTCGTTCTGGAAGATCTTCTTCGCCTGCCTCGCCGTCGTCGCCATCTCCGTCGGTGGGTATTTCATCTACGAGTACACCCAGGATCGCAAGCCGCCGCCGGCCACGCCCACTGGAGTCTCGGTGACGCCGAAACCCGCGCTGCAGCCGCCGACGAGGACCCCGGTCGTCACGCCGCCGAAGGTCGTCACGACGACGGTGAAGCCAGCCCCGGTCCTGACGGCGACGGGGACGGCGATCAAGCCAGCCCCGGTCCTGACGGCGACGGGGACGGCGATCAAGCCGAAGACGACCCCTTGACGGCGGGCCTGGCCCCGATCACGCGCCGCGCTTGCGCTCCGGCGGAAGGACGCGGCGGGTGAACCCGCTCTCGTGCGGCAGGTGATCGGGGCAGCTCTTTCGTCGAAACGCGCTCTCCTGGAAGGTGATGCGGTTGCAGACGTCGCACACGCAGAGGTGCTTGTCGTACTCGTCGCGGTAGGAGAGGACGTCGACGGCGAAGAGGCTGAGCACGACGCCGCTCAACGGCGCGGTGGGCTCGGGCTGGGCGACCCAGCGGTTTTCGCTCTGAACGCGGCGGCGGCGCACCCGTCCGGCGAAGATCGCCGCGGCGAGGAAGCGGTCATCCGTCGGCGAGGCGATCAGACCGCGCAGCGCCGAGATGATCCGGATCCGCGCAGCCGTGAGGACCCGGGGGAGGTTCGACTGCGAAGTGAGCGATTCCGCGCCGCTCCCGTGGAGCGTGACGCTCCCGGCGGAGGGCTCGGTGACCAGGAGGGGCGAACGCATGTGGCCCGGCTCGACGAGGTGCTCGGCGAACCAGCTACGCAGCCCGTCGATCCCCCACGAGGGGACCGCGCTCGCGTCCAGAAACGCGAGCCCTGCGGTGATCGCGGCGCGGTTCTGGGGGCCGACCTGAACGGGAAACCTGGCGGCGGTTACTGCGGTGGGCGATGTTGCCATGTTCACCCCTTTCGCAAGGAACAAGCCATCCCCGAAGAGAGCGGTTTTGTGGAGCGCCCGGGTTAAACGGGCGGGATTTCGCGGGTCGCCTCGCCGATCGTCGACGTCTCGGGCACCGGGCTGCGGGCCTGTGCCCGGCCCGTGCCCGGCCCGGGTCGGCGTCGACGCGTCAGCCGACACGTCAGTCGTCGAGGCTCACCGGCCACGGGACGGCGGCGAGCCCGCCCGCGATCTTGCGCAGCTCAACCCGGAGCTCGCTCGCGGTGGCGCGCTCCTTCGGGCTGCGGCGCAGGCAGCGCGTGAGGAAGCGCGCGAAGCCCGCGGTGGCGGGGCGCTCGGCGAGCTTGCGGATCGGCAGGGGCGAGCCGTCGTGCATCATGTGCGCGGCGATCAGCGCGACCTCGTTCGGCGCGTCGAAGAGCGTCGCCGTCGTCACCACCTCGTAGGCGAAGCAGCCGAAGCTGTAGATGTCCGCCGGGAGAGCGCTGACGCTGCCGAGCTTGGTGGGATCGATCCAGATTTCGGGGGCGCCGTACGAGGCCGTCGCGCAGCCCGGGCGGGTGTGGCGCCCAGCGAGGCCGAAGTCCACCAGCACCGGCGTCGTCCCGGCGCGCAGAATCACGTTGGACGGCTTGAGATCGAGGTGGCCGACGTTGACCGAGTGCATCGCCTCGAGGCCGGCGAGGACGCCGTCGAGCAGCGAGAGCGCGCGCGGGATGGTGAGCACCTTGGTGCCGAGGAGCTGATCGCAGCGCGTGCCTTCGACGAGCTCCATCACCAGGATCGGCTTGGGCCGGGCGCCGGCGTCGAAGGTGACGAAGCGGGCCAGGTTCGCGTGCTGGGGGACGGCGAGGAGCGCGCCGGCCTCTTCGCGGAAGAGCTGGAGGAAGTCCGTCTCCGAGAGGCTGCGCGCCGCGGTGGCGTCGTAGTCGGGGACCTTGAGGGCGAAGCGCTGGGCGCTGCCGTCGTGGCGCTCTTCGCTGCGCGTGACGACGAAGACCGTGCCCGCGGCGCCGCCGCCGAGCTGGCGATGGATGTAGAAGCCGCCCAGCGTGCGCCGGCTCGGGAGCCACGCCGGGAGGCGGCCCTCGAGCTGGCGGGCCGGATCGATCGGCCGGGTGAGATCGATCGGCGGATCGACGGGGAGCGAAGCGATGCGCGGGAGGATCCGCGCGACGACGCCGGCGAGCGCGGGCGGGAGCACGGCGAAGGCGCGCTCGGCGGTGGCGGCGATCGACGGGCGCAGCTCTTCGGCGGGGTCGACGTCGAGCTCGCGGGCGCGGTCGGCGGCGACAGCGAGTGGGAACGCGCTGGGGATGCTGCTCGGGCGCGCCTCGGGATCGACCTCCGCCTCTTCCGGCTCGCCGAGGCGACGGAGCGCGCTCGTCGTCAACTGACCGAGGCGCTCGATCGCCGCCTCGAGCGCGGTCAGCGGCGAGCCCTCCGCCGCCGCGAGCGGGCGGAGCGAGGCCGCGTCCTGGATCGTCGAGAGCGCGCGCAGGAGCTGCTCGAGCGCCGAGCGCAGGCCCTCGACCCGCTGCGACGAGTCGGGCGGCAGCTCGACGATCAAGCTCTCCAGGGCCGAGATCCGCGCCCGCCCGTCCGCGCCGACGATCCGCCGCTCGGTCTCGACGAAGCGCCCGTAGGCGCGGAGCAGCCGCGTGGTGTCGGGCTGCATGCTCGCCTCGGCGAGCACCGCGAGATCCCCCGCGCCGGTCGGGCGCACGGCGGCGTAGAGAAACACATCCGCGGGATCCACCGCGCCGTCGCGCACCAGCGCGTCGAGGGCCCGCGCCACGGTGGCGGTGATCGCCCGGCGCAGCGGCAGCAAAGGTCGCTCGTCGGAGAGCCTCTTGATCAAGGCCCGGCACGTCGTCGTCAGGCGGTTCTGCACGCGCTGACGGCCCTCGGCGTCTTCTTCGAGCTCGCTCGTCTCGCTGTCGACCAGGTGGAGCAGAGCGCGGAGCTTGCGCTGGTGGAGCGTGACGTGCGGCGGGTTGCTCTCACCGGCAAAAGGGATCGCTTCGCCCTCGAGCAGCACCGCGGCGAGGCGGCCGTCGAGCTCGTCGACGGCGCCGCCGCCGGTGATCCCGTCGCTGGGGCGGCGGGCCAGCAAGCAGAGGTTCCGCAGCACGCCGGTCTCGAGCAGGTGAGCATCGAGCTCGCGCACCAGGATCGTCGCGGCGCCGCGCCCGCGGGCTGATCGCGGGTTGCCCGCCTCGTCGAGGGCGATCGCCTCGAGCGCCTCGACCGCGTCGGTGGCCCGCTCGAGCGCGACCTGCGCGAGCGCGTACGCCTCGCGCGTGCCGACCTCGACGAAGGCCTCGATTGATTGCGCGAGGGCGTCGCGCAGCGCCGCGCCGAGGCGACCCGCCGTGCCGCTCGGGCGCGTGTCTTCGGGGCCGCGCCCGCTGGTGATCTCCAGCAGGATCTCCTTGCCGAGCGAGAGCGCGTCGTCCTCGCCGACGAGGCCGTCGAGGGTGCTCGCCAGCGCCTCCGCGCAGCGCTCGACCACGCTCCGAGGCAGCGCGCCGAGCTCGGCGTGGAGCTCGATCAGCGTCTCGGCGGCGTGGAGCGGCGCGGCCTCGGCGATGGCGCGGAGCAGATCCGCCGCGACCTCCGGCTCGGCGTCCGCGGCGCGCGGAATGCCCCAGAGCATGGCCGTAGCGATGCCGGGATCATGGCGCAGCAGCGGGCCATTCAGCAGCTCCAGCGCCGCCGTCCGCGCCCACTCCGGATCGACAGCGACGTGAGCGACGAGCGACGTCGCGCCGCGGCGCCACTCGGTCGGCGACTGGCCGGTGGTGACCGCCGCGATGATCTCGTCACGCAGCGCCGGCACCGCCGCGCAGAGCAGGCCGCGCGCGACGGCGACGTGGCGCCACACCAGCGTCTCGCGATCGGCGAGCAGGACACGAAGCGCGCCGTCGATCCCCTCCGACTCGCCGCGGCGCCCCGACCCCGGATCGATCGGGCGCCGGATCGACCGTTGAAACAAGCGGATCCCGGTGTCGTCGCCCTGGCGCGCGCGCGCCGCCGCCTCACGCGCGGCCCGCTCGAGCAGGCGCGCCGAGAGCCGCCGCTCGGGGAGCGACCGCGTCGATCGCGTCCCGAGCCAGTCGATCGCGACCTCACGCCGGCTGATCAGCGCCAGCGCCAGCGGATCCACCGCCACGTCAGTCCGCCCCGGGAGCCCCATCGCCAGCGCCACGCGCGCGTGAACGCCGGGCGTGCTCAGGCCGCGCACCGAGCCCGCCGCCATCCGCGTCGCGATCGCCACGAACGTCGCCGCGCTGCCTTCGTAGAGCGCGACGCCGACGCGCCGCCCGAGCTCACGCCGCTCCCCGCCGATCGGGAGCACCGCGGCGATCTCGTAGAGCGCCACCGCCGCCGCGGGCGCCGCGAGCCAGCTCAGATCCTCGAGCAGCCCATCAGCGAACGCCGTGTGCACGCTGCGCGCGACCGCGGCGCCGTCGACCCCTTCGAGCGGCGCTTGCCCCGGCGCCGCGAGCGCGATCGAGGCGATGCTCTGGCGAAAGACGCTGCGGCGGTCGGCCCGCTCGTAGCGGTCGAGGTGGAGGATACCTTCGAGGGAAAAGTCAGCGCGCGCGGCCATGAGCAGGGCAGGTTCTCGGGTCATGAAGCGCGCGTTTGCCCGCGAGCGCAAGAGCGCAGGCGAGGGGGCGGCTCCGGGCCCGCGCCGGTTCAGTCGTCCTGCGGAGACTCGATGATCTCGAGCGTCTCGACGAGGACGAAGGGCCGACCGCCCAGCGGCCGGTAAATCTGACCCACCACATGCGCCGGCACCCCGGCGGCGAAGACGTTGCTGAGCGTGCCTGGTCGCACGTGGCACGGAAGACGCGATGTCTTGCCGAGCACGAGGACGCCTCGGTCGAGATCCACGGCGCGCACTTCGTCACGCATATCGAACGGCTGGGGGGTCGTCGACGAGCCGATGACGTCGAGAAAACGTTGCTCATGCGCCGCGCGGAACACCACCGGCTTCGAGCGCGCGACGAGCCGGCCTCCGATGCTCACGGACTCGATCCCGCGACTTGGCAAGAGACGTCGCGCTTGCACCGCGAGCCGGGTCCTTTGCTCACCGTCGTCCATCGGGAGCTCCGCGAGCGTGGCTCCGGAGCCCGCCCATTCGCCCATCGCAAGGAGGTTGGAGAGGGCCTGGCGCACGACGTCGTTGGGATCGGACAACGGATGCTCCAGCGGAGCGTTCCCGTAGCCGAGCAGCAAGGCTACCTCCGCGGGCTTGCCGTTCGGTTGCTGGACCCGAACATCCTGCAATGAAAAATCCGTCGCGTCCTCCACCGGCTTTTCGGCGCGACCTTTCTCCGTCCCGGGACGCCTCGCGACGGCCCGCGCTGTCTTGCGAAACTCTTCGTAGTAGCTGGTGAACGCGGACGTCGCAGGCGCCTTTCCGCGCTCGAAGACGAGCTTGATCGCGACGGCGCTGTGCTGGAACGGGCTCTCCTCCAGCATGGTGGGAACGAGGGCGTCCATGAATCCGCGCAGCTCGGCAGACAAAGAGCTGTAGAGCGGATCGTCTTGACCCACGAGCTCGAAGAGTGGCTGTTGCGGTCTCCGCGGGAAGCGCTCGCGCAGGTACGCTAGGTATGTTTCGAACACGCGACGAGGGTTCTGCAGCTCCTGCTCGGGACGCACCGCGAGGGCCCGCACTTGCAGGAGCTGCAGGACCTGCATCTCCACGGCCTCTGGGGAGCCCCACATGGGCGGCGCCGCGAGCATCTCCGCGAGGCGTTCGTCGACCCAGCGGACGATCATGTCAGGAGGGCGGCTCATGCCGTTTCTTCTTCGATCCAGGTGTCGATGGAAAACACATCGACTTCTTCGACCTGGATCTTGTCGGGAAAGAGAAAGTGTGTTCCGAGGTAGCGCTCCGAGGCGCATCCGTCGGCGCCAGTGAGCGCGTCGACGTTGTGCCCCTGGGTCTCGACCAGCGTATGGCTGGCCCAGATGCGGGGAGAGCCGCGGTTGAGGACGATCCACGGAGCGTGGAGGGGACGGATTTGAAGGCCCCGTGTCTGTTCGTCCCGGCTGCGGGCGATCGGGTGGACAAGGCGGGCCAGGGCGGCGCAGCGCGTGCGCTCGGGGGGATACTTGGCGATGGCCTGCTCGATCTCGGCGCGCTCGTCGGGTTCCCAGTCAATGGCCGTGGGGTGCATGCTAATCGTGAAGGCGTCGCACTGGTAGCGGAGAGCGCGGGGCTCGGCCCCACGCTCTGGTCGCTTCCTTGCGCAGCCGTGACCGCGTCCCTGATCGTCGTTGCGCGGGGCTACTTCCCCTTCGCCTCGATCGCGGCCACCTTCGCGGCGGCTTCGTCCACCGCCTTCTTTGCCGCCTCGAGCCCGGCCTGCGCCGCCGTCAGCTCGGCCGCGGCGCTCTCCGACTCGGTCGGCTTGGGCGCCTTCTTCCCGCGCTTCCCCGAGCGGCTCGAGAACTTCCACGCGAGCTGCTTGAGATCGGGCATGGCGATCGCCGAATTGGATCGGTGCCCTAAACGCAGCGCGCGCACGACGAGCTCGACGAGCAGGAGCACGCGACCATCCTGAAGATCGAGCGCGCGCTGCGTCACGCTTCGCGTCGGCTTGGCCGCGGCATCGGTCGTCGTGCGGACGGCCGCGGCCGTCGCGCGAAGCACGGCGATCTGCGCGCTGCCCACGCAGAAGCGATCGGTCGCTCGCCGGTCGCCGTCGGTCCAGCCCACGGCCTTCGGATCATGCACCGCCGCGATGAGATCGGCGATCGCGTCGAGCGCCGTCGCCACCAGCGCCGGCTCTTCGGTCACGGTCCCGGCGGCGGCGTCGATCACCGCCCGTCGCGCGCTCCCGAGCGCGCTGATCAGCCCAGCCCGCGTGCGCTCACGCAGCAACGTGGCGTCGTGCGTCAGCGCCGACGCGTTGACCTCGTGCGCGGCCTGCCCGCTCTTCTCCGCGCGCGCTGAGTCCTCGTGGAGCTGCTTCTTCACGACGAGCTTCTCACTCTCGTCGACGAGCACGCCAAAGATGCCTGGATCGAGGTACACGAGCGCCTCTTGCTCGACCGTGAGCCCGCCGAGGATGGTGGCGCACGACACGAGGAACGTCGGCACGCTGGTAAGGATGGTGGAAGTCTCCACCTTGGCGCCGTCGGCGACGAGATCGGTGTCGTCCGCCTCACGGAAGACCAGCGTGCGAGAGACCTCGTCGGCGACGCCAAAGACGGGGAGCAACGTCGCGAGGGTGGCTGTGCCCGGCGCGGGGAGGGCGCCGAAGGTGAAGCGCTTCAGGGGCGTCTTCGGAGAGAGGGAAGGGGCGGAGGGAATGTTGGTCATGGTGCGCGAAGGATAGAGAGAGCACGCGCGAAGGGGAAGATAGTGTGCGCGCACACGAGACGGAGGTGCGCGAGGCCCGAGGGGAGGGTGCGCGAGGCCTTCGCCGAGGTGCGCGAGAACGGATCGGAGGCGCGCGAGGCTCGAAGCGAGGCGCGCGAGGCTCGAAGCGAGGCGCGCGAGGCTCGAAGCGAGGCGCGCGAGGCTCGAAGCGAGGCGCGCGAGGCTCGAAGCGAGGCGCGCGAGCCCGGATCGGAGGCGCGCGAAGGGCGGGCGAAGGCGCGCACGACCGAGCCCGGCCCCCTCACAGGCCGAACCCACGCGTCCCAGACTCACTTCGAGCCGATCGTGGACGCGGTGCGCGCCACGCTCGGCACGGACGTGGCGGCCTTTTTGCGGGAGCTCGAGAAGCCGTTCCTTTTTGATCCCGCGCGTCGGGGGGCGAGCTTTGAACTGCCGTGCAACCTCGCCAATCGGCTCGGTACCGCCGACCAGGTCTGGGGTCCGGGAGCCCTTGGGGTCCGCTACGTTTCGATCCGCGACTTCCTGCAATCGCTCGCCAAAGCGGGGAGACCTGGGCTGCCTGGGCGCTGATCAGCGCGACGTACCTCGGGGTCGAATCCTCGGAAGCTGCGCGCCGGCTGATCGAGGGGTGGCCGTGCCCGCTGAAGGGAGCCATTGGCTACAATGCGGCCTTTGCCGGCGCGGAGCGGCTCGCCAAAGGATCCGAGCCGAGGAGGGCTGTCGCGAAATCACTTGGGTGCAGATACCGCTTTGCATTGGAATCGTCAGAAAACCAGATTGCGTGCATTGCAAGCGCCACCCTTGTTCCCGAACAGCACTCCCACCCGGGGTTAAAACCCCGGGCTCCTCTTACAAAGTCCG
>Ga0209181_10010888_pt1 | contig 11740 bp, 8 predicted proteins | sample MAT05_FD_187208 | JGI IMG/M metagenome (GOLD analysis project Ga0209181, IMG submission 187208) | Freshwater microbial communities from Lake Fryxell liftoff mats and glacier meltwater in Antarctica - MAT-05 (SPAdes) (version 2) | ecosystem: Environmental > Aquatic > Freshwater > Ice > Liftoff... | reverse complement strand
GCAACGGAAGATCGGGTGTGCGGCACGATTGATATTGAAAAAGCGCTGTCTGAAGGGGTGAAAGCCTTTGAACCGGGGTTGCTGGCAAAAGCCAATCGCGGCATTCTCTATGTAGATGAAGTGAACTTGCTGGATGATCATTTGGTAGACGTGCTGCTGGATTCTGCTGCATCGGGCTGGAACACTGTAGAACGGGAAGGCATTTCCATTCGGCATCCAGCGCGATTTGTGCTTGTGGGATCAGGAAACCCTGAAGAAGGCGAACTGCGTCCCCAATTGCTCGATCGCTTTGGGATGCACGCCGAAATTCGCACGGTTAAGGAACCTGCCCTTCGCGTTCAAATTGTGGAACAGCGCACCGATTTCGACCAAAATCCGCAAGAATTCTTAGATCAATCTCAGTCAGAGCAAGATGCGTTACGCCAAAAGTTGGTGGATGCTCAAACTCGACTAAAACAGATTGCGATCGACCACGATTATCGAGTCAAAATCTCTCAGGTTTGTTCCGATTTGGATGTGGACGGGTTGCGGGGTGATATTGTTACCAATCGGGCAGCAAAGGCGATCGCGGCTTTAGAAGGACGTACCGAAGTGACTATTGATGATATTCGCCGCGTGGTCACTCTTTGCCTACGTCATCGCCTGCGAAAAGACCCCCTAGAGTCGATCGACTCTGGCTACAAAGTAGAAAAAGCCTTTAATCAAGTCTTTGGCGAAGAAACAGCTTAACCGAAAGATTATCGGTTGAGCTTAACGACCAAAATCACCCCTGCGGCTAGTGCTACGAGGGTGGGTAGCCAGCCGCCAATAAAGGCATTCACAATGCCAGCTTGATAGAGAATTTGTCCTGCAACCATCAGCGCATAGTAAGAGACGACAATGATCAGCGTTAGCCCAAAGCCAGCAGCGCGACCGGAGCGCTGGGGTCGAATGCCCAACGTTGCAGCTACCAACCCAAACGCCAGACAGGCAAACGGTAAGGACGATTTCTGTTCCGCCCGAAGACGCATTTTGCGGATTTCTTTTTGGTTGCCCGTTTGTCCAATCAAATCGATATACTGCCGGATTTCAGAAATGGTCATTTCTTCAGAATCGCGGGCAGTTTTTGCAATATCCAGTGGAGTGCGGGGAAGCTGAATTTGTTGGCGATCGAACCGGACAATGCTGCGATAGGAGCCATTGGGCGCAACGACATAAATCGTACCGTTGAAGAAATCCCAGGTTTTTTCCTCAGCGTTCCACATGGCGGAGTCTGATGCCACAATCTGGTTTAAGCCCGTTTGGGAAAAATCCAAAATGGTCAGCCCCTTCATTTGCTGTCCATCAAATTCTCTGGCATAGAACAGGCGCGAAAGCAGTTCGTCCTTTTCACCGCTGGGAAGCCGAATCGTTTTCGACTCGCGATAAAGAATGTTTCTTTCTTTAAAAGATGGCTTGTTTTTGTTGAGTGCTTGATCCAGTATTTGGGTAGCTTTCAGGTTAGCAGCAGGCACCACGGCTTCATTAAAGGCAAAAGTAACTCCGCTCATAATCAGCCCAATTACTACAGCCGGAGCCACTAATCGATAAATGCTGACTCCACAACTGCGGAGGGCGATCAGTTCGCTGTCGCTGGAAAGCCGCCCGTAGACCAACAGACAAGCCAAAACCATGGACATGGGAAAGGCAAGCCCGACGAAGTAAGGCAATCGCAGCAAAAAGAATTGCATGGCGATGCTCATAGGCAAGCCAGAGTCGCTGACTCGCCGCAGCAAATCTAGCAGTACGCCAGTTGAAATGCCAATTGAGGTGAAGGCAACGACTCCAAACACAAAGGGCACAATTAATTCGGTGGTGATGTACCGATCCATCAACGAAAGCCCCGGAATTGAAAAGCCGGAGAGACGAAAAGGGGGCTTTTTAGAAGTGGAAAGGTCGGTAGTCATGAGTCTTGCGCTGGAAAGTATACAGAATTGGCAGAAGAAAGTTTAGCGTTTAGGGCTGAAAGCGATCGCCCAGATAATATTGGCGAACTGCCGGGTTATCGTAAAGCTCCTCGGAACTGCCAGAGGCAAAAATTTGTCCATCTCGCATGATGTAAGACCGATCCGTAATTGCCAGCGTTTCTCGGACGTTGTGATCAGTGATCAGAATACCAAGTTGGCGATCGCGTAGCTTAGAGACAATTTGTTGAATTTCGTTGACGGCGATCGGATCTACGCCTGCGAACGGCTCATCCAACAGCAAAAATTGAGGACCCTCCCGTCCGGTGGCTAGTGCCCTAGCAATCTCAGTTCGGCGGCGCTCTCCCCCAGAAACCCGCAATCCTAAAGTATTCACAACTTTCTCAAGCCGAAATTCTTTGAGTAGTTGATGCAGCCGCCCCTCCCATTCCGATCGCGGCACACGAGTTTGCTCCATCACCAGGAGAATATTTTCTCTGACGGTCAAATGTCGAAAAATGCTGGCTTCTTGAGCGAGATACCCAATTCCCATGCGTGCCCGTCGATGAAAAGATACGCCGGTAATGTCGGTATCGTTCAGCCAAACGCGTCCTTGATCCGGTTTTTCTAGCCCTGTGGCAATGTAAAACGTAGTAGTTTTGCCAGCCCCGTTAGGACCTAACAGTCCAACAATCTCACCTTGAGCGACCGAAAGACTTACCCGGCTGACAACTGTGCGCTGCCCATAAGATTTATGAATATTCTCAAGAACAATTTTCAACAGCCCACTCCTGGCTATAGTCACCACAATTCGCAATATCCATCTTATCAGAGGCTCTACAGGCAACCATTAGCGGGTTGGGGGTGCCGCTGGAGTTGTCCCACGGGGAGCTGTTGAGGGAGTAAATTCAGATTGACCGAACGGATCAGCAGTGGGTACAGGGGTTGGCGTGGCAACTGGAGCCGGAGATTGGGCAGGGCTATCTTGCACTAGGTAAATGGCTTCTACTTGTCTGGGAGCTTGAGGAAGGGCAACAAAGCGCCCTTCATCGATTAGGTAAGTAATGGTTTCACCGCGCAGGCTGTTGCCCTTTTGCAACACATAAACGTCACCCGTGAGAATAATACGGCGTTCACGGCTGAAGTATTGAGCTTGGGCAGCAGTTGCCTGAATTTGTCGTGATGGATAGTAAATTTGGACGTTGCCACGGGCGGTAATCACTCCCGTTTTGGAATTCGCTTCTTGAATATCCGATCGCAAGGTCAGCGGTCGTGATGGTTCCGCCGTTTGAGCGTTTACTGTTTGAGTGCCAACTGGCGTAAACCCAATCAGACCCTCAAGCAGCAGTGTTGCGGCGATGGTGATAGGCGCGATCGCAAAGAGCGCAAGACGACGCAAGGGAACCCTGAAAAGTTGGGAATGACGCATGGTGCAAAAAAGGAGTATCCAAAAACGGTGAATTGATTACAACCCTGTCATAACATAGGGACTTTTGATTGTCTCGAAAAGTTTCTGCAAACTTTTACTTAACCATACTTTAAAGCACTTCTATCGCTATGAGTTTTTTCGCTGATAGCAGCACTACTTAGCAGGAAAAATGTTACTTTTTGGCATCAATTTTTTGTAATGTGGGCAGTATCCAGTCTGAGTTTGCAGCCATGGAATCAGAGACATAGTTAAGCTGCTGAAGAGCGATCGCCACCTGGTCGGCTCCTAACTGCTGTAGCCACTTGTGCAAATGAGAAGTATGCACGACAAAACTTTCTACATCTATCTCGGCATAGGAGGGCTGATAGGCATACAGGCGATTGATGCCTTCCCCCATCAAAATGACTGCTCCTCGCCAATTTTCATTGCTCAAATGGTAAAGCGCGACTGCAACTTGCAAAATTCCCTGATAAAAGCCCTTGTCTGCTTGATCGGCTTCAATCCACAGCGCTTCTAACGTGTCATGGCAAGCGTAGTATTGCTGCTGGTTAAACTGGTCTACTCCAGTCCAAAATTCATCGGGAATCTCTTCCATTTTTTCTTCTAATTTATCGGGTGGCGGGTAATTGCAGTTGCATCTGAAGGGCTTGGTTCGGTTTCACCAGAATGCCAGGATTGCGTTGTAAAGCAAGATGTTGAGAGGGCGCGGAGTTGAGATTAGCGATCGCCTGCCATAAAATCCAGCGGCTACCGGAAGGTAAAGTATTGAGGCTGTCAGGGTTTTGGGTCAGCCATAGGAAAGGACTGGTGGGTAAGCTATTTGCTTGTAGTGATTCGCTCGATCGCGTTTCTGCGAGGGTTTCTAACACCGCTTGATTGCCTCGAACCAAACCCGTGCCTGCCGTCCATAGCTGCACCTGTAGACTTTGACGACAGGCATAAAAGTATAAAGAAGCCGCCGCAATCACCGCTTGTTCAAAGTGATCGCCAGCAGGATCAGCATCCGGGAGCCAAGCAAACGCACTATCCAGGCAAATCACAAGCTCCTGTCCGCCTGTGAAAGTCTCCAGTTCTCGAACGCGCAGTTCACCATAGCGGGCACTGGTGCGCCAATGCACCATGCGAATCGGATCGCCCCAGCGGTAAGGACGCAGGGAACGGGTCAGTCCCTCGGAGGCAGTTTGGGCACGGCGATCGCTGTTCAGCAGCAAACTTTGATCCCGTCCCATTTCGTCAATTAGTGGGCAGTGAGTCAGCGGTAACACGGTGGGGTAGACGATCGCGATCGCGTTGGCAGTGCGAGGACGGCGACACCAAAACAATCCTAGGGGCGCGGCGGTGCGAAGATGAACCGTTTGCCAGCGATAAATACCGCGTTGCTTAACCGATTGAGAGTAGATCCAGTGATGGGAGCGATGAGGCGCAATTTCTTCGATCGAGTGAATGACGGGCTTACCGAGTGCTTCAGGCAGCAAATCTTCCACTTGCAACAGCATTTTGGGCTGCTTGCTCTGGTTTTCTACAATCAACTCCACGGTGATCCGATCCCCCGCACTAACGGGATGAATGGGCGCTCGACGGACAGTCACTTGACGCAGAGTCCGTTCGGGCAAAATGGCAGCGATCGCCAACAGTGCCAGCCCCACACCGCTCATGACATAGAGCCAACCGGATAGCGTGTTCGTTGCCGCGACAAAGAAGAAGATGGATAGCCCAGCCAGCAGCCCACCCCCATAGGCAGGCGTGACCCAGTGAGTTTCTAGCCACTCTAAAATTTTTTTGGGCGATCGCAGGGCTGACCGGATAATGCTACGCTTCACAATAACTTTGGGGATGCATCTAGGTTATTTTTTCACGAGGCGCTTGTATTTCTCCCAGGCTACTACATATCAGCTATTTGGAGTGTTGCCGATTCAGCTTACTACGTAGATGAATAATCCTTCTATTGGCATACTTCAAAGATTGAGCCACTGTTGAGATAATCGATACAATAGAAATTATCAAAAATTTAAACATCAGTAGCTTTGCAGTTGTTTTAAGTGCTACAAAGCATTTTGGTCAGGTTACTGTGTTCACCTGTCCAAACTATCTACCACAGCTTCATCACCTTACCCGACGACTGACTTACCAGGGAGATATCCATGACTAGTTCCATGACCCCTCGATTTAACGAGAGTTCATCTCCTGTACCTCCGCCACCGCCTGCTTCTGCTACCGTCAAAGCGACAGCGACCCATTCGATTGAGCAGATGGTTCGAGATGCCCATGCGCGTCAGGCATCGGATATTCATATTCGGGTGGGAGAACCTCCACGATTTCGCATTCAGGGGCAAATGGTGCTGCTGCGAGATCAGGTAAAAGTCACGCCTCAACTGTTTGAGCAGTATCTATCAGAAGTATTGAATCCGCATCAGCGTGAGCTTTTCGCTCAAACGAAGGAGCTAGATACAGCAATTTTCTATCCAGGGTTGGTGCGTTGCCGGGTCAACTGCTTTGATTCGTTAACGGGTGGCGCGATCGTCTTGCTGTTAATTTCTTTAGATGTGCCTTCAATTGATGGATTAGGCTTGCCAGAAGTCCTCAAACATTTATCGACTCAATCTCAAGGGTTGATCTTGGTGACGGGACCAACCGGTTCAGGAAAATCGACGACGCTGGCGGCAATGCTCCGGCACATGAATGAAACGACGACCCGCCACATCGTCACCATTGAAGACCCGATTGAATATGTCCATGCGTCTCAAAAGTGTCTGATTAGTCAGCGAGAAGTGGGATTGCATACGCTGGAGTTTCAAAATGGCTTACGGGCGGTGCTGCGGGAAGACCCAGATGTGATTTTGATTGGGGAAATGCGCGATCGTGTCACTGTGGATACTGCCCTGAAAGCGGCTCAAACGGGTCATCTAGTGTTAGGAACTTTGCACACTCGAAGCGCGATCAATAGCTTGAATCGGCTGTTAAATATCTACAACCCAGACGAGCAGACCGCGATGCGGATTCAAATTACCGAATCGCTGGTTTCGATCATTGCTCAAATGCTAATTCCCACCACAGATGGACGGCGAACTGCCGCACACGAGATTTTGGTCAACACCGCCGCCATGCAAGACTTTCTGGTGAAGGGCAATGAATCTGAAGCGTTTCAGTTGATGGAAACGGGTGCTAATGATGGGATGCAGATCATGAACCAAGTATTGTGCGATCTGGTTTTGCTGGGTAAAATCAGTCCCGACGAAGCGGTGAAAGCTTCTGCTGATCCGGGTGATTTGCGTCGCCGAGTCCGCAATGAAGGATTTGATCCGTCACGGTCTTCTAATCGAGATTTTAATTACGCTCAGTAGGCGATCGCTGATTGAGCGATCGCTCTTTAACGATTTGTTATGTGGCGATCGCTCACGTCAGCTTACCGACTCAAGCAAACCTAGTTTGAAAACATATTACGCTCTTAGAAGTATTGCTAGTAGACTAACAGAGAGTGTTGTGGGCTTAACGCAATCACTCAAAATCAGGTTCTTCTCGTCAGTCTCCTTGACCAGTTCGGCAACAAAGACTGGATTGTCTAGCCCTGCTTTTGCTCCATCTGTGTAGTCCCGTAAGAGTTTTTGAATAGACTTTATTCCCTTCCAGGCATTTAACTTTTTGAGCGTATCCTTCACCGTTTTGCGATCGAGTCCATCAGGCAAAGCATCCAGGGTACTGATCCGCTGCTGAATCTTATTGAGCCGTTCGGAGGTCATCGTGACGTTTTCGAGCGTTTCAGGTTGAACCAGTTCAGCCGATCGCTGCTGCTTTAGTTCTACTAGCTGGGTGTAAAGTTTTTGAGCCGTTGTGCGGAGGTATCTGGCTGAGAAAACATCTCCGGCTTCTGGAGTTTTGACCGCCGTGGAGAGCGCCATCCCATATCCGTCGCGCTCTCCGGTCTGGTCGTTCCAGAACAATAGTTCTTGACGATCCGAGATAGCTTCTCCGTTGGGACCAAAATATTTCACGGTGAGAGCAACCAACCCAGTTGGTTCATCTCTCTCTCCGGTCTTTCGCCCTAATGCAATCGGGTTGGCTTGATAGTCATCTCCCATTGCTTGTAACCGCTGGCTGATATCCTCGCTGAATACGATTTCCTGTTGGGTGTAAAGGTCACGCGATGTTTCCTGCTGGCGGTAAAGCGTTTCCTGAAAGCTTTCTTGAGTCTGCCGTCTCGCCACAACCAGATCACGAATGAAGTTCACATACCCTGGCAGGATCGTGTCGTCAAACAAGGTATCGCCGTAAATAGAAGCGCCTAGGTCAGCCACATTTGGCACATCCTGGATTTCGCCATCCTGCCCTGCTTGGTTCTCACCAATTAACTTTTTGTTGAGGTTCGCAAGGCGGCTGGCTTGGCGTAGTAGTTGGCTTTCACTGTTGGCGTAGTAGATATAGAGGTTTTCGCAGGGGTGCTGCTTCGGGCGATCGATGCGACCAATACGCTGTTCCAGGGTCATCGGGTTCCAGGGCAGATCGATGTTGATCAAGTAGTCAGCATCTTGCAGGTTTTGACCGACTGATAGCGTTTCAGACCCAATCAGCACCATGACTTCTTCGTCTGGGCTAGGACGCTCGGCAACCGTTCTACAGGTTGCTGCGGGTGCAAACAGGCGAAACAGGTCTTGCCGTTTAATGCCTGTGCGTTGTCTACCAGAGCGCAAGGCGTTGTGGGGCGCGACTTGGACTGATCGATCGCCGGGGCTAAGGTGATATCGCTTGGTTGAGCCGATCGCCATGCCGATACCGCGACTGGAAATCAACTCGTCTTGAGTCATGTAGCGGTAGTAGTCGATCACGGTATCGGAAAAGATGGAAATGAGTAGAACTTTCTTGCCTTGGCTCACCAGTTCTCGCACTTTGCGCGTCACCTGTTCCCGTTTGTGGTCTTTGACAAACTCATCTGCCAACAGGTCTTGAATTTCTTGAAGCTGCATCAGGTCGTTGTCACAGGCTGACCACAGCAAGTTATAAACTCGACGGGCTTCCACTGGATCGGATTGCAATCGCTCGATCGCCAGATCAATGGTGCGGCGAAGCTGTTGCCGCTTTTCTTGCTGCTCAACAACCGTTTCCTCTTCATCGTCCTCATCCTCTTCGTAGTCTTCATCCCAGGCTTCTCGGTCATTGAAAGTGCCAAGATCAAGCTGTTCTGGCTGATCTGCCTCAAAGCCGTAGTGAAGCAGAATGAACTGCTTCAACCCATTGGCATCTAGGGTGACGCTGCCCAATCGTGATTGCATCTGCTCAATTCGCCCTCGGAAGTTGACGATCGTGCGACGCAAGGCATACATACTAGACTCTGCCCGTTGCAGAAAGAATCGGCGTTGGTTTTGCAGTAGACCGCGCTGTTCGACACTGCCCGTCAGGTAGCGAACTGGGTCAGCGAACGGAATATAGAGTTGAGTTTCAAACTGGGTGAAAATTTGCTCTAACGCGGCTTCGGTGCTGGTTTCAAACTCAACTGGAAGCCATTCTGCCTGTCGTCTGGCATAAACATTGAGATCGGGCATGGCATCTCGGAGCATCTGGCGGGTGCGCTGAAGAAACAGTTCTCGGTAGGTGCGTCGAAATAGGGTGGAATCGTCGGTGAATTGCTCGACTCCGGTTTCACGATTCTGGAACCATTGGGCGACTTCGACAGGGAAGCCTGCTTCCGTGAAGCCTTCGGGTCGAGTCAGGAAGGGCTGAAGGATGTTGTAGATATCTTCGCGGCGGTTGTTCCAGGGGGTTGCCGTCAAGAGCAGAAAATGGCGCTGTCGTCCAGAAGCGCGATCGCGTTCTCGAATTTGCAGGCAGAGTTTGTGAATCCGATTCTTGTAGTTGCGGATGCCCTCGTGTGCCTCGTCGATGATCACGAGGTCGGGACCGCCATAGCGATTGAAGTCATCGATGAAGCCGTTCCCCTTACGGCTCATCAAGTTTTTGTTGTAAAGCTCGTAGTCCGTTTCACTAAAACCGAGTTCGGTCATCTCGCGTTTCCAGTTGTCGTGCAGTTTGCGGGCGGCAACGATCGCAATTTTGGCTTGTCCATTGGAGGAACGGTAGAGCCGGGAAACCGTAGCCGCCAGCCGAGTTTTGCCCAAACCGACCGCATCGGCACAAACGGAAATGCCAAAGTCTTGCATGACGCGCAGGCAGTGTTGAGCGCCAGACTTCTGGTGTTCAAACAGCGTTCCTTGATTCACCAATTCATCCAGCAGGTCGCTCCGCTCTACTCGAAACTGCCGGGGGCGCTGCTGGGCTAACCAGTAAAGAAAATCATTGGGTGTGCCGTATTGCCCTGACAAGGTAAGTTCAACCGCCTGTTGAAATCCTTCAATCTCGTCAAAGTTCGGCAGTTCTTCAACCTGGCTAACTTGAGGCGGCTTTTGAGGCTGAACGGTGTATTCCCCACCTGCATTGTCTTTCACTCGAAAGTCGGGGATGGGTTGAGGCGGATGGTCGGGGGAAACGGTGAAGTCGGCTGTAATTTGTTCTGGAGTCTGGTCAGTGATGATGACTTCTACCAGGGTGTTGTCTGGAACGGTAATACTATCAACCTGATCGAGGTTGTCACCCGTGATGATGACTTCGGTGGTTTCGCCTGGGGGAATCTGGTCAGGAGTGATTTGCTCAATGTGGGGCTGTCGCTGCTGGGCACGCCGATCGTACTCTTGCAGCACTTGCTGGAGAAATTCTTGGGTCAGGTCATAGGCAAGGTCTTGACGCTGCCACTCGCTGTCAAACTCTTGGATGCTTTGTTCGATCGTTTCCTGGTCAAGCGGTTCCCAGGAGTAAAGGAAGGTGACGCTTTCAGCATTGCGAGAGTGGGCGGCACGGGTGAAGTTGTCTGAGCCTTCGTGCTGGATGTGATTATCGAGGCGATCGCTGAAGATGCCTGTTTTCTTGTGGTAGAGCGATAGCGCTTCGCGCGACGAAGTCGTTCGCTGCTGGCTCATCTTGACCAGCTTGATTTCTAAAAACCCTAATCGCACCAATTCAGCCAGAATCTGAGTCCCGTTGAACGCATTCTCTTCAAGCCCTTGGAGAAACTCTTGCAGAGTGCGCTGAATGAATTGAGCGCGATAGTCAGGATTGTGGAGTTTTTCAAGTTCGGCTACATCAGCGCGTTTGGTGAATCCTTGCCAGTCCATCAGCAGCCGGATTTGTCCTTCAGTCTGGACAATCGTTTGCAGCGGTTCTTCGTAGAGTTTGAGAACGCCGCTGTCAAAGTAGGCAGTGGAACGGCGATAAATGCTGCTGCGTTCCAGCATTTGCGCCATAACTTTGTTATATGGCTCTAGTTGATCGGGTAAGTTATAGCGCCGTTTGATGCCTTTGATTTCTCGGAAGCTGCCGCTGAGTAGAGCGGGTTCTTTGATGGTGCGCTCCAGGGTGAGAAATTTTTCAACGATCTTTGGGTTGCCCGTCCGAAGTAGCGCAGGGGAAGGAAGATCGCCGGGTTTACGGGGATTGTAAGTGTAGATTTTGGCAGTGCTGGGGTCAATCCGAAAAACTTTGTGGGGGACGGCTTTGTCTTTGAATCCCAATAGAGAAACGATGTTTTTAAGGAAATTGCCACCTTTGTCTGCGTCTCGATGCCGAAAGACGAGCCAGTATTGACCTCCTACGCCTTTGACAGAACTGCCTTGAGGCAAATAATAAGGGCGCTGCTGGCGAATCAGTTCTTGGATGACGGCTTCAAGCATAGGAGTTAGGGTTCCAGAATTTTGACTAAAATTCGCAATAGATCATCTAAGTCAGCAGGAACGCGGTAGAGATCAATGTCTTGAGTCACTTCACGAGATTGGCGATCGAACTGTCCAAACTGCCAGATATTTCCAGTTGAGATTGCGCCTTGCAGGATGGTTTGCTCTGACTCGATCCACTGATCGAGGGCAATCAGTTCGATCGCGAGTTGCACAAAGCCTCGTTCCAGGTCTTCGTTTTTGGCTTCAATTACGAGAAACGTTTGCTGATTCTGAAGCAGGTAGTCTAGAGAGCCTTTGAGTTGGTTGCTGACGGCAACGGGATATTCAACGTTGAGGGTGGCTTGGGTGTAGTGCAATATATCTGTCAATACGGGAGCAATCAGGAATTCTCGTCGTGCCATTTCGCTGGTGAGGCTGAGACGGGGCAAGCTTTCTTCAATGCGGGATTTGAGATCGATGAGACGATCGAGGGTGCCAGAATAGCGGGGCAGGTTTAAGTAACGCCGTTGGAGAGAGACGTTGAAATATGCCAGGATGTCTTGCGGGGCAAAGTTGAGTTTGAAGTAGTCGGCAAAGGTGTATGACTGATCGGGTTGAATAATCGCTGATCTGGGCATTGCATACATCCTCTCTGTTCGGGTTACTCGATCGGAAACTTGGACTGTTTCATGCTG
>Ga0209181_10010879_pt1 | contig 11748 bp, 7 predicted proteins | sample MAT05_FD_187208 | JGI IMG/M metagenome (GOLD analysis project Ga0209181, IMG submission 187208) | Freshwater microbial communities from Lake Fryxell liftoff mats and glacier meltwater in Antarctica - MAT-05 (SPAdes) (version 2) | ecosystem: Environmental > Aquatic > Freshwater > Ice > Liftoff... | reverse complement strand
TGCTGCACCAGCAGCTTGTCCTTCACCAGTTGCAGCGGGTAGATCACGGGTGATGCGTACATCAGCAGGCTCAGCAGCACCGGCAGCGCCTGCCCCATGTCGCGGTAGTAGACGTTGATGGCCGAGCCGGCGAAGGCGATGGTCAGCGACACCAACACGGTGTAAAAGATGATCAGCGGCACCCACAACGCGTAGGCCGTGGGCACCATGCCGTACCAGGCCATCATGCAGGCCAGGATGACGAAGCTGATACCCAGTTCGATCAGCTTGGTGGCTACAGCCGTGATGGGGAAGATCTCGCGCGGGAAGTAGATCTTCTTGATCAGCACCGAGTTGCCGACCACGCTGTTCACGCCTTCGGAGGCCGACTCCTGGAAGAAGATCCACGGCATCAGCGCGGCGAAGGTCAGGATCGGGTACGGGATGTTGCCGCTGTCGATGCCGATAAAGCCCTTCACCAGCGTGAAGATCAGCATCAGCGTCACCGGCTTGATGACGGCCCAGGCAATGCCTAAATAGGCCTGCTTGTAGCGCAGCACGATGTTCTTGCGGGCCAGGGTGCCCACCAACTCGCGGTACTCGAACAGGTTTTGGGCAACTCTCAGCATCGATGGGCGTGGAATAGGGACGGCTGAAATCGGAAGGCGGCCGAAACGAAATCAGGCCCTGCCAAGCCGAACGCTCGGGCACATGAATGCTAGCAGCGCGAGTGCTCACTAAAGGGACCTGGCGACAGAGGGCGGCGTGAGCGACTTCACATCCGCCACGGGCGCAAGGCCCGAACTTCGGCCCGGCATGACTTGTTGCGCCCATTTCGCTTGAGCGCCCGGCAGGCAGTGGTTTGCCCTGCAGGCCTGAAATGGCACACTCAGGCCCATCGTTTCGCAGGGGCAAGAACATGCAGATGTCTTTGAAGGGCTGGCTGGGCCTGGCTTTGATGCTGGTCGTGTCCGCAGGCTCGGCGCAGGAGGATCTTTCCGGCTTCAAGGCCACGAACATCGAAGTTGTGCAGCTGCCGCGCTACTGCTGGGCGTCGTTTGACCCCAAGTGGAGCAAGCCTGGCATGGCGGCGTTCAACCTGCCCGCCGGCTGCGGCGACCGCTTCAACCATTTCTGCCCCGGGGTGCTGTCTTTGCAGCGTGCCAAAGCGTCATTGGCCGATGGCAGGAAACGGGCCTATTGGCAAGGCGTGGCGGCCGATCACATGCGCTACACAGTGGCCGGGCTAGAGAAGTTTCCGGCCTGCCCCTTGCGGCCCACCGTCGACGCGATGGTGCAAGAGATTCGCACGCTGCAGACAGTTCGGTAACGCCGGCAAGCGACCGGCTTCGCCTTCAAGGACGGTGGGAGGCTGGCCACCGGGGTCGCAATGGTCTTGCTCACGTTGCTGGCGCATGCCCTGCGCCTTCCGGGGCCGTGAACTCCACCCGGGAACCGTGCAGACCCGGAAGCCCGACCGTTCCTCGGCGCGCCTGTGGCGCGGCGGGCCCTTGCTGCGTTGCTGCGGCGGGTCTTTCCGGACAGCGATGTCGACCTGCTGGTGGAGTTCCAGCCCGGCGCCACCACCACGCTGTTCGATATGGCGCCTACCGAGATCGAGCTGTCGGCGCTGATGGACGGGCGCCGCATGGATCTGCGAACCGCGGCCGACCTGAGTCGTTTCTTCCGCGACGAGGTGGTGCGCACGGCGGTGCCGCAATGTGTCGCCCGGTGGCCGATTGGCCTGTTCTGGTGCGGCCGTCGAACCCGGCTCAAGTCACCGTGATTGCTGTCGCAACCACTGCTCCAGCATCATCAGAATCCACACCATCTCGCCGTAATACCCCGGGTGTTCGGCCAGGTGCACATCCAGCAACTGCCGCACGAAAGCCTCGCGCACGATGCCGCGCCCGGCCAGCGACAGCAGCGAATCGCGCGCGAACTCGCGCAGCCCGGCGTGCCGCGTGGCCCACACGCCGAACGGCAGGCCGAAGCCCTGTTTCTTCTTGGTGATGATCTCGTCGGGCAGAAAGCCGCGCAGCGCTTCCTTGAAGAACCAGCGCAGCTTCAGGCCCTTGAGCTTGTGGTCGGTGGGCAGGCGCAGCGAGAAGTCGACCAGCGCCTGTTCGAGGAACGGGAAACCCACCGCCACGCCGGCCAGGGCGGTGCTGCCGGTGACCTTGGGCAGATCGGTTTCGGCCAGGGTGTAGCGCCAGTCGTAGGCCAGCATGCGGTTCAGCGAACTGGCGTCCTGCACCTGCTGCCACACGGCCTGCTGGCCGCGCAGGGGATCGGCCTGGTCGATGCGCGCCAGGAAGTCGGGCTCGAACACGTTTGCCACACCCAGGCGCAGCAGCAGGTTGTACATCTGCATGCGGTCGGGCAGCGGCACCTTGGCCTGCTCGACATAGCTGCGGCCCTTGCTGGCCAGCGGGAGGCTGCCCAGTGGCGTGCGCTCCAGCACGGGCTCGAGCAGGCCCTTGCGCAGGGCCGCGGGCACGCCGTCGTACCAGCCGAAGATGCGCTGCTTGGCATAGCGCGTGTTGCCGCCGAAGAACTCGTCGCCGCCGTCGCCTGCCAGCAGCTTGCTCACGCCGTCGGCCTTTGCCATCTGGGCGCAGTAGAAGGCCGGCAGCACCGATGAATTGCCGAAGGGCTGGTCGTAGTGCGCCGCCACGCCGGGGATGCCGCGCACCAGGTCGTCGGGCGTCACGTAGTACTCGTGGTGCTCGCAGCCGAAGCGTTTGGCGGCGATGCGCGCGAAGGCCATCTCGTCGTAGCCCTCGGCCTCGAAGCCGATCGAGTAGGTGGCGGCGGGCTGCCCTGCGGCCTCGCCGATCATGCCGGCCACGGTGGAGCTGTCGGTGCCGCCGCTCAGGAAGCAGGCTGGCTTGCTGCCGTCCAGCTGCGCCGCCACCGCGCTGCGCAGCAGGCCGCGAAATTCGGCAACCAGCGGCTCGAAGGCCGGGCGCGGGGTTTCGGTGAAACGCGGCACCCAGTACGGCGCTACCGTGACCTGGCCGTTCTCGAAGCGGGCGCAGTGCGCTGCCGGCAGCCGGTGCACACCCTGAAAGATGGTGCGGGGCGACGGGATGACGTGGAAGTACAGGTAGTCGAACACTGCCTGCGGGTCGATCTCGGCGCGCGGCGGCAGCGCTGCCAGTTCGTCGGCGCGCGCTGCGACATGCAGCCGGCCGTCGATGACGCGCCAGCACAGCGACTGCACGGCGAAGCGGTCGACTGCCGCGAAGCCGTGGCCCGCGGCGTCGATGAGGCCGACGGCGAAGTGGCCCTGCACCGCAGCGACGGCATGCGCGATGCCATCGCTGCCGGCCTGGGTCAGCAGGGCCTGCCAGGCCGCGGCATCGCCCTGCTCGCGGGCCAGCGCGGCCAGGCGGGGCTCGGTGAAGCGCGGCTGGCCGAGTGTCAGCGGGTGTGCCGCTGCGGCCGGGACAGGCGGCGCGACGGTGGCGAAGGAGTCGTCTGGCATCGGCATGGGGGCAGTGGCTGAGCGGGTAAGGGCCTGGCGCGGCGGCTCAGGCGGGCTTGAAAGGAAAGACCCACGGCACGGCCATCACGGCCACGACCAGGAACACGGCGGCCACGGGGGCGCCAGCGCGGAGGTAGTCGCGCAGCGCGTAGCGGCCGGCCGACATCACCATCAAGTTGGTCTGGTAGCCGTAAGGCGTGAGGAAGCTGCAGCTCGCGCCGTAGAGGACGGCCATGGCGAAGGGCTTGGGGTCCAGCCCCAGTTGCGCGGCAACGCCCACCGCCACCGGAAAGCACAACGCGGCCGCGGCGTTGTTGCTCATCAACTCGGTCAGCAGCCACGTCAACAGCAGCACCGCAGCCAGCGCGCCGTACGGCCCGAAGTGGTTGGCGCCCACCAGCAACCCGGCCGCGAGCAGTTCGCCGGTGCCCGACTTCACCATCACGTCGGAGATCACCAGCGCCGAGGCGATGATGATGATGATCTGGTAAGGCATTTGCCGCCGCAATTCGGACGACTTGGCGTAGCCGAGCAGCAAGAACACGACCAGCAGCACGATCAGGGCCGTCAGGAAATCGACATAACCCAGCGCCGACACCATGATCACGGCGGCAAAGGCCGCTGCGCTGATCCAGCCCTTGCGCGCGTCGGTGAACTTCTGTACCTCGTGTTGGCGCACGACGACGAAATTGCGCTGCAGGTTGTTGCGCTTGTCGAAGTCGGGCCCGACCACCAGCACCAGCGTGTCGCCGACTTCAAGCGGCATCTCGGCCAGCGGCCCGCGCAGTCGCACACTGCCGCGCCGAACGGCGATGACGGCGGCGTCGAAGCGTGAGCGGAAATCGACCTCCTTGATCGTCTTGCGCGCCAGCGTGCTCTCGGCCGCGACCACCACCTCGACCAGGTTGTCCAGCGGCAGGTGGTAGTGCTGGCCGCGGGTGACCAGGCCGTCGAACTGCAGCAGCAGATCCAGTCGCGTGACGTCGCCGGTGAAAACCAGCACGTCGCCGGCGCGGATGACGTGGCCGGGATCGACGGGCGCGACGACGCGGCCGTCGTGCACCACCTCGGCCAGGAAGAGATGCCCCAGGCGACGCAAGCCGCCGGCTTCGACGGTCTTGCCGACGAGGCTGGAGTCGGCGCGCACGGCCGCTTCCAGGAAGTAGTCGCTGGCCACCTCTTCGGCCGGCGGCTGCGCCTGCAGCAGGCGGGGGTAGAGCGCGATCATCGTCAGCCCGCAGGCTGCCACGATGCAGATGCCGACCGGAAACAGGTCGAAGATGTGCAGCGCGGGCATGCCGCTGCCGATCATCAGGCTGTTCACCAGCAGGTTGGTGCTGGTGCCCACCAGGGTGAGGATGCCGCCCAGCGATGCTGCAAAGCACATCGGCATCAACAAGCGCGAAGGCGCATGTGCCCGGCTCATGCGCAGCGGCCCCATCAGCGAAGCCACCACGGCAGTGTTGTTGAGGAACGCGGAGTACAGCGCCGTCGCGCTGCACAACTTCACCAGCGCCAGCCGGTAAGGCCCCTGCACCAACCGGTCGGCCATGCGCTCGAGCAGCCGGCTCTTGTCCAGCACCACCGAGAGCAGCAGCAGAACGACCACGGTCACCAGGCCCGGGTTGGTCAGCTGTTGCAGGCTGGGCTTCAGGTCGACGTAGCCGAGCAGGACAAAGGCAAAGGCCAGGCCGGAGAAGAGCGCTGCCGGCGAACGCTTGCCGCGCACCAATTCGACCGCCAGCAGCGCCAGCCCGAACAGGACCACCCCCTGTTGGGCAGTCATTCAGCGATGCCGGCGTGCTGCGCGGCCGACGCGGCGAGCAGGTGACCGCGCCGCGCGTGGGGTTGCGTCATCTCGAAGGGCAGCCTGTGCAGGCTTCAGAGCTGCACGATGCCGCGGCGCTGCAGTTCCTGAAGCACGCGCTCGGCGGCCTGTTCGCTGGACAGCGCGGTGGTATCGAGGTGGATCTCGGCTTCGACGGGCGCCTCGTAAGCCGAGTCGATGCCGGTGAAGTTGGGCAGTTCGCCGCGCCGCGCCTTGGCGTACAGGCCCTTCGCGTCGCGCTGCTCGGCCAGGTCCAGCGGCACGTCGACGTGGATCTCGATGAATTCGCCCGGTTCGAGCAGGCCGCGCGCCATCTCGCGCTCGGCACGGAAGGGTGAGATGAAGGCGGTGATGACGATCAGCCCGGCGTCGAGCATCAGCCGCGCGACCTCGGCGACGCGGCGGATGTTCTCCACGCGGTCGGCGGTGGTGAAGCCCAGGTCCCTGTTCAGGCCGTGGCGGATGTTGTCGCCGTCCAGCAGGTAGGCATGCCGGCCCAGCGCGAACAGGCGCTTGGCCACCAGGTTGGCGACCGTGCTCTTGCCCGCGCCCGACAGCCCGGTGAACCACAGCACCGTCGGCTTCTGGCCCATCAGCCCGGCGCGCGCTGCCTTGTCGACATCGACATGCTGCCAGTGCACGTTCTGCGAGCGGCGCAGCGCAAAGTGCAGCATGCCGGCGCCCACCGTGTGGTTGCTCAGCCGGTCGATGAGGATGAAGCCGCCGGTCTCGCGGTTGGCGGTGTAGGCGTCGAAGGCCACCGTCCGATCGAGCGCGATGTTGCACACGCCGATCTCGTTGAGCTCCAGCCGCTTGGTGGCCAGGTGTTCGAGCGTGTTGACGTTGACCTTGTACTTGGGCTCGGAGACGGTGGCGCTGACCGTGCGCGTGCCGATCTTCAGCCAGTAGGGCCGCCCGGGCAGCAGCGGCTCGTCGGCCATCCAGACGATGGTGCTTTCGAACTGGTCGGCCACCTCGGCGGGGGCGGCGGCGTGGCTGATGACGTCGCCGCGCGAGATGTCGATCTCGTCTTCGAGCGTGATCTGCACCGACTGGCCGGCCACCGCGTGGGCCAGGTCACCGCCATGCGCGACGATGCGCGCCACGCGGCTTTCGCGCCCCGAGGGCTGCACGCGGACGCGGTCGCCGGGTTGCAGCTTGCCGCTGGCCAGCAGGCCGCAGAAGCCGCGGAAGTCGAGGTTCGGGCGGTTCACCCACTGCACCGGCAGGCGCATGGGCTGCGCTTGCAGGCGCGTCTCGTCGACCTCGCAGGTCTCGAGGAACTCCATCAGCGTGGGGCCGGCGTACCAGGGCGTGCGCGCGCTGCGCTCGGTCATGTTCTGGCCCTGCAGCGCCGACAGCGGAATGCTGGTGATGTCGGTCAGGCCGATCTGCGCGGCGAAGGCGCGGTACTCGGCGTCGATGCGATCGAAGACTTCCTGCGAGAAATCGACGAGGTCCATCTTGTTGATGGCCAGCACGACCTGCCGGATGCCGATGAGGTGGACCAGGTAGCTGTGGCGGCGCGTTTGCGTCAGCACGCCGCGGCGCGCGTCGATCAGGATCACGGCCACGTCGGCGGTGCTCGCGCCCGTGACCATGTTGCGCGTGTACTGTTCGTGGCCGGGCGTGTCGGCGACGATGAACTTGCGCCGCTCGGTGCTGAAGAAGCGGTAGGCCACGTCGATCGTGATGCCCTGCTCGCGCTCGGCAGCCAGACCGTCGACGAGCAGCGCGAAATCGATCTCGCCGCCCTGCGTGCCCCACTTCCTGGAGTCGGCTTCGACGCTGGCGAGCTGGTCCTCGAACAGCATCTTGCTGTCGTACAGAAGGCGGCCGATCAGCGTGCTCTTGCCATCGTCGACCGAGCCGCAGGTGATGAAGCGCAACAGCGTCTTCGTCTCGTGCTGGCGCAGGTAGGCCTGGATGTCGGTGGCGATGAGGTCGGAGATGTGGGCCATCAGAAATAGCCTTCCTGTTTCTTCTTTTCCATCGACGCGGCCTGGTCGTGGTCGATCAGCCGGCCCTGGCGCTCGCTGGTGCGGGCCAGCAGCATTTCCTGGATGATCAGCGGCAGCGTGTCGGCCGTCGACTCGACAGCGCCGCTCAGCGGGTAGCAGCCGAGCGTGCGGAAGCGGATGTTGCGCACTTCAGGCACTTCGCCAGGCAGCATCTGCATGCGTTCGTCGTCGACCATGATCAAGGTGCCGTCGCGGTTGACCACCGGGCGAGGCTTGGCCAGGTACAGCGGCACGATCTCGATCTGCTCGAGGTGGATGTACTGCCAGATGTCGAGTTCGGTCCAGTTGCTGATCGGGAAGACGCGGATCGATTCGCCCTTGTTCTTGCGGCCGTTGTACAGGTGCCAGAGCTCGGGGCGCTGGTTCTTCGGGTCCCAGCGGTGCTGCGCGGTGCGGAAGCTGAAGATGCGTTCCTTGGCGCGGCTCTTCTCCTCGTCTCGGCGGCCGCCGCCGAACGCGGCGTCGAACCGGTGCTCGTCCAGCGCCTGCTTCAGCCCCTGCGTGCGCCACAGGTCGGTGTGGATCGCCGAGCCGTGGTCGAAGGGGTTGATGCCGCGCGCCACCGCTTCCGGGTTGTGGTGCACCAGCACTTCGACGCCATAGTGCCGCGCCACCCGCTCGCGCAGGTCGTACATCTCGCGGAATTCCCAGGTCGAGTCGATGTGCAGCAGCGGAAACGGCGGCGGCGTCGGATGGAAGGCCTTGCGCGCCAGGTGCAACATCACCGTGGAGTCCTTGCCGATCGAATACATCATCACCGGGCGCTCGGCTTCGGCCACCACCTCGCGCATGATGTGGATGGCCTCGGCCTCGAGGCGCTGCAGGTGGGTGAGGGTGGTGCGGTCGGCTGTCACGGGGCGGGTGCGGTCTCGGTGGACGACGGGAAAACGTCGGTGAGTATGGCGGAGCAGCATGGCGCGGCGACAGCGCTGACAGGGTCGTTTGTGGGAACTTTGCCGCAGGGCACACGCCGCTGTGTGGCCGGCAGACGGCTCGCGGCGGCCGCGCCGCTACAGTCTCGCCGCGCAGTCTTCGCGCTCAACTCGACACACCCCTGCGCCATGCACCCAACGCCCGAGCTCGAGACCCTGTTGATCGGCGTGGTGGCCGCCGCGCGCGAAGCTGGCGAAGCGATCATGGAGGTCTACGCGACCGACTTCGCGGTGCGCGGCAAGGACGATGCGTCGCCCGTCACCGTGGCCGACGAACGGGCCGAGGCGCTGATTCTGCGCAGCCTGGCCGCGCTGACCCCGGACGTGCCGGTGGTCGCCGAAGAGGCGGTGGCCGCGGGCCATGTTCCCGACGTCTCGGGCGGGCGGTTCTGGCTCGTCGACCCGCTCGACGGCACCAAGGAGTTCATCGGCCGCAACGGCGAGTTCACGGTCAATATCGCTTTGATCGACGGCGGGCGCCCGGTGCTGGGCGTCGTGCTGGCGCCGGCACTGGGCCGGCTGTTCGCTGGCGTCGTCGGGCGCGGGGCCTGGGTCGAAGAGGCTGGCCGGCGCCGCGATATCCGTTGCCGCGACGTGCCGGCCGAAGGCCTGACCGTCGTCGCCAGTCGCTCGCATGGCGACGCGACGGCGCTGGATGCGTTCCTGGCCGGCCGCAAGGTCGCCAGCCTGGTGAACGCCGGTTCCTCGCTCAAGCTGTGCCTGGTGGCCGCAGGCGAAGCCGACTTGTACCCGCGGCTGGGCCGCACGATGGAGTGGGACATCGCCGCCGGGCAGGCCGTGCTGGCGGCGGCTGGGGGGCAGGTGCACAGCCTCGGTGGGCCGGTGCTCGGCTACGGCAAGCCCGGCTTCGAGAACCCGCACTTCTTCGCCTGCGCGGCGGTCGCCCCCTGAATCCGGGACTGGGGGGACCGAAACCCGGCGCGGCAAAGGATGTTGAACCTCCACTCGGGCACGTGTGGAAAGCGGTGGCAGTCGTTTCCGCGCCGGAAGTCGCCCCGTCACGTGTCGTAGAGCACAGCGCCGGCACGGCATCAATCTGCCGAACGAGAATACCGGCTGGCCAAAGGGCAAACGCGCCATCTTGCCGCGGTGGCCGATCCGGCCTGCACGGGCTCCCGCATTCAGGGGGCGTATCCCTTCACCGAGCCTGCGACGATGCGCCTGAGGACAGTCTCGCTAGCCGCTTTGTATGCGGCCTTCGTGGTCTACGGCAGTCTGCTGCCGCTGGACTACCGGGCGATGCCGCTGGACGACGCGCTCCGTCAGTTCGAGCGCATCCCGTTTCTGGCCCTCGGCGTTGCGTCGCGCGCCGACTGGGTGGCGAATGGCGTGCTCTACCTGCCGCTCGGCTTTCTGCTCACGCGCTGGCTGATGGCGGCGCTGGGCCCCCGTCTCGGCTGGGCCGCCTGGGCGCCTGCGCTCGGGCTGTGCGTCGCGCTGGCAGTGGGCGTCGAGTTCGCCCAGCTTTTTTTCCCGCCGCGCACCGTGTCGCAGAACGACCTGATGGCCGAGTCGCTGGGCAGCCTGCTCGGTGCGTTGCTTGCGCTGGGGGCGGGCCCGAGCCTGAGCCGGCTGCGTGAAGGGTGGCGGGCAGGTGGGCACCAACTGGCGCTGCGCCTGTTGGAGGTCTACGCGCTGGCCTATACGGCGCTGTGCTTCTTCCCGTTCGACCTGCTGCTGACCGGCAGCGAGGTGGCCGACAAGTTCGCCTCGGAGCTCTGGGGTCCGGGCTTCGCGCTGGCCGACCGTGGGCCGGCGTTGACCCTGCTGCAGCTGATTGTCGAGACGGCGTTGGTGATGCCCATCGGCGTGCTGCTGGCCCGGCTTCGGCGGGTCACGCCGGTCTCGGCCGGCCTGTGGGGCCTGCTGTACGGCGCGCTGATCGAGGTCGCTCAGTTCTTCGTCGCGTCCGGCGTCAGCCAGGGGGCCTCTGTGCTCAGCCGCGGCGTCGGCATGGCTGCCGGTGCAGCCCTGGTCCCCTGGCTGCAGGCGCGCGGTCTGGCGGGTGCCCGCGAGGCGCTGCGGCGCCTGGCGCTTCCGGCACTCTTGGTCTATGTGCCGCTGCTGCTGTTCGCCAGCGGCTGGCTGCGCGGCACCTCGGCCGGTCTGCGCAGCGCGGACGAGGTGGCCAGCACCTGGGCCGAGCTGCGCTGGCTGCCCTTCTACTACCACTACTACACGACCGAGATGCTGGCCCTCTACAGCCTGGGCAGCGTGGCGCTCATGTACGCGCCGCTCGCGGTCATCGGCTGGGCCCGCCGGCTGGGCCTGCCGGCGGTATTGACAGGGGTGCTGGCCGTCGTGACGGTGATCGAGGCCGGCAAGCTGTTCCTGCCCGGCCAGCGGCCCGACCCGACCAATCTGATCATCGCCCTGGCGGGCGCGGCCGGGGTGCTGTGGCTGGCGGCACTGGCGCAGCGTGCGCCAGTGTCCGCGCGGTCGGCCACGGGGGCCGACACGGGCGCGGCCACGGTGGTCGGCCAGCGACCCTGGGCATTGCTGGTCTTGCCGCTGGCCGCGCTGGCCTGGGCCGCCGGCTTTCCGGAGTTTCGCGGGCCGCTGGTCGCGCTGCTGCTGGTCTGTGCCGCGGCGGTGTGGTGGCAGCCGCGGTGGGCGCTGTTCATCGTGCCGGCAGCACTGCCGCTGCTCGACCTGGCGCCGTGGACCGGGCGCTTCTTCTGGACCGAGTTCGACCTGCTGCTCGTGGTGTGCCTGGCAGTCGCTGCCGTGCGCGCGCCGCCGCGTGCGTCGAGGCCGTCGGGCGCGCCAGTGCTGGCCTGGGCCTTTGCGGTGCTTGGCGCCAGCCTGCTGCTCAGCGCGCTCCTGCCGCTGTGGCCGTGGCCCGGCTGGGACGACAACAGTTTCGCCAACTACACGAGCGCCTTCAACGGCCTGCGCGTCGTCAACGGTGCAGCCGGGGCGGCCTTGTTCGTCCTGCTGTGGCGCCGGCTGCCGTCCGCGGGAAATGCCCGCGAGCAAAGCTTCAGCGCCGGCATGCTGGCCGGCCTGGCGGGGACGGTGGCCTGGGTGCTGTGGGAACGCGTCACCTACGTCGGGTTGTTGGACTTCAACACCGACTACCGGGTCACCGGGCCGTTTTCGGTCATCAACAAGGGAGGCGCCTACATCGAGTGCTACCTGGCGGTGGCCTCTGCGTTCGCGATCGACCGTGTCCTGTCAGCGCGCCGCGTGGCCGAGCGTGCCCTGGCACTCGCGCTGCTGGCCGCCGCCGGCTATGCCGTGCTGGTGACTTATTCGCGTGCCGGCTACGCCGCGTATGCGGTGATGGCGCTGGGCGGCCTGACGCTGGTCGCCTTTCGCGCCGGGCCCGTGCAGCGCCGGCGCGCTGCGATCGCGCTCACCGGCACAGCCCTTTTGGGTGCGCTGGCGGTGCTGGCGCTGCCGGTGGGCGGTGGCTATGCGCGCGAACGACTGGAGCGCAGTGCCGAGGACCTGGCCGTGCGCCAGGCCCACTGG
>Ga0209181_10010878_pt1 | contig 11748 bp, 5 predicted proteins | sample MAT05_FD_187208 | JGI IMG/M metagenome (GOLD analysis project Ga0209181, IMG submission 187208) | Freshwater microbial communities from Lake Fryxell liftoff mats and glacier meltwater in Antarctica - MAT-05 (SPAdes) (version 2) | ecosystem: Environmental > Aquatic > Freshwater > Ice > Liftoff... | reverse complement strand
CCAGGTGATTTCGGGGCTTTCGGGCGAAGTCGAAGAAGATGATACCGTTTGGGCGCGGTCGAAAGTGCAGTTGCCGTGGCTGATTGCGGGGGCCGTAGGGAGTTTGCTGGCAGCCACGGTTATCAACGGTTTCCAGAGCGAGTTGGGCAAGATTGCGGCTCTGGCCGCCTTTATTCCAATCATAGGGTCAACGGGGGGTAACGTCGGTATTCAGACCTCCTCGCTCATTCTGCAAAGTCTCGCCGATACCTCGGGGTTAAGTACATCGCTTGGCCAACGACTCCTACGGACGTTATTGGTGGCGGTTATCAACGGTTTGGTAGTTGGCCTCATCGCGGGCACCTATACATTCCTGATTGGCCAACCCCGTTTATTCCCCGTAGTGGCTACATCCTTACTGGCTGTGGTATTATTGGCCTCGTTTATGGGCACCGTTACCCCCCTATTGCTTAACCGAATCGGCATCAATCCCGCCGTTGCATCGGGGCCGTTCATCACCACCGCCAACGATCTTATTGGTATTGGGGTGTACTTCCAGATTGCCGATTTGTTGCTGGCTGAGTTGTAAAAACGAGTATCTCAACTTTTCGTACTGGGTAGCCAGTCTATGGTAGAGTTTTTCAGCCTATTATTTGGCCTAAAACGGCTCTTTTGAAGGAAAACAGGCCTGTAGTTTAGGCTTAAAACTCCAGTTTGTTAGCCACCATAGACTGGCTGTCCAGTACCAAAAAAATACGCTTCATAAAAAAACGAGGTAAGCCAACTTGGCGATGCGCTAAGTACTGAACCTACTCAGGGCACTGCCATTGGCCGTAATTGTTACAAGATTCGGTTGGCTATACAAAGTAAGGCAAAAGGAAAGCGGGGGTGGCCATGTGAACTGGCATTAGTTGTTCGTGCATAAAGAGGGTCGATGTGACAAATCAGTAAATAGACAAAAATAGAACAAAAAAGCACATACTGATCATCAATCAGCATGTGCCCGCGATACCAACCTATGAAGAATTAACTGCTTTTTAGTATAAAGACTGAATACGCTTAATTATCCCCTAAAAATACAAAAAATAGTACACCAACCCCCTCAGTTCGCTGTATTCTATGATTATTCCGGTATGCTCACAGTACTCAATACCCAAACAATTCTTCCAGCGTCAGTTTCTTCACCAAACCATGTTTGGCCAAATCATCGGGTGTAAGGCGCTTTTCAGAGGCTACTACGCACAAGGTATACGGCTTGTTGGCCAGTTGCGTATCGGCGAATGTCTTCAAGTCGGCATAGCTGAGTTTATCTAATGCCTCGTAGGTTTTCTGACGGGCATCGTAATCAATACCTTTTTCCACGGAATCCAGATAGCTGTAAATGATACCATCCTGCCGAATTCGCTCGGTTTGCATCGACTTTTTCATACCCACTTTCGTCGTTTCGAGGAGTTTACCAGACTCTGGTAAGGCGTTCAACAGTTCGTTCATTCCGGCTACGGCCTCCTGAAATTTGTCGGCCTGACTGCCAATATACGCGCTTACCGAATATTGCTCGTCTTTGCGCTCGGGAATATCATAATTGGCAAACGTCGAATAGGCCAGGGCTTTCGATTCGCGCAGGGTCTGGAACACCACCGAAGCCATATTACCGCCAAAATAGTTGTTGAACAGATTTACGGTCGGCATTTGCGCCGGGTCGAAAGCAGTAGTATTACGCACCCAATACACCTCTGACTGCACCATGTCGTAATCAGCAAACAGCACTTCCGGCTTCTGCTGTGTTATCTGCTTAAAGTCCTGACGAACAGGCACAGCCCGGAACTGAGCTGGCATCTGATGTGCCTTGGTCAGGTCAGTGCCAAGCGAAGCCAGCGCTTGTGGACCATAGTAAATTACCTGTTGTGGGTAATCGAAAAGCGAGTGCAATACGTCGAGCAGTTGAGCCGAGGTGAGGGCTTTCAATTCGTCGTTTGTCAATTGGTTATTGTACGGATTTTTGGGGCCATACTGCGCGTAATTAATCAGGCCCTGCATAATGGCTCCTTTGTTCAGTTTGTTGTCGGCCCGCGATTTTATGATCCGTTCTTTCAAGTCAGACAAGGCCTGTTCGTTGGTCTGGCAATTGCGCATCAGATGGTCGAGCAGTTCAACGCTTTTGGCGAAGTTTTCCTGCAAACCCGACAGCCGTACCGTCGTGTAATCATTCGACGAATAGATATTGTAGTCGCTGGCAAGGCCGAAAAACGCTTTGCTGAGATCTTCCGAGGAGTATTTGGGTGTACTCAGAAACGCCAGATACTGGGTGGCAATGGGCAGGAGTTTGCTGTGATAACTCCCCATTGGAATGCGGTAACCGAGCCGAAACAAGTCATTATCAGGGTTTTTCACGTACAATACTTCTGCCCTTCCGGCTTTCCCCCGCTGAATGTCCTTTTTGTAATCGAGCCAAACGGGTTGTACCTCTCCCATTGGCATGGTATTGATCTGCTGCAAAAACGGCGATTGGGCCTCCCGGTTCACCTCCACCGGCGTAATGGCGGGCTTATCCACCTTAGTGATGTTCTTGTCTTCGCCTTTGCGCTTGTAAACTACCACGAAGTTGTCGCGTAGGTATTCGTTGGCAAAATCCATTACCTGCTGCTTGGTCACGCGGGCCAGCCGGTCGTTCAAACTGGCCTGCTCCGGGTACGAACTCCCACCCGACAAAATGAACGCATCCAGCAACTTGTCGGCCCGACCATAGTTATTCTCAAACGTTTCGATCTCCCGTTTTTTGTAATTATTGACAATCGAGCGCATCACTTTTTCGTCGAAGTTGCCGCTTTTAAGTTTCGCGACTTCGCCCAGCAAGAGAGTCTTCACCTCATCGAGTGATTGTCCCTGTTTAGGTCGCCCAAACATGGTCCAGACTCCATAATCCTTCATAAATTGGGACGATGAACCACCACCCAGGATTTTCTGCTGCTTGTTGAGGTTGAGGTCAATCAGGCCAGCCGCCGAGTTCGACATCAGTTCATCGACCATAATCGCTACGGGCCGATTCTGTGCGATTCCACTCGGAAACCGATAGCCAATTCGGACCGATTCCGGCGTTGGGCCAAACACCTCGCGGGTCTGAACAGTCGTGAGTGGAGCCTCTGGCGCAGGATTATATAACTGCACCGGCTTGGCCTTCATGTGGGCAAATGCCTTGTCTATTTTCTGAATAAGCTGGTCGGGATTGAAATCGCCCGCCATAATCACGGCCATGTTGTTGGGCACGTAGTATTTATCGAAATAGTTACGAATTTCGACCAGCGAGGGGTTTTTCAGGTGTTCGACTGTGCCAATGGTGGTTTGCTGACCGTAGTTATGGGTGGGAAACAGGGCGGCCATCAAGGCTTCGTTCACCTTATTTCCGTCGTTATCTAAGGAACGGTTTTTTTCTTCATACACCGCTTCGAGTTCGGTGTGAAAAATGCGCAACACGGGCTTGCGGAACCGCTCGGCCTGTAGGGCCAGGTAGCGGTCTACGGCGTTGGCCGGGATGTCTTCCAGATACACCGTTTGCTCATACCATGTGAAGGCGTTGCTGCCCTGCGCACCCATCGAAGCCATTACTTTATCGTACTCATTGGCAATACCAAACTTGGCCGCTTCGCCCGAAGTCTGGTCTATCTCCTTGTAAATGGCTTTGCGTTTGGCCTCGTCTTTAGTCGAGTTATATTGCTCATAAAGGTCATCCACCTTGTCCAGGAGCGGTTTTTCTTTGCTCCAGTCGAGCGTCCCGAACTTGTCGGTTCCCTTAAAGAGCATATGTTCGAGGTAGTGAGCCAGGCCCGTGTTGGTGCGGGGATCAGTGTTGGAACCTGCCCGCGTGGGAATGAACGTGAAGATGCGCGGCTCTTTTTTGTTGACACTCAACAGAACGGTAAGGCCGTTTTTAAGTGTATAGAACCGGGCCTGCATCGGGTCGTTGGTGAGGTATTTATACGTGTATCCCCCCGGCGAGGTGCCGGTTTTCCAGTCGTACTGTTTGGTTTGGGCCGTGCCGGCAAAGCCACACACAAGGGTCAGCCACAGGCAAAGCCCCCATCGTAATAAGTTATTCATGGATGTTTGAGATGAGAATTCGGTTATCCGCCAAATATACAACTAGAAAGGGATAGTGGACAGACCACTACCCCTTCTGTATGTCCTTAAAAATCGTTAAATCAATGATGGCTCATGCCACCTTTTTTGCAGCAGGAAGGCAGTTTGTTGTACCCAGCTTCGTTGGCAACCAGTTCGTCGGCATCGTAGCCCGTTTTGGCGATGTTGGCCTTAATTTTGGCCACATCCGTTTTTTTCGGGTTGTACTTCACCGTTACAATTTTCGAGTCAACATCGAGTATCGCTTCCTTCACCCCTTTCTCGAAAGCTAAACCGCGTTCGATCCGCTCTTTGCATTCGTCGCAAATAGCCGAGGTTTTGATTTTCACTTCTTTGTCTTTCTCATCGGCAAATGTCCAGGCAGTCATACCAAACACAAGGAACAGGGCAGAAAGGAGGGCAGTCAGATTAGTCTTCATTTGGTTTGTGAATTAGTTTGTGGTGAAATCTTGTATCTGTAAAACACTTAATAGCAGCTGGTTGGTTCGATCACAATGTTTTAAGTCGAAATCCGACGTAAACCATGGCCCCCGTGATAGGTCCCCACACCCGGCTGGCCGCATCGAAGTCTGGCCCAAACGGGGCATTGGCCGCCACAATGGGGTTCATTTGCCGAAAACCAGTTAGGTTTTCGCCACCTACATACAGTTCCAGACCATTCCGAAACGCCCGCGACACCTGCGCATTCAGGTTCACAAAACCCGGTGCGCGATCAGTGCGCATATTGGCGTAACCCGTGTGAACATATCCCTCTGCTAAGTAGGGAATCCGTTTCGGGCCATTTCCTTGCAGGGTCGCATCAAATTTCCATTTGTCGTAAGGCAACGCATAACCTACATTCAAGAGCACCCGGTCGCGGCTCACCATCATGCGTTCCAGCAACACCGACTCGCCAAAAGCAGCGCCCATCGTTTGCCGAACGTCGAATAGCCGATACGCGGCTTTCACCTCCATCCGGCGTATAGGTTGGTAATTAAACTCGGCCTGAAAACTATTGGCAAACGACCGTCCCTGCAACTGGTAGAAGTTAATTTCGCGGGGGTGCTCCAGATCAACGACCATCTGGCTCTCGAAGTTGGTTCGGAAATAATCGACAATGAACGTGGCTTTTTTACCCAGCAATAAAAACTCATTGGTAATCCCTAAACCGTAATTCCAGGATACTTCGGGACGTAGTGGACTCCTAAAAAAGACCTGCCTCGAACTCACAAAGTACCCAAAGTTTTCGGCCATCAGGTTGGGCACCCGAAACCCACGCCCCGCCGATGCCCGAACGGTCATCAGCTCGTGAATGTGGTATTTAGCATGGAGCCGGGGTGACCATTGGGGCCCGTACAGGTTATGAAAATCGACCCGGTTGCCCAGCACCACGGCAAAATGCTCGTTGTGGGTGTAGGCATATTCCAAAAACGCCCCCGGTACCGATTCCGTACGATTCGTCGGCAACGGAATCTGGCGGAATGTCTCCTGATAACGGTCCAGCAAATAGCTCACCCCCGTCTTGAACGAGTGATTTGTATTGTCGATGATCGACTGATAAATCAGGTTGGCGTACACCGTTTGCTGTTGACCCGAATAGGGGCTAAAACCGAATTGGGCATCCTGCTCATGATTTAGTGCGTTAACAATCAACCCCAGACCTTTGTAGGGTTTGTCGGGGTAAAGCCGGGCTGTTTTTGAGAAGAATTCAACCCGCTTTGTGGTATTGAGGAAGGTATACAAAGGACCACTCGAAGGAGCCGCTTCTTTGATTTGTCCACCTTCACGGTCTTCATAAAGTGCCTTGATTCCGAACTGGGACATCAACCTCTTGCTGCTGTATTTCCAGCGGTTAATACCGTTGTATTGACGGTACATGGGCAAGTCCAGAAAACCGTCGCCGTTTTGCTCAATTTTAGTGCGTAACGCACTGGCATGACCCAATCCTGCTACGCTCCATTTGTCAGACAATGCCCGTGAGAAATTCACGTTGCCCTCCACTCGCCCAAAGGTGTTGGCGTAGCCATTAAATAGCCATTGCGACTGTTTGGTTTCGGCGCGGTAATCGGGCTTTTGGAGTTCAATATTCAAGGCGCCGGTCATGCCTTCATAGCCATTCACGACCGAACCAACGCCCTTCCCAACGTCGATGCTCGTGACCCAGCTGCCCGGAATAAAGTTCAGCCCAAACGTGCTGGCTAAACCCCGAATGGTGGGGATATTCTCTACGTTGGTCTGTACGTATTGCCCACCCAGCCCCAAAAACTGGATCTGCCGGGCACCCGTAACGGCATCGCTATACGACACACTTACCGACGCATTGGTTTCGAAACTCTCCGACAGGTTGCAACAAGCCGCTTTGGCCAAGGTCCGTTGGGTAATTAGTTCAGTTTGAATGGGGTTGAGCCTGTCGATCTGGGTAGACGATGCCGATACGACTACTTCGTTCAGCATTGCTTCGGAGCGAAGCGTAGCCCGCACTTCGGCGGTTGGGTCAGTGATGGAAAGTGTATCGGGGCGATAGCCGACGTAACTGACGACCAAACGTGATTGTCCGGCCACAAGGGGTAATTCAAAGCGTCCGATCGAATCGGTAGAAACGCCCGTTGAGGTGCCACTCCAATAGACATTGGCTCCGATTAGGGGAGTATTTTTGTTGGCTACCGTTTCCTGAACGATCCCACGAATAGTTTGCCCGACGGTCAGTAGGGGTAAACACACTGAGAGGATAATGAGATATAAACGCATAAAATCGTTGCTTTAGATAAACCAGAAATAGCCCATGTCTGCAGGACATCGGCATTTAAGAAATAAGCAACAATTTATATCAGGAAATTTTGCACTATGGTCAGCAGGGAGCGACCATAAGCCGCAGGAGGTGCGTGAGGGCTGTTGGTAACAATGGATGCATTCGCAGAATGCAGCCAGCTAATCAATGTTGTTGCCAACATCTTCACTGTCATAACCATACCTTCGGCTACGATTTTAAAGAGTTTGGCAACCAACTGACTCAGGGACGAGCTGATGTCTACGTTTTGGTAGCGTTGTTCATCCTGGCAACAGTCCGTTTTTTTGACGGTTGGTTGGGTAGAAATAGCCAGTTTCTGGCCTGCAGGGCATCCTTCGCACGCCGTTTGCTCTAGCCCAACCCGGCTTATTTTTTTGCCCCTCATCTGGCACGAATGCTCAATCAGGCCGAAGCCGGTACTGCTCATCAGTACGACCACAGCCATCAAAACATTTACAATTCGGAACAGGGTGAGTTTCATAATAGACAAATGTAAAAACGGGAGTAAAGCAAAGCAAACTTTGGGAAAGAAAAAGGTAATTGGAGATTACAAATTAAGGTTATTGGGAACTTGTTCACTACACGTTCCCAATAAAAATGGGGTAATTAAGATGCCTGTTTGTTTCCAAATCATCTTAATTACCCCATTTAACTTAATCAACTAATACCTTAATAACCAAGATTCTGCTTCAATATGTCTTTACCCTGAATGTCAATCTGAGGCTGTGGAATTGGCAACAGTTCATCCTGACCTGCCGTAAAGGTGGCACCACCCAATGTAGTTGGCAAACGAGCAGCGGCACCTTCATATTGCAGGTACGCATTGAGCGTTGTGGCGGCAATACCCCAACGAACGAGGTCGAAGAAACGGTGTCCTTCGTCACCCAGTTCTAAACGGCGCTCAAAACGGAGCGCCGTTGTAGCCGAAGCCTTCGAGGCAAACACCGACGCTGGATACTCGTTAATCGTGTACTTGGCAGCCAGTGCCGTTCCCCGCATAACGAAGCTTGCGGGGTTAGCCGCCCGCTTGCGAACCATATTCGTGTATTCCAGTGCTTTGGTCAGCGAACCTACCTCGATTTCGCACTCAGCAGCCATCAAAAGCACATCGGCAAAACGGATAATAGGGAAGTTAAGGGCTGTGTAGCCCGGTGTCCAGGATGAGTTGTCCTGCAACGAACCACGGTCCGACTTGTAGTACGTAAACTTTTTGGGCGAGTAAGGGCCACCGTTCGGCTGATTCCGAATCCAGTCGGCACCGGGGTGATCCTGCCAGTCGAGGTAAGGTAATCCCCGGCGACCAATGGTGTGGTCAAGGCGTGGGTCTACATTACCGGCATCCGGCGTGAACGCTTCTTTCGACAGTACGCCCATGTCCGTTTTTACCGCATTTGCTGCTGTATTATACGAACCATCGAGTAGTGGTAAACCATTGGCCCCCGTACGGAAGGAGTTCGCGTACTCGAAGCTTGGCTGATTGAACCCGCAACAGTTACCCGGACCGTTTGGACCTGTGTTGTACGGATAGTTCAGGTCAAACTCAGGGTTAGCGTTGTTCGTGCTACCCGTGTTGGCAGCAGCCTGAATAACAAACACCGACTCTTCGTTATTGTCGTTCGAGGCTTTGAACAGGTCAGCAAACTTTGGAACAAGACCATACTTCTTGCCATTCGATGTTTTGCCATTGGCAATCACGAGGTCGAACAGGGCTTTGGCTTCGGTGTATTTCTTCTGATACAGATACACCTTGGCTAACTGAGCCGCAGCAGCCCACTTGTTGGCCCGCCCAACGGCAGGGGGAGTCTCCGCCAGGTTATCGTAAGCAAACTTGGCATCAGCTTCGATTTTTGGCCACAAGTCCTGATCATTCTTTACCTTTTCGATGCCTGTTCCGTAATCAACTGTCTCGTCGATGTACGGCGTATTGCCATAAATACGCTTCAGATCGAAATAATACAGACCACGCAGAAAGCGAGCTTCTGCTGTAACCCGAGTCTTGTCAGCGGCCGACATGTCTGCCGGAGCACTCTTGAGCAGGTTCAGGGTTGTGTTTGCCCGGCTGATACCTTCATACTTCCGTTGCCACGTACCACCTACGTCGCCCGTAGGAATGGTCTCAAACCGTTGAATCGGGTTAATGGTCGAAAAGTCACCGGGGTCAGTGCCTTTGTTAGCATCACCCCCGCGAATACCACCCCATACCCAGTTGGCAAATGAAGCCAAACGATCACCCCGACCATTCAGGATAGAATAAGCACCAATCAGGGAGCCTTCGATACCGGCTTTGGAACTCAACTGAGTACCGGCCAACTGACCAGTTACCGGTACTTCCAGGAAGCTATCTTTACACGAAACAGTAGCTAAACTCAGGGTAGCCGCAGCGCCCAGAATCAAGAGGTTTTTATTGTGTCTCATTGTTTGTTTTAGTTTGACAGAGTTGTACAAGTTTGCATGAAACGCTAATTTTTTTTAGCATAACGCAACGTGTACTCTTCTTGTTTTAGAATGCAAGCGACAGACCACCCAATACGCTACGAGTGATTGGGTAGTTACCAACGTCGATACCGAAGTTCGTGTCGGCGCTACCACCTACACTTGGATCAAGACCCTGGTATTTAGTGATTGTGAACAGGTTGTTCGTCGATACAAATACCCGTACACGCTGCAAACCAACCCGGCTCAGGATGCTGCTTGGCAAGTTGTAGCCAAACGACAGGTTCTGCATACGGAAATACGAGCCGTCTTCTACGTAGTAAGAGTTGGCCTCGGAGTTGGTGCTGAAGTTAGACGCAGCCTCGAAAATGGGGATAGTAGCCCCCATGTTTTCTGGTGACCATGATTGCTTCACGCGCTCGCTGATGGCTGCACCGGCAAACGACGGATAGAAGTCGGTAAACCACTTCGACTGGTTCCAGATTTTGTTACCAATCGAGGTGTAGCCATACATTTCTACATCGAATGCCTTATACGTAAACCGCAGGTTCAAACCACCCGTAAATTTCGGAACGGGGCTACCAAGGTATGTTCTGTCATCGGGAGTAATCCTGCCATCGTTATTGATATCGGCAAAACGGAAGCGACCCACACCTTCCCCTTTTATGTTTTTGCCAGCATCACTTTTCACCACTCCATCCTGAGTAGGAGCAGCATTAATCTCTGCCTGAGTCTGGAACAGACCCAGTGTCTGATAACCGTAGAACGACGAGATGGAGTAGCCCAACTGGTTACGGATTGGGTTGATACCCCGGAAGCCTGGGTTTACCGTTGTCAGGTACGTCAGGTTTGGAGCCAGATACACAATTTTGTTGCTCAATACACTGGCCGTAATGTTGGCTTCGTAGCCTACTTCAGAGCCAATTTTACCCCGGGCAATCACCTGAAGGTCAATACCCTGATTACGCATTTTACCAATGTTCACCGATGGCGCTGCCGCAAACCCTCCAATTACGTCGGGAATAGGAACTTGAAACAGCAGGTCTTTGGTATCTTTCCGCCATACGTCCAGGATAACTTCTAAACGATTGTTGAAGAATGAACCATCGAAACCAATGTTGCTGGTGATGGATGTTTCCCACTTGGCATCGGGGTTGCCGATCCGTGAACGGTAATAACCGTTGATAACGCTTGAGTTCGATCCGTTGATATCGTAAGCGGAGTTGTTAAGGTTACCATCATACAAACTAAACTGGTTGTTGGGGTCCACGTTGTTCGAGTTGCCCATGATACCATAGCCACCCCGGATTTTTAATTCCGTAACCCAGGTCAGGTCTTTCATGAACGGTTCCGACGAAATACGCCAGGCAGCCGAGGCCGCTGGGAATACCCCCGTACGGTTATTAGCACCAAACCGGCTCGATGCATCACGACGAACAACACCGGTTACGATGTACTTGTCGTTGTAGATATAATTTAACCGACCAAAAAGCGAATAGAAATTAACGCCTTTGAACTGATTACTACCTACGTTACGGCCTGTTGGCGATACGGTGTTCAGGGTAATAAAGTTAGGGTCGATAGAGAACGGGTTCTGACCATTACCACCAATGTTCCGACCGGCACCTGTGTTCAGGGCTTCCTGACCAGCGATTACGTCAACAACGTGTACACCAAATTTACGTTTGTAAGCAGCTGTATTCGTCAGCGTCCAGGCATATTGAAATGAACTACCTTCGTTATAGCCAAACGCAGAGTTGTTCTCTGAGTTTTCGTATTGCAAGCGAGAATAGCCAAAGTTATAACCAGAGCTGTAATTTAAGCCAACGGCACTCCGCAGGGTCAGGTTCTCAATGGGATCAACTTCCAGGTATACGTTACCAAATCCAATGGCATTAAAGCCCCGGTTATTATCCAGACCTTTACGGCTTGCCACCGGGTTACGGGGGTTGTTAAACCCTTTGGCTGCCGTACCACCATAGCCGCCGAACTCATCATACACCGGAATGATTGATGGCATACGGAAGGCCTGCAGAACGTCGTTCTCGTCGGCAGCAACACCGTTACCACCGGCACCACCACCCTGACCCAGAACTGACAGGTAGGTAAACTGAAGGTTTTGGCCCAAGCGAACTTTCTTGCTCAGGTCGAACTCGGTATTAACCCGGAACGAGTACCGCTTAAATCTGTTGTTAATCAGAATACCTTTCTGGTCCTGTGCGCTGAAACCGACGTAGTACCGGCCTGCCTCGCCACTGCCTGTGAAACCTAAAGCGTGGCGCATCAGCGGTGCAACATTCGTTATTGCATCGTACCAGTCGGTGCCAGCTTTGTTAGCTTTAACTACCTGATAGATAGAACCGGCGGCAGGGTTAACATTATACCTGAGTTGTGCAGCGGCCAAATCAACAGAGCCAACGACACCGGCCTGACTA
>Ga0209181_10010877_pt1 | contig 11750 bp, 10 predicted proteins | sample MAT05_FD_187208 | JGI IMG/M metagenome (GOLD analysis project Ga0209181, IMG submission 187208) | Freshwater microbial communities from Lake Fryxell liftoff mats and glacier meltwater in Antarctica - MAT-05 (SPAdes) (version 2) | ecosystem: Environmental > Aquatic > Freshwater > Ice > Liftoff... | reverse complement strand
TGCCGTGCCGTGGCCGGCGAGAAACACGGTGAGCGGTGCGTCGCCCTCGGTGAGCGCGCGCTCGATCGCGCCAAGCGTCGCGCCGACCGTCGCCGGTCCATGCAGCGCGAGCCGCGTCGCGCGGTAGTGCGCGTCGCGGCCGGCGCGCGCGTCGAAGAAGTCGGCGATCTCGAAGGCAACCTGCTCGCCGCGGCGGGCGACGTCGAGCACCTGCACTGAACGCGTCCCTGGGCCGCCGGCGAAGAACAACATCCCATCGGCCGCGCCGAGCGTGTCGGCGAACAGCGCGAGGTCGTCCTCGACGCTCAGCTGGTTGTACTCGGGCGTCGGCCCGCCACCCGCCGCGATCCAGCGGATCGTCCGCGGTGTCGCTGCGGGCGTCGTCGTCATCGGAGCGGAGTGCTCACCGCGCTCGGGCCGCGCGTCGCGCTCCTCGGCGTGCGCGGCCGCGCGCTCGCGACCCGCCGTGCTCGGCGCGCGCGTAGTGCTCGCTGCGATGTCGCGCTGCGCGTCGCCCGTCCGCACGACGACGGCGAGCGCCGCGCCAGCGAGCGCCGATGCGACGATGGCGCTCAGGCCGAGGAGTGTTCGGATCGGGCGGGACGGCATGCAGCGTCGGCGACTCTAACGCCCGGCTCCTGCGGCGTCGACGTCAGGTCGGCCTCGAACGCGCGCAGCTTCTCCCACAGATTCTTGCGCGAGATCCCGAGCATCTCGGCGGCCTTGCCCTTGCGTCCTTTGGCCAACGCGAGCGCCTTCATCACGTGCCGTCTTTCAACGTCGCGCATCACATCCGCGAGTACTGGGAAGCTCCGGGCAACCATGGATTCACGCTCCTCTGGGCGCGCTCGGTACCGAGCCGCGTTCCCGTCGGAAACGTAGCGAGCGAAACGCACTGCTGTAAAGCAAAAACAGAGAGGCTGGAGTTGCCGGGAGGAGCCCACCGAGCGCATTACGCGCCGCAGATGTCCGCGCTCACGCCGGGGCGGTCTTCGTGGTGCGCTTCTCGTCTTTGGCGACGGTGCCGAAGACGTGGTCCCAGAACGCCGTCGACACGCCGTAGCCGGTGTCGTGATCGTCGTAGTGGTGCTTCATGTGGCGCTTGCGCTGCGACTTCATGATCGCGGCGATCGGCGCGAGCCAGGCTGTGCGCGGCGGCTTCACGTGGTGCGTCGCGAAGTGCGCGTAGTCGTAGTTGAGGTAGCCGATCACCAGGCCGGCAAACGCCGCCGGGACATACTCCATCGGCAGCACCGCGCCGAACAGCGCGTAGAAGGCCAGCGCGAGCGGTACGCTCACCGCGGGCACCATCACCAGGCGATAGTAGTCGTCGGGATACGCGTGGTGGATGCCGTGCGAGTAGAAGTAGAGGAGGCGCTTCAGCGCGTTGGTCGGCGCCATGTGGAAGTAGAAGCGGTGCAGCGTGTACTCGGTGAAGCTCCAGAAGAACAAGCCGAGCAACGTCGTGCCGAGCACCGCGTACCAACTCTGCAGCGCGAGCGCGCTCCACGCGCACCAGGCGACGATCGGGACGTACATCAGCGCCGGCAGCGCGGGATGCACCTTCGAGAACAGCTCGATGAAGCCGCTCTTGAACATCCGCGCGTTGGTGCGGCGGTAGACGTTGTCGTCCGCCATCGTAGCGATGATCGTGCTTTGGACGTTTTCGGACATCACGTTTCTCCGACCGTGCAGCGTCTGAAACCGCGGCAAGTGTAGCCAGACGGTCGCTGGGCGGGCAAGGCGCCGACTGCGTGCGCGCACGTCGCGAGGGTGCGTATTTCCTTACGCACCTGCGTGTCGAGCGGGCTTCGCGTAGCATCCGCGCCGCATGAAGAACGAGCGGGCGCGGGTGCTGGTGCTGCACGTCGGCGGCACGATCGGCATGGTGCATGGCCACGAAGGCTTTGGACCGAGCGCCGGCTTTCTCGAGGCGTACCTCGACTCGATGCCGGAGCTCGCGCGCGCGGACATGCCCGAGCACACGCTCGCGGTCCTCGATCCGCTGCTCGACTCCGCCGACATGACGCCTGACGACTGGGTGCGCATCGCGCGCGTCATCACGTCGCGCTACGCGGAGTTCGACGGCTTCGTCGTCGTGCACGGCACCGACACGCTCGCGTACACGGCGTCGGCGCTGAGCTTTCTGCTCCCGGGGCTCGGCAAGCCGGTGGTGCTCACCGGCTCGCAGCTCTCGCTCACCGATCCGCGCAGCGATGGGCGCGAGCACCTGGTGACCTCGATCTTGCTCGCTGGCACCACGCGCATCGCCGAGGTGTGCATCTACTTCGCGCAGCGCTTGCTGCGCGGCAACCGCGCGCAGAAGGTACACAACGATCGTTTTGCGGCGTTCGACAGCGGCAATTTTCCGGCGCTCGCGCACGCCGGCACCGTCATCGACGTGCGCCAGGCGCTGGTGATGGAGCCCGGTCGCGGGCTCGCGCAGGTGGAGCTGCCGCGTCGGCCCGAGGTCGCGGCGCTGCGCATCTTTCCGGGGATTCAAGCGCGCATCATCGACAAGGTCGTCGAGGCACCGCTCGAGGGCCTCGTGCTCGAGACGTACGGCGCCGGCAACGCGCCCGCGCGGGACACCGGGCTCCTCGATGCGCTCGAGCGCGCGACGCAGCGCGGCGTCGTCATCGTGAACTGCTCGCAGTGCCACGGCGGGCGCGTGCGTCAGGGGCTCTACCAGACGAGCAGCGCGCTCGCGCGTGTCGGCGTCGTCAGCGGCCACGACATGACGCCGGAGGCCGCGCTGACGAAGCTCTACTGTTTGCTCGCGAGCGGGCTCGACGCGGCCACCGTGCGCATGCAGATGGAGCAAGATCTCGCCGGCGAGCTCACCGTGCCGCGTCGCTGAGCGCCCGGCGACGGTCAGCGCAGCGGCGGATCGCGTCGGGTGATCGCTTGCGCCGGGCCCGCGTCGGGTACGCCGCCGTCGGTCGTCAGGCGATCGATCTCGCCGAGCACGTGCGCGCTCAGGGTCTGCGCGGTGCTCTTCGCGTCGCGACCAAGCTCTTGCGCGGGCTCGGTCGCGGCGATGCGCATCGTGTGCTCGAACAAGGTGCGCTGACCGACGGGCACGAAGAAATAGACGTAGCCCACGCAGGCGAGGCACACGGTCCCGATCACGGTGTCGACGGAGCGCCGGATCATGAGCGCGCAGTCTCGCACGCAGGCCCGCGCGGCCGAAGAAAGCTGCACGTCGTGATCGCGTGACGAGCCAGTGTGCGCGACGCGCGGTGCGCGCGAGGCGTCGCGCGGCGAGCGGGCTGCTACGCTCGGCGCCGATGTCGGTCACCGCGCGCGCCTCGCTCGATCCGCGCCTTCGCGCCGTGGTCGTCGCGCGCCGCCCACTGCTCTACGCCAATGGCGCCGATGACGCGCTCGACCGGCCTGCTCACGTACGCGCGGGCTCGGCGATCGCGCGGCTCGGCCAGCGGCTCGTCGTCGTACAAGACGATGTCTCGTTCGTCGCCGTGCTCTCGCCCGACGGTGCGGTGAGTGCGCTGCCGCTGCCGTACGCGCCCGGCGGCGCGCGGCAATTCGAGAAAGAGCGCGGGAACAAGCAGCACAAGCTCGATCTCGAGGCGTGCGTGACGCTCCCCGACGGACGGCTGCTCGCGCTCGGCTCGGGCTCCACCGAGGTGCGCGAGCGCGTGCTGCTGGCGCGCGTCACGGACGGCGGCGACGCCGCTGCGCAGCTGCTGCTGGTACACGCGCGCGCTCTCTATGCAGCGCTGCGCGCCGAGCGCTCGTTCAGCGGCAGCGAGCTCAACGTCGAAGGCGCGGCGCTGCTTGCGTCGCTCGGCGTGCTGCGTCTCTTTCAACGCGGCAACGGCGCGGCGATCGGCGAGTACGCGCCCGTCGATGCGAGCTGTGATGTCCCGATCGACGGGCTGCTGCGCTATCTCGACGCGCCTGACACGACGCCCGCGCCTGCGCTGCGCGATGTGGTGCGCTGGGAGCTCGGCGCGATCGACGGCACGCGCCTGACGTTCACCGACGCTGCCGCCGACGCGGAGCGCGTGTTTTTCCTCGCGGCCGCCGAAGCCTCGCCGAACGCGTACGACGATGGGCCCGTCGCGGGTGTGGCGCTCGGCGTGACCGATGGGCTCGCCGCCGCGACGCACGCACGCCTCGCGCACCTCACCGACCCGAGCGGCGCGCGCTTTCTCGCCAAGGCCGAGGGGCTCGCGCTCGATCCAGACGATGAGAGCCGCGCCTTCGTCGTGCTCGACCTCGACGATCCGGCGCGCCCTTCCGAGCTGTGTACGCTGCGCCTCGAAGGGCCCTGGCGAGGCGCGGCGTGATGCGTCTCCTCGCAGCGATTTGAAGGCTCGATGCTGCGCGAACCGCCCCATATGCCCGCGTTCGAGGTCCCGCCGTTCATCCCAGCGCGCGGGCTGCGCTCTCCTCATGCGCAGACGATCTTCGCCAACTTCGCCAGGCCGACGTGGATGCCGCCCGTCATCCGCGAGAGCTGGGACACGCCCGATGGCGACGTGCTCGAGGTGCTGCACCTGCCGGCGCCTCCCGACGCGCCGCACGCATTGTTGCTGCACGGCCTCGAGTCGCGCGCCGACGCCGGCTACATGGCGACGACGCTGCGCACGCTCGGAGACGCGGGGATCGGCGTGTTCTCGCTCGCGTTCCGCTCGTGTGGCTCGGCGCCGAATCGGCTGCCGCGCAGCTATCACGCGGGCGACACCGACGACGCGCTCTACGCGATCGGACGCATTCGCGCGCGGGTGCGCGGGCCGCTCGTCGCCGTCGGATTCTCGCTCGGCGGGAGCGTCTTGCTGAACCTGCTGGCGCGCACCGGAGACGCCGCGCCGCTCGTCGCCGCGGCCGTGGTGAGCGCGCCGTTCGACCTCGTCCCATGTGTCGAGGTGCTCGATCGCGGTGAGGGCTGGATGCGCCTCTATCGCGAGCGCTTCTTGCTACGGCTCAAGCGCAAGGCGCGCGAGAAAGAGCGCCGCTTCCCGGGCCTGCTCGATCTCGACGCCGTGCTCGCCGCGCGCACGCTGCGGCGCTTCGACGAGCTCGTCACCGCGCCGCTGCACGGCTTTGACTCTGCGCAGCACTACTACGAGTCGTCGTCGGCCGGGCCACGCCTCGCGCAGATCGCGCGGCCGGTGCTGATCATCAACGCCGACGACGATCCGATCGTGCCGGGCGCGACCATCCCGAGCACGCTGCGCACGCTGCCCTTCCTCACGCCGGTGCTCACCGCGCACGGCGGGCACGTCGCCTTCGTCGAGGGCACGCCGCTGCGGCCGCGCTTCTGGTTCGAGCCGCTGGTCACGCGCTTCTTGCTGCAGCACGTCGCTCCGTAGGGCCCGCGCAACACGTCATTCGTGCCCGCGCCCGTAGGCATCAACCGTCACGTTCCGCGCGCCCGAACCGCCGGCCGCCTGTGATATGAGACCGGCCGTGCTCCGCCCCACTCGTTCGTTCGCGCACGCCGTCGTCGAGACGCTGCGCATCAGCGCGCCGACCGTGCTCGAGGCGATGCTCGGGCGCGGCGCAGCGCACGAGGTCTACGACGAGCGGCTGCGCTCTTGGTCAAAGCGCATCGTCGATCACGCACGCGCGCACGTCCGGGTCGCAGGGCTCGCGCACCTCGGTGATGGCCGTGAGGTCTTCGTGGTGATGAGCAATCATCAGTCGGTCTACGACATCCCGGTGTTGTTTCAGGCGCTGCCGATGCAGCTGCGCATGGTCGCGAAGCAGGAGCTGTTTCGCATTCCGATCTGGGGCCGCGCGATGCGCTACTCCGGCTTCGTCGCGATCGATCGGAGCAACCGCGAGCGCGCGATCGCGAGCCTCTCCATCGCGAAGAAGAAGATGCAGGACGAGGGCGTGAGCATCTGGATTGCGCCCGAGGGCACGCGCTCACCGACGGGCAAGATGGGCGAGTTCAAGAGCGGCGGCTTTCACCTCGCGCTCGACACCGGCCTGCGCATCTTGCCGGTGTCGCTGGTCGGCACGTTCGACATCCTGCGCACTGGCACCGCGGAGGTGAACGAAGGCGCGGAGGTGCGCGTCGTCGTGCACCCGCCGATCGATCCCGTCGCGTATGGCCCAGCACGCCGCGCCGAGCTCACCGCCGACGTGCGCGCGGCCATCGCCAGCGCGCTGCCCCAGGCGCAGCGTTAGGGCTCGCTCACGAACGACGGGATCGGCGGCTCGGGCGATTCCTCGACGGGGGTGTTTCGCCGACGTGGCGAAGCGTGTGAAAGTGCGCGGCATGGACCTCGTGAATCTGCCCGAACCGCTGCGCCGGCGCTGTGTCGACACCATCCGCATGCTCTCCGCCGACGGCGTCGAGAAGGCCAAATCGGGGCACCCCGGTACGCCGATGGGCGCCGCCGACGTCGCCTTCGTGCTCTGGACGGAAGTGCTGCGCCACGACGCGAGCACGCCCGCTTGGCGGAACCGCGATCGCTTCGTGCTCTCCGGCGGGCACGCCAGCATGTTGCTCTACTCGCTGCTGCACCTGAGCGGCTACGACCTGCCGCTCGAGGAGCTGCAGCGCTTTCGCCAGTGGGGCAGCAAGACGCCGGGGCACCCCGAATTCGGACACACCGCGGGCGTCGAGGCGACGACCGGCCCGCTCGGCAACGGCTTCGCCAACGCCGTCGGCATGGCGCTCGCGAGCAAGATGCTCGCCGCGCGCTTCAACGACTCCGATCATCCGGTGCTCGACGCGCACGTCTACGGCCTATGCGGTGACGGCGACATGCAAGAGGGCGTCACTGCCGAGGCGGCGTCGCTCGCTGGGCACCTCGCGCTCGGCAACCTCGTGTTCGTCTACGACGCGAACGACATCACCATCGAGGGCCATCTCGAGCTGTCGATGAGCGAGGATGTCGGCCGCCGCTTCGAGGCGTACGGCTGGCACGTGCAGCACATCGACGGCCACGATCACGTGCAGATCCGCGCGGCGCTCGCGGGCGCGCGCTCCGAGACGAAGCGCCCGTCGCTCATCATCGCCAAGACGACGATCGGCTTCGGCGCGCCGACGAAGGCGAACACCCACGAGGTGCACGGCGCGCCGCTCGGCGCCGACGAGATGAAGCGCGTCCGCGCCGCGTTCAACTGGCCCGAGCAGACGTTCTTCATCCCCGACGAGGTGCGCGCGGTCTTCGCGTCGGTCGCGGAGCGCAATCGTGGCGCCCGCGAGACCTGGGACAAGAGCTTCGCTCTGTGGCGCACCGCGCGGCCCGAGCTCGCGGCGGCGTGGGACGCGCACTGGGCGCGCAAGGCACCGACCGATCTGCCAGAGCAGCTGGTAGCGGCCGTCGGCACGGACGCTGCGGCGACGCGCGCGCTCTCTGGCAAGGTGATCCAGAAGGCGACGGCGCTGTTGCCATGGCTCGTCGGTGGCTCCGCGGATCTCGAGCCGTCGACCAACACCGGCATCAAGGGCTCGCCGAGCGTCGTGCCCGCGTCGATCGCGTCCGATGTGCTGCCGGATCCGTCGTTCGCGGGGAAGAACCTGCACTTCGGCATCCGCGAACACGCGATGGGTGCGGTAGCGAACGGAATGGCGTATTTCGGCGGCTTCATCCCGTATTGCGCGACCTTCCTCGTCTTCAGCGATTACATGAGGCCGCCAGTGCGGCTCGCGGCGCTGTCGCATCTGCCGACGATCTTCGTGTTCACGCACGACAGCTTCTGGGTCGGCGAGGACGGACCGACGCACGAGCCGATCGAGCAGATCGAGGCGCTGCGTCTCATTCCGCAGCTCGACGTCTGGCGCCCGGCTGATGGCGTCGAGACCGCGATGGTGTGGGCGTGGGCGCTGCTGCGTCCCGAAGGTGAACATCCTTCGACGCTGCTGTTCTCGCGGCAGAAGCTGCCCGTCCTCGCGCGCCCAGAAGGCTTTGTGATCCGCGACGTCTGGCGCGGCGGCTACACGATCGCGGAGGCCGAAGGCGGCGCGCCCGAGGTCGTCTTGGTCGCCACCGGCAGCGAGGTCGGTCTCGCGGTCGAGGCCCGCGCCGAGCTCGCGAAGAGCGGCGTGCGCGCGCGCGTGGTGAGCATGCCGTGTCGCGAGCGCTTCGACGCGCAGGACGCAGCGTATCGAACGTCGATCGTGCCTGAGGACGACTCGGCGACGATCGTCGCGATCGAGGCGGGGCGCACCAACGGCTGGTGGAAGCTCGTTGGCCGCCGCGGCCTCGTGCTCGGCGTCGACCGCTTCGGCGCGAGCGCACCGGGCGAGGTCATCGCGAAGGAGTTCGGCTTCTCGAAGGAAGCCGTCACGAAGCGCGTACTCGCACATCTCGGGCGCTGACGGTCCGGAGCGCGGTCATCGCGTCGCGCGTCGCGGTCAGCGCTCGTAGCGTTGCCCGACGGCGTGCGCTGGGGCAGCGCGCGCCGTAGCCTGTGGGCGTGGCTCTGATCGCGCATCTGTCGGACGTGCATCTCCTCGCTCCCGGAGAAGCTGCACACGTCGCGATGCGGCTCGCCAGCACCGGGCGACCAGTCGACGCGGCGGGACGCGTCACCAAGCTGCGCGGCGCGATCGCCGAGGCGAAGGCCGCTGGCGCGATGCACTTCGTCTTCTCGGGCGACCTCACCGAGTTCGGCACGCCGCGGCAGTACGAGACGTTCGCCGAAGCGCTCGCGGCGGAGCAGCTGTCGGGCGATCAGGTGACGCTGATCCCAGGCAACCACGACGCGTACAGCTCCGCGAGCGGCTGGAAGCGCGCGATCGATGGACCACTGCGCACCTGGGCGCGCGGCGCTGCAGCCGAGCCCGGCAAGGTGCAGCCGATCGCCGACGCGTTCGTGCTGCCCGTCGATGTGTCGCGTCATCAGAGCGTCGCGATGTCGACCGGCTTCGTCACGGCCGAGGTCGGCGACGCGCTCGCCAAGCGGCTCGCCGACCCGGCGCTTGGTCGCGACGCCGTGCTGCTGGTCGTGCATCACCCGCCGTTCATGCACAAGAACGCGGCGTGGCACTGGCTCAATGGGCTACGCGATCAACACCGCGTGCTCTCGCTGCTCGAGAGACACCCGCACGCGCACCTGCTCCACGGACACCTGCATCGACGCATGCAGAACCCGGTAGGTGAGCTGACGCGCCCGCGCGTGTTCGGCGTGCCGGCGGTGGTGAACGACGCGGGACGCCGCATGCGCCTCTACGATGTGCGCGACGGCATCGTCCACGAAGCCGACTGAGAGCCGCCCGAAACGTGAGCTCCGGAGCGGCGCGAGCAGCTCAGGCGGCGAGCGCGTCGAGCTTCTCGCCGAGCATCTTCTCGGCTTGCACGAGCGCCTTCGAGAAGCCTTCGATGCCCTCTGCGAGCTTGTCGTTCGCCATGCGATCGGCCTCGTGCATCTCGCGGAACGTCGCCTCGTCCATCGCGATGCGCGGGATGTCGAGCGTCTTCGCCTTCGCGGCGTCGAGCTTGCGCGGCAGCGGACCCTCGGTGCCCTTCAGCTCGGCGAGCAGCTGCGGTGAGATGGTGAGCAGATCGCAGCCGGCGAGCTCGGTAATCTCGCCGAGATTGCGGAAGCTCGCGCCCATGACCTCGGTCGCGTGACCGTGCCGCTTGTAGTAGTTGAAGATCGCGGTCACCGAGAGCACGCCCGGATCTTCGTGGGGCAGGTAGCTCTCCTTGCCCGTGCTCTTCTTGTACCAATCGAGGATGCGGCCGACGAAGGGCGAGATCAGCGTCGCGCCAGCTTCGGCGCACGCGATCGCCTGATGCAGTCCAAACAGCAGCGTCAGGTTGCAGTGGATGCCCTCCTTCTCGAGCACCTCCGCCGCGCGGATGCCCTCCCAGGTCGAGGCGATCTTCACCAAGATGCGGCTGCGACTGACGCCCGCCGCCTCGTACCAGCCGATCAGCTTGTGCGCCTTGTCGATCGATCCCTGGGTGTCGAAGCTGAGGCGCGCGTCCACCTCGGTGGAGACGCGGCCCGGGATGATCTGCAGGATCTTCTGGCCGAACTCGACCGCGAGACGATCGAGCGCGTCGGTCACCTGCTGCTCGCGCGAGCCGCCCTGCGCGTGCGCCCAGCGCACCGCCTCGGTCACGAGCTCGGCGTACTCCGGCATCTGCGCCGCCGCGGTGATCAGCGAGGGATTCGTCGTCGCATCGCGCGGACGAAACTTCTCGATCGACTTGAAGTCACCGGTATCGGCGACCACGACCGTCATCTCCGTCAGCTGTTCGAGCAGGCTCGCCATGGCGTCTCCTCCGCGCGGTTCGTCCGGCGGGCAGACCATAGCAGCCATGCGCGACGCGGGCAGCGGCTCGGCCGCTGTAAGGTCCGCCGAGGTCGCGCGTTTCCCTGGCGATGGCAAGCCAGATCCCGCTCCGCGTCGCGTTCTTCACCTCCGTGCTGCTGGTCGCGTGTGCAGGCAGCGACGCGAGCTACACGCGCTGGCGCGGCGAGGCCACACGTGGCCGGATGGTGCGCGCGGAAGAGCTGCGCGCCTCGGAGCTGATCGACTATCACGCCGCCGGCGACGCTCCGCGTCCACCAGGTCCGCAGCCGGCGGGCGTAGGCGGGCTGTATCTCTCGGCCGAGCTCGGCGATGCGCGGCTGCCCGTGGCCGGTGCTGCACATCCGCTCCTGCAGGTGTCGGTGCGCGGGTCGGCGGGGACCGCGCGTCACGCGGCGAGCGTAGTGCTGGTGATCGATACGTCGGGCTCGATGGCGGAGGACGAGAAGATCGGCGCGGTGCGACACGCGGTCGCGCGCTTCGTCGAGCAGCTGCACGACGACGATCACGTCGGCCTCGTCGCGTTCGACTCGAGCGCGCGCGTTCTGCTCGCGCCGGCGCGTGTGGGTGACGTGCGCGGCCGTGCGCTCGCGCTCGTCGGAGCGCTGCAGCCGAGCGGCGGGACGAACCTGCACGCGGGTCTGCTGCGCGGCATCGCGCTCGCGCGCTCGCGGCTGCTGTCACGTGGTGTCGATCGCGTCGTGCTGCTCACCGATGGCCGGCCGACCGACGGCGAGCGCGCCCCGGAAGCGTTCGACGCGCTGGTGCGCGATGCGGTCGCGGGCGGCGTGCACGTCACGACGATCGGCGTCGGCCGCGCGATCGACGACGCGCTGCTGTCGCGCATCGCGCGCAGCTCGGGCGGCGCCTACCACTACGTCGATCGCGCAGACGAGGTCGAGCGCGTGTTCGGACGAGAGCTGCGCAGCTTGGCGGAGCTCGCCGCGCGTGATGTCGCGCTGCACATCGAGCTGCCGAGCGGGTGGACGCTGGTGCAGAGCTACGACGAGCAGACGCGCGTGCAGGGCGCGACGATCGTCTCCCAGATCGGCGATCTCGGCGGCGACGAGGCGGCGGTGCGGCTCTACGAGCTCAGCGCGCCGAGCGCTGTGGCAGGGGAGAGCGAGGCGCTGCACGTGCGCGTATCGCTTCGGCCTGCGGAGCCGAGCGATGCCGTCACGGCGCCGGTGATCGCAGCGCAGCGCATCGTGGTGACGCGTGACGGCGCGCTCCCGTATGATCCGGCCCCTGGAGGAGCGGTGCTGAGAAATCTCGTGCTCGGGCGCAGCGCGGTCGCACTCCGGGACGCGGATCTGCGGCTGCGCGGCGGCGACATCGGCGGGGCGCTGACCGCGCTCGATGGACAGGTCGCGTTCGCGCGAGAAGCGCGGGCGCGGCTGGTCGCGGCAGGTGAGGCGGCGCGCGCGGCGTCGCTCGACGAGCCGCTCGCGCTGCTCGTGCGCACGCGCGCGCTCGTCGCGGCGGGAGTGCGATCGACGCC
>Ga0209181_10010871_pt1 | contig 11753 bp, 6 predicted proteins | sample MAT05_FD_187208 | JGI IMG/M metagenome (GOLD analysis project Ga0209181, IMG submission 187208) | Freshwater microbial communities from Lake Fryxell liftoff mats and glacier meltwater in Antarctica - MAT-05 (SPAdes) (version 2) | ecosystem: Environmental > Aquatic > Freshwater > Ice > Liftoff... | reverse complement strand
GACCCGGGGCTGGCATTCGGAACCGGCACCCATCCCACCACCCGCATGTGCCTGCGCTGGCTGGCTCAGGCGCCTGCCAGCGCGCAGCTCACGCGCGTGCTGGACTACGGCTGCGGCTCGGGCATCCTGGCCATCGGCGCCGCACTCATGGGCGCCAGGGAACTTGACGCGGTGGACATCGACCCCGCTGCCGTGCAGGCTACCCAGGACAACGCGCAGCGCAACGGCGTCGTGCTGCAGGCCCAGCTGCCCGAACATGCCAGCGGCGTCTACAACGTGGTGCTGGCCAACATCCTGGCCATGCCGCTGAAGCTGCTGGCGCCGCTGCTGGCCGGCCACGTGGCCGACGGCGGCTGGCTGGTGCTGGCCGGCATTCTGGAGCGTCAGGCCGATGAACTGAAGGCCGCCTACGCGCCCTTCGTGCGCCTGGAGGTGGCCGACACCGAGGAAGGCTGGATCTTGATGACCGCACACAAGGACGGGCGGGCGGCAGCCCCAGCCGCCCCGCCACCGGGCCGATGAAGCCCAGCGACCAGGCCACGCGCTGCCCCGCCTGCAAGACGGTGTTTCGTGTCGTCGCCGACCAGCTTCGGGTGTCCGACGGCTGGGTGCGCTGTGGTCGCTGCACCCATGTCTTCAATGCCGCTGAAAACATGGTGGACATGGACGGCGGCTGGGCTCGCCTGGCCGATGAACCCGCCGACCTGCCGCGGGAGTCGGCGCCGCAGGACAGCTGGCCAGCACCGCGTGAACCGTCGCACCGGGCGCGGCAGGACGGGCACGAGGGTGAACGGCTGGCCACCAAGATCGAGGCTGCGATGTCGCGCGCGCAGCAGCGCAGCGAAGCGCCGGCACTGCCGACCCCCCCGTCACCGTACGCTGTGCCGCCCGCCGCAGCCGCAGCCGCAGCCGCAGCCGCAGCCGCAGCCGCAGGCGCAGCTGCAGCCGCAACCACTCCGCCGTCCAGCGCATCGGGGCTCACGTTCGGGCGCTCAGCGTCGACGCCGACGTTCACCCGCCCGCCCGCTGAGGCCCAGGCGCAGCCTGGCGCACCATGGGAGCCCGAGCCCGATGACCGCTGGCCGCCCGCTGCCGAACCGCAGCCCCCGCGCCTCCCTGAGCCTTCGGTCTTTGACGCCACCACACCCGAGACCTCGTGGGCGGCGCCAGAGGCCGCGGCCGGTCTGGACGGTCTGCGCGCCGAGCCCCGGCCGCGTGCGCCTGTACCCGCCACCGCCAAACCCGGCTTCATGCGCCAGGCCGAGCGCGAGCAGCAGTGGCGCCGCCCGCACATGCGCGCGATGTTGATTGCAGCCGTGACGGGCAGCGCGCTGCTGTTGGTGGCGCAGGTGACGCTGGCCTACCGGGATCTGGCAGCAGCGCGCTTTCCGTTCACCAAACCGGCGTTGGAGGGCCTTTGCGCCGGCCTGGGTTGCACCGTGCAGGCGGCGCGCGCCATCGACAGCCTGGCCGTTGAAAGCAGCGGCCTGATTCGCGTTGAAATGACGCCGCAGTACAAATTGCAAGTGACGCTGCGCAACCGCGCCAACCTGGAACTGGCGCTGCCCGCGCTGGATGTCACGTTCACCGACGGCAGGGGAGAGGTGATCTCGCGCAAAGTGCTGTTGCCGCAAGACCTGGGCAGCACAATAGACCCCAAGGCGGGCAGCCACGGTGGCGTCGTCGCCGCCGGCGGCGAGGTTACGCTGCAGGGCACCTTGCAAGCCAGCGCAGCCACACCCGAGGGCGTGGCGGGCTACACGGTGGAGCTTTTCTACCCCTGAGCGGCCGGGCGTCTGGTGCTGCCGACGCTGCTACCGACACTGCCGCTGCTTCCGTTGCTGCAGCCACTGCCGCCCGGTCTGCGCCCGAACAGTATTCATCAAACCATCAACGTCAGTCATCACCGGAGTTGCCATGCCCGCCCTGATCTGCGGTTCACTCGCTTTCGACACCATCACCACCTTCCCGGGCCGCTTCGCCGAGCAGATCCTGCCCGAGCAAGTGCACATCCTGAACGTCAGCTTCCTGGTGCCGACGTTGCGCCGCGAGTGGGGCGGCTGCGCCGGCAACATCGCCTACAACCTGCAGGCCATCGGCGGCACGCCCGTCATCCTGGCTGCCGTGGGTGTGGACGGCGGCGAGTACGTCTCACGCGTGCAGGGCTGGGGTGCCGACACCTCGCTGATCCACCGCGACCGCGAGCTGCACACCGCACAGTGCCACATCACCACCGACCGCGACAACAACCAGATCACCGCCTTCCACCCGGGCGCGATGAGCAACGCCCACCACATGAAGGTGCCCGGCAAGGCGCAGCGCAGCGACCTGGCCATCGGCATCATCGCCCCCGATGGCCGCGACGCGATGTGGCAGCACGCGCACCAGATGGCCGAAGCCGGCATCCCCTTCGTCTTCGACCCTGGCCAGCAACTGCCGCAATTCAACGGCGACGAGCACCGCGAGATCCTGGGCCTGGCACGCTGGGTGGCGCTGAACGACTACGAAGCCCGCATGCTGGAAGAACGCACCGGCGAGACGGCCGCCGCCATCTCGCAACGGCCCAACATCCAGGGCGTGGTGGTGACGCTGGCCGAACACGGCTGCGAGCTCTGGATCAACGGCGAACGCACCGCCGTGGCCGGCGTGAAGGCCAAGCAGGTGCAAGACCCCACCGGCTGCGGCGACGCTTTCCGCGCCGCACTGCTGTTCGGCCTGGAACGCGGCTGGCCGCTGCTGCGCTGCGCCGAACTGGGCAACCACATCGGCGCCGTGAAGATTGCCGAGCGCGGGCCGCAGAACCATCGCTTCGATGACAGCGTGATGGCGCTGACGATGGGCTGACCGCCCCGCCCGGAACTGAAAAGAAAGGGCGGCCCGCGGGCCGCCCTTTCCATTCATGCACAACGCGCTGCAGTCAGCGGGTGCGGCGCCTTGCTGCACTTGCTCGCTGCGGGCGCTTCACGCACAGCCTTGCTGCACGCTGTTTACTGCACCACCTGCGCCAGCGCGCCCTTGGAATACAGCCCGGCCACATCGTGCAGGCTCAACGGCTTGATCTTGGGCGCCTGGCCTTCGCAGCCGAATTCCACATAGCGCTGGCGGCAGATCTCCCTGGCGGCTTCGCGCGCCGGCTTCAGCCAGTCGCGGGCGTCGAACTTGTCGGGGTTCTCGGCCATGAACTTGCGCACGGCAGCGGTCATGGCGAGTCGGATGTCGGTGTCGATGTTGATCTTGCGCACGCCGAACTTGATGGCTTCCTGGATTTCCGACACCGGCACGCCATAGGTTTCGCGCATCTGGCCACCATACTGGTTGATCGTTGCCAGCAGGTCCTGCGGCACGCTGGAACTGCCGTGCATCACCAGATGCGTGTTGGGAATTCGGGCGTGGATTTCCTTGATGCGGCTGATGGCCAGCGTCTCGCCCGTGGGCTTGCGGCTGAACTTGTAGGCGCCGTGGCTGGTGCCGATGGCAATGGCCAGCGCGTCCAGTTGCGTGCGCTTCACAAAGTCGGCCGCCTGCTCGGGGTCGGTCAACAGCTGTTCGCGCGTCATCGTGGCGTCGGTGCCGTGGCCGTCTTCCTTGTCGCCGCGCATGGTCTCCAGGCTGCCCAGGCAACCCAGCTCACCTTCGACCGTGACACCCAAAGCGTGCGCCATGTCCACCACCTTGCGCGTCACGTCCACGTTGTAGTCGTAGCTGGCGATGCTCTTGCCATCACCTTCCAGGCTGCCGTCCATCATCACCGAGCTGAAGCCCAGGTTGATGGCGCCACGACACACCTCGGGGCTTTGGCCGTGGTCCTGGTGCATCACCAGCGGCACCTGGGGCCAGGTCTCGATGGCCGCCTGCACCAGGTGCTTGATGAAGAGTTCACCCGCGTATTTGCGCGCACCGGCGCTGGCCTGCAGGATCACCGGGGCGCCCACCTCGGCAGCCGCCGTCATCACGGCCTGCACCTGTTCCAGGTTGTTGACGTTGAAGGCGGGGATGCCATAGCCGTTTTCCGCGGCATGGTCGAGCAACTGGCGCATCGAGACGAGTGGCATGGGAGGGCTCCGGTTGGGGGCTGTGGGGATTCAAGGGCTGGTGGAGGCACCAAACAACAACGCCGGCTGTAACCGCAGCGTAACTGCATGCGCTGTAACCGCACCGTAACTCCGCCCATTTTAGGCCGCCACCCCGCGGTTGCCCCGGGCCACCAACGCCGCCATTTGAAGATGGCTGTGCAATGCGCCGCTTTTCCGGCTCAGGTCCGCCCGTTCGGCAACGGACACGGGGCGGGCCGAGAGGTCGCCGAGACGGGCCGCCGATGCACCCTGCCGCCACCCTCGAACGCCATCAACCCATCGAAGGCCTGTGCACCCATGCCGCCAACCACCGCACCGACCCCCGCCCCAACAGCCGCACCGATCGAGATCGCGACGCTGACCCGCTGGATCACCGAGGCCGCGGTGCAGCATGGCGATGACCTGCCGCAGTACCTGGCCAGCTGCCTGGACATCAGCGCACGGCGCGCCGATACCGTGCTGCAGCAACTGGTGGACCTGCAATGGCTGACGACCACCGACCTGGGCGACGAACGGCGCTTCGTACCCGGCGCGTTGCGCCAGGTGGTGAAGCGCTACGCGCTCAAGGGCCTGCACGAAGACATGCCCTGGCGGCGTGACTTTGCGCCCTGCTTCGAGCTGCCGCGCCAAATCGCGCGCATGGCGCAACACGCCTTCACCGAACTGCTGAACAACGCCGTCGACCACAGCGGCGGCACCGCTGTCACGGTGTCGATGCGGCAAACACCGCTGCAGGTGCAGTTGCTCGTCTCCGACGACGGCTGCGGCCTGTTCGAGCGCATTGCGAAGAAGTTCGACATCCCCGACCCCCAACTGGCGCTGCTGGAACTGTGCAAGGGCAAGCTCACCAGCGCACCGCGCAAGCACAGCGGCCACGGCCTGTTCTTCACCTCGCAGCTGGCCGACGTGTTCGACATCCACGCCAACGCACAGGCCTTTCAGCGCCGGGCCTGGGAGCGCCTGCAATGGCACCGCGGCCGCCATGCCACGCAAGTCGGCACCTCCATCTACGTGGCGCTGCAGCTGGACAGCACACGCACGCTGGACGAGGTGCTGCGCGCGCACAGCCTGAACCAGGACAGCATGGGCTTCGAACGCACCGTCGTGCCGATGCACCTGCTGGGCTGCGCCCAGGTGCTGGCCTCGCGGGCCGACGCCAAACGGGCGGTGGCGCGGCTGTCGAATTTCCGCCTTGCCGAGATCGACTTTGCCGGCATCACCGACGTCGGCCACGGCTTTGCCGACGAAATGTTTCGCGTCTTCCGCCGCGACCACCCCGACACCGAACTGGTGCCGGTGGGCATGAACGCGCAGGTCGCAGCGATGGTGCACAGCGTGTCGATCTGAGGCTGCGCCTGGCGGGCAACCCCGTTTATGACGCGGGGCAGCGCCCCGGACCATGGAACCCTCGCGCGTTACGCCCGCCGCCGCACCAGGTCCCCCGCCACCGGCTGCCGCCACACATCGGCCAGCGCACTGGGTGCCGCTGGCCGCGAGAACAGGAAACCCTGCATCTGCACGCAGCCGTAGCTGAGCAAGGCCTGGCGCTGCTCCTCGGTTTCCACACCTTCGGCCACCACTTCCATGCCCAGCCGATGGCTGAGTTCGATGATGCCCTGCGTGATGGCCGCGGTGCGCGCGTCCTGCGGCAGCCGCTGCGTGAACGAGCGGTCGATCTTCAGCACGTCGAACGGAAAGTCGCGCAGGTAGCTCAGTGACGAATAGCCGGTGCCGAAGTCGTCGATGGCCAGGCGCACGCCCAGTTGCTTCACCGCGCCCAAAGCGCGCAACGCGCCAGCGGTGTCCATCAACAGCGCCGATTCGGTGACCTCCAGTTCCAGCCAGTGCGGCGCCAGGCCGCTGAGCTCCAGCGCGCGCGCCACGCTGGGCACGAAGTCGGGCCGGCACACCTGGTGGGCAGACACGTTGACGCCCACCGGGATGGCGGCGATGCCGCTGTCCTGCCAGGCCCTGTTTTGCTGGCAGGCCGCTTCGAGCACCCAGTGGCCGATGGGCACGATGAGCTGGCTCTGCTCGGCCACCTCGATGAAAGCGCCCGGCGCCAGCACGCCGCGCTGCGGGTGGCGCCAGCGCAGCAAGGCTTCGCTGGAGCTGGCCGCGCCCGTGCGCCCGTCCACGCGGGCCTGGAACTCGAGCTCGAACTGGCGGTCGGCCAGCGCATTGCGAAGGCCCCCTTCCAGCTCGATGCGGCTGCTGGCCGCAGCGTCCATCGCCGCGTCGTAGAAGTTGGTGCGGTCGCGGCCCTGCTCGCGCGCAACGCCCAGCGCCAGGTCGGCTTGCTCCAGCAGGGCCTCAGGCGTGGCGTCACCGCTGTGACTGAGGGCGATGCCGATGCTGATGGTGGGAAAGACCTCGGCGCCGCCGAGCTGCAGCGCCGCACGGGCCGCTTCACGCAAGCGCAGCGCCACGCGCGCAGCGTCCTGCGGGTCGGCCAACTGGCTGAGCACGATGGCGAACTCGGTGCCGGCCAGCCGTGCCAGGGCGCCGCTGCGGTCGAGCACCGCGCTCGCCACCACCAGGTCGGAGCTGCGCAACGCCAGCTGCAGCCGCTGAGCCAGTGCCTTGACGAGTTCGTCGCTGCGCTGGTGGCCCAGGCTGAGCTTGATACGACGAAAGTCGTCCACGTCGGCCAGCAGCACCGCCACGCTGTGCCGGTTGCGCTGCGCCAGCCGCAGCACCAGGTCGAGCTGCTCGCGAAACAGCAGCCGGTTCGGCAGCCCGGTCAGGCTGTCGAAGCAGGTCAGCCTGCGAATACGGGCACTTTCGCCGTCGGCCTGCATATCCACACCGTGGCTGGCCATCAGGACGGCGATGCTGCTGCGCGGTGCGGCGGCCAGCGCCGGGGCAGCGTGCGCAGCAGCGGCCGCCTTCACGGCATGCGGTCGTGCTCTTGCGCCCGGCGCCGGTGCCGTGGAAGCGACCGCGGAGGCCCGGGTGGCTACAGCGGCTACAGCAGCAACACCGGCAGCAACACCGGCAGCAACACCGGCAGCAACACCGGCGGGAGCCGCGACACCCGCCGTTGCCGGTGCCTCCTGGCCTGTCAGGCGCGACCATGCGCGGTCAAAGATCATCGGCTTTCCTCAGCGTCGGCGCCCGGTGCGGACGCCTCCATCAATATCGTGGTCAATACCGGCACCGTGTCGGGTGCGGGCTCAGTGCGCGCTTCCAGCCCGGCCTCGTACACCACCACGCGGTTGCGGCCCGACTTCTTGGCCACGTACATCGCGCGGTCGGCGAGGTCGATCAACGCGGCCAGGTCGCTGATGCCGCTGGCGATGGCGGCGACGCCGAAACTGGCGCTCATGCTCAGCCCGGCGCCGGGGTCGAGCCCCTGGCCGTTGTTCTCGGCCACCGACTTGCGCAACATCTCGGCCAGACGGCGGCCGCGTTCGACATCGGCGCCTGGCAACACGAGGCAGAACTCTTCGCCGCCGTAGCGCCCCAGCAGGTCTCCGGGGCGCACCTGCTGGCGCAGCAGCGCAGAGAAGCGCTGGATGGCCTGGTCGCCCACGCCATGGCCCCAGGTGTCGTTGATGCGTTTGAAGTGGTCGATGTCGGCCATCACGCAGACCAGCGGCGAGCCATCAAAGGCCGCGCGCTCGAACAGGGCCTGCCCCAGCGCAAAGAAGGCGCGGCGGTTCAGGCAGCCGCTGAGCGGGTCGTGGTTGGCCAGCTGCTCCAGGGCCTGGTTCTTTTCCAGCAGCTGGCTCTTCGAGATGGCCAGATCGGAAAGCACGTCCATCAACTGCTGGTGCGACAGTTCGAGCGCCGTCACGTCGCCCAGGCTGACCAGGCAACCGCGCATGCCGCCCTGTTCATCCAGCAACGGCGAACAGTTCAAGGTCACGTGTGCGCGCGGCTCGGCGTCGGCCTGCGGTCGCACCACGAAGCGCAGACCGCGCGCACTCTGGCGGTGGTGCGCCGTGGTCAGCCAGGGCGTGGCGTCGGTGCCGCCATCGGCCGGCTGCAGCCAGTCCAGCGACTGTGCCCGCAGGCCCACCAGCGGCCGCTCGTCGCCCGGTGGGCGCAGCGCCTCGAAGGCCTTGTTGGCGAGCAGGATGCGCCCCTGCTGGTCAACCACCAGCACGCCTTCCATCAGCGTGTCGAAGGCATTGCGCACGCGGTCGGGCACGGCGGCTGCCGGGTCCAGGTGTTCGAGCATGCGGCGCAGGTACAGGTAGTAGGCCAGCGACGCACCCAGCATGAACAGCAGCACCAGCCGCGCCGGGCCGCTGAGCAGCCAGCCGGGCAGGTCTTTGAGGCTGGCACTGCGGTAGGCCACTTCCAGCTGACCCCAGTCGCGGCCACCGGCGCGCAGCGGCACCGTGACGTCCAGCGCCCATGCAGACGCGCCTCCCTGCCACTGCTCGGGATGGGGGCCGGAGCGCGCCAGCAGCCGGCCGTCGGCGCGCCGCAGGCCCAGGCTGGCGATGTCTTCACTGCCGGCATGCACCGCGCGCAGCGTCTGCTCCACCGCCGACCAGTCGCGGCGCTGCAGCAGCGCCGCCACCTGCGTGGCCAGGCCATGGGCCAGGCGTGCATTGAGCTCCTTGCGCGCCGTGGCTTCGCTCGGGAACAGACCCAGCAGCAGGTCGGCCGCCAGCAGCAGCATCACCGCCAGCGAGACCAGGCCCATGGTCATGCGCGGAATCGCGCTCAGTTTCATCGCAGCATCTCCAGCGGCTCGATCAGCTCGCGCTGGGTGCCGGGCCAGGGCCCAGGGGCTGGTGGCGCACCACCGGCGGCAGCGTCGCCTTCGCGGTTCGGTGGCGTTGCTGACGGCTCGGCGCCTGTCAAGGCAGGAAAGTCATCTGTCAGCTCATCGTCATCGGGCTTGTTGCTGCGCTCCAGGATCGGCAGCGGATCCAGCGCACGCCACGCCGGCGCCGAGGCCATCATGGCGGCCATCAGGCCACCTGCGCGCGTGGCCCATATCAGCAGCGTGGCTGAAAAGGCCAGGCCTCCGGCCACCACGGGCGTTGCCAGCGCCTCGACCATGGAGTCGCTGTCACCGTCAGCGCGGCCTTCATCGCCCATCGGCAAGGAAGGCGACAACTGCCCCGGCACGGCCGTGGAACTGCGCGCCGCCGCCTGCGCGGCCAGCGCAGCCAGCGAGAGGCCGCCGGGTCGCACTTGCAGCATGTCGGGGTCCATGCTGGGCAGGCCCAGCGCGGCTTCCAGGCTCTGCGTGTCAGGGCCGGGCAGCCAGGCCTCGACGGCGTTGGCCGCATCAGCGGCGGCTGCTGCCAGTTGTTGGGCCAGCGTGGCCGGCTCTGCCCAGTCGTCGTTGCGCGAGCCTGCGCCGTCAGCCAGGCCCAGCACCGACGTGCGACGGCCTTGCCTGGCAAGCGCCCACGACACAGCCTCTTCAGCCTCCTGCGTGCTGGCAGGCGGCAGGTCTTGCCACACCAGCGGCGCAGCGGCTGCCCCGTCGGCCGGCGCTTTGCTGCCGGCGTAAGGAGCTGGCGCAAGCGGTGTTTCGTTGGAAGGCGGCGTGCTGGGCTGGCCCGGAGCCAGCGCCGCACGCACCTGCACCCGCAGCGCCTGCTGCACGGTGAAGCTGCCATCGCTGGCCTGCACCACCACTTCATAGAGGTTGTCACGGTTGCTGTCGCGCGGGTCGACGGCCATCGGCGCGTTCACGAAGCGCAGCGCGCCGCTGGTGGGGTCGATGCCAAACAGTGCCGCATCCACGCCGCCTGCGATGCTGTAGGCCAGCGCCTGCTTGGGCTGGTCGGCGTCGACAGCCGCCACGGTGACGACGGTCACACGGCCTTCCTGCACCGCTGCGCCGCCCGTGGCCCCCCCGCTGCTGCTGATGATCTGGGGCGCGTTGTCGTTCACGGGTGTCACCGCCACCGTGATGCTTTGCAGGCTGGACAGTTCGCCGTCGTCGACGCGCACATTGAACTGGTAGAGGTTGTCGGCGTCGGCGTCCAAGGGCTTTTCGTAGTCGGGCGCGGCTATGAACTGCAGCTCGCCGGTGTTGGCGTCGATGCTGAAGAAGGCGGCGTCGGCGCCACCGGAGAGCTGGAACCGCAGCGTCTGCGCCGGCAGGTCGGCGTCGCTGGCGGTCACGGTGGCCACCGTGCGCGTGTTCTCGGCCACGGGCACCACCGCACCGGCCAGCGGGCTGGTGACGCGCGGGATCTCGTCGTTCACCGGCGTCACGGCTATCAGCAGTTGCGCGCTGGCCGCCACGGCCTGCCCGTCGTCCAGCGTGAAGCTGAAGGCGTCGCTCGTGGTCTCGCTGGCATCGTGCTGGTAGGCCACGCGGCCCGCGTCCAGGTCGGCCTGCGTGAAAGACGCACCCGGCGCCAGCGCCGCCCCGGCGCGCAACACCCAGCCGTGGGCGGGCGCGGTGGTCAGCGTGTAGACCCGCTCGGCAGCGCTGTTGTCGACGTCGCTCGCAGCCAGATGCGCGGCGCTCAGGGTGGTGGTGCTGCCCTCGGCCACCAGCAGGCCTGCATTCACGGCCAGCAGCGGCGGGTCGTTCACAGCCACGCCAGTGAACCGCTGCGAGCCGGTGATGGGGGCGGCCACGCCGTCGCTTACCTGCGTGGCGACGCTGAAGCTGCCGTTGAAGTCGAGCGCGGGCGTGAAGCGCAGGCCGGCGAGCAAGGTGTTCACGTCGGCCAGTGCACCGCTGGCGGTCCAGGTGCCGGTGGCGGCGTCGTAGAGGGCGTTCACCGTTCCGACAGCGCCGGTGCTGAAGCGGCCGGCGCTCACGTCCGACAGCACCAGCGTGACGGTCACGTTGCCGCTGTCCACGTCGCTCACCACGATGTCGGCCAGATCCAGCGGCGTGTCTTCGGTGTAGGTCTGGGGGCTGTTCAAGCCGCTGGCCACCGGTGCATCGTTCACGGCCACGCCAGTGAAGGCCTTGCTGCCCGTCACCGGAGCGGCCAGCCCGTCGCTGACGCTGGTGGCGATGCTGAAGGCGCCGTTGAAATCCGGCGCCGGTACGAAGCGCACTTGCGCCAGCAGCGCGTTCAGGTCTGCCCAGCTGCCGCTGGCCGACCACACGCCGGTGGCGGCATCGAAGGTGGACGTGGACGCGCCCGCGCTGGCCGTGCTGAGGGTGCCCGCGTCGAGGTTGGACAGCAGCAGCATCGCGCTGCCAGAGCTGCTGTCCCGGTCGCTGGCGACGATGGGGCTCAGGTCCAGCGGCGTGTCTTCGGTGTAGGTTTCGGCCGTGTTCAGACCGGTGGCTGTCGGTGTGTCGTTGACGGGCAGGCCCGTGAACAGCTTGCTGCCCGCAACCGGTGCCGCCACGCCGTCGCTGACACGGGTGGCAATGCTGAAGGCGCCATTGAAGTCGGGGGTCGGCGTGAAGCTCAGGGCCGCCAGCAGCACGTTGATGTCGGCCCAGGCGCCGCTGGCCGTCCACACGCCGGTGGCCGGGTTGTAGCTGGAGCTGACCGCGCCCGAGCTGCCAGTGCCCAGCAGGCCCACCGACGGGTCAGACAGCGTCAGCGTCACGCTGCCGCTGCTGCTGTCGACGTCGCTGACGACGATGTCGGTCAGGTTCAGCGGCACGTCTTCGGTGTAGGTTTCGGCTGCGCTCAGATTGCTGGCGATGGGCGCGTCGTTCAGCGGCACGCCGGTGAAGGCCTTGCTGCCGGTGATGGGTACGGCCACGCCGTCGCTGACGCT
>Ga0209181_10010868_pt1 | contig 11754 bp, 6 predicted proteins | sample MAT05_FD_187208 | JGI IMG/M metagenome (GOLD analysis project Ga0209181, IMG submission 187208) | Freshwater microbial communities from Lake Fryxell liftoff mats and glacier meltwater in Antarctica - MAT-05 (SPAdes) (version 2) | ecosystem: Environmental > Aquatic > Freshwater > Ice > Liftoff... | reverse complement strand
TGTGTTAACGATGGTGCCATTTTCTTCTTTCACAAATTCAACTACCATCTTTTTAACTTTCTTACCTGATACGTCCCAGGGCGAGCTTAAAAAATAACTGCCGCTGATGCCCCATTCATCGGTTACGTTTGTGGTAGCGTTGTCTCCGCCACCGCCATCGGCCGATTTTGCTTTGTCTTTTATTTTACCCAATAATCCCTGGGCAGATGTTTGGGCAGATAATATCGTACCTGCGATTGCTAATGCAAAAAATACTTTTTTCATGTTGGTTGGTTTTTTTGTTTTATTAGTAGATAAATTATTTACCAGTTAAAGTTTACTGTTCCGTTGTTTGTGTTTATTGCTCCGTCTCTGCCTGGGTTACCCTGGCTACCATTAACGCCCGAAGTACTACCGCTTCCTCCGCCACCAGCTCTGCCAGCTTCGCCGGCTCTGTTTTTTATTTTGATGAACGATGTATTAATACCAGCCGTTGCTTTAGTAATGGTAACATTACCACCGTTGCCGCCGTTGGCGCCTGAACCACCGTTGCCACCTCCTCCTTTACCGGTTGCACAGCTTGAAACGTTATTGCCGCCGTCGCCGCCCTTGCCTCCATCGCCGCCCTTACCGGCACTTATATCAATATTTAAATCTGTTTCGGGCGTAATTTTCATTTTTACAGTTTGATTTTCCCTGGCACTGAAGATTTCAAGCTGGTATATTGTTACGCCGGTTTTTTTGTGTTTTGTTTCTTTTATTTTGATGGTTATATCGCCACCATTTTCGCCTTGCTTTCCGCCATCTCCATTTTTACCAGATCTTGGCGGGCAACCACTTACACCCGAAGAACCGGAAAACCCGGAGCTGCCACTTCCTCCGGTGCTTTTTGTAAAGAAGGGAGTGTTATAGGTTAGCGTAATTTTTTCTGTTATTGTTTGCGAAGGATTGTTGAGGTTCTTTATGGTAAGTACTATTTCATCATTGTTAAACGGTGTAGCATCAAGGCCAACTGCTAACACGCCATCTGCAAAAGTGCAGCCCGGAGCCTCAATAATATAGCTATTGTCGAAATCTGTTTTACCACCAAGATTTTTTGTTTTTAATTCTTTACCATCGGCCAGCGTAGCTATTACACCAAATTTTATTTTCGAGAGCATTCCAATCTGCTGCGGAATTTCCACAGCCTTAAACTGTAAAGATTTTACCGTTTTTCCTTTGGTTGAATTTGCCTCTCTTTCTTTGGCTTCTGCCTCTTCCCTGTTTTTAGTAATAACTTCCCTGCTTCCCGATTGACTATTTAGTGTGGCAGTTCGGTAAGCAGCTATGTCTGCAGGCACTTCTTTTAAACCCCGTGAGCTTCCTCCTTCGGGTATAAATTCATACAATATTTCATACTCAGCGTTACCCTCGTAACTTATTCGTTGCTTATAGTAAACAGCATAGTTATCTAAAAACATCAGCTTAATGTTTTCATAGGCAAAATAGCCGGGCTGTTCTTTTAAATCGGGTTTAAACTCTTCGTCAATTACACCCGCTCTTTTTACCACAATACTTTCTACCAAACCATCGCCACTCATGTTTACAGTAATAGGCCACAGCTTGCCTACCTTATCCATTTTACCCTGGTCGTTCCGGTACACGGTGTAATTTCCGGTGGGGTATTTTTTTATCATTTCCAACTGGCTTTTGTATTGAGCCGCAGCAGAAAAAGATATTAACAACAGCAGAAGAGAAACAAGTTTTTGCATAGCAGTTTGTTTTATAGAACAAAATTGCAACAGCAGAACCTTTTTATAAAATGTTGTTTGTGAACCGTAAGTTTAAATTTGTAAACGGGAGAAAATACCACAAAGCGGGTATAAAAAAAGGCCGCAATAAATGCAGCCTTAATTTTATTTCTGATTATTATAAGCTTATTGTTTAACCATTTTTTTTGTATCAATTATTCTGCCGTCTAATAACAAAGAGTAAGTATAAGCCCCGCTTAACAGTGCATCAGATTGAATATTAAGTTGCCCTTTACCCCGTGCTGTAATGTTTACAGATTTTATTGTTCTGCCGTCCAGAGAATAAAATACGATTTGTGCAGAGCCTGTTTGCTTTGGAATATTGTACCCTATACTGGTTTGCTGAGTAAAGGGGTTGGGCACATTCTGGCTAAGGCCAATATTGTCATCTTTCAATTCAATATTTACCGGCTCATTTTTAAGGGTGCCTTTAATCATGCTCATCAATTCTTCCGTTTGTTGTTGCTGCAATTTTAATTTTTCAGTCAGGTCTTCACTGGTCTTTTTTAACCCTTCAATTAAATTTTGTTGGTCTTCAATCATTTGCTGCTGCTCCTGTGCTGCTTTTACAAGAGGCACTACAAAAGTGCTGTATGCAATGCTGTAGTTGTCGTTTTCATTTTCAGGAGCATATACACCATTGAAATTATAGCCCGATTCTTTTGCCGCTTTTTCTACTTCCTGTGCAATAAAACCGCTTTGCCTGGTGTTATTTGCTTTGCTGAAATCTTTATTAAAAAATGATTTACGGATGCTGTCGGGCATATTTTTAGTAACAAAATTTGTGTATTGCTCACCATCAAAATTATATACAACCGGGCGTAGTTTTTTTATGAATTCAATCCCTTTCACATCTTTTTCTCTTACGTTTTTCTTAAACCGGCCATCGGATGTTACCGTAACTGCCACATTTGCTTCTATCCTCAAAATGGCAGCATCGCCAATTCTTATCCTGTTACTGGCACTAGCGTTGGCATTGGCTCCAATTGCCGTAGCATTTACAAATGCATTACCGCATTCTGCCCCAGCTCCCAGCGCTGTATTGTAATTTCCCGAAATTGTTCCAGACAATGCATTAACACCAATCGCTGTATTTTCAGTACCTGTTGTATTTCTTCGCAAAGCCGACAGACCAACTGCTGTGTTTGAATTCCCGGTAGTATTTCTTCGCATAGCTCCTACTCCTACGGCGGTATTTAAATAGCCGCTTGTGTTATCCCCCAATGCCACTGCGCCCAAACCGGTATTGAAGTAGCCTACGTCGTTGTCTTCAAGAGACCTTTCGCCTATTGCTGTATTTTGATTACCGCTTGTGTTTGTTTGAAGCGCCTGCCAGCCCATACCAGTGTTTCTTTGGCCGGTTGTATTTGATATGCCGGAACGGAATCCATAAAAACTATTGGCAGTTAAATTGCTCCATTCAATCCTTCCCGCCCTTTGATTATTAACCCTGATATTAAAAGGTGTATTATCTGTTGTACCAATAAAATTTACTCCATCCACTGTGCCTGCGTTACCAGTTAACTGCCAGCCTGCGCTGCTGCCGGTTGCAGGTGTTTGCCAGGTGGCAAGCCCGTTTGCATCTGATGTGAGTATTTTACCTGCACCCTGCGTACCATCTGCAATTTTTATATTGCCTGTAATATCCAGCTTTGCGAGTGGAGAAGCTGTACCAATACCGATGTTGGTTCCATTATCAAAGATCTGTGAGTTTCCCAGCGTAATTCCATCTGGTGTAAATTTTGAAACATAGTTGAGCGTACCGCTTCCGCCAATACCTGTAAACGGTGTTTGCCAGGTACCAACCCCTGTTGCATCTGAAGTAAGCACTTTGCCAACACCCGGTGTGCCGCCGGTAACCTGCAAACCACCGGTAATAATGGTTGCAGTATTACCAACCCCTGCAAATATTTTAGCCACCGCATTATTACCCAATTGTATGGCATTGGATTCGGTAGCAACCGACTGCGAACCCAAAGCAGTAGTGTTGCTTAAATTACCAGTTAAAACATCAGCCGCATTACCTACGGCGGTATTGTTGCTGCCGGTTATATTATTGTATAATGATTTCCAGCCCATAGCCATATTATTATTGCCTGTGGTATTAAGATGAAGGGCCCAAAAGCCGTTGGCAGTGTTATTATTGGCGGTTGTACTGTAATAAAGCGCACCGTGCCCGGCTGCTGTATTGGATTCTCCAATGGTATTTGAATAGGAAGCACCGTATCCACTAGCGGTATTATACCGCCCGGTACTGTTATTAAAAAGTGTATGATACCCATTGGCTGTGTTATACCAGCCCGTACTGTTATTAAAAAGCGACCTATACCCATTGGCAGTATTTTGTTCACCTGTGGTATTGCTGAACAAGGCTTGCACGCCTAAAGCTGTATTATAACTGGCCAGATTGTTATAAAGCGAAGCGAACCCATTGGCAGTGTTGAAGCTACCGATTATGTTATTAATAAGAGCATCGGCGCCTGTTGCCACATTAAATTGGCCGGTGGTATTGCTGGCAAGCGCACCCCAACCTAAACCAGTATTATGGCTAAGCTGATTGGCCCGAAGCGCCCCAAGCCCCACGGCTGTATTGAAAAAGCCGGAAACGTTATCACGCATAGCATCAAAACCAATGGCCGTGTTTGATGATGCTGCCGTAGTATTTTTAAGCGCATTTATACCAACAGCGGTATTAAATTGACCCGTGTTATTTTGAAGGGCTCCTATGCCGATACCTACTGAATTAACGCCGCCAATGGGAATACTATTTACATCGTAAGAAGTATTTTGTGCTTTGGTTGTTGCAATATTCAATTGAAGCAAACCAAAAATGAGAACAATAAATTTGTACTTTTTTTTAAACAGCTTTAGCATGATTTAGGGGGTTGAATGGTTATGAAATCTTTTTTCTTTAACTTGTTACAGCAGCAGAAAATAGCGTTCATAAAGATGCGCCTGTTACCCCTTATTCCCTTAATTTTTTTGTGAATAGTTGCAATGAGTTTGTGAACGGTAGATTTTCCGGACGGGATTTATCTGGCTGATATTTTAAACAGGAATTTTTATGGTTACGCCCGTTCCTTCCGCATTACCATTAGAATCATGCAGGTCATTATATACAACAGCAATAGCAGCATCCCGTTCATAGTTAAGTAATTCCAGTCTTTTTTGTGTAGCGCCGGTGGCGAAGGATGTGTAACGGCTCTGGCGCATTTCATTAATTTCTCCACTGCGTTTGCGGCCGATGCCATTATCAGTTATGGTGCAGCTTAAGGTCGATGCTTTGTCTATATCAAAAACAACCGAGAGTATTTTTTCTCCCTGTTTGTGTAACAAACCATGTTTAACCGCATTTTCAACATAGGGTTGAATGAGCATGGAGGGAAGTTTTATATCGGCTGTGTGTACCTCATCTTTAACCTCAATTGCATAATTAAAATGTTCTTCAAACCTCAATGCTTCGAGTTGCAGGTAAAGTTCAAGTATTTTTATTTCATCATCAAGGCCAATTTCCTTTTTGTTACTCATGTCCAGCGTCATACGCATCAAATCGGCAAATTTACCCATGTACATATTTGCCTGCCGCTTATCGTTTGTAAGAATAAACTCCTGGATGCTGTTAAGCGCATTAAACATAAAGTGCGGGTTCATCTGCGCTTTCAGCGAAACCAATTGCGATTGCCGGAGCTCTTCCTGCACTTTGGATTTTTCAAGCGCCTGTTTTAATTTCTGTTGATTTACTTTTAGCCTGTTTTTAAAAAGCCAATATAAAAAAACTGTAACTGTAACAAAAGCCAATGCTAAAAACCACCATTGAAACCACCATGGTTTTTTAATAGTAAAAGTAACCTCGCTTTCATTTTTACTTACAACTCCATCTTCATTTACAACACGGCTTTTAAAAATATAGCTTCCTGGTGAGAGCGAAGAGAACCTTACGGTATTTTCATTGGCAGAAACAGTTATCCACTCTTTTTCTGAAGGCAATAACCGGTACTGATAGGTAAAGCGCCCATCACTTTTTAGTGCAATTCCTTGCAGGTTAAGCGTAATATTTTTTGTGCTGTAGGCAAGTTCTGTTTTTTTATGGGTTGAAAAATCAACATCATCTGCCTTAACACTACTGATCATACTAACCGGGTAAACCAGGTTTTTTGTTTCGATAGATGCCGGAAAAAACTGTAAGCCTCCGGCAGATGCTACATACACAGTATCGTGCAGAATTTCGATGTCAAAAATTTCGCTTGAAACAAGCCCGTCTGTAGTGTTGATTGTTTTTATTTTTCCTGTTGCTACTTGCAGGGCCTGCACGGCTCCGCCGCAAATTATCCAAAGGGTGTTATTTGCAAAACGTATGCGCTTTATTCTGTTAGATAGTAAACTATTTGCAACATTGTAACGAGCTGCAATTTTTTTATTTTTTATTGCGTACACACCTTGTTCAACGGTGGCAACAAACAAGGTTCCGTCCGGTGCTTCATCAAAACCTGTTGCAATTAAAGGTTGCCTGGTTACCGGGTCAATAAACTTTATTGGTTTTTTATCCTGGTAATATATTAATCCATCTACATAGCCTGCCCATAATGTTTTTTCATGCTCCTGGTACCAAACTCCTTTACATCGCTGAAAAGACAGCGTCATTCTTTCTTTTCCAGCCATTTTATACATATACCCCGGCAGGTATGTTGTGTCAAATTCGCTCAACAGTTTTTCTTTTCCTTTTATATTCCCTGCATTATAAACAGCATTTATGCCCGACCCTGAATTAAAAACAACACCTGCTTTTGTAAAATAAAAATCTTTTGCGTTGTTGGAAATTTCATTAAGGTTGTAACCCGCTTTCATAGCAGTGGAATAGATGTACGTTGTTGTTTTGGATATAAAAAGTTCGTTGCTTGAAGTATTATATTCCAGCGCCTGTGCGTCTCTCAGCTCGGGGTTTTTTATGATGTAGCTACTCTTTGCTTTTGTATCAAAGGCAAAAATTTCTCCGTTGGTTGCTGCGCCAAAAATTGTTTCGCTGCCATCTGTTGTTAAATGATTTATTCCTGTGGATTTTAAGCTTAGCTGTTTGTCTGGCACTGTCCAAACATCTTTATTTGTTATTTTAAAAATGCCGTTCTTCAGCGTTGCAATAAAAATGCTTCCTTCTTTATCCTGTTGAATATAGGAAATACCATTACCCTGCAATGAAACATTAAACAAATACCATTGACCTGCCACAGATTTTTTTAACCATAACAATTCGTTGTAGGTGCCGATAAATAAATTCCCGTCATCATCGTAAAAGCAACTGGAAATACTAATATTTAGTTTTTCTAAAACCGCTGTTGCGGGATGCAATAATATTTTGCCCTGTTCATAATAAAATAATGCCGGCTTTTTATTACCTATCGAAAAACGCTGAAAACCCAGTGTTTGCTTATTTTGAAGTGAGTTATAAAAAACGAAATTATTAAGTATTTGGTAATCTTTATTTACAATGGGTACTTCTACCGTTCCCGAACCGGTTATCTTTTTAATTTGCTGCCCGGTGAGCGATGTATATAAAACCGTTCCATCAAAAGTTGTAAATGCAAGTAACTTCATTTCGTTGTTATCAACTATTACCTTTTCGCTGTTGTTGTTAAGGTTATAAGCATATATTTTGTTTTGAAAATTGGTTACATACAAAATGTTATTGTTGTCAACGGTTATTTCTGCAAAATCACTTTTATAGTTTTTCTCCCAGGGTTCAAATAACTGCAGCGAATCGCCGGATGTAAAAAAAATCTGCCCGCTGAAATTTGCACACCAGATACGCCCCTGTTTATCTTCACGCAAACAGGTTACGGCAGGGCCACGGTTTTTTTTGTTAGATAATATTTTAAAAGAATTGCCGTCATATCTCACCAGTCCTGCTTCGCAGCCAATCCAAAGGAAGCCTTTGGTATCCTGTATTATTTCATAAACCTCATTTGTTGGCAGGCCATTACTTACGTCGTAATGTTTATAGGAGGGTGTTTGTGCGAAGCATAATTTGCAGCACAAAATAAAAAAGCAGTTTAATAAAAAGTGTTTTGCTTTTCTCAAGCAGTAGTTTTGAATGATGTTTATTATTGCTATTTTTTTTGCGCCATGGTTAAAATTGTAGCCACACCGTTTACTTCACCTGTTTCATCAATCGTTTCTACCGGCCGTTTTAAAACTACTTTGTCAATATCATACTACACTTAATGCCGATAGCGATCAGAACCCAGGTGTTCTCAAAAACCTGTTTAACGTTCAACAACTTTTACCAAATCTACAAAAAAACAAAAGCCTTGCAACTACACACATTATAATAAGTTAAAATCAGTGTGGATACAAATCTAATTTGAAAAAAATACCCTTATTTTAGATTATCGAAGTTAGGAAAAGCAATAAATAAACCAATGAGGCTGTTTTTTTATTTATACTACTATTTGTTGGCAAACGGGCTGGTGCTGCTGTGTATCAGTTTTTTCAGAATTAAAAAAAACCCTGCTACCAAATATTACTTATTGCAATATCTGGTATTACTTATTCTGGTTACCGAATTGGTTCTTACTGAATATGTGTTTCGCCGGTTTTATTTTTACTGTTATTCCGATTTTCCCGTTCGGTTTTTATTAACGCCGTTTATTTATTTATACGTTTGCACCTATACCAACCCGCAATACAAGCCTTCTAAAAAAATATTGGCCATTTTGTTTTTACCCGCTGTTGCAGAATTGCTTTGCTTTTTGGGTATCAGCATTTATTATACTGCTCATATTCATAGTTTTGAGGAAAGATTAATAATTGCGAACACTTCCTACTATTACATTATCCGTACTTTTTTGGCTTTGCTTTTTAATATTGGCTGTGTGTATTTTGCTTATTCAAAACTGCGGATGTTTTCGTGGAATATTTTTAAAGTGCTCTCTAATTTTAAAAAATTAAATTTTATTTGGCTAAAGGTAATACTGGCCATTTCTGTTTTTTTATGGGTGTACTGGTTAATCATCTTTTTTTGCGAAGTGTTTTTTATGAACCAGGTGCCGGTAATGTACATGTACAATGTGCTGTATTTGTTTATTGCATTGGTGGTTATAATTTTTGGATACTTTGCCGTGTTAAAACCTTATGTGTCCGAAGCTTATATTAAAGCCAGTAAAGAAATTGAATTAAGCAAAGCTGCAAACCAGGATGATGCAACCATTTTTGTTGCGGATACAACTGTACCAAATCCAGAGAATGCCTCTTTACAAAACGAGCCGGTAATTGAAAGTTATCTTTACAAAAATTATTATGAGCTGCTTGAAAAATACATGGAAACAACAACGCGGTTTCAGAATCCTGATATTACCTTGTTGGACATCTCGAAAGAGCTTCAAACAACTTCTTTTAATATTTCTAAAGCCATAAAAATACACTCCGGAAGAGGAAGCTTTTATGAATATATTAATTATTACCGCCTCTCTTATTTTTTAATGCTCCTGGCAAAACCCGAAAGTGAACAGTTTACCATTAATACACTGGCACTTCAATCGGGTTTCAGTTCATCAACAACACTCAATAAATATTGCAAAAAAATAACCGGTGCCACGCCTGCCCGTGCAAAAATTTTATTAGCTGCTGGTAAAACTGTAAATGATTTACTGAGCAACTAATTAAACCAAAATTTTTATACCCTTCCCTTTCCCAAGTTTTTTGCCTGCAACACACTGGTTATCATAGCTGATACGATGCACTTAATTAGATGAACAAGCTTGTTAACTCCCTTGTGTTTTCTTTAACAGTGTATCACCGTTTTAGATGCGATATTTAATTTATCATAGCAGTTGCAATTACTTTGGTATAGTAGCCGTTTGTTAACTAAAAAATTTATTATGAAAAAGCTATCAGTTAATCTGTTTTATTTTTTGATGTTAAATATTTTGATATTGGCTGGTTGTCAAAAAGCCGACCCCGGACCCATTATAATTCCGCCGCCACCACCAACACCCATTCCCGCCGCAACAATTTTAAATTATTCTTATGGAGCAGATGCAAGAATGAAAATGGATATTTATTTGCCGCAGGGCCGTAGTTCAGCCTCTACCAAAACACTTGTACTCATTCATGGAGGTAGTTGGGTTGGTGGCGATAAAAATGACCTGAATATTTTTTTGGATAGTTTTAAAAGGGTATTGCCAAACTGGGCAATTATCAACCTTAATTATCCATTAATAGATATTGCATCGGGGGCAAACAGGTATCCATCGCAAACATTATTTATCCGCAGGGCCATGGATACTGTAAAAAATAATTTACAGGCCTGGGGCATTTCCAATAAGCTGGGCATGTGGGGTGCAAGTGCAGGGGCAAACCTGGCCCTTATGCATAGCTACACACAAAACAATGATGGGCTTATTAAAGCAGTTGGCAATCTGTTTGGACCAACCGATTTAAGAGATTGCTGGATAAACCCTCCCGGGCCCGATACCAGGGCAATTGTAATTAACTATACCGGGGTTTTAATTCCTAATCTTTTTCAGGCCGATCAATATGACTGGAGTAGCCCGCTGTACACGATGCCAAATAATGCGCCGCCCACTATTTCTTTTCATGGCACTGCCGATGTATTGGTTTCTGTAACACAGGCAAGAAGATTAAGAGATAAACTGAATGTAAAAGGAATCGTTAATCAATATTATGAGTACCCCGGTTTGGGACATGATATTTGGCCAGCCAATATAATGAATGATATGTTTAATAAAATTGGTGCATTTATGATTGCCAATGTGCAATAGAAAAGAAGAAATTCAGAAATTTTATTGTTATAATTTTTTAAAAGAAATTTTATGAAATTTAAAATAATGTTTTTGCTGCCTGCTGTTTTTTTACATGCACAGCTATCGGCACAACAAAAAGGCAAAAAAGAAATGCAGTTTGTATTTACCTTCGGAATTAATAATTATGGCTCCGAAGCTTTAGATTTATCTGCTCTATATAAAACTAAAAATAATTTTACCTATAGTGCCGGGGTTGGCGGTTTTAATACAGATGATTATGGCCCCACTTTTTTTACCGCCTTTTTTAATGTTGGTAAAATATGGGCAATTAAAGACAGCCGGTTTTTTATTAATGCAAAATCCGGCCCTGTGTATAATGACGAATTTGTTTTGAATATTTTTGATTTTAATTTAGATTTTGAAACAGGGGGAGGAAATTCATCCGGCACTCCAAGGCCCCTGCCCCCAAAAGAAAAGAAATATTTTCCTGTTGGATTGCAAAGTAGTGTTTCGGCAAGTTAACAGGTTGTAAAACATTTTCAGGCAGAGATTGGCATGAATAGCAATTTAAATGCACAAAAAAGTTTTGCGGGGATATTTTTAGGGGTCAAGTTAACCGGAATCAGAATTAAATAAGTAGTAGTTTAAAAACGGCTGTACGCCATATTTACATTCTAAACAACACAACATGTTTATATTAAAAACCTTTTTTAAATTATTGGTTGCGGCAATACTTTTTATTGGCTGCAAAAAACCAGCGCAGAATTATTCGCAAATATATAACGGCAATCATCTGGTAAGCTCAACACCTAAAAGGGTATTAAGTAAAACACAATTGATAAGTCTGTATAGTTCTTATGGAGCAGCTTCTTATATCCGTAACGGAATTAAAACGTATGCCATTACCTATAAAACAAAAGACTATAATGGAATTGAGACGATTGCCTCTGCCGCTGTAATTGTGCCTGATTCTCCAGGGCCGTACCCCTTAATTAATTATAACCACGGCACGTATTTCCCATCAGATGACTGGAGGTTGCCCTCTTATAATAATGATTACAACAGCGATATTAATATCGGTTACATGATGGCATCGGTGGGGTATGTAGTAGTAATGCCCGATTATATTGGTTATGGAAGCACAAAGAATGTAGAACATAATTATTGCGACTATAATAATATTGCTGTAAATGCAATTGATGCCATACGGGCAGCACGGGAATTTTGCA
>Ga0209181_10010867_pt1 | contig 11754 bp, 13 predicted proteins | sample MAT05_FD_187208 | JGI IMG/M metagenome (GOLD analysis project Ga0209181, IMG submission 187208) | Freshwater microbial communities from Lake Fryxell liftoff mats and glacier meltwater in Antarctica - MAT-05 (SPAdes) (version 2) | ecosystem: Environmental > Aquatic > Freshwater > Ice > Liftoff... | reverse complement strand
CCCATTGGCGACGGTGTTCGAATTATTTGCCAGTCAGCCGATCCTCCCCGCAAAGGAAGGCTCGACGCACGCAGCGCGAGACGCAGTGAAAGGTCCCCGGTGAGCCAGGCGGAACCAGGATTGAGCGCGGATAGGTCATGGTGACCAGCATCGCCCCGACCTGAAGCCAAATCAGTCAGAAAGGCGCCAATCATGTCGTAGGAACTACTGAAAAGTGGGTGTCCAGTGTCAGCTGAAAAGTGGGTGTCCAGTGTCAGTGGCGCGTCCCTCCAGCGGTGAGGCGCAGCACGAAGCTCCTGTACAGCGACGACTGCACCGTGTTTTGCGCGGCCTCATCGCCGCCTATCGGCGTTTGTCCCGCGCACGAGTGACATCGGCGCAGCGCAGGGTAGGAAATCGCCTACTCGTGCATGGATCGTTCGACAGCTTCCGGCCTTGGTCGGCGCCCGACATCAGACCCAATCCCGCTAGTTTCCTCCACCTCAAGTACCAACCCCATTTGCCGAGTCGGTACGTTAGTACCAGGACAGACTCCAATGGATTTGCACCGTGTCCTTAGCCCTGACCTGGTCAATGCCGATGATCCCCTCGCCGCGCGGGCGATCGGGCGGCTATTGTCACGTTATCGGATTGGCAACGGCTGCCGTGGATTACACCAACTCCAGCGACGAGGACTTGATGCTGCGCTACGCCGCGGGCGAGGCGCCGGCATTTGATGCCCTGTACACGCGTTTCCGGGTGCGTTTGCTGCGCTATTTGACGCGATTGGTGAACAATCAAGCGCAGGCCGAGGAGTTGTATCAAGACACCTGGAGCCGCGTCATCGATGCACGCACACGCTATAGCCCGACAGCGCGCTTTGGTGCGTGGCTGTTCCGTATCGCCCACCATCTGGCCATCGATCATTTACGCCGCGCGCGGCCGACCGTCGATATTGACGATGTGCTGGTCAACTTTCCGGGGCTGCCGGACGAGGACCCGGCGTTGGCCTTGGACAAGAGCGAACGCCTGAACCGATTAATGGGATTGGTGGATGCGCTACCCCCTGAACAGCGCTCGGTGCTCTTGCTACGCGCTGAGGGCGACCTCACCTTGGAAGAGATTGCACAAAGCGTAGGCACTGGCCGCGAGACCATCAAATCGCGCTTGCGCTACGCCTTGGCGAAACTGCGCGAGGGATTGTCATGAGCCGAGATTCGCGCTTCGATCAGTTGGAACAACAGATTCTGGCGGGCTTGCGTGCCGCAGATGGTCCTGAGCCATCGATCAGTCTTGACCTGCGCATTCGTGCGCAAGCGCAAGCGGCAGTGGCCAAGCCGGCGCAGACACAAGCGCGACGCGTGCAACCGCGCTGGATGAGCATTGCAGCGGGTTTGGTGGTGCTGGTGGGCACCGGACTGGCGATACGCGTGAGTCAGCAGGTGGCACGCGAACCCAATGTTCTGGATGCACCTGCGAGCGCGGAAAGCGCCGCATCCCCGGCTCCGCCGGCGCAGCCCAAGCAAGAGACGCGCGCGGACCAGGCCGTGGGCCAACTTGGCGATTCCTCAAATGCGCCGCAAGCTGCAGCCAAGCCCGCGACGACGGCCGGTCGTAGTGATCGCGCGGAGGCCGAAATGCCGAGCGTGCGCGAATCGGCATTGCCCCCACCAGCCCTCAAGGCGCGTGAGATGCCGAATGCGTTTCCGCGCGGCGACGAAGCGCGCGCTACCGACGCTCAGCGCTACGACGCACCCGCTGAGACGCGCTACGAACCGGCGCCCGTCGTGGCTGCGCCTGCCGCGGAACCAGAATCGGCACCTGCGAGCATGTCAGGCGTTGCGAAGCAATCCTCGCGCGTTGCCAACGAGGCACCTATCTACGAAACTGACGCAGTGGCGGCAGATAGTGCGCGCCCTGCGGACGCTGGCGCCGCCCCGTCACCGGCGTCACCGGTGCCGCCGCCGCCGCGGTCAGCGCCTATGGCTGAAATGTTGTCTGCGCCGGATGACGCACCTGCCGCGGCACGAATCCGCGCGGCCACAGAATCGTCTTCGGAGATAGCGCGCGATCACGCATCCATCGCCTCTCCGGAGTCGGCGTCGTCCGCGATGGCGGGTGCACGGCAGCAAGCTGATGCGCCGGCGCGGGAGCCGAAAAAGCTCGGCGAAGTCGTGGCTTCACTGTCGCTGGAAGATGGGATCGAGCACGTCCGCGCGGCGCTGGCCGCTGGCGATCGTAAGCAAGCCATCCTCGAAGCCAAAGCGTTGCGCAAGGCATTTCCACGAGATTTGCTGCCGACCGATGTGCAGCAATTGCTGGACGAATGAAGGAAACGTTGGCGGGCCCTGCAAGCTTCGAGGAAATGCTCCAGAAGAGCCGTTTTCTCGCGCGCGCGTGGCCGATCACCTCTGTGGCCGCGGCACACGAGCAGATCGCACTATGCACGCTCGAAGACGCCAGCCACCATTGTTGGGCCTACCGATTTGGCGATCAATATCGTTGGGCCGATGCGGGCGAGCCTTCAGGCAGCGCCGGCCGCCCGATTCTGCAAGCCATTGACGGCCAGGCAGTTTCGCAGTGTCTGGTGGTGGTGACGCGCTGGTTCGGCGGAATCAAGCTCGGCGTAGGCGGATTGGTACGCGCCTACGGCGGATGTGCGGCCGAATGTCTGCGCCTTTCGGTGCGACGGCCGTTGGTCGATTTGTGCCGCATCCGAATCGAGGTGAGCTTCGCGCACGAGAGCTTGCTACGTCAGGCGCTGTCAGACTTGCATGGACAAATTGTGGAAGATCAATATGGTGACGACGGCTTTGCCTGCGTGGTCGAATTGCCGGCAGCAAACCAGCCGGCATTGATGCTGCGCTTGACCGATGCAACGCGCGGTCGCGCGCGCATGCAAACGCTCGGCGCGACTTGAATTGCGCCGCGTGGTCGCCAAGTTGCTGACTGCAATCAGTGCGAGGTCGCCATGCGTTGGATCATCCGATTGCTGCTAGTCATCGGCACCGCGGCGCTGGTGATCGGCATTGTGATTGGCGGCGGCTGGCTCAGCACGCACCAATCGAGTCTGCAAGGCCTTGGTCCGCTTGCATTGATTGTGGGCCTAGCAGCCTGTCGGACTTAAAGGAAATCGGCTGCAAATCCGCCTGGACGATCCATATTCCGCCGCTTTCTCGGGCAATAGAAGGGCTATTACCCTTCAAAATCGACGAAATCTGGCTTCGCCCAGTCAGATTTTCGCTTCGATTCTTCAAGTCCGACAGGCTGCTAGATGTGCATTCGCCTTGAGGCTATTCAGCGGTTACCTGCCGTTCTGGAATGCACTACGCGCAAATTGGGCGGCGAATAGTCGGGGTCCAGGCGCCCTGTCCACAATTCCCTCGCCGCATTTCACCTGACTCACAGTCTTTGTTGCTCACGGCGATGGCGCGGCGGTCTCAGTTGCCGCAGGCGGTTCAATGGTCAGCACATATCCTGGGATTTGCACCACGTCGACTTTGCCTTCGAACCACAATTGCTGATCGCCTCGGCGGATTTCGAGGGCGACCGTTCCATCCTGCGCCACCAAGCCCTCGGCGATACGTTCCGCTGCGTTATTGATGCCCGCAACATCGATCCCATTGATGGAAAGCAATCGGTCGCCGACGAGCATGCCCAATCGCTCGGCAGCGCCGCCGGGCGATATGGCGAGCACCGGCACGCCGTCTGAATACGGCTTGCGTACATCCATTACGGCGCCGAGTTCAAAGCGTTCTTGCTCAGGGCGTTCGATCACGCGCGGGTTGGCAGACGCAGGATCACGCTTCAACACATCTGCCAAGGCAGGCTGCAACGAACGCTCGAGATCCTGGCGAAAAGCCTCGTCGCTTGCAGCCGCGTGACCGCAGCCGGCGCTCGCCGAGAGCGCGAACGCGATACGCACAAAGCTTGAGCGGCGATCCATGAGGCACCTCAAATGCGAATGGTCTCAGCCGCGCGCATCGCGGCCGCGGGCTGCGTGCGTCGCAGCAACTTCTCGCGCTCACGCCACAGCGGCGCCAGATCCTCGTCACTGGCGCCGTCCTGATAGCGCAATTGCAATTCGCGGTCGAGGGCGCGCAATAACTGCGCGGGCGGAACGGCATCCACGTGAATTGCCTGCAGGCCCGCCGGTGCAGCCACGCGCGATTGCATCCACCACACCGGAACCAGCGCCAGCATCAATGCCGCCGCCAGCGCCCACGGCCAACGCGCGCGTCGCGCATTCATCGGGCGAACTTGATTGGCAAACGCCAGTTGCAAGTCCAACCAAGTGGATGGCGGCGGTGTTTCTTCTGCCAACGTCGCCAGACGATGGCGCCATTGCGCCAGTTCGTTTTCGCTCGTCATAAAGTTTCTTCCGACAATGATTTCAACCGGGCCAGCGCCCGCGAGAGGATGGATTTGGACCAGCTTTCCGTGCGGCTGTATCGGTCGGCCAGTTCGCGGTGCGACCAGCCTTCCATCAAAGCCAGCCAGACCACGCTGCGCCACACGGGCGACAACTGTTGCAAAGCGGCAAGCAGATCGAGTGCACGCGCCGGACTGTGCTCATGTGTGTCGGCCAGCGCATCCAATTCGATGTCATCGCTCGGCCGTATTCGCCGCAAGCGATCAATCGCCAGATTCGCGGTGATGCGCTTCAGCCAAGGTCCGAGTGGCGAGCCCGCGCGAAAGCCCGCCAAGGCCTGCAGCGCGCGCAGAAAAGTTTCCTGGGTAAGGTCGTCGGCTTCGCTGCGCTGGCCACTCAATCGCAGCGCCAGCGTGTAAACCCCTGGCGAATAACGCAAATAAAGTGCCGCGAACGCGGCCTTATCGCCCTCGCGCGCGCGCCGCAACCACTGCATTTCCTCGTCGGCCGGCGCAAGAGTCATCACCCATATACGCGCACATGTCGGCAAAGGTCGCAGTCTGCGCTATGACGCGGTTAGCACTTATCGATGAGGCGATGGCTGCGGGCACTGCCTCATCACCGCTGGGGTGCGACAGGACGCGTCAGTCGCAGGCCCGCGGCGCGGTCAGCGATGACCTACAAAAGCGATCCACCCGCAGCTTCAGTGACCATCTCCACCATCAAAACGGTGCGCAGGATCAAGCCCGAAAAAATTCGAAGTGTCGAACGCCCTCAATCGTCGCGCCCACTTGCGGGACGCGCGAATCCCGATGCCACCCACGCGCTCGCGACATCATGGTTGAATCGAAAATTGGCGTCCACGCGAACACGCGCCAGCTCAATGCCGACATCGTCAAAGGCGCTGAGTTCGGCATAGGGCTGGTCGTCGTCAGGCACGATATCGAGCGTGATGCGAATACGACCGTTTGCAGACGCCACCTTGGTGCTCTTGTGCAGCGCGGCGTGTGCCTGTTGCTCATGCCGCCGAATAATTTCCGATGCGGTCTTGACCAGTGTCGCAAACGCGAACGCATCCAGTGGCTTCGGGTTCTTCTTATCGCGTCCCATGGTCCACGGGCCGATCAGCGCCGGCTCGCTGGTGCCATCCAAGGTCATGGCCACCGCCCAACCGTCGTCTTCCTCATTCTTGATTACCTTCGCGGTCCAGCCGTCGTCTGCCCACAATCGATCTTCACGTGGAGCCGTTGCTTCCATATCTGCGGCGGCCGCCGATGCAATCGCAGGCATTGGCGCGGGTGCAGGCGTCGCTATTGCCACAGGTGGTGCTGCGGTGGGAACGGATTTGCGCGGTTTGGCCATGGGGTGCTCGCAAAAAAGTGGATACGCGAGCTTAGCCGTTTAGGCGCCCGCCGGTGCCGCGCCCTTCAGCGTTTTACGCAGACTACTGCCATCGGCGTGCTTCAGATCATCCAAACGCCAGCACCTATCAGCCGACGTAAGGCCAAGACTATTGACCTTGCGCCTCAGCTAAGCCGAGGCAAGGTTGCAGTGAAAAATCGACTCCTGCCGAACGAGACGCCACAGCAACGTCAACGTTGACTATTTCGAGAAGCCCCACGCGGCGGGCGGCGTCGCAACCGGCCTTGTGAGATCAAAATCCACCTGAAACACACGCCCAGGCCGTGTGAGCTGATAACTAAAGCGTGCGCCCGGAATGATTTCCATAGCCCACACATTGGTCATCGACACCATCAGATCGAGCCGAGTGAATAAGTCCCGCGTGGCGTCATTGATCGGGAATTCCTGGCGCGTCGCGCTGCCCGCATCGGCCGCGTCGCCGCCATAAAAGCTCAAACTGTCGGGGCTGCCATCCGCATGGCGGTGATCGTGTTCAAGGCGCAAACGGTCAGCGTGCCGCGTGATCAGCCAGGTGCGCGAATGGTCGTCGCCTACATGAAAGGGAATCGCCATTCGAGCCGAATCGCAGTCACGTACATGCATGACTAAATCCTTGCCGATAAAGGCGTCATCGGGATTAGCCGGCTCATTAGCGGTGATTTTCCCCGCAAAAGATTGACCACAAAGGCTGGCGAGAGCGCCCATGAAGTCTTCCACTGACTTCGCTGTACGCTGCTCTGGCGCCACCGCACATGCGGTCAGCAAGCACAGCACACACCCAAACACGACTGCCGCTCGCGTCACCAAAGCTGGCCTCCACGCCACCGACTGCATTTGATTTCTCCCCGCCATCCCGAACCTAATCCTAGCGCGCAAGCGGCGTCTCAACGCACACCTTCGCGCCCCTCTCCCACGCTTTTTTGAGACACGGCGCGCGCTGCAGAGGTGTGCTTCGCTCCCCTCTCCCGACGCTTTTTTGGGAGAGGGGTCGGGGGCTGCTTGTCGCACCAGCGCGACAAGCATCGCAGCGAAAGTGAAAATCGCTCGACGACAGGTAGTATTTTCAAGCGGGCATGAAAAGCCCCTCAACCCCGGCCCCTCTGCCAATAAGGCATGGGAGAGGGGAGCAACACAGTTTTGTCGTGCTGTGCCGTTGGTCGATTCGCGCCTTCGCGACGCAGCCCCCGTGCTCGTCATTTGCTCCCACCTCCACGCCATGCACGACCGCCGGCTGATTCCTACACCCACCGCGCGCGCTGAGCGAGAATGGAAAAGGCCGATGTGGCCCACAGCGATCCCCGCGCCAAGCAATCCATGTCCAAGCGATCACCCTCCAAGCGATTACCCATTCCACACGTCCTCGCAAGCGAAGCGCATAAGCCGCCAAAGATCCGTCCGTCCAAGATGGGCAAGTGGCGCGCGCTGGTTTTGATTTTGGTGCATGTGCTGATCGCCGCGCATATCGCACATTGGCTCATCGCGGGCGAAACCATGACGCCGGTTGAACCCTCCGAAGCGATGGCTTTTAGTCGTTCGTCGATCGTCAATGCCGGGTTGATTTTCTTCGCAGCGACGATATTGCTCACCGCTTTTTTCGGCCGATTCTTTTGCGGCTGGGCCTGCCATGTGCTGGCGCTACAAGACTTCTGTCGCTATTTGATGCTCAAGATCGGCGTCACCCCGCGACCCTTGCGCTCACGCACGCTGGCGTGGGTACCGGCACTCGCCTTTTTCTACATGTTTCTGTGGCCCGCTGTGTATCGCTGGTATGTGGGCGACTCCTTCGCCGTGCGCGCGACTGAATTCACCACAGCGCATTTCTGGTCGACCTTTCCGGGTTGGATCGTCGGCATCCTGACTTTACTGATCTGCGGATTCGCCTGCGTTTACTTCCTGGGTGCCAAAGGCTTTTGCACGTACGCCTGCCCCTATGGCGCGATCTTCTCGGCGGCTGATCGGATCGCACCGATGCGCATTCGCGTCACCGATGCTTGTGAGCAATGCGGCCATTGCACCGCCGTTTGCAGCTCCAATGTCCGCGTGCATGAGGAAGTGCGCGATTGGGGAATGGTGGTCTCGCCGGGCTGCATGAAGTGCCAGGATTGCATTAGCGTATGCCCCAAGGACGCGCTCTATTACGGCGTCGGCCCGATCCCGCTATTCGCCAAACCCCGCACCGAGAAGCGAGCGCCTGAGCGCGTGGCCTTCAGTTGGCGCGAAGAAGCCCTGTTAGCTCTCGCTTTCCTGGCCTGCTTCGTGATCGTGCGTGGCCTCTACGGCTATGTGCCTTTCCTGATGGCGCTTGGCGTCTCCGGCGTGATGGCATTCGGCGCGCTCACCACTTGGCGAATGCTTCGCGAACCCACGGTCGAACGCCGCGGATTGCGCCTCAAGCGCCAAGGGACGTGGCTGTGGCAGGGACAATTATTCATGGCCGTGTTCGCGCTGCTAGTGGTCTTCTTGGCGCATGGCGGCGCGGTGCACTGGCAGTCATATCGCGGCGAAACCGTCTTCGAGCAGTCTGACCCCCTGCGTCGCCTGCTGCTGGCCAACCCCGGCCAGCCACCCGTGGTCGATAACAGTGTGCGCGCCGACCTGGACCGCGCGATTGAAAATCTGCAGCGCGTTGATGGCTGGGGCCTGATGCCGACACTCGGCAACGCCGCGCGGCTCGCGTGGCTGTACACGCTGACCGGGCAGCCTGCGCTCGCGGCCGAACAGGCGCAGACAGCCATCCGAGGTGACGAATTGGCTAGCGAGATGCACCAACTCCTCGCGCACGCGGCCTTGCTTGGCGCTGAGCAAATGCGTGCATTCGACCAGTGGGAGTTGGCGATCAGCGCGCGGCCCGATTTACCCGAGGCGTACCTCGCCAGCGGCATTCAACGTGCACAACAGGGCGAACTCACGCTGGCCATGGCGAATTTTGATCGCGGTCTCGCGGCCGTGCCCGATTCCGCCGAACTCGCCTACAACGCCGGGCTCGCACGCGCCATGTCAGGCGATGCTGAGCCCGCTGTCGCGCTATTCGAGCATGCCTTAACGCTCAACCCGCGCTATCTGCAGGCGCGGGAAAATCTGGCCGGAATGCTCGCCGGCATGGGCCAATTTGCACGCAGCGTCGAGCAATATCGGCTAGCCGTCGCGCAATCGCCAAACGACGCACAAACCCGCGTGCTGCTAGCGCGTGCGTTGATCGGGCTCGGTGATCGATCTCAAGCGCGCACAGCTCTGCAAGGCGCGCTGAGGCTCGAACCCGCCAATCCGATCGCGCGCGAACTCATCAACGAACTAGATATGACGGAATTGCCAAAACGCTAAGCTTTCCCGCCGTATTCTCGCGTCTTGACGCCAACTGGGGTGCGCAACATGGCAACGCGGAATCGATTTTTGTCGTGCTTAAACGGCATTCTCATGTTGGTCTTTACGGCGCACGCCAGCGCCGGTCCCGATGTGACGGTATTCGCGCTCAACGGCATGATTAATTACGGCGCAGCCGGCGGCATACGCGGCTATTCGGTCGGCACGACCTCCTGCAACGTGGGCGACACGCCCTTAAGTTGGTGTAATGAAGTCGGCGGTTGCGGCCTCGGCACCGGTCCTGCAGACCATCCGGTCATCGCCCAGAACATGTACCGATTGAAAGCCGGACGCTTCGAGCAGATCGGCGCGAGTTGGCTCAAACATGGATTCTTCTCGGTCAACGCACCAAGCTCAGGCTGCGGCACCGGCACCTGCCAACAACCGCCCTTGGGCGGCGCGCAGCTCGGCGTCGGCTGCATCGATCCTTACGACGCCGGTTTGAATGGTGGTCGCCCGCTCGGCCGCCGCTCCGAGGTGAATCCCGCGACCGGCGCCTTCCCCTTCCCCTTTGGCGGCGGCGGCAGCGAAGCCCAAGTCTGGAATCAGCGCATCGCCGTCGCCGAAAGCGACCTAGCTGCCGCGCAAAATCCCGGCGCGCGCTATTTTGTTGAAGGCCACTACATCGCGCCAGACGACGCAGCCGCCGGTAATGGCCTGAACAACGCCTCCTACAACGAAATCACCATCAACCCAAGCTTCAACGCCACGCTGGTCGGCAACACCGTGCGCCAAAACGCCGCCATCCAAGCGTGGAAACTGATCGATGCGCTGGTGCAAATCGTCAATGTCGATCTAGCCACCGCACCCGTCCAACGCTTCCACGTCGCGCGCAAAGTCACCGAAATCACGCCCGGCAGCCTGTGGCATTACGAATACGCGGTGCACAACATGAATGTCGCGCGCGCCGCCGACCGCTTCAGCATCACCTTCAGCGGCCCCACGACCATCTCCAGCAGCGGCTTCCGTGATGTCAACGCGCACTCCAACGAGCCCTACGACACTACAGATTGGTCCGCCGACGCTACCGCCACCACCCTGCAATGGGCCGCCCAAGCCTTCCCATCCTTCCCCGACAACGCCAACGCACTGCGCTTCGCCACGCAATACAACTTCTGGTTCGACGCCAACCGTCCACCCAGCGCCATCGACAACCACACACTGCGCCTATTCACCGTCGGATCGCCCACGCAACTCAGTTTCACCTTCGGCGATGGCGAGGCGCTATTCCAGAACGGATTCGAAAACTAGGCGTCTAAGATCATGGTGAGTGGCGCCGTGGGCTACGTGAAATAGCAGGCTTACGAACGCCAAGATCAAAATCAAGGGTTTAACGCAAAGACGCAGAGAAGAGAAGAGAAAATAAAAGAGAGCGACGGCTTCGTTGATTTGACGAGTCATCTACTCAGCGTCATAGCGGGGGAGCTTTGGCCGATACCACATCATCCAACCATGGCAAACTGATCTGCAAAACACGTTGTACAGAAACAACAGCGCAGCCTTCGCCTGATTTTGGGTAGACGCCGAAACCTCTCGATCCACCGTCAAATGGCTTAAGAACGCCTGCACATGCTCTGCACCTAACTGCGCCGGATACTACCTGCCATGAAACAAATTATACCGCCGCGCCCAATCCACATACGCGTCTTCCGTTCGAATGCTGTAGTGCAGCGTCCCCACCACCGCGCGCATCTCATCTAAACGCTTAGGCTTGTCCATCCGTGAATTATTAGGCCTGCCTAAATTATTCGCAAGCTTGGCGGGAGGAAAGTTGAAGCCAGACCAGAATTTGGTGGACACTTCCGCCGCGACGACTTGTCGTCTAAATGTGGTTAGCCTTGAGATGAAACGGTACGCGGTACTTGATCAGAATGAACTTAGGAAGGAGCGCCTGCAGTTTTTGGTCTAACGGCGTCCGGAGGTTGAGTTTGTCCTTCCTGACGCGGCAATTATGGAGATGTGCAAATCGCAGTCCTGGGACGGCGTACTTCGGCAGTCCCTAGCCCTGCTTTCTCAATGTCCTCAGCGTGTGCATACGGCAATTGGTATGGGCGAGGCATTTAGGCAGGAGGTTCAATCCAAGAAGTCTATCGCCGGGCAAATGTTGAGTCACCGCCACGCGGAAGCGATCCGCGAAGTCCTTGTCGCCGTTGCAACGGGAACGTCTTGTTCAGCTCTTGACGCACTTGCGAGGAGCCATGCGGAGGTTGGCTTGGAACTGGCCGCCAATGAACTCAACCATACTCAAAACAAGCTTCGTCTTGATGGGCTCATTGACACCCTTAGGACTCCGTTGGGTCCTGAGTTCCTGAAGAGGCTTAGAAACGGCGCCATAACCCGGGCGCTACGTCTTGAGACCATAAAGGAGGCTGCTCCCTTCCTGGTGAAAGAATTCCTTGACGAAGTCGGCTTAGAACCCGATAAGATTGGGGACTTCCTCCTGAGTAAGCCGCTTATACTGCGCCAGGTCTATGGAAAGCTCTGGCTTTGCTTAAATTGGCTAAAAAAGGTGGATTCGCTTCGGTTCGTCCTGAAAACGTGACAAACGACATTGTCGATCTTGAATATGTGTTGGTCGCTACCTTTTTTGACGGGCTGCTATCCAAAGAAAAACGAGTCAATGAAGCCTATGAGGACATATG
>Ga0209181_10010866_pt1 | contig 11755 bp, 9 predicted proteins | sample MAT05_FD_187208 | JGI IMG/M metagenome (GOLD analysis project Ga0209181, IMG submission 187208) | Freshwater microbial communities from Lake Fryxell liftoff mats and glacier meltwater in Antarctica - MAT-05 (SPAdes) (version 2) | ecosystem: Environmental > Aquatic > Freshwater > Ice > Liftoff... | reverse complement strand
TTTAAATGGACAACAAATTTGACGTCGCTGTCATCGGCGCAGGCATCGTGGGCCTCGCAACCGCTTACGCAGCCGCTTGTAAGGGTTTGAAAACCATTGTTTTTGAACGAAACCCAAGGGCAATCGGTGCCTCGGTGCGCAATTTTGGACTCGTGTGGCCCATAGGCCAACCAGCGGGCCCCTTCTTCGACCGGGCGATGCACAGCCGCGAAATTTGGCTCGACATAGCCTCGAAAAGCGGTGTTCAGGTAAAACAAAACGGCTCGCTCCAACTGGCGTATCATGACGACGAAGTGGCGGTGTTGCACGATTTTTTAAAAAACGCTGAAAGCGCGGGCTATCAGGTCAAACTGCTGACGCCCAACGAAGTCGCCGCGCACAGTCCTGCCGTAAAAACGGATGGACTCAAGGCCGGGCTTTGGAGCAGCACCGAATGCACCGTTTCGCCCCGACAGGCCATTCCGCAATTGGCGGAGTACCTGGAAAAAGACCTGGGCGTAACGTTCCGTTTTGGCTCGGCTATTACCCATGTTGATTCGGGTATAGTTTCTGATTTTTATGATATTTGGAAGGCAGAGCGGATTTTTGTGTGTTCAGGTGCTGATTTTGAAACCTTGTATCCACGCATTTTTCGCGAAAGCGGTATCACGAAATGCAAATTGCAAATGCTCCGCACAAGTGCCCAACCCAATGACTGGCAACTGGGGCCTTCGCTCTGTGCCGGACTCACTTTGCTGCACTACGCCTCCTTTGCACATTTACTAAGCCTGGAGCCTGTCCGAGATCGCTATCAGCAGGAGAATCCAGACTTTGGCCGCTATGGCGTACATGTATTGGTATCTCAAAATCACAGCGGAGAAATTATCCTCGGCGACAGCCACGAATATGGCTGGGACGTTTCGCCCTTTGACAGAGAGGAGATCAACCGATTGATTTTGAATTATCTACAAACATTTGCGCATTTCCCAAATACCGAAATTGCGGAAACCTGGCATGGCGTTTACCCGAAATTGCCCGGCAAAACGGACTTCGTGCGGGAGGTTGAAAAGGGTGTTTGGATCGTGAATGGACTGAGCGGCGCAGGGATGACGATGAGTTTTGGACTGGCATCGGATTTGGTATGATGTATGTTTTCAAGGCAATAAGATAAACCAATATGGTTTTGTCGTGTTCTGGGAAGTTCAAACACGCTTCATCATGCTCTTAAAAATTGCACTTCCTCTGCTCATCTTCGCTTTAGTTGCGCTTATCTCCTCCTGCTTCGATGCTACCAAAGTTGCCGCTCGTCCGGCTGAAGTGTCCATCACTAAAAACATGTCTACTTCATTTTTTCAATTTACAGTCAATTCCCTGGATGGGAAACCAGTCTCTCTGGAACAATTTCGCGGCAAAAAAATTGTCGTCTTAAATGTGGCTTCCAAATGTGGCTTCACCCCGCAATATGCCGATTGGGAGAAGTATTACACTGGAAACAAGGATAATGTAGTCGTCCTTGGCTTCCCTTCCAATGATTTCATGAGTCAGGAACCTGGCTCGGCGGAAGACATCGCAGCGTTCTGCCAGAAAAACTACGGGGTCACCTTCCCCATGTTCGAGAAAGTTGTGGTGAAAGGCGACGGTATTGCACCCTTGTATCGCTGGCTGACCGACCCGGCTCAAAATGGCTGGAACAATCAGGAACCGAGCTGGAATTTTTGCAAATACCTCATCAACGAAAAGGGCGAACTCACGCATTTTTTCGCGTCCAAGGTCAAGCCAGACAGCCCGGAGTTTTTGAGTGCGTTGGAAGGGAAATGAAAAATAGAAGACACTGATTAAACACGTAGGGGATAATTAAACACATAAGGGATAAGGGGATAATTATCCCCTATGTGTTTAAAAACATCCTCAATTCTTACCTTGTTTTTCTTTGATAAAATCTTCAACATTATCCAACTGCGGCGATTCCAGCATGGACTTCCAGTCGAATTTTTCATCAAAGGGTGTAAGCAATTTCTGTGGGTCGAGCACACGCGGGTCGGCTGGCAAGGCTCGGTAGGGCGTGTAATCAGGCTGGGTGCTGAAAAAATCGCTCAAGTCGGTTGCTCCAGCGTCATATTGGTTCAGGTAAGGCATTCCGAGGATGTTCCAAAACGTTTTAAAAATGCTCCCGAAACTCGTGTGCGTATGGCTGACGTGGTTCTTTTTCGCATAAGGAGAAATGACCATTAATACGCTGCGGTGAGCATCCACATGGTCCTGGCCGTCCTGCGCGTCATCTTCGGTGACAACGATGGCCATATCTTTCCAGTAAGGTGTTTTTGAAAGGAACTCCACTATACGGCCCAATGCCAGGTCATTGTCAGCCATATAACTTTCGCGGAACGGGTAGCCCGCCTGGGGCCTTTCTCCGGCGCCGTGGTCGTTGGGCAATAAAATAGTGAGCACCTGAGGCATTTTTTGCTTTCCGTCGAGCCATTTTTCCTTGAATTCATCCATAAACATTTCAGCGCGGAACTGATCCGGAATGGCCATATTGTAGGTAGGGTATCGCTTGGAAGTGTTGGCAAATAGAGGCGCAGGCACAGGATAATTGATCAATACTTTTTGACCATAGTATTTCATGGTGGAGTCAGAAAAATTGGAGGCCATTTCAGTACCGAAGCCCCAGTTATAGAACGAAGTACCATTGCGCTCCAGATGCTCCCACATAGAGCCTGCTTCGTTGTAATCCTCTGGAAATATGGCCCCAGCAGATCCAGTCCAACCCCATTTTCCGCGCTCTTTACTTTGGGGTTTCACATTGCGGGTGCCGCCATAACCTGCGGGAACGTTGGTTTCTACCCATTGATTGGGATAAGTATTTACCAGCCAGCGGTGCCCGTCGGCACTGTGGTCAGAATCCACATAAAAATTGTCAGAAACGCCGAATTGCTGCGCCAAAGCGAGGTGGTTGGGCATCACGGTGGCCTTCTCTACCGAGGCTGTCTTGTTTTTGTTCGAGAAGGATCGCTCATAGCCATAACGCGCAATGTCGGGATCGCCATTGCCTTTTTTTAGCTGGCCAAACACCTCGTCGTAGGTGCGGTTTTCTTTGGAAATGAATACAATGTGCTTGATGGGGCTTTTTTTCTCGCCGGGAAACTGTGGGATGGGGTTATTAGTAGGGGCTTGGCCTGGAGCCAGCCCGTCATCAACGACGCGAAAATTATAGTCCAACACCTGCTGCGTCCATTTCGGCAAATCCGCATCTGCCGGGATATCCAGCATGGTCACGGAGCCGTGCATCAAGTGGCCGACATAACTGCCTTCGGGGCCTTCTTTGAAAGTATAACCGCCGTTTGGGCCACTTCCGTAACCTTTTGCATTGGCCACGATGAGTTTTTTGCCATCAGGAGAAACAGCCACTTTGGACGGGAACCAGCCTACCGGGAGGTGGCCGAGTACCTGAGCATTTGCCGTGGCACTTTTTGACACATCAATCACTGCTACGGCATTGATACCAGACTCTGCCACATACAGCCGTTTTTTATCCGGCGAAAGTGCCATCCCAAATGGGATTACACCACGATGGCGGGACAATAGAGGCAAGGGCTTCAGGAATATATTTTGGATTACTTTGCCTTGTTTCGGGTCAATGACTGACACGCAGTCGTTGTTGCCATTGCTGACAAATACAAATTGATCGGTGGCTATCAGAGAATTTGGCCCCGCACCGCCCACAGCCGGAATACCTTCGATTTTTTCGCCTACCAGAAAGCCTGTTTTGATTTTGTGGGTTACCTTAGGCGTATTTCCTGCAAGATCTATCGCCCACACAGAAAACGATTCTGGCGCGTTCGGGTCTCCCAATGCAGGAACGTCTATTTTGTCATTTTTGAAGCCATCCCGCATTTCTTTTGAACCATAAGCGACGGCTGGGAAATCTGCTGCGGTATTTTTCAAATCATTCTCCTTCAAGCTTTTAAAGGGGCTGTATTCAAACATACCAACGTTGGCGACGTAGGCTGTTTTTCCATCGGGCGAGAGCGTCACACCAAAGGGGTAACGGCCAACCGGGACATAGTGCAACACCTTTTTTGTTCGGGTATCGGCCACTACCAGGCGGAAGTTGCTTTGATCGCAGACGTAAAGCGTGTTGCCATCGCGGCTAAGGGCTAGGTCGCCGAGGTAGCCGTCTTGTTTACCTGACATAGCCTCGGCGAAGGCAGGATTGTCGGATTGAGCGCAGAGGATTGAATCAAGTTTCGCGCCATTACGCAAGTCATACCGAAAGAGTTTGTTGGATTGCCCACCTGCCACCCACACTGAGCGGTTGTCGGGGGTAATGGCAAGTCCCATAAATACGTCTTCCAAAAGATCAGGGTTGTTCAGGGCACCTTCCGGCACCTGGCGCACTTTGGGCTGGCCACTGGAAGGATTCTCCAGGATCGTGATGGAAAAAGGACGGTTGCCAGAGTTGGCTGTAACGGCAACAGAACCATCTGGAGAAAGCGTCAACCCGAAAGGGTGTGGGGCGATTCGAACCGTGTTTCCCATCGGTTTAATAATCCGACCATTGGGAATAATGGTCTCGCCAGTAGTATTGATTTGGCAATAGCGATCTCCTGCAGGGGAGGCAATGATTAAGTTGCTACGATTGATTTGGGTGTTTTTGGGGGCCTGGCAGGCTGCCAAGAGCAGGGCTGCCGTCAGGGCAAGAGAGATAGGTACTTTCATGGATGCTGTTTGGCGGCGAAGGTCAGGATCAGAGGCGATTCATCCGGCGAATTGAATATGAAATGAATGTGAATTTCAAGTCAGATATTCTACCCGAAGCCCTTTTCAATCCGCTCCCGTTTTATTTAATTTTCGCTTAATTTACACCGTTTTACCTTCGCGCAACACACTACTGTATGCGTCTATTCATCCAACTTCCTTTCCTTGGCCTGTTCATTTTGTTAGGCATTCAAACCCTTGATGCCCAAACGGTTGCAGACACAAGCCTCACCCTAAGCGAGCTGGTTGTTACCGCGCAGCGCAGTGCAAAATCGAGATTTGGCACACCCGAAGCGATTGAAGTTTTGGGTTTGAAAGCACTTCGTTCCAAACAACTTCGCAGCAGCCCGGAAGCACTTTCAGCATTGCCCGGCCTGTTTGTGCAAAAAACCAATCACGGCGGCGGTTCCCCCTTCCTGCGAGGACTAACGGGCAACCAAACGCTTTTGCTCATAGACGGTATCCGACTCAGCAATGCCACCTTTCGCTATGGGCCAAACCAGTATTTCAACACCATTGACCTGTTTTCACTCGAAAAAATAGAAGCCCTGCGCGGCAGTGGTTCCGTGCAGTACGGCTCGGATGCTTTGGGCGGGACAGTTCAGGCATTTAGCAGGGACTTAGCGTTTTCTGAAAAGCCAGATTTAGGCGGGGCCGTTCTGCTGCGGGGTGCTTCGCAAGGCATGGAACAGACTGCACGCGCCGAATTACAGCATAGTACAAGGCGCACCGCGCTTGGAGGCGGCATCACTTGGCGCAATTTCGGCGACCTTGTAGGTGGAGATACTACTGGCCGCCAAGACCCGAGCGGCTACCCGGAATTGGACTTTGATTTAAAAGGTAAAATCGCCCTTTCGCGCCGTGCAACACTCACCCTGGCCCACCAAAACGTGCGGCAAAATGAGGTTCCCATTTTTCACAAAGTCCAACTGGAAAATTTCGCGGTCAATCAATTTGAGCCACAGCGCCGCGTGCTGAGTTATGCACGTCTGGAACAAAATTTGGATCGTGGGGTCTGGAAATCTCTAATTGTCACCACCTCATTGCATCAAACCGAGGAGGGCCGGAAGAGCCGGAAAAACGGTTCGTCGGTCCTTCGCTACGAAAATGATCAAGTGCGCTCTTCGGGTGCTAATGTTCAGATAACCAATGTGTTTGGCAAACATTGGTCGGCCAATAACGGGGTGGAGGTTTACCATGATTTGGTGAATAGCACCCGAAGCGATCGTGACCAAAACACAGGTTTGGCAACTTCTAAACGCGGATTGTATCCTGATGATGCAACCATGCTGAGCATCGCCGCGTATTCGTTGCACGAATTGGATTGGAGGCATTGGAATTTTACCGCAGGGGCTCGATGGAACACCTTTGTCATCAACGTGAAGGACGAGGCCATCGGTTCGGCCAAATTAAAGCCATCGGCTTTGGTGGGCAATTTGGCGGTTTTGTACAAATTGAATCGGAACTCCAACTTGTTTGCCTCCGTCAATACAGGTTTTCGCACACCCAACATAGATGATCTAGGCACTTTGGGGATGGTGGATTTTCGATTTGAAACCCCGAATTACGACCTGCAGCCAGAACGCTCCACCAACTTCCAAATTGGTTATAAGTTACAGACCAACAAGTTTCAAGGGGAACTGTACCTCTATCGCAACGAATTGCGCAACCTTATTACCCGAATCAAACAAGATACCCAAACGATACAGGGTTATCCGCTCTATCAAAAGGAAAATAGCGAGAAAGGTTACATACAGGGCATAGAAACATCTTGGGCTTATGCTTTTGCGCGAAATTGGTCAGCACAGGGCGCGCTCACCTATACTTATGGCCAAAATGTGACGGCCAAGGAGCCCATGCGGCGTATCCCTCCTGTTTTTGGTCGGCTTGCCTTGAATTTCAACCCGGGGAATTGGTCCTTCGATGCAGAAGTGTTTATCGCAGACAAACAAGCCCGGCTTGCCAAAGGCGACACAGAAGACAATCGGATCCCTGAAGGTGGCACTCCCGGATGGACGGTCTTGAACCTGCACGCGGGTTATACATGGCAATTTATAAACTTTCGGATTTCAGCACTCAACCTATTGAATGAGGATTACCGGACGCACGGTTCGGGCGTGAACGGTTATGGCCGTTCTTTGTTTGCTACGGTAGGACTTACGTTTTGAAGCCGTATTTGGCCGTGGTAAATACTTTTCAAATTATGCCCAATGTTAAGTTTATGAAATCTATGTAAACTTAACATTAATTCTAAGTTAATTTATAGAATTTTGCATCCTGATTAATAACAAATTACAATTCAGGGTTCACATGAAAGACAAGATCCAGAACACAAAAAAACAAGCGCCGGCTAAAACGCCTGCATCCAATGCTTTATCCGCACAGGTAACTGCCAAAGAAAAGAGTGTTGAAAAAGCCTGGGCGGCCTACCAAGAAAAGGATGCCGCGTTTGAGCAAGCGCTGAGGCAACATGCTGATAAAACTGCACTCAAAAGCTTGTTGGCAGCGGCTAAAATTGCCAAGCTGACCTATAAAATCAAGAAGATTGAACACAAACTGGCGAAGGCCAACTGGAAGGCTTCCTCGAAAACAGAAAAAAAATCTGATCCGGTTACTAAAAAAGATACCGTAAAAATCAAGTCTGAAAAACCTGCACACAAAGTCTCCAAAGCTTCCGCTATTTCTTCCCAATAAATAAGAAGTAACTCCACAATCCCCCGTAAGCTTGGTCAACCTCTAACAGAACAGGCGTAAAGCGTTTTTGTAGGACTGGAAGCAGGTGATTGTCCATGCGAACATGGTTGTATCCCATCCAGCGGTGAAAAAACTTAAACGGTGAGTCGTGAAAATCAACCACTGCGATGAGGCCGCCTTCATCGAGGTCATCGTAGGCGCGTTGCAGGGCCTCCTCCCAGCCGGGGTTAATCATGGTGAGGCAATAAGAAAACAGCACCACGTCAGGCTTGGCAGGCAATTTCCAATCACCTGGGGCATAAGGCTTTTCTAGAAAAAGCACTCTACGGGAATGCCTTTGCAGCCTTTTGGAGGCAACTTTCAACATTTCGGGTGAGATGTCCACGCCAATCATTTGGAGCAAGGGATGATATTTGGCTAGATTGGACAAATTGTGCCCGGTGCCGCAGCCCACTTCCAGGACCGTTTTGTCGCTCATCATCGAAAGTTTCAACGCATGGATAATACGCCTGCGGCCAAACAAAAACGACCAGCGCGTGGCTTGATAGATTTTTGCGTGCAGTTGGTAATAGCTGCGTACGGTCTTGACCTGCGTGTTTTCGGCTTCTGGGTTCAACTTGGCGGTTTCCATGTTTTGTGTTAGTTTACGGATCCTAATAGAACACTGGCGTACGTTCCAACCCGATCATGTTGAAGGGTTGCATCTGCCCTGGGCACATCAAATTTCACTTTTTGGTAGACAAAATCGGGGATAAAGTCCACCTTCATGGCAGCAGAGCGCATCAGGATACTAGCACCTGGTGCGCTATTCTGTAATATCAGGTTCCATTCTTCGCTCAAAGCCGGACGATTATTTGCTGCCATCCAATCCTGGTGATCAAGAAGCACAAAATGGGTGTATTGGCCAGGATTGTTTTGCAAAAATTGGCTTAAGGTGGCTGTATGGGTTTTCACGCGGTCTACCCGGCTTTTTAGGGTGTTGAAATTTTCTTTGCGCAGGTAATTCGGGCAACAATCTTCCGAATAAGCCCCCAAAAAATATACTTTCCAAAAATAGTTGTCTGTCACGCTCATTTCTGTGAACACCCTCCGAAAGCATTGTTTCAAGTACCCTGCCATGCCGTCTTTGTAAGTCATTTTGGCAAGATTTTGTTGCGCCACGGGTACACCCAGCATGCTCTGAAAAACGTGTCGGTTGAACAGCCACCCTGTAAAAGAGTTGATCAAACGTGGCTCCAACTGGTCATACAGTTCACGTTGAGCGCTCAGGTTATCACACTCAAAAAGGCGATAGATTAGTTGCCGGGTTTTAGGGTTGGTTTCCAATACTTTTTTCACCAAAAATGCCGCCGACCCCGCACTTCCATACCAGTAAAAACTTTTACGCAAGCCTTTGCCGCAGAAAAAATGCAGGTTGTCTCCCCAGAAATGCTGGGGGTAATCGTCCAGATTAGGGCCTAAAACGTCCTGAAAAATTTCATCCGCCGCTTGGTGCTTTCCTTTTCCAAAAAAGTCAAACAAGGTTTGGTGATCGCTGTGCTGGAACAAGGCAGATTTGAGTTCGAGCAACGCATTCTGGCGCGGGTTCATGTCCACACAATCAACAGACATCGGGCTGTCCAACAGGTAATCCAATGCATTACAGCCAGCAGAAGTAAGCATGACCACACGGCTATCGGTGCTGATGTTCAACAGGTTGCGATCACAACGCGGGTCTTCCCAGCAGGTGTTGTACACCAAATTGCCCGTGTGGATTTTGGTAAAAATCTTGTTTTTTATTTTTCCAATCATTGTTTTATGATTTACTATAACTCAAGGCCGGACCAGTGCTTTCCAATTCGGTGCTTTGTAAAAGCAGTTTTGCCCAATGACCAATTTTCTCCTCGCTATGAGAGATAAATTGTTCCGTAATGGCGCGCAATCGCTGGATATTCTCGGGCGATGCATTGTCCATGGCTGCAATTTGCGCATCCGGCATATCGGGATCGAGCCGGAGGTAGTTGTCGGTCACCTTGAGGTTGCTGAAGACGTTTTTAACAATATGGTGCGTGGTTTCGGCTACTCCACCCATCATGATTTGGATCAGGTCAGGGATATTGAGCAAGGCTATCCTCTTTTGGAAGGAACGCAAACGGAACGAGGGCTTCACTTTCCCTGTGCCCAACGAAAGCAACCGCATGTTGATCGGGGTATAGTGTTCATCTGTTTTGCCCACCTCCGCGATGGCGCAAAGAGTTGGATTATTGGCAAAAACCCCTCCATCTACGCAAGAATGTTGCACTTTGGATTCAGAAAGGATGGTAGCTGGCTCGAAATAACTCGGGGCGGCAGAAGTAGCACGGCAAACATCCCTGGCGAAAAATTCCCGTGCAGGATCAACGCCTCCCTCATGGTCGTGCTGGCAAAAAAAGTAGGTGGCTGCTAGTTCGAGGTTGTAGGTTGGGATTAAGCAAGGTTTAAGCAATTCGCTCAATTTGGTATTTCCGAGATAGCGTTTGAGCAATCGCTCTAATTCTGCGACTTCATATCGGTCAGTGGCAAAGCCGACACTTCCCAATTTCCTGCGCAACCAGGTAGACTTGAAAATACCTGGGCCTTTTTCACTATAAAACTCAACTATTTCAGCCGTTGAGTAGCGTGGCCGCCCTGGCTTGCTTTCGTCCGGGGCAAGCATCAAGGCTGTGATGATTCCCCCTGTGCTGGTACCCGAGAAGAAATCAAAATAATCCACTATTCGAGCCTCTGGGTTATTGGAGTATTGCTGCAATTTACGCTCTAAAGCGTTTAAAATCATAGCAGGAACAATGCCCAGGATTCCGCCGCCATCAATGGTAAGGACTCGTATCATAATTGGAGGAGTTATTGGTTTGAAGAAGGATGTTCGCGCATCAAATCCTCCAGCCATGTCAAGTCGCTCACAGGTTTTCCCTCTACTTTAGCCTGTTCATCAAGCCGGCGCAGTGCGATGTGAAGTTCAAATAATGGATCCTTTTCAAAATCACGCTGCTCCTCTGCGGACAACAATCCACCTTGTTTTATCAAAGTGATTTTGCTCGCAGGAGAAAGGTCTGCGAAATACAAGGGGTCGGTGCTGACGAGATAGCGTTTAGCGTAGACGTGGTTGGCGACTAAACGGGTGATCTTTTCTGAGAAACCCCAACTTCGGAGGGTTTTTGCGCCTACTTCTTCGTGATCCCAAGTGCCATAGCCCCCCATATCACCTGATTCAGTTTCGCAGAGATGGCCAAAGTCATGCAGAAAAGCGGCCAGGATAAAATCCGGATCGTTGGGATGGCCTTTTTTTGCCAATTCGGCGGTTTGGAAAGCATGCTCCAGTTGACTCACGGGCTCACCGTGATATTCTTCATGCCCACGTTCGCGGAAAGTGAAAAAGATTTTTTCGATGGCTTCGTTTGTCATGGTGTCAATAAAATCATTGGTCATTTTTACCCGCCGAAGCCTTCCTGCCCGCTGAGTCTTGGCAGGCGTCTGCCCTGGAGGGGGTGGGTGCTTCAAATTGATTTCGGGTCTTTAAAAGAAAGGAAAACGGCGTTGCGCCGTTTTCCTCAATACTAAACCCATTATTGTATGAAGTTCTAGGTACGTTCTGCACGGGTGTGCACAAATATCGCCGCAAAGGTTAGGCATCGTGCCGGGATTTTGGAAAATGAGGGGTTAAGTTTGGATTAAGGTATTGGCGGAAAGAAAAAACGCCGGAGCATTTGCCCCGGCGTTCCGATTTTAGTAGTTTGTCGTATCCTATTGATTATTTCAAATGCCACATTTTCGAGTTCAAATCATCCGGGCCTTGACGATCCACCGCAGCTTTGCGGCTTTCACCATTGAGCGCCTGCTCTATGATCGGATAGCGGAAACGCACCGGGATCATATTGTTGTTCTGGTTGGAAATACCCGGCACAAGTGCTGGGATTCCGGTACGACGCCAGTCGAACCATGCTTCCAGACCTTGGAAATACAAGGAAACCCACTTCTGGAAACCGATTTTAGACAATTTTTCTGTCTGCGAACCAGTGTAAGCTGTTTCTTGCCGATTGAGGTAATCCACCGGTGTTGTCAGTCCATAAAACTCAAAAGACGCATTCACACCATTTTCGTAATAGGCTTTTGCGTCGCCGGAGATCAATCCTTTCTCAGCTGCTTCAGCCAGTAGGAACTGCAATTCAGCGAATGTCATGATGACTCCTTTTGCAATGGAAAGGCCGTTCGTCGAGATGGAAAGCTCGTAAAAGGTGCTACCGATTCGGGACTGGAACTGAGGACCGCCATTGTACTGAAGTGCTTCTACGTCGTTCAGACCATTTGG
>Ga0209181_10010865_pt1 | contig 11755 bp, 11 predicted proteins | sample MAT05_FD_187208 | JGI IMG/M metagenome (GOLD analysis project Ga0209181, IMG submission 187208) | Freshwater microbial communities from Lake Fryxell liftoff mats and glacier meltwater in Antarctica - MAT-05 (SPAdes) (version 2) | ecosystem: Environmental > Aquatic > Freshwater > Ice > Liftoff... | reverse complement strand
TCGTGCTCTCCCTTGCGAATCGTCTGCCCACTCCAGCCGAACTCCTTCTCCGCCAGATTCTGCCCTCCCGGGCCCAACGCCCGCACCGTCCTCGCCATGAACAACGGCGCACGCAGAACCCTAAGCCCTTCGATCGATGGCTGCTCGACCGGCTGGCGGCGCCGGGGCGGCCGGGCGGCGTGGTGTACGACGTCGGCGCGGGGCCGGGGCAGATCGCGCCTGGCGCGCCATTCGCACATCGAGATGGTCGCGGTGGCGCGCCGCGAACATCTGGAGATCGCGTTCAAGGTCGCCGACATGCTGGCACTCCGTAGCGGGATGAGAGTGTCGCAGGGATCGCGGCGTTCTATGCGATCGTCGACTTCTCGCTGGAGGATGTGGGACGGGCACTGGGCGAGCTCGTGCGGGTGCTGGAGCCGGGCGGTGTGTTGGTCCTTTCGTGCCCGATGTGGAACGCAAGACGCTGACGGTCGAGCGCTTCATCGATGTCGCGGGGGCGTCGGCGACGTGGAACTTCTTCGAGTTCGACGAGGTGCTGGGATGCCTCGAAGGCAAGGCGGCGCGGATCGAGGACGCAATGGTGCGACGGCCGTACCCCGGGGTCGAGCACCCGACGACGCGCGGCTATGTCGAAAACGCTGGGAGGCGGCACAAGACGGCTCGCCGATCGAGGTCGGGTCGACTGCACCGCGCGGGGCCGCGTAGAGCCACACGAGGCCACCGCGCTCGACGACGGGAAGGGAGACCGCCGCGAGCCGCTCGCGCCTGGCGGTCGGGTTGAACGGCACGGGCGCCACCCGTCCGTCGACGTCGAGCTCCCAGCCGTGCAAAGGGCACGCGAGGCAGCTGTCGCGGACCCGACCCCGCGACACGCCGCGCCCCGATGGGGGCACGGTCGAGCAGCGCGTCGAGCCTCCCGTCCCCTCCCCGGAACAGGACGATCGGCTCGCCGGCCACGGTGAATGCAAACGGGCCGGGGTCGCGCAGCGAGCTGCGCAGCGCTGGTGGCGGCTCTGTCTGACCGCTTCGTTCAGCCCGATGGCGCACACGCCAGCTTCCGTGAGCCGGCGCGCGCCGCGGGGGTCAATGTGGCGACGCTGCGCCACTACTTCGCCGATCGTGCGGGCGTCTTGAGCGCGGTCTACGAAGCCTCCCACCAGAGTGCACTCGGCTACCCGCAGGAGGTCGCGGCAGGTCAGCTGACCTCGTTTCGCGCGTCGCTCGACTGGTACGTGGGCTTTGTAGTTCGCAGCGGCGCCCAAGCGAGCTTCGGTAGCAAGGGACCGGATTCGCTCTGAGCGAATCAGTGAACGAGCTGCCAGCCTGCGAGGTACCAGGTCATTGAGCCCGGCTCGGTGCCCTGGCTGATCTCGCCTCTGGCGTTCACGAGCGACTGGTAGTCGTCGGTGACCTTGAGCGTGCCGACGACCGTGACGTCCGTGCCGACGAGCGCGTCCGCGAGGCGCTCGCCCTGCAGCAGTAAGGTGATGCCCTGCCCGCTCACGAGATCGCCGAGCTTTGCGCGCTCGACCTTGCCGCTCACGCGCACGCGCTTGCCGCGGTTGGGGGTGAGCTCGTTCGGGGTCGCGACCACGACCGCGTCCGCTGCCATCTCGACCGGCTTTGGCGCGTTGCCCTTGTCGGGCTCGGTCTTCATACCCTCGCCGCCCGCGCACGCACCCATGACGCCAGCACAGGCGAGGATCCACGCGATGATGTCGAGTCGCATCTCAAGCGAGCGCCCAGGTCGCGTCGTCGATGACGACGTCGGTGCCCTGGATGCCGTGGCTGTGCTCGCCCTTGTCGTTGGTCGAGGGATTCGGGCCCAGCTTCTTCCTGCGCAGCTTGCCGGTGACGCGCACTGTCTGGCGGAAGAACGCCGCGTCCCACTCCTCGAGCCCGGTCACGTAGACCGGGTTGCCGTCGGCCAGCATCACGACCGCGCCGGCGTGAGCCTCGAGCGCGGTGCCTTCGAGCGTGACCTCGTTGCCGACGTGTGCGCCGGCGTCCTTGTCGACTGTCTGACTCATCGTGCGTTACCCTGAGTGCGTGTCGGCGGCGGCGCCTGGACTGTAGTTGTTGGCGAGTGCCACGCCGTAGACGATACGGTCGAAGTCAATGTAGCCCTTGGCGAACTTTTCCTTCGTGCTCTGCAGCACGAACATCGGGTCCTCGGCGTTCTGCTCCGGGTCCTTGTAGCGACAGTGGTTGGCGTGCCAGAAGCACTGGCTGCCTTCGTCCCAGAAGCCGTAGTCGAAGTTCACGTAGCCGCCGCTGTCGTCCTTTTTGACCTGCGCGCGGTACGCGTAGCCCGTCATGTCGACCTTGCCTTCGGCGTCCGGCTTGAACGCGTCCGGGTCGGCGTTCTTGCGCGCCTCGGGATCCTCAGACTGGTTTGACCAGAATAGCTTGGCGAAGAGCACATAGCGCTTGTTCGAGAACATGCCGCCGACGACGGGCAGGTTCGACCACCAATCGCGCGCCGCGTTCTTCTCACTCATGAGCTTGTAAGCCGCATCGAAGGTCGAGAAGTTGCCGATGCTCGAGTCGAGCGGGTTGCCGCCGCCGTTCAAGTTCTGCGCGACGATGCCGATGCAGCCGCGCTCGATCGTCTCCTTCTCGGCGGGCGTGACCTTCCTGCCCTGCTCCTTCTCCCACATCTTACTGCTCGGGCGTGAACTTGCGCTGGGACTTGGTCCCCAGCACAGAGCCGGACGCCCACTGGTTCCGGATCCCTGAAAGTGCCGTAAGATCCGGGAGTCGGGAGAACAACCCAGACCGCCGAATCGCGCTTTGTGGGGTAGCAGCCCCAGTCTTGCGCCGGTGATGCCGTGGGATAGCGGCGGCCTGGGTCACAACAGCGAGATCATCATGATCCTCACGAACCGCGTTGTCACGCAGGCAAAGAAGCAGGCTACCAATCGACTCCCGGATGCTTTGACGGAGGGGGCGATTCTGATCGAAAGCCTTGAAATGCGAGGCGGTATTGGGGCGATTGCCGAGCGGCTCTGCGTTCGGCGTGAGGGCGGCTATCACGGTGTCGACATCGTCGTGTTCCTGATCGACCCGAGGCTTCGACACGGCTGCAAGCCTAGCTTGGTGGCAGCCTCGCCCAGCGTCTGGCGCTGGTCGGCCGAACAGCCGTCCTCCGAGTCGAGGCACGAAAAGTCCACGTCCGGGCGTGACCCGGCACCGCGCCAGCGTCTGTTCACCGTCACCTCCACGACCGGGTGGCCGTCATCTCCGCCACCGCAACCCAGCAGTGCATGTGATGTGCTAATAAGTGCCATCTGGCCGTCCTGCGTCATTGCGGCGCAGCTACTCTCTGGCGCTTGCCCCTCGTACCCGGCGCTGGTGCTTGTTTTTCCTGTACTCCCTTAACCTCGAGCACGCCTCAGTCTCGTTCGACCGCGCCATCCTCGCCCGCTTGATTCCCGTCGTGGTCTGCTTCCGCAGGCGAGGAGCTCACGGTGAGGTGAGCTCTTAAGAGGCGCAGCCAGACATCGTGGACCTTTGTCGCGAGAGGGCAGCCCTGCGTGCTTCATTGCGTGCGCTTGGCGTTGACTGCCTCGTACCATGCGGCCTGCGAGATGCCGTGCGCTTGCTGCAGCGCGGCGAACAACCCGCGGGTGTTGCGGCCGCCGCCGAGCCGCTCTGGCGCCACCAGTGGCTTACCGGTCGCTTCGAGGAACTGCGCCGCGCATGCTTCGAAGCGCGGCTCCACGATGCCGACGATCTCTCCGTTGTTGAACGTTTCCTGCCCGTTCGCGAGCGTTCCGCTGGCGCGGCTCCAGTCCGTCTTTCGCGCGCCGACGAGGTAGTCGAACACATACTCGTAGTCTTGCTTGCAGATTCGATGGATCTCGAACAGTTGCCGCTCGAGCCCGGTCATGTCTTTATTGTGCGCGCCGCCGAGGTACGAGTCTTCGCCGAGGTCGGTCGCGATCCCCGCGTGGCACACATCGAGCACCAGCTCGACGTCGGCGTCCAGCGCCTTGAGATGCGCCACCCACCTCACCAACAAGGCATGTGGTAAGACCGCGTCGTCGCTACCGACCACTCCTTCGCCGTCCTTGTGGCCCGGCCCCGTGCCATGCCCGGCGAAGTAGATCACGCAGTGCTCGTCGGGCCCGACGACGACCGTGCCGAATTCGAATATCGCGTCGGCGAATGCCGCCGCTGAGAGGTCCTCGCGGTGGTCGACCTCGAACCCGCGCGCCGTGAGCACCGCCGCCATCGCACGTGCGTCATTGGCGGCGCCCGGCAGCGGCTTGTACCGGCGATAGGCGCCGCAGCCGACGACCAGCGCGCGCTTCTTGCGTGAATCGTCGCCCGTACCCTTGCCGACCTCGGCCGGCGCGTCGTCGTCGATCGCGAAGACCTCGGGCGCCTGTTTGGGCAGATCCTGCTCTTTGATGAGCCGCTCGGCCGCGTCGGTGATCGACAGCTCTGGGTGCTTCTTCAGCATCGCCATCAGCGCGTAGGTGAAGTCGCCATGCCAATCGCGCTCTTCGATGCGCCCCATGACCTCGGGTGAGGGCTGCTCGACCTCTTCGGAACCCTTGGGGTATTTGCGCTCATGGGCGTACTCCTTGCGGTCGGCCGACGCGATGAAGCTCGCGCTGCCCTTACTGCCGCCGAGATACGCCTGCGCCATGGAGACCTTCTTCTCCGGGGGCACGAACGGCTTGCCGCGCTGCGTGACCGCGTAGCAGATGTTGGGGAGGCCGAGGTGGTATTGCGCGAGCAGCCCACCAGCGCGCGCGACGAGGCCTTCCGTGACCTGCGCCATGTCGTGGCTGTCGGTCCCCTGGCCCGCGGCGAGCATCGGATAGAGCGTGCTGCGCAGCGCGACCTCGAGCCACGACACGACCCCGGCTCGCGCTTCCCAATCGAACCGTCCGACCCAAGCTCTCGGCCAGATCTTGGCGTGCGCGCTCACCTCTAGCGCGACGCGGCCGCCGCCGATGTCGATATCCATGTTCGGCGCTTGGGTCGGGTTCACGTCGAGGTTGCTCCACGTCGTCCCGGGGATCGCGGCGAGCTGCCAGCCCGTCGTCTCTACCGCGCTGATCGCTAAGCGCCAGCCCTTCCCGCGCTTGCCATCGAGGCTCATCGCGCCGCGCTCGACGGCGTCCGTGATTTGGGCCGCGCCCGGCAGCCACGTGCTCGCGCTCGGCACGAGGCTGGCGCCGGACTCCCACACGAGCTGATGCATCGCGCGCGGCACATCCTGCGCCAGCGTCGTCTCCACGCTCGTCGGCTCGCCTTGCCAGTCTTCGTCCGGCGTCAGCCCCACGCTCGCCGAGAAGCTCGGCCGCAGGTAGCCGCCCCACGCGAACGCGGCCGGCAGATCCACGGTGATGCGTGTCGGTCTCCTGGGCCGCAGCACTTCCGCGCCCGCCTCAAAGCTCTTGCCGCGCAGGCTCGCCCGCATCGCATCGCCAGCGCTCGTGCCCGCCGTGCCCGCACCTGCCGTGCCCGTGCCCCGCTCGCCGCCCTCGGTCCGCTCGCCGCCGCTCGTCACTGTGCCCGCCTTCGCCGTGTCCCGCATGAGTGCCTCCACGTTCGACGCTAGCCCAGCCGCTCACGTGACGCTTTCTGGAGGTCTGCGATGCAAGAAGCGGGAAGGGTCCGTCGAAGAAGTAGACGGCGCCAAGACCCCACGCGCGCCCCTGGCCGACCAACCGCGCCGCGGGCTTGAACCCGAGCGTGCGGAGATCTCGAGCGCGCAACCTATGATCCAAACTACCGGCACAGAGCCGCTGCCCATCGCCGACCAACGCCGCGACGCGCGCATTCTGATCGCGCACCTCGGCCAGAAGCGACCCGTCATGCCACCACGCTGGACGTCGAGGTCTGGCGCTACCGGTGTCGCACTTGTCGCACGCATCGCAGCCCGGTTCGTAAGTAGCTCGGTTGATGAAGGAGCAACACGGCCACGGCGTGGACCGCACGCTGGTGCAACGTCGCACCTATCGACAGTGCGGCCGTGCCCGTCGGCCAGCTGATACGTCCCAAGCGCAACACGAAGGACAAGACGCAGGAGCTGACCCCGGTCCGCCGACTGCCCCAAAGCGCATGTACACCGCTGCGCTCGAGGCGGGTCCGGGAGAAAACACGCATGCCCACCGCACCTTCGAAATGGCGCAGCGGCAGGTTCTCCAGTTCGAAGAGCAGTTCAGCGCGCAGCCGTTGCACTCGCGGTGCGCCGACTTCTATCACGTCCTCGAATACGTAGCGGGCGCTGCCAAGGCCCTCCAACCGGAGGCTGATAGGACTCCCGCCTGGTCGCCAAGCAAGCTCGGCGCCTGAAACAAGGCGACCGTCAGTCCATCCTCGCCGACCTTCGAACGCATTCGTGCAAGAGCGGGCCGCGCCTCAAGACCGACCAAGACGAGTGCACGGTTGTGGCCGCCATCCGCTACGTGACGCGCAACGGCAAGCACCTGGACCACCCGCGCTTCATCGCCGAGGGCCTACCCATCGGCAGCGGCGAAGTCGCGGGACGCATCCGACACATCGTGCGCAGGCGGCTCGACGTACCCGGGGATTGGCGCGGGCCCAACCTCGGTCTCCTCACCGCGCCGCTGACGATCCGCCGCTCGGGTTGGTGGGACGAACTCCGGGTCTGGCAGGACGAGCGCGACGAAAACCGCCTCCAGCGAACGCCTTCTCGGCGAGGAACTCAATCGCCTCCGTGGTCCACGTAAGCCGTGACTCGCGCGGCCTGTCGCATTGCCCGCAGCGCGGCGTGTTGATAGGAAGGGGGGGTGCAATCGACCCCAACCGATGACTCCGAGCCCGGCGAACATGAGCAGCTGTTCGCCTGTGTCGCGTTGCGCCTGCCCGACGGCAACGAGGCCTTCGCGACGCATGGGGCGATCATCGGGCGGCTCGCGAGCTCGGCCGTGCACCTCGACGACCCGGCGATCAGCGAGGCCCACGCCCTCGTGAGCCTGCGCGGCGGAGCGTTTCGCCTGTTGGCGCTGCGCGGTCGGCTCGCGGTCGCCGGCACGCTCGTCAAAGACGTGCTCATGACACCGGGCACCGACATCCAGCTCACGCCGCGCCACACGCTGCACGTCACGGCGGTGTATCTGCCGCGCGCGGTGCTCGCGATCGAAGGGCCCGGGCTCGCCCGCCAGGCGCTCGCCGCGACGACCGCGATCGCGACCCAGCCGCGCCTTCAGCTGTGGCCGCAGTTCCGCGAGGACGCGACAGCCTGGATCTGGTCCAACGGCGCCGAGTGGAACCTGCGCATCGGCGCCGCCGGCGACTTGCGGCCGCTGCGCGACGGCGAGCGCTTCATGGTCGACGGGGTCGAGCTCACGACCTCGCTCATGTCGCTCACGGCGGTCGGCGGTGCCACGACGCTCGGCCCGGCGCTCGAGGTCGAGCCGCTCGTCATCGAGGCCCGCTACGACGTCGTGCAGATCCGCCGCGGGGAGTCGCTGACGGTGACGCTCTCGGGCAAGGTCGCGCGCCTCGTGTCGGAGCTGGTGATGCTCGGCGGCACCGCGCCGTGGGACGTGGTGGCGCGCGAGATCTGGGGCGACAGCGACCGCAACGCGCTGCGCAAGAAGTTCGACGTCGTGATGGTGCGCCTGCGCCACAAGTTGCGTGAAGGTCGGGTGCGCCCGGACCTCGTGCGCTCGCTCGGCACGGGCGTCATGGAGCTGGTGCTGCACGCGAGCGATCGCGTCGTCGACGCGAGCTGACGCCGGTGCGGGGCGAGGCGCTCACGCCGGGCGACCCCAACGAGGGAGGCCCGAACCAGGGAGGCCAGACTCAAGGAGGCCAGATCCAGGGAGGATCAATCGACGGCTGCGACAGCGTCGCGGGCCCGCTCGACGGCGACCCCCAGGCGCCGGTGGCGGCGGCCGAGCGCTACCTCCTCGGTGGCCTCATCGGGCGCGGCGGCATGGGCCACGTGCTGGCGGCCCACGATCGGCTGCTGGCGCGCGACGTCGCGCTCAAGATCATGCGCCCCGATCTCGCAGGCAGCCCGGCCGCCGCCGCCCGCCTCGCCGCCGAGGCGCGCGTCACGGCGGGCCTCGATCACCCCGCCATCGTGGCTGTGCACGACGCCGGCACGGCCGCAGACGGCACGCCGTTCTACGTCATGCGGCTCGTGCGGGGTCGCTCGCTCGCCGACGAGATCGCCGCCCGGCCGATGCTCGCCGAGCGTCTCGGGCTCCTGCGCGCGGTGCTGACAGCCACCGAGGCGCTCGCCTACGCGCACCACCGGGGCGTCGTGCATCGCGACGTGAAGCCGCACAACGTGATGCTCGGCGAGTTCGGCGAGGTCCAGGTCATGGACTGGGGGCTCGCCACCCACGTCGGGGACGCGGCCAGCGGCCCGGTCGGCACGACCGCCTACATGAGCCCGGAGCAGGCGCGCGGCGCGCCGGTCAGCGATCGCTCCGACGTGTGGAGCCTCGGTGTGCTGCTGCTCGAGGTGGTGCTCGGTCGGCCGCCCTCGCCCGACGCGCTCGCCGACACGCTCGCGACGCTGGCCCGGCCACGCGGCACACCCGCCCCGCCGCCTGAGCTGGTGGCGCTCATCGCGCGCTGCCTGGCGCCCGAGCCGGCGCAGCGTCAGAGCGCACGCGCGCTGGCCGAGGACCTCGAGCGCTTCCTCGATGGCCGCCGCGTCGCCGCCTACGACTATCCGTTCCGCACGCTGCTCGCCCGCCGCGCGCGCGCGTGGCGGGTGCCGCTGATCGTCGGGGCGGTGGCGCTGGTGGTGCTGATCGCAGTGCTGGTCGTGGGGCGCGCGCGCCTCGTCGCCGAGCGCGATCGGGCGACGCAGGCGCACGCCAACCTGCTCTCCGCGCAGGCCGTCACCCACTTCGAGGCGGGCCGGCTGGCCGAGGCCGAGCTCAGCGCGGCGGATGCGCTGAGCGCCGACAGCACCGCCGGCCCGGTCAGCGCGGCGCGGGCCAACGCGCTCGGGGCCTTGATGGCCCGGCACGCGGCGGCGACCCGCGTCGCGGAGTTCAACCTGCCGAGCGACTCGGGTGCAGCCGCTTCAGGGCCTGCACGAGCGTGTGCGCTGCCGCAGCTCGACCCCGATGGGCGCTGGCTCCTGTGCCTCGGGGCTGGGCAGGCGAGCGTGTGGCAGGCCGCGCCCGAGCTGGCGAGCGGCTGGCGCCTGGGCTGGACCCGCGCGAGCACGGCCGCGCGTGGGCACATCCTGCCCGCGGCCGGCAGCGTGGTGCTGCTCGAGACCGATGGCCCCGCGGACGGGGCCTCGCCGAAGTGGCCGCCGGCACTGACGCTCAGGCGCTTTTCGCTCGCGAGCGGCGCGCACGAGGCCTCGTTCGCAGGCTGGGACATGGGCGAGCTCTTGCCCACGCGGTCGCGTGCGGTCGCGTTCAACGCCGGCACGCTGGTGGTCGCGCCGGAACCCGCGGCTTCGGCCGTGCCGGCCAGGCCAGTCGGGTCAGCCAGGGCCGGCGGGCAGGTCCTCGAGATGGTCGCCGTCAAGCTCGAGTCGGCCTGCCGGAGCCGCATCAACGCCGTGGCGGTCACCCCCGACGAGCGCGGCTGGGTCGTCGCGTGCAGCGATGGCGCGCTGGTCACGGGCCCGCTCGGCGAGCTGCCGACGCGCGCGCTGGCGCCTGCGGGCGTTGGCGGTGACGACGGCATCGCCGGCCTGACCGCGATGGCGCTCGGGCCGGGCCAGCTCGCCTGGGGGGATCCGCGCGGGCAGATCGGGCTCGCGCGCATCGCTGGCGACCGCGTCGAGGTGCTGTGGCAGCGCGCCTTGCCAGGCGCGGTCACGCGCCTCTGGCTGGCCGAGGTGCTGTTCGTGACGCTGGCCGACGGGGCGGTACGGGTCCTGTCGCTGGCCGGCGATGACCTGACCAGCCTGCCCGCGGGCGCAGCGACGCGGGGGTTCACGCGCGCCGCGGAGCACCTCCTGACGCTCGGCGATGATCGGCTCGCGATCTGGGCGCCCCCGGCCGCGTGGCTGCCGCACCGGCTGTTGATAGCGCCTGGCGTCGGCCTCACCGGCGCGGTGCCGTCGCCGGACGGGCGCCTCTTGGCGGCGTCGGTGGCGGACGGACGCCTCGTGATCGTCGACGTCAGCGGAAGGCGGGTGGCCTCGCCGCGACCGAGAAGCGAGCTCGTCAAGCCGGTCGCCTGGCGCCGCGACGGCCGCGAGCTGAGCGGCAGTTGGATGGGCACGGCCGGCCTCGTCACGCTCGAGACCGCGACCTGGCAGGAGGTCGAGCCGGGCGCACGCTCGCGCGGCGCCGCCGCTCGGCGCGTGCTGGCGCTGGCCGGCGACCTGATGTTGGCGGTGGCCTACGACAAGGGCTCGACCCTGCACGTCGGGGCGCACACGTGGCGGACCACCCCCGAGCTCGAGGCCGACGTCTTCGTGGATGGGGCCGCCAGTCTCGATGGCGCGCACGCGCTGCTCGTGCCCGCGGCGAGCGCGGCGGTGACGATCATGGACATCCCCGGCCCGGTCTTCCGGCGCGTGGTGACCAGCGCCCCGGCGCAGGCCGGCGACGTCGCCGACGACGGCACGACGATCGTGCTCGCCCGCGCTTCGGGCGTGGTCGTGCTCGACGCGGCGAGCGGCCACGAACGGGCGCTGGCGCCGTGCGGCGCGCGTGTGCTCGACCTGGCGCTGTTGCCGGACGGGCGCCACGCAGCCGGCGGCGTCGTCGACGGCACGGTCGCGATCTGGTCGCTCGCGAGCGGCGAGCTGGTCGCCCGCCTGCGTGCACACGACGAGCGAACGGCCTACGTCGAGGCCTTGCCGGACGGGCGCACGCTGGTGTCGGCGAGCTGGGATGGCACGGTGCGGCTATGGGACCTGAGCATGCTCGATGCGACCCCGGAGGCGCTGGCGCGCCGGCTCGCCGCCTGGGGTCCGCGCCCGCCCTTGTGATCGGGCGCCGCTTGTCGAGGCGCTGGGGGTTGGCTAGAAAGTTCGCATCCCGACGACCCAAGGAGTCACCATGGCCACCTACGCTTTCAACGCCGTTGTCGCGGCCCGCACCCGCGCCGCCGCGTTCATAGAGTCCGCGCCCGAGCTGCTCGCGCAGTTCGTCGAGCGCGGCGGTCTGCCGAGCGACCTCGCGTCCGTCATCGCGACGGGGCGCGCGGCCGAGTCCGCCAACCAGGGACAGAGCGCCGCGGGCGCGGCCGGCGTCGCCAGCACCAGCACCGTGCTCGCGCGCTTCGCCGCGTTGCAGCGCCAGTACAAGGCGGTGATGGCGGTCGTGCGGGCCGCGCGCGACGACCTGACGGCGGGGGGCGCGCCGCCCGAGGTGCTCGCGAGCGTCGATCGGATCCTCGTCGACGAGACCGCGGTGCACGTGACGACCGTCAAGGCCGCGGGCGGCGCGTCGGCGCGAAAGGCGCTGAAGAACGATAGCCAGGAGGCCGTGCGCGCCGAGATCCGGAAGGACGCCGGCGCCCTCATGGAGGTGCCCGCCATCGTGCGGGCGCTGGCCGCGCGGCGCGTGGACCTGGCGCGGCTCGCGCAGTTGCGCGACGCCGCCGACGCGCTCGGCGGGCACCTGTCCGCCCGCATCGCCACCAAGGCCGAACAAAAGCTCGCGACCGCCGCCGAGACCGCCGCGGCGAAGGCGCAGCGCGCGAAGTGGGGCGGCATCTATCGCATCCTCGCGTCGCTCCCCGACGAGCGCGTGCGCGCGCTGCTCGCCGCCGCGAGCCGCAGCTAGCGCGCCGATCGGTTCGGGTCGGGTGGGGGTCGACCTGGGTCGGG
>Ga0209181_10010864_pt1 | contig 11755 bp, 11 predicted proteins | sample MAT05_FD_187208 | JGI IMG/M metagenome (GOLD analysis project Ga0209181, IMG submission 187208) | Freshwater microbial communities from Lake Fryxell liftoff mats and glacier meltwater in Antarctica - MAT-05 (SPAdes) (version 2) | ecosystem: Environmental > Aquatic > Freshwater > Ice > Liftoff... | reverse complement strand
CAGCAGTTCAAACTACAGCAAGCCACTATCCGGCAAAAGAATACATTGAATTATATTTTAATTGGCAGCACCGCCGCACTCTTATTAATTTCATTACTGGCTTACCGTACCTATACACAAAAGCGAAAACTACAGCAGCAAAAAATTATTGACTTAGAAAAGGAAAAACTATTACTTGCCACACAATCTATTTTAAAAGGCCAGGAAGACGAGCGCAGCCGCATGGCTAAAGATCTGCACGATGGCCTGGGTGGATTGCTCAGTGGCGTTAAACTTCAATTAGGAGCTATGAAAGGAAATTTAATTTTATCGGAAGACATGGGCAAAACATTTAACAACGCCCTTGGCAAGCTGGATGAATCCATCAGCGAAATGCGCCGTGTGGCTCATAACCTGATGCCCGAAGCATTGATGAAACTTGGCCTGCAGCAGGCCCTGCAGGATTACTGTGAAGGTTTATCAGAAGGGCAGTCCTTTGTTATTAACGGCCAATTTCACGGGCTGGAAAAAAGAATGGATGCTGCTACCGAAGTGGTGGTGTATCGCATCGTGCAGGAACTGCTGAACAATGCAGTAAAACATTCCAATGCCCCCACCATACTTGCACAGGTAATGCGGCAGGAAAATAATCTCACTATTACGGTAGAAGATAATGGTGAGGGCTTTGACAAAGAAGCGGTGTTGCAGGGAACCGGTTTAAAAAATATCCGCTCCAGGGTAGATTACCTGAAAGGGCAACTGGATATTCAAACAGCACCCGGTAAAGGAACTTCGGTACATATTGACTGTATAATTGAAGACAATGGATAAGATAAAAGTGCTGGTGGTAGATGATCATCCCATGGTGCTGGAAGGAATGCGTAGCATGCTAATGCAAATAAATTTTGTGGCACTTTGCGGTGCTGCAAGTAATGCCTATGAAGCAATTGAAAGTATAAAAGAGCACACACCGGATATTGTAATCACCGACATAAATATGCCCGAGATAAGTGGTATTGAACTGGCATTGAAAATTAAAAATGAGTTTCCGCTGGTGAAGGTAATTGCCATGAGTACTTTTAAAGAGCGAAGTTATATTTCTCAAATGATACAGAACGGTGCATCCGGGTACCTGGTGAAAAGTGCATCAAAGGAAGAAATTGAAGAAGCTATTTTAAGTGTACATGAAGGAAAATTGTATATGAGCCTCGACATAAATCTATCTTCCGCCGATAAGGAGGAAATGGACAATATGCCTGTAATCAGCAGCAGGGAAAAAGAAGTGCTGGAGTTGATTGCTGATGGTATGACCAACCCACAGATGGCCGCAAAATTATTTTTAAGCCTGCATACCGTAGATAGCCACCGGAAAAATCTGCTTACCAAATTTGGGGTAAACAATACAGCAAGTTTGATTAAACTGGCTGCGAAGTATGATATGGTATAAAGTTGATAGCTTATTTTTTGGTATACTGATTTGCCTGTGATACATATAGCATGCATCCCGGCACCTGTCATTGTTCTCAGCACCAGCAATGAGGCATTACAATTAGAGATACACCCTGCAAACTGCATTATAAATCTGCTATACAGCTTAGGCTGATAAGTTGTTATTCTTAAAAATGCAATTTACCAACAACTAGAACCGGTTTGTTGTAAAATTTTAAAACCATACTACAGCCGGTACACTTATTCCATCATCAATATATCCACATCAGCAACTATTTCGTTTTCGGCTTTGTTCTTATCAAAAAAGCGCACACTTAAATGATAGGTTTCTCCCACTTCCATCGGGTTGCCTGTATTTAAAGAAGCTTTTAAAGTTTTAGCTTCTGCTTCGGTAGTGCCATTGGTAATATCAGCAAATGCATCCGGCAGGTTAAGCACTTCTTTTTTATTTTTATCGGTGAGAATAATACGGCAGCCCGGAAATACTTTTCCATCTTTTACTGAAAAATAATTTACTCCTGTAGCCAATACAGCAATCTTACTTCCTAAGCTCACCTTATTATTATTCAAACGGTTTTCACTATTGTCGGCTAAATAAATTTCCTCTACAGCAAAGCCATTGTAGCTGGCGCTAAGGCCTGTAGTAAGATCTTTTTTTACTCCTTTGCTGTAATTGCAGGAAAATAATGTTACCAAAGTAAATGAAAAAATAAAAACGAAAATTCTTTTCATGATAGTTGTTTTAGTTTGATTTAAAATAAGCATTTTTAAAATTGTATAACGAAAATGTCATGGCCTGTATCATAGCATTGGGTGCCGGATTTAATTGTTTGCCCCTGCTTACTTTAATGGTTTTGCAGGCCTCCAAACAACATTATATAAATTATAGCTGTATTAAAAATGGTTTTAATACTGTTTAATTTATATCGCTAAAGTAGGCTTTACTTACTCCCTTTGCTATCCCTTAAAAAGGGGAATTTATTATTGAAACAGCATTGTATATTTATACTTCAATTAACAAGGATTTTATGAAATATTCAATAATGTTAGTGCTGGTAATGCTGAGTATAAAATCAATGGCGCAGCAAACGAAGCTGATACTGAAAGACTCCCCGATATTGAAAGTTGGAATAGATAATAATGCACCCATCAGACAAACTGCTGCATTATTGCCTGTAGAAGTAACGATTGAAAATGAACTAAACAAAATTGTTGCAGCCTATACTAACCAACCTAACACGGCTGCAACCTGGATACAAATTAAAGCAGCAGCAAATGTTGTATTGTATCGTTACTTTAGAGATGGCAAATTGTTGGGTACAAAAAAAGAGCAAGCTTACTATATTATGATGGGGCCAGCAACTATGACAGCAACAGATATTACCAACGGGAAAATGATTTTGATTGCAGGTATCGCACCAAATAAACCAGGAGAATTTATGATTATTAAAGTGACAAAAAAATCTGTAATTGAAATGTAGCCCGCTAAGTAGCCTTGTACAAAATACCTCTCGATTCAAACCATTCTTTAAATTCCTGTCCACGCTCACCTGCATAATTAATACAGATCTCGGTACCTGCAGCAATATCTACCAATGCATAAAAACGAATGGTTTGGGTTTCCCTGTCTAAAATATACGCAGCATTGGATAGAATGGCATGATTGTATAATGAACCAAAGCCAAGTGCCAGTGCCAAAGTATTTTCTTCTTTATTAAAATTAAAAAAATAATCTACGAGCCCTGAGGCAATCAGTGTTTCGTAGTCCCTGGCGGGTAAAACCAATAGCGGGCAAATTTCAATATCCTCATCTGTTTGTATAAGCCGGTTACAAAAAACACCCCGGCCTTTATTTTTTACGGTTTTGATCAATAATTTTTTTATCACGGCATATTCTGTTGTGGTGGAAAATATACAGGAGTGGAATCATCGGCGATGCCGTTATAGTTTAGAACTATTTCTTCATCGGCAAATATCCGTTTACAGGCCTTGATAGTAATGGTAGCATCTTTTAATGAAATGCTGTACACTGCATTGGCTTTATATACATGATTGTACAAAGAAGTATAACCAAGTCCTAATGCAACCGGTTTATCGGCATCATTTACTACAAAATAATAGCTGAAGAGATGCGTGTGTTGTAAAAAATCTCTTTCGGATTTATCCAATAAAATAACCGGGGCTGTTTCAATAACAGCACCGGGTTTAAATTCTTTATTGGCAAATACGCCCCTGCCGTGGATGGCACTTTGTTTTATCGTAATGCCATCTGCCTGTTGTATGCTGGTATTTTTTGTAAACCAACGCAATGTTATCCTTTATGGGGTTTGGCAGCTGCAGGTGCTTCCTTCATTTGTACAGGTGCGTCTTTCATCTGCACTGTTGGTGCTTTCTTTATATGATCAAATTTTATTGCTTTGGTATTTTGTTTTATAGGCGTACTGCCCGGCTTTACAATTTGCAAAGAATCTAAGGGTACAGTTGGCTTCGGTGCGGGCCTAACTGTTTCCTTTTTTACTGTGGGTGTTTGCGCTTTTACGCCGGCAAAAACGAACAGTGCTCCAAAGAGTGCTAATACTTTTTTCATATTGATTATTTTATTTGATTAAAAAGCAGATTAAAAGTTTGTCCATTCTTTGCCGCTGTCCATATCGAATCCATATTTTTGGCTGATGGTCTGTTTGCCTTTGCTATCCATTTGAAAATACGTCCAGCCAATACGGGTTGCTGTTATAACAGCGCTGGTGGTCATTACTCCATTGCAACCCATCGATTCAGTGCAGTTGTTTACTTTTATATTTTCCATTTTGATGGTATAGGAAGTTTGGGGAGTACCGCCACCACCACCGGGTTGTAAAACAGTAAGTGTCCCATTCATTAACAAACTACCATTTGTCATTGCCTTTTTCAAATCTGCAGCGGCACCGGTAATGTTCATACTGAATGAAAGCTGGTTATTGCTTTTTCCGGCAGAAGCAAATGACAACACTGAAATATTTCTTTCGAACCCCTTTATCATAGCATCGCCTTTTATTTGCTGGCCGCCTGCATCAATTAGTTTGAGGTAAGTTTCTGTTTTTTGTGCAGCTGATACGATTGGTAATATCAGAAGTGCTAAGATAATTGTACGCATATTTATTTTTGTTTAGTTGTTTATTTTGACAATCCATATTTTGTATAAATGCCCGATCCGGGATAATCTGCATCCAGCAGGTTTAAAATTCTTGCGCCCTTTATGCAAGACCAAAATGCATGACAAGTTTTTGCTTTGCTTTCAATCATAGTAAAATGCACCTGCCAATTATTTGGAACGGAGAACTTACCGGCTGATTTTACCTGATTGGATTTTGCATTACCCGCCATACCGTTTACCACCAGTGATTTCCAGTTGTAGTTATCACCCGAAAAAACAAATTCTTCATTCGACTGGTTAATCTGCATACCTGCGTAATTACCTGTATACACAAAATACAGTTGTTGGATGCCAGTAAAATCACTGGTCCATTTTCCTTTAAAATCGGAGGCCGCCACCGCAAACTTATTATACGAAGTCATTTGAGAAAGCGGAGTCATTAAATTACCATCACTATCCCAACGGATGGTTTCCGGATCAAATTTGTATTGCTGTATAAAACTGTTTTTATCAGGAGCAACAAACTCCAGCCAGCCGGTTTGTCCCTGTCTGAAAAGCAGGATGAACACTTCTTTTCCGGTAGCAATTTCTGTTGCATATCCCATGCCCAGGTAGGGCCTTGTGTAATCGTTGATGTAACTGGTTTTGTAATTTTTTAAATTGCTGTAACGAGGTGCCACCAAAATATTCCATGCAGCATTGGTCAATGGTTCGGGGTCGGCAGGAAAAATGGTGCCTTCTTTAGGATAATGCAGCAACACTTTAATATTACCCTTGGTTACTTCCACCCAGTCTTCCAGTACAGTACTTGTCCATCCATCATCAAAATTGGTGGTGCTAAAGGCAAAGCCAGATGGTGCTGCTGTAGTGGCATCGTTTGCTGGATTAGGGTTTATCGGTTCTGTATTTTGCACCGGTGCAGATACATCAGTTACTACGGTATTTTGTGGTGGATTGTTATTGCCATTTTGATTACCGGTAAAATTGTTTCCGTTATCGGAAAGCGCTGGTGCAGAATTTACTTCACCAAAATATAGATTGTTTTCTTTTGTACCCGGCGCAAAATAGATGAGTATATGGCGGTTATCTTTTTGCATCCAGGCATATTTTTCATCAGTTTGTACCGGAGTAATTGTCCACCCAATTGCAGAAAGCAACTTAACAATTGAAGCTGCATCAGCGCCCACTGCATTTGCCGGCAGATATAAAATTTCAATTTTTGAAATGGTAGTATTCGTTTTTTTTGTTTCCATTTCCAACAATGCGTTCCCGGATGCTTTCATCAACATTCGGGTATCCTGTTTACTGCCTGCCGGTAATGCAATGCCAGTAAGAGATGATTGGGTAACAGCAATCACTTTCTTTTGTGCCTTTGCAGAAAAAAGCAGGAGCGTTGCGATTATCACAAGTGTTGATGATTTTAGCCATTCAGTTAAGTTCATGTCGTTTTATTTAGGATTAGTTGCCAATTTCAGTATTTGAAGTCACTCTCTGCTTTTACGATATCACCTGTTGTAGAGAAGAAGGTTTAGTAAAATGAACGAATGAATAATTTTATACATCGTTTGATTAAATGATTTGATAATCAAATATAGCTGGTTGGCTATTTATTTTTTATCCTGTAAAAGCATGATTTTTTAGTTGAGATCAAATAGCTGGATAACTGAGCTGCTTAAAGCAATACCAGCACTTACAGAAGTGTTGGCAGGCTTGTCCAATTCATTTCCTGCCGCTTTCTTTCTTCTAATTCGCTTGTTTTTTTAGTTTTCTTTTGATCTTAAATAGGCGAGCTGCCTATTAGTGCCAATAAGTTTATTGAAGCCCATTTCTTCATGCGTTAATTTTTATCATTTTAATTCAATCGGAAATTTTGCAACGCCATAAAGCCAAGCATTGGCAAAAGCAGATCCACCGTTGTATGAACCATCTCTTATTTTTTGCTTATTTTTTGTAAAAAAAGACTCCGTTCTTTTATCCCAAAAAAATAATGTTTGGTAAAGGAGTAGGTTGCTTTTTCCAATGGTCTGTTTTGTGTGGAAACAAGTTTACCTCATTTGTCTGTCTCAGATTTTCTTCCATCTTTTTCAGTTTTCGTGCCCTTAGTCCACGCTTGTATCACACTTTTATTTGGGATAACCGTGATGTTGTTTCCAATGATTTGATAGATACCGTTTTCTTTTGTTAAAAGAAGTTTATCATACCTGTATTGAAAAGTTTTGATTAAGAAAGTGTATGTGCCGTTGGTGTTAAAAGTATATTGTCTTTGGATATGACCATTGATGCCATTATTTACTGCATAGTTTGATTGGTCACTGGCAGTGATTGCCCAAGTGCGAAGAATTCAGTTTTCATCCTCATTTGCTATAGCTGTTGGTGGTGAAGTTATTTCAGATTTTCTAGTTCAACTGATGCAATGAATTCCTGTACATCCTTTAAATAATCGGCGTTGTTAGTAACAGATAAAATATTTGCACATCGGTCGAAGCCGCTTGCAGTAGTAAGCATTGCCATAGCCTCGTTTTTGTCAAAGATAAATTTACTGCTGCCTGCTTTTATTTTCCAGCCACCAGCTTCCTGTATTTCATTTTCCTTTTGCTCCTCTGTCGGATGATAATTTTTTACAATTAAATCCTGCCATTCACTTTCAAAATCTGCTTCAATGGTTCCTTTACGTACTGTACTTTTTTATAACCATCATACGGCACCAGGTATTTTTTTTGTTATCAGTAATTGTATAACTCACTAAGGTTTTTTCCTCATTTTTCGTCCATCCTTGTGGCGGCGTGAAAGTTACAATGTCAAAAGTTTTTTTTGTACAAATTTTTTTCCATAAAAATAAATAGTACAGACAGTAGCATTAGTTTTTTCATGATTTCATTTTATCACTTAAATGTATTGTTGCTGGCAGTACTATGCTATCCTGTAAAATAGGGATTTTACATAAAGTTTAATAACGGAAATCTGTGGCCATTGTTTTCCAATCTTTTAGATGCAGATATGGCTAATAATTCCAGTTGTATTTCCTTTTCAATATTACCGATATTTGCTTTAAGAGAAATTTCCGTCTAAATGCCAAAATCTTTTACTTCTCATTTTTCGTTGGTATCATTATCACTTTTTTTATAAATGTACCCGTTTAATTGCCTGTTTTTTTTGTGTCTTACGAGTAGATGTATTTTGAAAGTATTTAAATAGAGTAGACAAAGTAATACTTTGCATTTGAGAAATATATAAACATGAAACGTTGTTGTGCTTTGACTATTTATTAAAGTAGGAGGTTTGTATTTTTTGTAACATAATTAAACGCCGGGTTAAATGATCTATGAATTCACAACCTAAATAACACTAAATCTGATCAGATATATTTATCAAACAGCATTCTGTTCATGCGCTTGCCCGGTTGTGAAATTCCAAAAAAAATTATTTTACCTTCTTTAAAAAAAGATCCCTCCCATTAAAATCTTTAACCACAAGTATCCTGTTATTTTTGAGTGCAAAAAAATAGCTAATCAATTTTGTATCCTCCAGTTTAATTTCCCAGTTAGCTGCACTGTATTTTCCCTTGTAGTTGGTGTACAAAGTTTTTACGTCGGATTCTTTTATATTAAAGCCCGATCCATCGCCCTTTTTGTATAGATACTGGCCAGAAGGGGAGAAGTTAAATTCGTGCGTTATAATGGTAATCATATTTACGGCTGCTTTGGAATAATTACTACTGTTGCCTGTTTTTAAAGTATCTCCATAATACCAGGTGCCAGTTAAATCATTTGTACTGATTGCAAATTTATTTCTGCCATATAGGTCATTCATTTTCGCCCAGCTAAGATTAGTAGTTGATTTTGATGGATCCCAGTCAACTTTTTGAACGGTAACTATTGCTAATTCTTTTTTAAGAGTTTCAAAATTATCAGCAACTATTTCTATACAATTACCGCCCGGACCTTCAAAAATGGCTACATACACGGCTGTGCCTGTTGCTTTTTCTTTTGCAGTAGTGCCCCAAATGGTATAATTAATACCCTGCCAGGTAGGTGTGCCGTAATCGTTCATTATCGGGCCAGCAATATTGTATCGGGGCAATACCAATGTATTCCATCCATCGGTAATATTTTTAGGAGATGAATAACGCAATAATATTTTTATACCTGGTTTAGAAACTTCCACCCAATCGTCTTTTATCACACTAACCCATCCATCATCAAAATTAGTAGTGCTGAATGTAAAGCCGGGATGATTGGTTTGTGGAGTTATATTGTTTTGTTCCGGCTTTTTTGTGGAGTTACCTGTAGTTGTATTTTCTTGGTTGGATTTTATAGGCTGTTGTACGTAGGGTTGCTCAGGTTGTTGTAGTGTTGAATTTAATTGGCTGCTTTGGGTGCTGTTTGTTTGATGTTGTGAAGCAGAGGTTGTTTCACCAAAATAGAGTGCATGGTCTTTTTTGTTGATGGAAAAATAGCCGATTACCGATCGCTTAATTTTTTGGAGCCAAAAATATTTGCTATCACTTTGAACAGGTGAGATTATCCATCCAAGTGCCCTAAATTTTTCTAACAATGAATCTAAAGATGATCCTGCAGCCGTAAGTGGAAGGGATAATATTTCAGTTTTGGAAATGGGTATTTCTTTAGTTTCTATTTCCAATAATACTTTTCCTCCTACAACCATAAGCATGCGTTTTTCTTGCTTACTTCCTGCTGGTAAACTAATTCCTGTTATCTCTGATTGTGTTACCGGGATAAGTTTTTTTTGGCCAATTGACTGTATTGAAATCAGTAGTAAAAGCAGTGTGATTGTTTTATTCATTGTTTTATTTTTCTATTTTAGTTAGGTACCTTTTATACAAAGTATCAACAGAGATAATGAGTATATTTCACACTCCGTTTATCCGGTAAAAATACTCTTCAATTCTGATTTAATCCATCCTGTAAAACTGGGAATGTTATTCTTTCGTAATCTTTACATTTCTTATGCAAACGTTTATATCAGCTTCATCATTTGTTGAATTTTCCCAGCTTATAAAATTAAATTTTGTACCTGCAGGTAAGCCGAAGGTTTTACATTTTTCACCATAGCTCATTTTAAAATTTGTTGAAACGGCCACCTCCTTATTGTTAATAAAAATAGTAATAACACTAGCTTTTACTTTTACTGCTACATGAACGCTTGTTTTTTTATTGGTGAATTCCCGTAATGGATATTCATATACAATACCTTCCGAATAGTTTTGTTTATTAGCAGAGGGCGAGCTGTTGATTTTTACGGATAAAATACCTCGATAATTGTTGTCATTGTAATTAGCTTCATTACCCGAGGCTATTTCAATACTAAGCCGTGTGCCATCTCCACCCAATGCCTCGGTACCATCTTCCGTTTGTTTACGGGTGTTTAGCGCCAATACAACTTCCCCTCCGGTGCGGCCGTTAAAATCAGCACCTGTTGCTACATCATATTCAAGGGTAAAATTTTCTGGCAAAGGTTTTTTTAATAAAATTGGAGATACGGGTACACCATAACCTAACTGCAACCATTTACCTGTTTGGTTTTTAATATTGGTTACTAGTGGATGTTTACCAGTCCTTTTAAAATACCAATTGGCAGGTTCACTCCCATCATTGCCAGATGAAAAATTTTCGAAAAAGTAGGCTCCATCTTGTTGTGGCGAAGTAGAGGCTTTGGCGTTGATTGCCTGATTTCCTTTTTTACGGTAACTGTCTAGTGTTGCATTCAGCAAGGATTCATTCACCGGTTTGTATGCAACGCCCTTTGTTTTATCTGGATTAAAATAGTAATTATACACGTACTCATAGTTAAAATGCTCCAGCATAGCCCTGTACAATTCATATTGTTGGTTTCCATCTTCTTTTGTTTGCACAGGAAATGAAACCGCCACCCACTGCGGCTTGTCAGCTCTGCATTTTTGCAAAGTGGCACCGGTAATTTTATATACCGGGAAATAATGTTTCAGTTTTGCAGCCTCTACATCAATTGTAAAAGGGTCAATATTAAAACTTCGGATGTTGGGTTGCATATCACGTACTACCGCCGGTTCGTTTAAACTGTTTTTATATACTTCCATCCATTTTTTAATGTCAGTTCTGTAGCGTTCAAGGTCTTTACTGGTATAGTCGTAATAATAGTTTTGAGACTTTACATCATTTGGATATTTGTTTTTTAAATCTTCTTTCTCTTTTAGCAGTTTTCTGTCAATACCTTGTTCTGCCATTTGTAAATATTCGCCCTTTGTTACCTGTACTAGTGGCAATGTATTGTTGGGTACCCGGTAAACCGTACACTCATCATCTGTTATACGGGTAAGAAACTTATTTACATTGGGATGTTTTCTTGGGTCGGCCATTTTTGTATTTTCAATCTTATCCATAGCACTAGCCTTGAAACCATCTGGCTGCCAGGTAAAAACATATTGTGTGGGATAACTCATGTAGTCAATAGAGTGGCTACCTGTCAAGGTGTTTATATCTACACCAAAACTGGTGTACTCCTCTGCTATCGGTTTAAAATGTCCTTTCTCATCTAAATTTTCAGGCGAAAAACTCACATTCCATACCCTGAAATCTATGCCATAAGAATGTGGTTGATTGGAGTAATCATCCACATAAAATTTTCGTTTAAACCAACCCAATCCGCCAACAGGGATATAGCTTTTTATCATCCATTCAATCACATTCTTCATATCCATCTGCGTCTTCACCGTAAAAGTATGGCCATGAGATTCATACACTTTGGGAACATTTTTTATATCCTGAATGCTCCCCCATCCGAGTACACTGTCTTGTATGCGTTGCTCGGAGGTCAGTTGGGCAAATAAGGAATCCGATGTAATACAAGTGATAAAAAATATAATGATTAGTTTATTCATAAATCAGTTTACTCTTTGATGATTTTAATATTGCTGATAAAATATTTTTCTGTTTCCCCATTGCTGCTGATATGTTTGAATGATATGTAATTAAACAGTATGTCAGATGGAACTCCTTTTGAATATTCTGCCATCTTTTTATTGTTGATCGAGATCGCTAAAGTTTCATTGCTTTTTTTTATGCTAACACTCACCCGGTTTATTTTTTTATTGTTTCCAAAACCCGGCGCATCAAAAACGCCGTTTTTTATATAGCCTTCCGGCAACGTTGTTTCTATTCTTGCATAGCCATCCCTGCTATCAAAACTGGGCCGCAT
>Ga0209181_10010860_pt1 | contig 11758 bp, 11 predicted proteins | sample MAT05_FD_187208 | JGI IMG/M metagenome (GOLD analysis project Ga0209181, IMG submission 187208) | Freshwater microbial communities from Lake Fryxell liftoff mats and glacier meltwater in Antarctica - MAT-05 (SPAdes) (version 2) | ecosystem: Environmental > Aquatic > Freshwater > Ice > Liftoff... | reverse complement strand
AATTTTTGGCTGTAAGTTTGGAACTTCAATTCCGATAGTACCACGACCGGGAATAGGAGCGATGATACGAATGCCTAAGGCTGAGAGACTTAGGGCTATGTCGTCCTCCAGACTTTTGATTTTTGATATTCGGATTCCGGGAGCAGGAACAATTTCATAAAGAGTAACCGTAGGCCCAATGGTGGCTTTGATTTTATCGATAGTAATTTTGTAATTGGCCAGTGTATCAACAATCTTATTTTTGTTGGAGATCAACTCCTCATTACTTACAGATACAGAGCCACTTTCATAATCTTTTAAGAGGGATAAAGGGGGATATTTGTATGAAGAAAGATCAAGCGTAGGATCATAATCTTTTTGAATTTCATCCGGATTATGGACCTGATCGTTCTCATCGGCATGTTCAACTTCAAGGTCGAGATCGCCTTCATCTGCGGGAATAAGAGTTTCTTTAACTACTGGTAGTGGCGGTTCAATTTCAGTAAAATCTTCAGCTTCCTCATTGTTATCTTCAAACTCTAGATCTAAATCTCCATTTTCAGGCTGTTCCACAGTAACAGCAATAGGTTCAGGTGCAATTTCGGTTTCTGGTACTGCTGGAATGTCCTCGGTTTTCTCCTCCCTTTTAGAGAAAAATTTCCGGATCAGATTTTTTAAAATTGGCACGGTGCTGTTATAAGCAAAAACGAAAAATCCAAATACCAACAACAGAAGCAAAAAGCCAGTTCCGGTTTTTCCAAGACTTGCGTTCAGCCACTGACTTATAAAGAAACCATGTCCACCTCCCGGTCCGCTACCTAAAAACTCATTATGTTTTCCGAAAATATAGCCCAAGCTAACCGACATCAGGATAATTCCTGCCAGACTGATTTTTATGGTTCTCCAGGTTTTAAAAAGATTTACGCGGAATAAACTGATTCCCAGTACAAAAAGCATGAATGGAAACAGGAATCCGGCAAGGCCGAACCAATAGTTCATAAAGATTGTTGAAACCCATGCGCCTAGTTTTCCAGCGTTATTGTCGACTGAGATTTCTGAGCCTGAAAAGACTTTTTCCCAAAGGAAATCCTGATCAGCTTTCCAGGTAAATAAGTATGAAACAAAGGCAATACCACAATAGAGTGAGAGTAGAATTAAAAAACTCCCTATTGTAATTCTTACGCGCTCATCACGGAAAAAATGTATAATTGCTTTAAAAAACTTAACCATTCTGGTTTTAACTCATTAAAAATTTGTAAACCTTTTTCACTTCGACAGTGCTCACTTCAACTGCGCTCAGTGTAAACCTTTTTCACTTCGACGGGCTCAGTGTAAACCTTGGTACTTTTCCTTTATGTAGGTTTACTTAAACAACTCCTCAATCGTATTCTCCACAAACTCCCTCGGTCGTTCCTTATACCCTTCGGTAACACGGAAGACATCCCATGAAATAGTCTTCTTTTCGATGGAAGTTGCAGTAAGTCTCATATCAAGCAAACTCAGATGTGTTCTGAAATCCAAAAGCACTTCATCAATTTCTTTAAATGGAGTGGTGACGTTTGGATTCTTCACATCTATTCCATCAGTACAAAGTGCATAAAATGCTGAATCACTGTTAGAACTGATTAATAATTCCTTACATCGAAATCCAAGCAAGTCTTTCGTATTCCCGGTTTCCGTAATTACCAGATTCTGTAATTCTGAAAAGCCACATGGCATTTCACCATTTTTACCGTAGGAAACGTATTTTTTATCAAAAAGCTTCATCATGGTAACTACACTTTTATTGTGCAGGTTTCCAATGTAAACGAGAGAAAACTGACCAAAAAAGCCCTCGATTTTATTTAAAGCAAAATGTTCCGCGAAAATTACCGTCATCTTACCAGGAAGCATTTTAGTAGGAATATTCCCAGCTTTTTCAGAAAGATAAGTCACTTTGTATTCGATAACAGTAGCAGAAACGTCTCCGGTAGGTATTGTATTGCTTTTACAAGCTGTAATTATAAAAACAGGTATCAACAGATACCACAAACGGGTATATCTCAAATCGATAAAAATAAACGGTTAATAAGGGTAAAGATATGAAATAAATCGAATCGGAAAGTCAGGAGTTTTTAACAGAATAACTACCGTGGGTGTAAAATTATCATTTACAGCCTGATATTCTTTCAAGCCAACTCATTGTCATAGGGTTTAGTACAACATTTCATTCCTTAAATCATTCAAACCTGGCAGGTCTTGAATCCTCCTTCGCGTTCCGCTTCTGCGGACGAGAAGGATGTGGTTTTATTCCTCGACCCAGTGGGTCAGAAAATAAGAATTCCATTTGATACCTCGATGGCTCTGCCTCGCGGTAATTCATTGCTTTAAATAATATTGTTGTACAACAAATTTTTAATCAACTTTTATTACTTTCATTTGAGTAGTTTTGGGACAGAATGAAACTAACCGAATTATGAATAAACTTGCTGTTGTTGCATTAGGTGGAAATGCCTTGCTCCGTGATAATCAGATTGGCACAATCGATGAGCAGGAACAAAATACCACAGATACATTGGAGAACCTTGTTTTCCTGATCCGTGAAGGCTATGATCTGGTAATCAGTCACGGAAATGGCCCACAGGTTGGAAATATCCTTCTTAGGAATGATGCCGGTGAGAGTGTATACGGCATTCCTCAGATGCCTCTTGATATCTGTGTTGCCGATTCTCAGGGAGGTATTGGATATATGATCGAAAGGATGCTCCGTAATGTTTTGAAAAAGCATAATATTCAGAAAGAGATTGTTACTCTTGTTACGCAAGTCCTTGTGGATATTAATGACCCAGCATTTTCAAATCCCTCTAAACGAGTAGGCAAAACATACAGTCGTGAGCAGTCACAAAAAATTGCCGCTGAAAAATCATGGGAATTCCGTGAAGAGATAAAAGTTAAAGATGGCTGGAGGAGAGTTGTTCCCTCCCCAAAACCAATTGCAATAATGAATGAAAAAGTTATTGAATACCTTACCCGCCAGGGAACCATTGTAATTGCTGCAGGTGGAGGTGGAGTTCCTGTTTATATTGATGAAAACCAAAATGTCAGACCTGCAGAGGCTGTTATTGACAAAGATCTTGCATCATCCCTGCTGGCAGCTAGGATCAAGGCCGACGAATTCTATATTTTGACAGATGTTTCCTTTGTTTACATAAACTACAATAAACCTGATCAGGAAATAAAAGAGTTTCTTAATCACAAGGACACTCTGAAATATCTTAACGAGGGACAGTTCTCTGAAGGTAGTATGGCGCCGAAAATCAGAGCCTGTCTGCAGTTTATTGAGCAAGGTGGGAAAAAGAGCGTAATTACTGAGGCTTTCAAGCTGGAAGACAAATCTTATGGCACGAAAATTACCATGGAATATGAGGATTAGTTTCAAATTGTTTAGTTTTGTACCTGCTGAGAATGGCAGTAATATATATAAATCAATTCCTTAACACATTACAAAATGGCCTTTAACCTAAGAAACCGGAGTTTTCTGAAACTTCTCGATTTTACTCCCCAGGAAATAAAATTTCTTCTGGACTTATCGTCAGATCTGAAAAAAGCAAAATATAGCGGTACTGAACAACCTACTTTGAAAGGTAAGAATATTGCTTTGATTTTTGAGAAAACATCAACCCGCACACGTTGTGCTTTTGAAGTTGCTGCATTCGATCAGGGAGCAAATGTTACTTACCTTGGAACGTCGGGATCACAAATAGGTGTTAAAGAATCTATGAAGGATACAGCCAGGGTTTTGGGACGTATGTATGATGGAATCGAATACCGAGGATACGGGCAATCAATTGTTGAAGAACTCGCAAAATATGCTGGTGTGCCTGTTTGGAACGGGTTGACAGATGAGTTTCATCCTACACAGATTTTGGCCGATCTTCTCACAATGATGGAGCATTCCGATAAACCACTTAGTCAGATCAGCTTTTGTTACCTTGGAGATGCCCGCAATAACATGGGTAACTCGCTTATGGTAGGTGCTGCAAAGATGGGAATGGATTTCAGGGCAGCCGCGCCAAAAAGTGTGCAACCGTCAGAAGAACTTGTAAAAACATGTCTCGAAATTGCAAAAGAAACTGGTGCTAAAATTACCATTACCGATGATGTGGAAAAAGCTGTAAAGGGAGTTGATTTTCTTTACACTGATGTTTGGGTATCCATGGGAGAGCCTGATTCTGTTTGGGAAGAAAGAATCCGCCTGTTGAAACCATACCAGATTAATAAAGAACTTGTTGCTAAAACCGGTAATCCTAAAGTGAAGTTTATGCATTGTCTTCCGGCATACCATAATCTTGAAACCAAGATTGGCAGGGAGATTAATCAGAAATTCGGAATGAATGGACTGGAAGTTACTGAAGATGTTTTCGAAGCTCCATATTCAATTGTTTTCGATGAAGCTGAAAACAGAGTGCATACCATTAAAGCAGTTATGGTTGCAACCCTGGGAAGCTAGGAATTACCTGTAAAACTAATTCTGAGTTAAATATTTTTTTCAAACACAATCAACACTGGCTTGGTGCAAGTAAGGTTTTTGTCTTTTAAATAACAGAATATTAGCCGGAGATCTGTGTTTTGCGAAACCTAATTTATTTTATAAAATCGTTCATCATTTTACAAAACATCCGGGGTTTAAACCCCTCATGTTTAATGTTGCGAAAAACGAAAAATCAGCTAGTTTTAATAGGCATTTTTTGAAAATCGCCAACTATTTTTGACGACATTACCATAAATTTCCATTCATAACAATAAAAGCCGTTGATCTATTTCAGAACAACGGCTTTTATTTTAAAGGAAATATTTACTCTGTCGCAGGTGCAGTAACCTCTTCAGTATGTGCAGCATACCCTTTCACACTGTACCCTTTATCTGTAATAACCTGAGAGATTTTTGAAATGTCAGTTTGGGTTGAATCGAACTTAACCATTGTTTTACCATTCTGGAAGGAAGAATTTACTTCAACAACTCCGGCAATTGCGCTAACACCTGAGTTTATTGTGTTTTCACAACCTGTGCAAGTCATTCCCTCAACATTAAGATCCATTTGGATCAGTGCATCAGGATTTACAATGAGATCGGATGTTGTGGAACTTTCGATCGCTCCTGTCTCAGTAGTTTTTGCTTTACATGCAACCAAGATGACAACAAGACAAAGCCAAAAAATAGATTTTTTCATGAAGATTGTATTTTATTTCGAAACGCCAACGATATCATCAAACGCAGCATACAAGGCGCAATAACTCAAAGGAATAGTAATTAATAAACCAATACCGAGAGCCATAACACCAAGAACATTTATGAATAGTAGGACAATAAGAAAGCCAAAGATACTGAACCATTCCTTATGAACCAACTTTCTGCTTGTTTCCATGGCATTCCAAAAGTCCATTCTTGAGAAAATAATAAAGAATGGAGTGAAAACATAGCCTACTACAAGATAAATCCCGGGTAAAATCAACGCAATGATTCCGAGAAAAATAAGAATGGCTGATACCAAGGTAAAAAGCAGCAATCCTGCAAAATGTTTAAACCCATCGAAGAAATCTTCAAAGAATATTTGTTTGCCGGTTGATAAATAAAATGCAACAAGAATAAGGCCGGCAGAAAGAGTCTGAGTTAAAAGTATACCTATCCCCGGAATCGAAGTTCCTACAAATAGGACAAGGGTGAATATAATAAAATAACCCATTCGCATCCGTAAAATCTCCCATCCGCGCCTTATATAGTCTTCCGTTTTTACGCTATACCCATTTTGAATCTGCTCATTAAATTTGTTGCTGAAATCGTGAATTACTTCCATAGCTTTATTAATTTAGAGGGAAAAATACTGCTTTTACCAATATTTTTAGATATTAGTAAGCTGAAAACTTTTTAAAGTTACCATATTAAGTTAATCCAACAGAAAATTTATTTCTGTCATCTACTCATGTAAAAGCAATATGACGAAACTGTAAGACTGATTGTTACAACTATTAATTTGAAAATATCAAAATAGGCATTAAGTTTAGATTCTAAATATTCTAGCATTTTCCGGATGAATTTATAATCAGTTGAAATGTTTTTGAGACGGATAGAAATATTAAATGAAAGATCCATGAAAAAAATTCTTGTATTTCTGCTATTAAATTGGTGTATCAGCCTATTGATAGGATTTTCACAAACCTCACCTCAATTATCTGATCTTCAGAAAAAAATACTTGAAAAAGCTTACAGATTTGAAAAAGCTGGATGGATATATCTCCATGTTGAAGGAACTGCCTCTGAAATTGGCTTCCAGCATGGATATCTGCTCTCGAAAGAAATTACCCAAGGAATTATTGATTCTAAAATAAACTGGAATCATATTTCAGCCATGGAATGGACATGGCTTACGGATAAGGCATATTCACTGTTTTATAATAAAATTGATCCGGAAAATCTTGCTGAATTGCAGGGAATTACCGACGGACTTATTGCTTCGGGCGTGGAAACATCCCTTTCAGAGATCATTTGCTATAACTCATGGATTGAACTTAGTTCGTATTGGTATCCCCTGGAATTAAAAAAGATGGCGGTATTGAAAGTGCCTTCTGCCCGGGAATCATGCAGCGCATTTATTGCTACCGGAAGCATGACAAGCGATGGGGGAATTGTAATGGGACACAATACCATGGCGAACTATCATGAAGTTTTTTGTAATGTAGTGATCGATATCTTACCTGCTAGAGGTCATAGGATACTGATGCAGACAGTTCCCGGTTGGATACACAGTGGCACCGATTTCTTTGTTACGGATGCTGGTCTTGTTGGCTGCGAAACTACCATCGGTGATTTTGAAGGCTTTGATGAATCGGGTATTCCTGAATTTTCGAGAATGAGGCGCGCCACTCAGGATGCATCAAATATTGAAGAGTGGTGCAGTATCATGAAGCTGGGTAATAACGGGGGATACGCTAATGCATGGCTTATTGGAGATATCAATACCAATGAAATCGCACGACTTGAATTAGGACTAAAGTTTATAGGATTTGAAACGACCAAAGATGGATATTATACCGGATCGAACGTTGCAGAAAGCCTTCAGATTTTAAGGTTTGAAACAACTACCGATGAAACCAATATTACCGATATGGCAATTGCCCGTCGTGTGAGATGGAAACAACTTATGACTCAAAACGCAGGGAAAATAAGTCTGGAATTAGGAAAGAAATTTGAAGCCGAGCATTTTGATACATACCGGAATAAAGTGCAGCCCGGTGGTAGAGGGTTGTGTTGTCACGGTGAACTCGAAAAAGACAATTGTGGCTGGCCATCCTCGCCCTATTACCCTGCAGGTACGATGGATGGAAAAGTAATCGATTCGAAAATGGCGAAAAACATGTCGTTTTCAGCTAGGTGGGGCTCTGCTTGCGGAATGCCGTTTGACGCGAAAAAGTTTCTTTCTGGCCACCCGCAATACGACTGGATGAAAGAAGTACTACACGACAGACCATCTCAGAATTGGACTATATTTAAAACAGGAGAGAAGCCGTAATGAAGATGAACTTCACCGGTTGTTTTATTATAATCGCAGGAACGTTCCTACAGATCAATAACGCAACCTTTGCTCAGAAAAAATTAGTTACTATTGAAACTACAAAAGGAAAAATAATTGTTGCTCTTTACGAAAAAAAAGCGCCGCTAACTTGCTTAAATTTTATGAATTATGTGGAGAAACTTGGCAACGACGGAGGTTCTTTTTACCGAACGGTTACTCTGGAAAACCAACCGGATAAAAAGGTTATAATTCAAGTTATACAGGGAGGTTTTAACCTTAGAAAAATAGATACTACGCTGATACGGCCCATTCCTCTCGAAAGGACAAATGCAACGGGTATTTCTCATAAGAACGGTACGATTTCAATGGCAAGGGATCAGCCTGATTCCGGAACTACGGAATTCTTTGTTTGCATCGGAAAGCAGCCATCTCTCGATTTCGGGGGAGCTAGGAATCCAGATGGACAGGGATTTGCTGCATTCGGACGAGTTGTAAAAGGAATGAAAGTAGTCAGGGAAATACAAAAATCTTCAGCACAAGGACAAAGTTTGTCTCCCCCGATAAAAATTTTAAAAATTTATTAATTTAACAGCAAAGCAATTTCGTATTGTCTGAATTATTTACAGCCACAATCTGAAGAACCACAACCGCCGTTATGCTTTTGCTTTGAGGGCAGGAGAGATTTTCCAAGCTGAAATATTCCGTAAAAAATCGCCAGGACAAATATGGTTGTAGCAATAATTTCTTGTGTCATAAATTTAATTTATCCAATAAGTAAACCACCAAACTGAAACACAATAAAACTCAAAACCCACGCCAGTCCACTGGTATATACGATTAGAAACATTGAATACCAGGCCGATCCTGATTCTCTGGCAACAGCCACTACCACAGCAATACAAGGAAAGTAAATCAGTATAAATACCAGGAACGCCAAGGCTGCAAGAGGCGTATATACCCGACTACCATCACTATATGTCTGCAATTTCAGTTTTTCGCCCAAACTCAGTTTTGCATCTTTTCCATCTTCCTGTCCATAAATTACGCCCATGGTACTCACCACAACTTCCTTTGCTGCAACTCCAGCAAGAAGACTAACTCCCATTTTCCAGTCAAACCCCAGCGGCTTAATTGCAGGTTCTATGAATTTCCCTATCATTTCCAGATAGCTTGATCCTGAACTGCTGATAATTAACGTATCGGGATTAAAAGTGTTCATTGGTGTCTTGCCAGAGATGGTTTTTCCGGATATCACCGTTTCAGAGACTTTTTTTGGATAGTACCCCAATCCCCAAATAATAATTGATGCAACCAGAATTACACTTCCTATTTTCTGAAGATATTGGTAGGATTTGTGCCACATGTGTCTAAAAGTGTTCCTGCCTGTAGGAATTCGATAGGGTGGGAGCTCCATAACAAAGGGCACATCTTCCTTTCTGAAGTGAAACCTTCGCAATAGCAATGCTGTTAATGCTGCCAGAACAATTCCTAACAGATACATTCCAAATAAAACGGTTCCCTGATGCGCAGGGAAAAACGCCCCGATTATCAGAATATATACAGGAAGTCGTGCACTGCATGACATGAATGGAAGAATCAGCATGGTAATAATGCGGTTATTCCTGCTTTCAATAATTCGTGTTGAAAGTATGGCAGGAACATTACAACCGAAACCCATTACCATTGGGATGAAGGATTTTCCATGGAGACCGATACCATGCATAAATTTATCCATCAGAAATGCGGAACGGGCCATGTATCCGGTGTCTTCAAGAATAGAAATGAAAAAGAAAAGTATAAGGATATTAGGCAGAAATACGATAACACCTCCGATTCCTCCTATAATCCCTTGTATCAGAAGGTCTTTAAAATCGCCAGCAGGTAAAATCTGTCCGGCAAACGACGAAAGCCACAAAACACCCGATTCAATCCAGCTTACAGGATATTGCCCAAGCCTGAAAGTGACTTCGAACATGATCCAGAGCAATGCGAAAAAAACAGGCAAACCCAGATATTTGTTTGTCAGGATCTTATCAATGCGATCACTTTTATGTTTTTTGCTGGCATGGTTAACCTGATATGTTTCTTTCAGAGCACCTGCAATAAACCCATATTTTGCATCAGCAATCATTGCACTAGTATCCTCTCCTAGAAGGCTTTCCAGGTGAGCAATTTCAAAAGCTACTTTTTCAAACAAGATCTTTTGATCGTTTCCGGACGGGAATTTTTTAATTATGTCAGTGTCTTTTTCAAGAAGTTTTATTGCTAAGAATCTGGCAGTAAACTGCTTTGTAAGATTGATAAGTCCGGGCTTTTCGAAGAATTTTATAAGCTGAGAAATGGACTTCTCAATGTCACTTCCATAATTAATATTGATTATCCTTTTCTCATCTGGCTGTTCATTGTATTTGGCAATAATTGCCTCAAAAAGCTGCGCAAGACCTTTTCCTCTGGAGCCAACAGTGGGAACAATTTTAGCACCGATCATTCGTCCAAAAGAAAGATAATCAAACTGATCACCTTTGGTTTTCAGCTCATCAAACATATTCAATGCAATAACCAGTGGGGCATTCAGATCGAGCAGCTGAGTAGTAAGAAAAAGATTCCTTTCAAGGTTTGTGCTGTCAACCACATTTACAATTACATCTGGAAAAGAGTCAAATATATAATTCCGAACATATATTTCTTCGGGAGAATAGTGCGACAGGGAATAAGTTCCAGGGAGGTCGAAGATATTTAATTTATATCCCCTGTACTCAATCTGCCCTTGCTTTGTATCAACGGTTACACCGCTATAGTTGCCAACATGTTCATGAGTGCTGCATGCAAAATTGAAAATGCTTGTTTTTCCGGAATTTGGATTACCTACCAAGCCAATATTTATAATCTTGCCTTTTTCTATATTCTGTCCCGGATTTTCAGGTTGCGAAAAAGTACCATTGTACTGAGTATCAGAATGAATATTTAGATTTTCAGCGGAAACTTCGATTAGTGCTGATTCCTTTCGTCGAAGAGAAACATTATAACCCATGATAGAATATTCGACTGGGTCTTTAAATGGAGCGTTTTTAATAACGGTAACTTTCTGACCTTTTACAAAGCCCATTTCCATGATTCGCTTTCTGAAAGCCCCTTCACCCCTAACTTTTCTGATTATCCCGCTTTCACCGCTTTTCAATTCTTCTAAAACCATCTGAACTTTTCTTTTACCCTGCAATAGTAATTTAAATATACATATTCTTTATACCTATAAATAGTGATTTTGAATTTTTTAGAAAATAATGAGTATTTAAAAAAAAGTTTCATTTATACTCAGAATTATTAGATCGGAATTTGGAAAGATTGTTTTATTTCGTATTTTAACCCTAAAATTATCAGATTTTTGGGTGCAATGGAAGATCACGAAAACATATACGATAAGATCAAAGAAATTCTGGGAACCATTCCGACTCAGCTTAATGTGCTGGATAATATCATAGATTTAGATCTTCAGCTGGAATATTTCGAGCTGTCCCGTAGAATGAGAAATACCGGCGAACCTGATAAGGCTATGAAATCAGCCAGTAAACTTTTCGAATCCTCAACAAGTATAGAAGAGAAAAAAAGTATACTTGCCAGAATAGCAACGCTTGAAAAAATTGAAGCATACCGAGCCATTGAACGGTTTCAGAATGAAACCCCCGGTGATTTGAAGAACTGGAGTACACTCGCTTTACAGGAAAACAGAATGTTGCTTGAGTCAAAATTATTAAACGAGAACCATGTGTTTATATCAACAGGCTTAGGTGGAAGAGGAGATAAACTAAGGTATTTTGTAGTAATCATTGCAAAGGAAACAGGAGATTTGAGCGATCTTCACAAACGAATTATTCGCAATGAATTTAGTATTAGCTTGAAAAAGTATGACTCCGACCTTGAAGAATTAAAATTTTCCGGATCAATCGCGACGATAATGGCATTGATTCCCCTAAAAATAAACATTAAAAATATTTTTTGTGAAGCAATAGAAGAATGCAATCAGTTTGGCAATTTTCTGATATCCAACTTCATCATTTCTAATGTAAAGGCAATGAGTTTTGATGAGATACAGGATTACCTGAAAACTCAGAAGCAATCTGTTAAATCAATATCTAAAAATAAATACAGCAATTAATACCTGTATTTCCAGCATAAATTTCACTGCAATTATCAATCAGGAATCAATGTCGTTGACTTAAGAAATTTTCTGAT
>Ga0209181_10010854_pt1 | contig 11763 bp, 8 predicted proteins | sample MAT05_FD_187208 | JGI IMG/M metagenome (GOLD analysis project Ga0209181, IMG submission 187208) | Freshwater microbial communities from Lake Fryxell liftoff mats and glacier meltwater in Antarctica - MAT-05 (SPAdes) (version 2) | ecosystem: Environmental > Aquatic > Freshwater > Ice > Liftoff... | reverse complement strand
GCGTGTCTGCTCAGCTTGGCCGTGCTCCCCACCGCGCACGCCAATGACCGCAGGGTCGCCACGCGCGCGCGTCCTGCCTATGCGGCTTCTGTCGACACCGCGTACCAGCGTGCGACGCGCGCGAGCCGGCGCATCTCGTCGATGCTCGACGATGCACGGCGCGTTCGCGACACGCGCCGCGCGCGCTGCCTCGACGTCACGCTGAGCGAGATGAACAGCCAGGTGCGCATCCTCACCGAGCGCGCCGAGCGGCTCGGTCGCGCGCTCGCTCGCGGCGACGAGAGCGTCGCGCGACACGAAGCGGCGCTCGCGGCGTACGTCGCGCGGCACCTCGGCGACGTCGAGCACCGCGCTGCGATGTGTGTCGGCGTAGAAGATCTGCGTGAAGGGACGCGCGTGACCGTGGAGATCGCGCGCGAGCCGAACGCCGGCGAGCCGGCCGACCCGACGATCCTCCCGCCGATGCTGCCGCCGCCGTCCTTCTGAGAGCGCGCGCGGCGCTCTACAGGGCGTACGGATATTCGAAGGTCAGCGACTCGCGCGTGAAGCGCGGCAGCGTGATCGCGCGGACGATGCTGATCGCGCACTCCTCATCGGGCGTGCCGGCGACCTCGGTGGCGAAGTCACCGCCGCTCACGTTCGTCGCCGTGACGGTACCGTCGGTGCCGCGCACGGTGACGGAGAAGCGCACGACGCCGGTGCGCCCTGGGAAGCAGCCGGCGACGGTGCTCTGCACAGCGCGCATCGCGCCGAGGATCTGCTCGCGCGGGGGCACTTCGGGCGGCGGGGTGAGGCGAACGACGGCGGCCGCTGCCTCGCGGTTGTTGCGATCGAGAGAGACGACGCGACGGTACGCCTCGAACGCCTTGGTGTTGTCGCCGGCGCGCTCCGCCGACTGAGCGAGGCCGAGGAACAAGCCGGCCGCGAGCGTATGCGGCGCTGTCGGCGGCAAGCGCGCGATCGCCTTCTCGTACGCGGCGACGGCCGCAGGACCTTCGCCGAGTCGCAGCCGCAGCGCGCCGAGCGACGCGAACGCCGGCCCGTTGGTCGGGTCCATCTGCGTCGCTTGATCGTAGAGCCGCGCGGCATCGGGGAAGGCGCCGGCTCGCTCTGCGGACTGCGCCTGCGCGATCAGCTGGCCGAGCGTCGGCCCCGGTGGCGGGCCGACCGGCTGCGGCGGCGTCGCTGGACCTTGCGGACCGTTCGGACCCTGAGGTCCAACCATCGGACCGCGCGGACCGTTCGGGCCGGGCGGACCATTGGGGCCTGACGGACCGTTCGGGCCCTGTGGAGGGCGCGGCGACGAGAGGCGCTGCAGACCCGCCTGCGCATCACGATTCGTGCGATCGATGTTGAGCGCCTGGGTGTACGCATTGCCCGAGCGCTGCGCGTTGCCGGCGCGCTCGTACGACATTCCGAGCGACGCGAAGAGCCCCGCTGCGAGCCCTGGCGGCGCGGTCCGCGGCAGGCGCTGGATCGCTTGTTCGTACGCCTGCGCTGCGCCGACTCCGTCGCCCATACGTAAGCGTACGGCGCCGAGGCCGGCGAACGCCGGACCGCTCGACGGGTCCATCTGCGTGAGCCGCTGGTACGCGCCCGCGGCCGCCGGCAGCTGGTTGGCGCGCTCGGCGCCCTGCGCATAGGCGAGCACCTGCGCGGGCGGGGCGTTCGGCGGGAGCACTGGGCCCGTCGCGACGGGCGGCTGTCCGGGCTGCACCGGCTGCACCGGCTGCACGGCTGCAGGCGGCGGCGCGTTCGGCAGCGCCCACGCGACGAGCGCGCGCGCAGCGGCTGGCGCTAGGTTCAGCGTAGTGGCGATGGCGGTCGCCGCGGCGTCACGATCACGGCGCGCGCCGAGCAGCTCGACGATGCAGCGCGCCATGCCGTCGGTCGGTCCGACGTGCCATGCGCGCAGCTGCGACTCGCGGCTCGAGAGGCCACCGGGGCACTGCGCGAGCACGCCGAGCAGCGCGCGACCGTTCGCGTCTTGCGTGAGGTTGCCTGGCAAGCCGAGCATCGTCGTGCGCAGCGCGCGCACCGCGGCCTCTGCATCGCGACGCGAGGCGCCAGCGCCACTGAGCGCATCGCGCAGCACGCGGCCGTCGTCCGGCGCGAGATACGGCACGATCGCCGGCTGACGCGACGACGCGGCGAGCAGCGCGTCGCAGGCGTTCATGGTGACGCCGAAGTCCGCGCTGCACAGTGCCGTCGCGCTCTCGCGCGGTGCGAACGACGACTCGAGCGTCGCGACGTCGAAGCGGCGCACGCCGCGATCACGCAGCTTGCGCTCGATCTGTCGCGCGAGGTCGCGCGCGTCGCGGCGCTCCATGCGGCCGAACTCGACGAGGCGCGCTTGCACCTCGCGGTCCTGCGCCTGCGCAGGCAGCGGTCGCGAGCCGGAAACGACGATCGCAGCTGCGACGAGCAGCGCGGGGACTAGATATCGGGTCGTGTCTCTCATAGGGGTCCGGAGCGCCCGAAGCGCGGTGTCTGATACGGCTGACGGGGCACAATATTCCGTGACGCGCCCCCGCGGGAGCGGGTGTACTACGAGCGGGCCCTGCGATCACGCCGCACGCTCACGAACCGCGGCTCACGCGCAGCGCTCACGCACCGAGGCCGGCGATGAGCGCGAGGAGCACGTCGGCGCGCACGCTGAGCGACGGCGTCGCGCGGGCCTCGCTGGCGTGGACACCGATGACCAAGCCGGTCGCGTCGAGGACAGGCGCACCGGTGCCGCCAGCCTCGACCGGCGCGGAGTGCGGGACGAGCTGCGCGTCCTCGAAGTCGCTTGGGGTGCCGTCGAAGTGCTCTGGCGTGCCGAGCGCGCCGGGAACGATGATTGGGCTCGGTGCGATGCCGTCGGGCGCCAGCGTCGCGGCATACGCGACGACATAAGCAGCACTGCCGGGCGTCATCGCGCGCAGGTCGTCGAGCGTCGGCAATGGCAGCAACGCGGCGAGCGCGCCCGCGGTGCGAATCACGCCAACGTCATGCGACGCGCCGGAAGACGCTGCGTCGAACGCGGGGTGCAGATACATCGCGGCGATGCCGATCGGAGCGGGCAGTCCGGGGCGCATCAGGTCGACCACCACACCGCTCGCTTGCGTCTGCTGGATCCGCTTGATGCAGTGACCGCTCGTCGCGACGAGATCCGTGCGCACCGCGAACGCAGTGCACAGCGGGCGCAGCGAGCCGTCCGCGAGGTGCCCGGCGACGAGATAAGTCGCCGGCGCCACCGTCGCCGTCAGGATCACGGCCGCGGCAGCCGGCGGCAGCGTTGGTCGCGGCGGCGGATGTGCGGCGGAGCTCGCCCACAGTCGCCACACGAGCACGCCCACCGCGAGCCCGGCGAAGAGCAGCGCGATCGCGCCGAGCGCGACCGGCACAGCCATGCCCATCCCGTGCCCACGCGCAGCCGGCGCAGCCCGCAGCTGCGGTGCGACTGACGCGGGCGCCGGGATGCTCGGCGCGGGCGCAGGTGGCGGCGAGGTCGGTGCGATCTGCGCATACGCGACCGCCGGTGGACGCAGCGAAGCGCCTGCCGAGGGACGCGCGGCCGCGCCGACGTTGGTCGGCAGAAATTCTTCGGCGCCCCACTGCGCGGTCGGCATCAAGCCGACCTCCGCGCGCGCTGGCGGCGGCGGCGCGCTCAGCGACGGGCCGACGATCTCTACGCGCAGCCGCGGTCCACCGCGCCCGAGCTCGAGCTCGTCGCCGGTGCTCAGCTGCGCGCGCGTGACGCGCTGACCATTGAGCCATGTGCCGTTGCGGCTGTTCGCATCGAGAACGTGCCACGCACCGTGTTCGCGCCGCACCTCGGCGTGTTGACCAGAAGCGTCGATGTCGGCGCGCGCGTCGAACGAGAGATCGCATGTCGGCAGCCGACCGATCGTCACGACGTCCTTCTCGAACGTGACGACGCGCCCTGCGTGAGCGCCGAATGTCTGGTGGAACCGGATCATCGGCGCTGAGGTCAGTTCCCGAACGGGTTCTCGGGAAGCGGACCGGGCGGCCGCGCACCCGTGGCACCGCCGCGTCCGCTCGCGCCGCCATCTGGACGCCGTACGCGCGGACGGCCCGCGTCAGGCGCCGGAATCGGCTCCGCGTTCGCGCTCGGCGGCTCGACGCCCGGCGCCGTCACCACCGCACCGTCGCTCACCACGACGCCACCGTCTGGGCGCGCGCCGATCGGCTCGCCGATCGTGACCGGCCCTTCATCTGCGCTGCCGGTCGGCATGCTCAGAGTGAAGTCCATCGGCGCGCCGGCGACCACGGTGAGCGAGGCCGTCGCCGCCGTCTCGCCCGCGAGCGCACGCGCCTCGAGCGCGTAGGCGCCCGGTGGCAGCTCGACCAACGTGCGGCCGCTCGGGTTGAGCGCCATGCGACGCTCGCCATCGACCCACAGCTCGCCCTGGCGCACATCGCTGACGACGCGCACCTCGACTGGAACCGCGGGCGCTGCTGGCGTCGTCACCAGCTGAAGCGAGTCTGGCGTGACTCTGCTCGAATCGACGGCGCCCGAGCCACCGCCGAACATCGCGTAGGCGATCGCCGCAACCACCGCGAGCACCAGCGCGACGCCGATCCACATCCACGGAGCGCTGCCCTGGCCCTCGCCGCCGGGCCCCGCTTGACGCCTCCCATACGGGTCGCTCTTCACGTCGCTGCCAGGCTTCGGGCCGCCGCTCTTAATGCCCGTCTCACGCGGCGGGAACGACGTGCGCGGATCAGACGACTCCGGCAGCGGATATTGCTGGTACGCGGGGCGCGAGCCGTCGTCCGGCGGCGCGAGGTCGGCGCCATTGAAGTCAGCGACGATGACGGTGATGTTGTCGTGGCCGCCGCCGGCGCGCGCCATCTCGATCAGCGTCGCGCAGCACGCCCGCGGATCGATCACGGTCGCGAGCACGTCCTTGATCATCTCGCCGTGCACGAGCCCCGACAGGCCGTCTGAGCAGATCATCACGCGGTCGCCACGCTTCAGCTCGAGGAAGGTCAGATCGACGGTGACCTGCTCCGCTGTGCCGAGCGCCTGCAAGATGATGTTCGAGTGCTCGAACGCCTCGGCCTCTTCTTCGGTGAGCTGGCCAGCCTCGATCAGCTGATTGACGAGCGACTGATCTTTGGTGATCAGCGCGAAGTCTTTGCCGCCGCGCAGCGCATACGCGCGGCTATCGCCGACCTGGCCGACGAACAAGATCTTGTCGACGACACCGGCGACCGTCGACGTGGTGCCCATGCCGCGGCGCGTGCGATCCATCTTTGCGGACGAGAAGATGCGGCTGCCCGCTTCTTCCACTGCGTGCACGAGGCGCCGCGCGAAGTGATCGCGATTTTCCGGCGGCCCGCCGGTCGTCATGATGTCGTGCAGCGTGTCGACGGCCATCTGGCTGGCGATCTCGCCGGCCGCTGCGCCACCCATGCCGTCGCACACGACGAACAGCGAGCCACGCGGGCCGATCGTGTGCCGCAGCAAGCGCTCGTCGACGCCGCGCACGCTCGTCGTCAGGTCGACGAGCAGGAAGTTGTCCTCGTTGTGCTCGCGCACCAGGCCGACATCCGTCTGCCCGTAGAGGTTTACGTGGATGCCCGGCTTGTCGTCGTCCGGCGACTTTGCAGACGCGGCAGGCGCGGCTTCGAGCGCGTCCGCCGTCGTGCCTGGCGCGCCAGCGTCGGTCTTCGCATCTGCGCTTTCAGCTGTGCTCGCGGCGGGCGTATCGGCGGCGTCCTTCGACGCGGGTGTCGCTGCGCCCGCCGTGGAGTTGGCGGCCGTGGAGTTGGCGGCCGTGGAGTTGGCGGCCGTGGCGTCTGCGGAAGGCTCCGCGGCCGGCTTCTCGGCGGCACTCTCGGACGCCGCCTTCCCCTCGGTCGACTTGTCGGCGGCCGCGGCGGCTGCATCGGCGATGGACGACGCCGCGGCCTTCGCACCGGACCCTGCGGGCGTGAGCGGTGGCGCCGGATCCGTCGTCGCTGAACGCTTCGGGGACTCGGCGTCGACTGCCGGCTTGTCCGCGGACTTTGGCTCGCCTGCACTCATCGGCCGACGCGGCCTCCCGCAGCGAGCTCGAAGCGAAACAGATGGCGACCGACGCGGAACTGATCGCCAGGCGCGAGCACCCGCTCACCGTGGAAGCGAACCGCCGTGCCGTTCGACGAGCCGAGATCGCGCAGCACGAAGCGGCGGCTCATGCGGTCCGCCGTAATCGCGGCGTGACGGCGCGACAGGAATGGATCGTCGGTGAAGACGATGTCGCCGTTCTCGCGTCCCAGCACCGTCTCGTCTCGATACACGTAGTGCACGTCGCGCCCCACCCCTTCGGTCGTGTACTGCGTTAGACGGGCCATCCGGGGAACCTCCGGCGTGCCGAACATCAGCACACCGTGCTGCGTCGCGGGCCCGATCGGCAGCTCTCCGTCGTCGAGAAGCTCGAACCTTAGCACCTGCTGTCCGAGAAGAATCATATCTCCGTCGACCAGATCCACGGGCTCTCGAATGCGCACGTAGATGCCGTTCGCGCTGTCGAGGTCGCGCAGCAGCCAGCCTTCACCGCGGCGCCGCAGCCGCGCGTGGCGTGGCGACAGGTACGGATCGTCGGAGAGCACGACGTCGCCCTCGGTGCGACCGATGTCCGCCTGCTCCGAGTAGATCGGGAACACGCGACCGTCGCTGCCGTCTTTGAGGATCGCAGTCAGCGAGGCGATCGGCTCTCCCGGTGCGGGGGCGGGCTGCGGGATCGGCGAGCCGCCAGGCGCCGTCGGCTGCAGTGGCGCTGGCACATACCCGCCCGAAGGCGCTCCGGATGCTGGCCAAGGTGTCGCCGCGGGCAGCGCGCCAGGCGGTGGCGCGGGAGCGACCATCGCAGGCGGAGGATCCGCCGTCGTCACCGCCATCGGCCGTGACGCCGGCGCGATCTGCTGCGGCCCTGTTGGGCTCGCGATCTGCTGCGGAGCGGTTGGGCTCGCTGGCGGTACGCCCGCATCCTCGTAGCGCGCGCCGCAAAATTTACAGAACGCGGCGCCCGGATCGCCCGCACCGCGACAGCGCCAACACACCGTCACGCCCGGCGGAAGCGCGGCGCTCTGCGGCTGCGCTCCGACGACCGGCGCGCTCTGTGGCGGCACGCCGGCGATCTGCGGCGCGCGCGCGACGGCTTGCGGCGCGACGGCTGGCGCGACTGGCGGGGAGAACGGAACGCCGACTGGCGGATCCTCGTTGGCGAGGCGCTGACCACAGCCGACACAGAAGCGCATGTGCCGGCCGTTGAGCGTCGCGCAGCGCGGACACGCGACGTCACCCGACATCGCCGCCGGGGCAGACGGCGCCATCTCCCAGCCAGCTCCGCCAGGAGCCACCTGAGCCACTTGCGGCGCCGCCATACCGCGGGGTGGGGTAGGCGCTCGAGCAGTCTCGAGTCGCTTCCCGCATCCCTGGCAGAAGACACTGCCTTGGGGGTTCTCTCGCCCACAACCAGCGCAGCGCATTGGGGCGGTAGTGGAACCCACCAGCCCTCACTCCGTCAAGGGACTGGATCGTCCATGAACAAAATCCCGATCTGCACCAGCAGCGCGAGGTTCGCCCCAGGGTCCCGCCCGCGCGGCACGCGATCCGTCGTCGAGATGAACGCCCCGGTCGTAAACCCACGGAAAACGAGGCCGCCGGTGAGCGCCAGGGTCTCGGTCAGCTCGAGCTCGCCACCGAGTCCCAGCTGCAGCGCGCCGCCGGCCGTCGCGACGCCGAACGTATCGCCGAAGAGCAGCGCGCCGATCGCCATCTCGACGTAGGGCTTGAACACGCGGTCGAGCGGCACGACCCACTTCACGCCAACGCGCACCGTCTGCAGCGTGCTCACCTCGTAAATGCCGTCCGCGTCGAGCAGCGCCAGATCGTAGCCGAGCAGCAGGGCGCCGCCCCAGGGCCAGCGCCGCTCGACCGCGCCACCGATGCCGAAGCCGCCGTTGAGCAGGCAGCTCTCGCCGCTCGGACAGAGCGCATCAGCGAGCGGCAGCACGACTTGCAAGTGCAGCTCTCCGCCGAACGAGGACGATCGCTGCTCTGGCGGAGGCGGCGGCTGTAGTCGAAGCGCGCCGAGATCGTCGTCGGCCACGTCCGCATCGACCGCTGCCTCGTCTTGCGCGGCCACCGCCGCGGCCTCTGCCTCGCGCACGTCGAGCGGCTCGTCCGCGCGCGCCGACGTCGTACCGAGCACGATGCACGCGACCAAGCACGCGAGGAAGTGTGGCGGAAGCGCCCGTCCGCGTGACGCTCGCGCGAACCCCGTGGGAACCGGGCGAAAACGCACTGTTTGTCGTTGTTGACAGGGCACCCTTCACACCTATAGTACGCGGCCTGAACCCCTCTGGAGGCCTGGACTGCGATGGAGATCTACCTCGACAAGCGCGCCGTGAAGCAGATTCGCGTATCGGCTGCCGACGCCGTCGAAGAGGGTGACACCGATTCGCTCCGCGAGGATATCCTCGAAGCGTTCACCGACGAGCAGATCGAAGAGATCGAGCGTCATGTGGACAGCGGAGACTTCATCGATTTCCTCTCCGAGATTCTCGACGAGTGGGGCGGTGATGACGTCGATGAGCTCTTCGAGCTACTCGAAGCGCACCTCTCTGAAGCCGGCGTCGACGTGAAGTACACGAGCCCCGACGACGAAGTCGAAGACGAAGAAGAAGAGGAAGAAGAAGAGGAAGAGGAAGAGACCGCCGACGCCGAGGACGATCTCGGCGCGGCCGACGAGGAAGAGGAAGAAGAAGAAGTCGTCTGACGACACGCTTCCTCTCTCCGCGCCTCGTGCGCTACGAGCGCATCGCTTCCCTCTCGCTCCGCTCTCTCTGCACCGACCCACCGGCAGTCCACGGCCAGCGCCCGCGCGCGAAGCCGTGTGCTGCCGGAGTCGTGTTGGGGGCTTGCCCGCCGTGCGCTGAAGTCGCTGCTCCGTCTCATCCGGCAGAGATACGCACCAACACGCCGGCGGCCTCCTCGACCGCGCGCGTCGACACGTCGAGGTGCGTCACTGCGCGGACGCGATGTGGCCCAAACGCCGAGACGAGCACGCCCTCGCTCGCCGCTGCACGCACGATCTCCTCCGCGGGCCGCGCCGTCTCGAAGATGACGACGTTCGTCTCCACGCTATCGAGCGCCAGCGTGTAGCCGCGCGTCTCGGCGATGCGCCCCGCCAGCCGCTTCGCGTTCGCGTGATCCTCGACCAGCCGCTCGCGCTGCGTGTCGAGCGCGTAGAGCGCCGCCGCACACAAGATGCCGACCTGACGCATCCCGCCGCCGAGCATCTTGCGAAAGCGCCGCGCGCGCCCGACCAGCTCGCGCGAGCCGACGATCGCTGAGCCCACCGGCGCGCCGAGCCCCTTCGAGAAACACACGCTCACCGTGTCGAACGGCGCCGCGAGCTCCGCCACGGAGAGCCCCGTCGCCGCGCTCGCGTTCCACAACCGCGCGCCGTCGAGGTGCACGGCGAGACCGAGCGTCCGCGCGCGCGCCGCGATCGCGACGACATCCGACTGCGGAAAGATCCGGCCGCCGCCGCGGTTGTGCGTGTTCTCGATCGCGACCAGCGACGTCCGCGGCAGCCAGTCGAGCGCGGGCCGCGCCGCAGCCGCCATCTCGTCAGCGCTGAACACGCCGCCCTTGCCCGCCTCGGCGAACTGCACACCCGCGAGCGCAGCGCCAGCGCCCGACTCGTATTCTTTGCAGTGCGCCCCCTCGCCGACGATCACTTCGTCGCCGCGCCGGCAATGCAGTAGCAGTGCGATCTGATTCGCCATCACGCCCGACGGAACGAACAGCGCCGCCTCCTTGCCGAGCAGCTCTGCCGTGCGCGCTTCCAGCTGATGCGCTCCCGGGTCCTCCCCGTACACATCGTCGCCAACCTCGGCCGCCGCCATCACCTGCCGCATCGCCGCCGAGGGCCGCGTGACCGTATCCGAGCGCAGATCGATCCGCCGCGAGTTCGTCATCGTGCGCCGAGCATACGCGAGCCGCAGAGCCTCCGGGCACCCTTGACACTGCGTGATGTGCACGGTAAGTGCGCGCCCTCGAAAGAGCGCCACTTTAGCTCAGCGGTAGAGCAACGGTTTCGTAAACCGTAGGTCCCGGGTTCAATTCCCGGAAGTGGCTCCGCTGAAAGTCCAGCAAAAGTAGGGCAAGCGCTCGACTCGAGCCGCCGCCTCGCCGTTGTCGGTCGCTGCGTGGGGCGAACATACGCGCACGCACGCCGCTGAGCGTCGGGCGTCGGACGATGTCGATGGCGCTCCGGCCCGGGGCACGCGTCGGTCAGCTGATGGGTGATCAGATCGGCACTTGCTTTGGCGGATCCGTAGCCCAGCCCGCTCACCCGCGGCCGCGAACCTGACGGCGAGCCCGGATGCCGCTTCCCAGCTCGCGCCCGCTCGTTCTACGCTCCGGCGCCGGGGGCGCGGCACCACTTCGTCATGACCGAAACCTCGAACGAACTCGACGAAATCCTAGCGCTGCAACTCGCGGTTGCCTGGGCTGGCGAAGGTCGCTCGCAGCCGCGTCGTCTCGGCTGGTGGCAGACGGACCTCCTTGATCCAGAAGGTGGCGGCGATCTCCTCGCGCGGCTTCTGCCCCGCACGCACGCGTGGGCAGCGCTCGAGGCCGTGCGCGAGGCGGCTCGCCGTGTCGACGAGCGGGCGCTGCGTCGATCGGGCACGCCGGATCGCTTCGTCACGCTCTATCAGCTCGGCTTCGATCTGAACGAGCAGCTGAGCGAGCGGCTCGCGTACCACCGGCGGCATGCGCCGTCCCCGGCGGATGTGTTCGGCGCGGGCTTCGTGATCTCGCAGGATTTCGACGCCGCTGCGTTCGAGACGTTCGTGCGTCAGTCGGCGGCAGCGCCAAGCGTCGAACCTGCACCCGAGGGGCGGCTGATTCGCGGCGCCCCCCCAGCGCGTGCCGTGGACCGCGTGCGGCAGCTGGTCGCGGCGCTCGTTCCCTTTCCCGCGGAGTACCCGATGCCGCACTACCGGATCAACGAGCTTGAGCGATGACGCCGGGCCGCGCCGTCGAAGTCACCGAGCTCCACACGGGGATCCTCCGCTGCACGCTCGCCGCCGCCGAGTCGCAGGCGTACTGGTCTCACGTCGATCTGGATGCGCCGGCAGAGCGCCGCTCTCTGCGCGCATTCGAGGAGCGTTGGTTCGGCGCGAAGAGCGAAGCGCGCGCGAAGCAGCTTCTTGCCTCGTTTGCTGCGCGCTTTGACGTGCATCCAGACTCGCTCGCCGTGCTGCGCGCGTGGCGCGGGATGTCGCCGGCGACGCGGCGCGTGATCTGCCACTGGCACGTACAGTTCAGCGATCCGCTCTACCGTCGCTTCACCGGAGAGCTCCTGCTCGAGCGCCGCGAGAGCGCCCGGCCGTCCATCGAGCGCGACCACGTGAGCCGCTGGGTCGAGCGTCAGAGCGAAGGCCGCTGGGCCGCGGCGACGCGCAATGCCTTTGCGACCAAGCTGCTTTCCACCGCGCTCGAAGCGGGCCTCGTCGAGGGGCGCCGTGATCCACGCGCACTCGTATTCCCGCGTGTCGATGATGACGCGCTCGCCTATCTCCTGCGCTTTCTCCGCACGACTGAGTTCCGCGGCTCGATCACCGCGAATCCGTACCTCGCCTCGGTCGGGCTCGCTGGGCCCTTCCTCGAACAGCGGCTGCGCGCGATCTCTGGTCTCACCTATCGGCGCGTCGGTGACGTCGTCGATCTCGAATGGAGTGAGCCCGACC
>Ga0209181_10010846_pt1 | contig 11765 bp, 3 predicted proteins | sample MAT05_FD_187208 | JGI IMG/M metagenome (GOLD analysis project Ga0209181, IMG submission 187208) | Freshwater microbial communities from Lake Fryxell liftoff mats and glacier meltwater in Antarctica - MAT-05 (SPAdes) (version 2) | ecosystem: Environmental > Aquatic > Freshwater > Ice > Liftoff... | reverse complement strand
AGGGGTTTAGGGGTTTAGGGGTTAGGGGTTAGGGTTTAGGGGTTTAGGGGTTAGGGGTTAGGGGTTAGGGTTTAGGGGTTTAGGGTTTAGGGGTTATGGTTTAGGGTTTAGGGGTGAGCCTAAACCCTAAACTTCCTCAACCCTCAACATACTCAACCTTCATCATCCAAATTTGCCAATTACTTCATTTATCCTTTCCTATTGGACTACGGTTTTGCGCTACCTTGTGGCGTTTTTCCAAAGACTTCTGATTTTCAAGTTTTGCCCATATTCTTGACACTTTATTATATGACCATGTCCTTCCATCCTTTCAAGCTTTTTCTTCCCCTAATTTTCCTTTGTTCTTATCAAACGCTTTCTAGCCAAACCGTGATTTGGCTGGAAGATTTTGCTGGTGCACCGCCTGCGCCGGGATGGGACGATTCCTTTTTTACAGACTGTGACATGACCCCACTATCGTTTAACGGCGTTGTGAATGGGCGCTACGAAATCACAGACAGGGAAGGCTCTCCTTGTTGTGTATCAGGAGGGGGTGGCGACAATCAGTGGGTGACGAACGATATTTCCATCAATGGGTATTGCAACGTAACCATCACGGTGGTTTATGGTTTTATTGGCACTTTTGAATGTGTAGCAGGCGGGCCTCACTTTGGTTGTACTGGCAATGTTGCCATAGATAATGGCCACGATCAAATTGTTTTTGAGTACAGCATCAATGGCGGTGGCTGGGTACAATTTCGGTATGTTTGCGGAAATACACCTGCCGGCCCCGCCACGGTGGCCGGCCTTTCCGGCAATACGATCCGTGTACGTATTATGCCTGCCAATAAATCTTCCGCTGAAACCTACTGGTTTGACAATGTGGAAATTACCGGCACTCAGCCCACCGTTGACCCAGAACCAGATGTGGAAGTCTGTGCCGGACTACCGGTATCCGTTGTGTTTACAGGCACCGGCAACCCAGCCCCGACCTTTAACTGGACCAACGACAACACGGCCATTGGCCTGGGCGCTTCCGGTTCGGGGAACATCAGTTTCACTCCGCCCACCAACATTTCTCAGGAAGAAGTGGCCACCATTACCGTAACCCCGATGTCGGCTGGTTGTAGCGGACCACCTGAAACATTTACGATCACGGTATTTCCGCTGCCGCAAACGGATGATCCTGCCGATTTGGTAGCTTGTTCGGGCGACATGGTGGACATTATTTTTACGGGCGACGACCCGACGGCTACCTACCATTGGACTATTAACGGCATTCCGCCGAATCCTTTGTTCCCAGCCAGTGGCGATGGAAACATAAGCGGTGTCGTACCATTTATCCCGTTTCCGATTATTGGGACGATAACCGTACACGCTGAATCTGCGGATGGCTGTATCGGCCCTAACCAAACGTTCCTGGTGTCCTTGTTTCCTGCCATTTCGGCCACGTTTACAATGACCAGCTCAGCCGATCTTTGTGCAGGTCAGCAGGCTTCGTTTTCGGTCAATTTTAGCGGAGGAAGTGCGCCCTACACGTTTACATATTCGATAAACGGCGTAAACGAACCCCCTTTGACTACCAACAACGACCCTTTCACTTTTAATGTGCCCCTCACTGCAAGTGCCACCATTTCGGCAGTCAGCATGTCGAGCGGCAGTGGTTGCGTAAAAGATGTGATGGGCTCTTTTGATGTCAACCTCATTCCTGCCCCAACCGCTACTTTGGCCGCTGGGCCGAGTAATCTATGCTCAGGGAACGACCTTGATTTGCAGATTGATTTTAACGGATCGGACGCCTATACCTTTATTTATGCCATCAACGGCGTTGCACAACCTGCCATCACTGCGACCGGGCCAAGTTATACCCTGTCCGTAAGCCCACCTGTTGGCACGACCACCTATGTACTCACGTCCGTGACCAGCAATGGCTGCACCGGCACCGCAAGTGGAAACCATGTAGCGACTGTAATTGCAACCCCAACAGCATTTATCAATGGCAATCCAGTGATCTGCTCAGGGCAAAATGCAACCATCCCGATTACATTCTCGGGTACAGCACCCTGGACGTTCATTTATTCGATTGACGGCAATGATGAGCCTGAGATTACCACGAGTAGCAGTCCTTACATCATCACCACCACCTATACCGCCACCACTACCCTAGAATTGACCAGCGTGGCCACAGGCAACTGCCCAGGTACGGTTTCTGGCATTGCCGTTATCACGGTGCAGTCGGGCGTAACGGGGGTTTTGAATTCCGGAACCAACGCAGTTTGTATTGGGCAAAGCGATACCCTTGATTTCAGCTTTTTAGGAGGAGCTCCTTACACCTTTACTTATACGGTGAATGGAACCCCACAGCCACCCCTTGTATCCAACACTGATATTTTCCAAATACCCGTAACGCCCGCCATCCCTACCACCTATATTTTGACGGGGGTCAGCAATGGAAGTTGCCCAGGCGGCACTGCCAGCGGAACTTACACGGTGGACGTGGCAATGCCACCGACCGCCACCATTTCAGGAACGGACACGATTTGTAGGGAACATTCTGCGCCTTTGTCCATCAGTTTTACCGGCACTGCCCCCTGGACTTTTGCTTTTGCCGCCAATGGCTTGCCCGTTGATACCATCACGACTATTTTAAATCCATTTACCATTACCGTAAGCCCAATAGCCACTACAACCTATACGCTTACGAGCGTCAGTTCGGGTAGTTGCGGAGGTTCGGTTTCAGGAGCTGCAACCATCAAAGTAAACCCTAACCCTACGGTTATTATTTCAGGTGGTGGACAGATCTGCCAGGTGGGTACAGGTACTGACATCATTTTCACTTTTACTGGGACAGGGCCCTGGACAGTCACCTACAAAGCCAACAACGATACACTCACGGTTACGAGTTCGGTAAACCCGTTGATTTTGCCCGTAAATCCAAATATCGGCACGATTTACAGATTGATTGAAATTTCGGATTCGCTGTGTGTTGATACCGCAGTGGGTCAAGTGATCGTGTTTGTGTTTACCCCAGCCAACGCACAGTTTTTGGGCAGTGCCACTTTCTGTGATTCGGCCAATACCCAGGTTTCGGTTGACTTTACGGGAACTGGCCCATTCACAATCAATTACACGATCAACGGAGTAGCGCAACAGCCCGACACAACTTTTGACGATCCCTATATAATCCCTGTGAACGTAACCTCAACCAGCACCTTTGAACTCACAAGTATTGAATCTCCCGGATGTACAGGCATCATAACCGGAGGGCCCGCTGTAATCACGGTCAACACTGCGCCGACCTATGCAAACCTCAATTTGAATTGCAATCTCATAGCTGGCACTTATGTTGTCACCTTTGATGTGCTGGGAGCAACGCTCCCCCTTACGGTAATCGGCGGGAATAGTGGCAGCTTCAGTGGCAACCAGTGGACCAGCAACTCCATCCCAATACTATCGGGCTACAGTTTCACATTCAATGATGCAAACAACTGTGGGAATGTAACCGTCAGTGGAGTCAGCACTTGCAACTGTCTGACCAAAGTCGGTACCATGGGTGCCTCGCCCATAGACGCTTGTCAAAGCCAGGTCATCAACGCGGCCTACAATGGTGGTTTTGTGGATGATGGCAACGATACCCTTCTTTACATCATACACTCCAATCCGGCACTGCCTTACGGGACGATTTTTGGATGGGACGACACTCCGTCTTTTGGATTCCTCCCAGGCATGACAACAGGTACAACCTATTACATTTCAGCCATTGCGGGCAATATCAGTCCGGCTGGTCTGGTGGATACAAGCGACCTTTGCACGGTTATTGCACAAGGCACACCCGTGATTTTCCATGCCCTGCCAACGGCAAGTTTCAACCTCTCCGACACGACCGTGTGCGCGGGTCAGCCGGTAGACGTTATTGCCTATTTTAGTGGAAATCAGCCCTTCTCTTTTTCATGGTCTCAGGGTATTTTTCCTCCATCGTCGGTATCGCCTCTGAATAGCGGCACTTATACTTGGTTGGTTTTCCCTGCGCAGACAATTACCATGTACATAGATAGTATTGGCGACCAATATTGCCCTTTGAGGCCGTTTCAAGATTCGGTCAATTTCACCGTGAACACGCCGCCAAGCGTGAGCAATGTGCAAACCGTTTGCGATTACTCTACGGCGACTTACACCGTTTCGTTCGACATTATCTCTGGCACTCCTCCATTTAACCTAAATGGTTTGGCAGGCTTCTTTGCTGGCAACTCCTTTACCAGTATTCCAATACCATTTGCCTCCGGCAATTATTTTGCAACCCTCGATGACTTATACAATTGTGGGCTGGACACCATCAGTGGAATGTCGAACTGCAATTGCACTGGCAATGCCGGGATCATGAATTCAACGGCAATAAATGTTTGCCAAAATACGGTTCTAAACGTACCCGCTGCTCAGAACCCAGTTCTAGACGCCGACGACCAACTGATGTATATTCTCCATACCAATCCAAGTATACCGCTTGGCACAATCCTGGCTTGGAGTACAACGCCATCGTTCATGTTTGGGGGCGCCATGCAAACGGGCATAACGTATTATGTCTCCTCCATTGTTGGAAATCCCGATGGGAATGGGATGATTGACTTGTTGGACCCCTGTCTTTCTGTTGCAATTGGAACACCTATTGTATGGCTTGCAACACCGACCGCTACGCTCATGAGCGCTACCTACAATGTTTGCGCCGGACAAAGCCAAGCCCTTTTGATAACCCTGACAGGATCGCCCAATTTCACATTAGGCTACACCAACAACGGCAACCCCTTCAGCGTAACTGCCACCCAAACAGCGTTCCTTTTGAACGCTACTTTGCAACAGACGGCAACCTTTGTCCTCACAAGCATTTCTGATGCGAATTGCACGGGAACAGTGAGCGGAACCGCCATTATAAATGTCCATCCTGCGGTGGGCGCGGATAATTTTACCATCAATTGCTCGACCACAACCCAGACCTATACGGTAGAATTTGACATCGCGCAAGGAGATTTGAACACGATATCCATTGCCAATATTTCGGGCATATACGACGCCGCAACAGGGCATTTCACCAGCAATCCCATTCCCAACGGGCAGCCTTATTCGGTGCTGATCACAGATAGTTGGAACTGTGGCAGCTTTGTCTTCTCGGATTCCGTAGACTGTGCTTGTACTACCGAGGCTGGCATTATGGATCCAACGCCGCTCACACTTTGCTATGGACAAACCGTGAGCACTTCAACCGCAATTGGAAGCAACCTTGAGCTGGGCGACACCCTGCTTTACTTCCTTGTAAGTCAAGCAAATATGCCGCCCGGCTGGACGATAGTGGCTGTAAGCAGCAGCCCCACTTTTGCATTCAATCCCGCCATAATGATGGCTTCTACCACTTATTTTATTGTGGCAGTAGCAGGCAATGTTGGCGGCATGAACGGGGTAGACTTGAACGACCCCTGTTTGTCCATAATCCCTGGCCCAACCGTGATATGGCGTCCAGAGGTAACGGCTACGCTTTCCGGCGCGCCCGTAGTTTGCCCGGGAAGCACGGCTAGTATAAATGTTCAATTTACCGGGGACGGGCCTTTTAACTTTGCCTATACCGATGGGACGACCCCACAATCTTTGACCGGAATCAATCAAAACCCTTACGTTATCCAAGTGACTCCGGCCATCAACACAGGCTATTCGCTGGTGAACGTGACAGGAGCAGGCAATTGCCCTGGCACCATTAGTGGGAACGCCTCTGTGACCCTATCCAACCCACCGCAAGCCCTCAGTGTGATGGTAAATTGCGACTTGGTAAACGAGACCTACACGCTCACTTTTGACATCGGCAATGGAGCACAGCCAAATCCGGTTTATACGGTATTGGGTATTCAAGGAACCCTCACCGACACTACATTCACCTCGATTTCATACCCCGGAACACAGCCATACACGGTTATCATTGGCAATCCAACGGGCTGCACCACTACCCTTTCGGGAGTGGCCAGCTGCGCTTGCGTTACCGATGCGGGAACGCTTTCAAACGCTATGAATGGCTGCCTGCCTGCGGGGGTCGTTTCAGTGCAAACTGTTGGAGATCAATCGCTTGATGCAGACGATGCTTTGATTTATGTGCTTTGCACTGACCCGGCCATATTGCCAATGGGTATTTTGGCCCAAAGTAATTTGCCCGAATTCAGTTTCCAAACGGGCATGGCCGCTGGAATAACTTATTTCATCGTGGCCGTAGCTGGCAATGCATTGAACGGCCTCGTGGATTTGAACGACCCTTGTTTATCCATTTCGCAGGGCATTCAGGTGAGCTTCCATTTCCCTCCATCCGCACTCATAGTCGGAGACGAGACTTTGTGCGAAGGTGACAACGCGGTTTTCCAAGTGCAATTGACGGGGGTTGGGCCATACCAATTTGTGTACGCACTCAATGGTATTCCACAAGTGCCTGTGAGCACACCCAGCAACAACTTCAATATCCTTACCAACAATGTGCAGCAAAATCAGGTATTCACGTTGGTATCTGTGTCGGACGCCAACTGTCCCGGCACGGTAGATGGTCAAGCAACCGTGACGGTGACGCCTGCTCCCAGTGGCTCGGTTTCCAATAATATCAGCATTTGTGCGGGCGACACGACTTTGCTTACCCTGAATTTGAGCGGAGGCACAAGTTATGACGTGACCATCTCAGGCACCATACCTCCAACGCAATTGTCGGGCGTTCAAAGTGGCGCTACTTTCCCTGTATCTCCTTCCAGCACAACGACTTACACCATTACCAACCTTACGGCGGCCGGAACTGCTTGCCCGGTTCAAATTGGCCAAAGCGCCACTGTGACGACTTCCATCGTAAGTGCTACGAGCGTACTTTCTGATTACAACGGTTTCAATACCAGTTGCCCGCTCACCAACGATGGCTCGATCACCGTTTTACCGATCGGTGGCATTTCACCGATAAACGTGGCTTGGAGCAACGGCATCACTGCGTTGATGAATGCCAATTTGGGTGCTGGAAACTACATGGTGACCTTAACCGACCAGATCGGTTGCACCTACACGGATTCCTACACGTTGAACGCCGCGCCAGAGCTTAGCATTGAGTTTGTGACCGAATCGCCCACTTGCTTTGGAGACAAGGACGGCTCCATTACCATCACTGGGGTGACCGGGGGCGCTGGGCCTTTTGTTCTGAGCCTGAACAACGTGGTGCTGCAAACCATCAATACCTTCCCGACCACTATACCCGGCGTCGGAAGCGGAGTGCAGTTGATCGCTGTAGAAGATGCCAACGGCTGTCTGAGCGATATAGATGCCACCGTGCCCGCCCCAGTAGAGCTCACTGTGAACCTCGGGCCAGATACAACCATCCATTTGGGTGAAGTCATTTTGTTGGAGGCCAACCTGAATTTTTCAGAAGTTGGGTCTTTCGTGTGGTCACCGATTGATTATTTAGACCGTCCTGATTCTTTGACGACGTTTACCGCTCCACTTAATTCCATCCGATATAACCTTGTAGTGACGGATTCTGCTGGCTGTACTGTGCGTGACGAGATTCTAGTGATTGTGGAAAAAGAAAAGCGTGTGTATATCCCGAACATCTTTTTGCCCAATTCAGATGGTTTGAACGACAATCTGACGGTATATGGCGCCCAAGAGGTCTTGTTGGTACGTTCCATGCAGATTTATGACCGTTGGGGCGAGCTGTTGTTTGAAAACCTCAACTTTTTGCCCAATGACCCACAGTTTGGATGGGGCGGCCAGGCGAAGGGGCAGGATGTTAGCCCTGGGGTGTATGTTTATGTGGTGGAGTTAGAATACGTCAATGGCGAAACAGAGGTGATTGCCGGAGATGTGACCGTCGTACGGTAGGCGACGGCCCTACCCCCAGGGCAGACGCATATAAATTTGAAGATTAAATCTCCAAACACAGAATTTTATTTGATTGACGAATGGCGAGTACATGATTGAAGATTGTTGAAGTAGGCGTTGCGCTTAAGTGTTGTGGCTTTTGCGAAAAATCGACGAAATGGGAATAATACTTGTCTTGTTTGACCACCAATACCAAGCGAGATGGCACTTCAACAATCGTCAATCATGTACTCTGCATTCGCCAATAAAATAAAATTTGGAATTTCACCTTCTTACTTCCTAATTTTCATGCGTTTGCCCTGGGCCCTACCCCAGCGCCGCCACCAACTGTTCCAGCAATCCTTTAACCACCTTCATGCTCCGTACATCGTCTTGTACGAGAATGAGTTCCTTGTTGGTCTGCTTGAGCGAGACGCCCATGACGCGGCCATGTTTTTGGATAAATGCCATGAATTTTTGGAAGTGCTCAGTGGTATAAAACGAGGATTGCGGGTCGCCCAAGAAATAGCAGCGGAGTTTGCCACCTTTTAAAATCAGCCGTTCAAAACCAATTTTTTTACAAAGCCATTGTAGACGCAGACCATCAAAAAGAGCATTCAATGGCTTGGGCAATTTACCAAAACGGTCTTCCATCCTTTTGGCATAAGCCGCGATGCCTTCTTCACTATCTACATTGTTGAGTTCAGTGTACAGGTTCAGGCGTTCTTGCGAATTGGTCACATATTCGCTGGGAATCAGCATTTCCACATCGGTTTCAATGACCACGTCGCGGACATAGGAACCTTTTTGGGCAATTTCTTCCTTGAACAAATCCTTGAAATCAGTCTCTTTTAGTTCCTGAATTGCTTCATCGAGAATTTTTTGGTAGGTCTCAAAACCAATGTCGGCAATAAAACCAGACTGCTCGCCGCCCAGCAGATTCCCCGCTCCTCGAATGTCCAGGTCGCGCATGGCAACCTGGAATCCAGAGCCCAGTTCGGTGAATTCCTCGATGGTTTTCAGGCGTTTGCGGGCCTCTTGTGTGAGCACACTCATGGGCGGCGCAAAAAGATAGCAGTAAGCTTTTTGGTTGCTGCGCCCTACCCTACCCCTCAATTGGTGCAAGTCAGAGAGGCCAAACATGTCGGCGCGGTTGATGATTATCGTGTTGGCATTCGGGATATCGAGGCCCGTTTCGATGATGTTGGTACAAGCCAGCACGTCAAATTTTCGGTCAATAAAATCAACGAGCACTTTTTCTAGGTGGTTGGAGTCCATTTGACCGTGTGCAAAGGCCACTTCGGCATCTGGACAGAGCCGTTTGATGGTTTCGACGATGGCAGACAGGTCGTTTATGCGGTTGTGTACGAAATAGACCTGCCCGCCCCGATTGAGTTCGGTATGGATAACTTCGGCGATGAGGTCTTCATCAAACACCCGAATTTCGGTATGTATCGGTTGCCGATTGGGTGGAGGCGTGCGGATGACGGAAAGGTCGCGGGCCGCCATGAGCGAGAATTGGAGGGTACGCGGGATGGGCGTTGCGGTCAGGGTAAGCGTGTCCACATTCACTTTCAAAGAGCGTAGTTTTTCTTTACTGGCCACACCAAATTTTTGTTCCTCATCCACTACCAAAAGCCCTAAATCTTTGAATACCACATCCTTGCTCAGCAGTGCATGGGTGCCGATGATTATATCTATCTGGCCAATTTTTAGTTTTTCAAGAATCTGCTTTTTCTCTTTTGCCGTTCGGAAACGGTTGATATAATCCACCGTGACCGGGAAATCCACCAATCGCTCAGTGAAGGTTCGCCAGTGCTGCAAGGCCAAAATCGTGGTCGGCACCAAGATAGCCACCTGTTTGCCATCGGTGACTGCTTTGAAGGCTGCGCGAATGGCCACCTCCGTTTTACCAAAGCCTACATCGCCACAAATGAGGCGATCCATCGGGTATTCGCGCTCCATGTCGGCCTTCACGTCGTTGGTGCTTTTGTACTGGTCGGGCGTGTCTTCGTAAATAAAACTGGCCTCGAGCTCGGTCTGAAGCACATCATCGGGTGGGAAAGCATGTCCTTTGGCGGCACGTCGGGAAGCGTAAAGTTTGATAAGCTCAGCGGCTATGTCCTTGATTTTCTTCTTTGTACGCGCTTTGAGCTGCTTCCAGGCGTCGGAGCCAAGTTTCGCAAGTTGCGGCGCTTCTCCCTCCTTGCCGAGGTATTTGGAGATTTTGTGCAGCGAGTGGATGCTCACATACACGATGTCGTTGTTTTTGAAATTGAGCCGCACCGCTTCTTGTTTTTGTCCGCCGATTTCAATGGTCTGGAGTCCCGCGAATTTGGCAATGCCGTGGTCAATATGCGTCACATAATCACCTGGCGAGAGTTCGCGCAATACCCGGACATTGAGCGCCTGATCTTTGGTGAAGCCTTGCCGGACTTTATATTGGTGGTAACGCTGGAAAATCTGGTGATCCGTGAGGACTTCAATTTTCAGGTCTTCGTCAATAAAACCTTCGTGGATAGGGATTTCAATCGGAAGAAACTGAACCTCAGCCTTCAACTCCTTGAAAATAGCGGCCAGGCGGTCGAATTGTTTTGGGTTTTCCGAGCATATATAGGTCTCATATCCAGCCGCTTTCATCTCGTGGAGGTGCCGGATAAGCAAGTCGAAATTTTTGTTGAAGGAGGGTTGGGGCTTGGAATGGAATGGGATGGTGAGCAGCGCAGGTTGGGACATTTTCTAAAGGAATTGCCTGCAAAAGTCCGGCAAATTCTCCGCACTACGCAGGTCAAAATATCTCAACCATCCACTTTCTTTATCGCATTTGTCATTTTCTCCACCAGTTTCTTCATATTGTGTTGGCTAACAGGATTTTTACCCACAAAATTGAATCGCGCCTCCATGATCTGTGGGTTCGCGTGGCTAATGGGAAAAATCAACTTCATCATCAAACGTACATAAGCCAAGAGCTCCCCGTGTTCATAGATGCGGTATATAATTAGCCCAACCTTGTTCTGTTCTCTTTCTTTCTTTTTGATGCCATAAAACCCAGTCACCGGCGAGGGATCGAAAGCAAAGACTTTTTTGATGTGCGGGGAAGAATACGCGGCCAATTGTGCCAACCCACCCCCCAAAGAATGACCCGTAGACATAATTTTGACATTTTGAACACCAACTTTTTCGTGAATCTCACTTACAATTTTGTCCAAGATGGATTCGACTTGGTCATAATGATCCCAAGTAAACGGGACGAATCGAGTCAGCCACCTAAAATTGGTGTACCAGTCCCACAACGAATCTGTACCCCTGAAAACCAGCGCGACCACGGTCTTTGATTCGTTGATCTGCTTTTTCCACAACTCATATTTCAAGCCCTCAACTTTGTATTTCCATTTGGGCTGTATGAGTTCATGCGTGCTCAAGCATAACTTTTCCCAGCCATCAATCGGAATTCGCTTGCCAACGGCTTCCCATGTTGTATCAAATTCATCGGATTCTTCGTAGACATTGGCACTCAATGCCGCCATTTCGTGCAAGATACGAAAATCATTTTCATGTTCACCATTGGCAACTTCAGTAAGTCGGACACTGGCACGAAGGATCAAAATATCGTGAGGTTGTTTAAAAAATGACATTTTTTACGGTTTAGACAAGAAACATATTGAGGCAAATATAGCCAATTTTAGTAATTTCAAATAGCCCTACCGGTTTTTCCCAATCCGGTGGTGGAAAAGGCGAACCTTTCCATAACCGCAGAGGGGGAACATTTCAGAAAAACACAAAAACTGATACTGGCGAGATAATCGAAACCTGAAGTTCGATTCTAAGGAACCAAGCGACCGGGCGGCATGATGCCGTTCGGTCGCTTTTTTTATATCCAAGTAGCTCAAACCTGTCCCCATATCCCCTTCAAGGCGTGCGCTTAATAT
>Ga0209181_10010844_pt1 | contig 11767 bp, 6 predicted proteins | sample MAT05_FD_187208 | JGI IMG/M metagenome (GOLD analysis project Ga0209181, IMG submission 187208) | Freshwater microbial communities from Lake Fryxell liftoff mats and glacier meltwater in Antarctica - MAT-05 (SPAdes) (version 2) | ecosystem: Environmental > Aquatic > Freshwater > Ice > Liftoff... | reverse complement strand
CGCACAACACAACCTCCCGACCAGCGGTTCGCGTCAACCGGAGTCCGCGCCGTCACGCGGTTCGTCCCCCCCCTTCCCTCTTAGGGAAGGGGGGCCGGGGGGGTTAGGTGGCTCGGGGCTTCGCCGCCGCACCCTGCTCCTCGCCCTCCCGCTCCTCGCCGTCGCCGGCGTGGTCGTGTGGTACGTCTTCCTCCGCAGCCCGCCGGACGACCTGGCCGCGATGCAGGGCGACTGGGTGCTGAAGGGGGCCGACGGCCGCGACCGCGTGGTAGTGCGGATCAGCGGCGACCTCTGGACGTACCACGCCGGCGACGAGGAGCGCGGCCGCCTCCGCATCGCGCTGGACCCCACCGCGGCGCCGCGGGAGATCGACCTGACGGCGCTGGAGCCGGACGGCCGGCCGCGGACGTTCACCCGCGGGGCGGTCGGCGTCGAGATGAGGGAACTCGGCGTCTACGAGTTGCGCGGCGACGAGTTCCGGATCGCCAAGGCGCCGGCGTGGCACGGCGGCACCCGCCCGCGGGCGCTGTCCGAGCCCCAGACGCCCGCCCTGACCCTGGTCCGCGTGAGGTAGCCATGCGATTCGCCCCGCTGCTCGCCGCGTTCGCCACCGCCGCCGGGCTGGTCGGCTTCTCCGCCGCGACCGGCCAGCCGCCGCCGCCGAAAGCGAAGACGGCCGACGGCGACCTCGTCCGCCTCCAGGGCGAGTGGTCGGTCACGAAGGTCGAGCTGCCGGGCGGCGAGGCGCCGCCGGACGAGCTGCTGAAGAGCATGAAGGTCACCGTGCGCGAGAACCGCGTCACGGCCGAGTTCACCGGCAAGTCGGCCGGGAAGGAGGAGGCGGGCTACGCCCTTCTGATGCTCGACTCGACCAAGACGCCGCGCCACGTTGACGTGATCCCCGCGGACGCGAAAGGGCAACCGCGCCGAGGCGCGATCTTCCGCGCCTCGAAGGACGGGAAGGGAGAGGTCACGCGAATCGACACCGGCCCGGAGCCGACGATCCTCGGGCTCTACCGGCTCGACGGCGACGCCCTGACCGTGTGCGTCCCGGTGGGGGACCGGTCGCCGCGCCCGACCGGGTTGAAGGTCGCCCCGCGGAAGAACCCCCAGGCGCTGCAGCGCGACGACAGCGGGTACATGCTGGTTCACCTGGCCCGGAAGAAGTAAGCCGCGTCGGCGAGGCCCGACGCGGGGTGCGGGTGAGGGAGAAATCGGTCGGCTCGCCGGGGTTTTCGTGCCGCCAGCAGGGTTCCCGCGATGACGTTCCTGAATCCCTGGATGCTCGCCGGTGCGGGTGCGGTCGGAATCCCGATCGCGCTCCACTTCTTCTACAAGGCCCGCTACCAGCGGCTGCCGTGGGCCGCCATGGACTTCCTCAAGGAAGCCATCGAGCAGACCAGCCGCCGCCTCAAATTCCAGGAATGGATCCTCCTCGCGCTGCGCTGCCTCGTCATCCTCCTGCTGGCGCTCGCGCTCGCCCGGCCCGGCAAGGACTCGGCCGGCGGCGGGCGCGGCGACGCCGTGGACGCCGTGCTCGTGTTCGACACGTCGTACAGCATGGGGGCCGACGACGGCGACGGGAAGTCGCGCCTCGACCGCGCCAAGGAAGCGGCGCTCGGCGTCATCGAGTCGCTGCCGCCGAAGTCCACGGTGCAGATCGTGCTGTGCGGCGACCGGGCCGAGAACGTCGGCCCCAAGTCGCGCTCGAACCTCGACCAGGCCCGGCAGCTGATCCCCACCGTCCAGACGAGCGGCCTGTCGAGCGACTTCCTCCCCGGGTTCGTCGCCGCGCAGGCCGCCGTCGAGAGCGGCACGGCGCCGGTGAAGGAGGTGTACCTGTTCAGCGACCTGCAGAAGCTCGGGTTCGAGCGGCAGCAGGGCGCCCTCCGCGACAAGTGCGACGAGCTGCGGGCGAAAACCAACCTCGTGTTCGTCCGCTGCGGCAAGGAGGACCGCAAGGTCACGAACGTCGCCGTCACCGACGTGACCGCGGTCGGCACCATCCCGCACACGAACACGCGGGTGCCGTTCGTGGTGAGCGTCAAGAACACCGGGACGACCGTGGCGAAGGGCATCCGGGTGGGGCTGGAGTTGGCCGGGAAGGCGGTGCAGGACGAGAAGCAGAGCGACGACATCGAGCCGGGGCAGGTGATGCCGATCACCCTCACCGGCAACCTGGAGGAGGCCGGGCCCCAGGTGCTCACCGTCCGCATCAGCGGCGACAACCTCCCCGGCGACAACCGCTTCGACCGCGTGATTCTCGTCCGCGAGTCGATCCGCGTGCTGCTGGTGGACGGCAACCCGAACCCGGGAATGCCGGTGGAGTCGGCGTCGCACTTCGTGCGGACGGCGCTGACGCCGGTGGCGCAGGACCGCACGGAAGAGTACTTCGTGCGGCCGGCGGTCGCGGCGGTGAACGAGGTCGGCCCCGGGATGCTGTCGAACTTCGACGTGGTGTTCCTGTTGAACGCCCCGGCCGCGACCGCCGCCGACCCGCGCGGCGGCCTCCCCGCCGACTTCGTGGCCCGGCTGCGCGAGTTCGTCGCGGCCGGCGGCGGGCTCATCGTCGGCGGCGGCGATCAGGTGATTCCCGCCGACTACAACCGCGTATTGGGTTCGGGCGGCGTGGGGCTGTTGCCGTTCGACCTGAGCGGCGACCCGGACAACGCCACGGTGACGGCGCCGTTCGTGCCGGCGCCGGAGTCGGTGGAGGTGCCGTCGTTCCTGGCGCCGTTCAAGGAGCGGCCGTTCAGCGACGCCCTCCGCGGCGTGACCATCACGAAGCTCCACCCGTTCGACACCAAGGGGCCGGGCGCGTCCGGCGGGCGGGTGCTGGTCCGCACCGGCGACGAGAAGCCGTTCATCGCGTCGCGGGTGGTGGGCGAGGGCGAGGTGGTGTTCGTCGCCACGACGCTGGACGAGCGGTGGACGAACTTCCCCGGCCGGGCGTCGGACGCGTTCGTGCCGTTCACGCAGTACGCGCTGGCGCACCTGACGGCCCGGAAGGTGCCCGGCGGCACGCGCACGGCCGGCGAGCCGCTGGTGTGGCACCCGCCGGAGGCCGAGGGGCTGTTCGACCTGGTGAAGCCGCCGCGGGCCGGCGAGAAGGAGCCGCGGCGGGTGCGGCTCGACAAGGCCCGCGCCGACGCCGGCCAGAAGCTGACGCTGACCGCGACCGACACCATCGATTCGGGGCTGTACCGCATCGTGGCCGAGGGGAAGCCGGATTCGACGGGGCCGGTGTTCGCGGTGAACCCGGACCTGCGCGAGTCGGCGAACCTGGACGTGGCGTCGGTCGCGGACCTGACGAAGATGCTGGGGTTCGAGCCGGCGGTGATTCAGGCGGGGGCCGGCACCGAGGCGGCGGTGACGCAGCACCGGGCGCGGCAGGAGTGGACGGAGTACGTGCTGCTGCTGCTGCTGCTGGCGGCGGTGGGCGAGTCCGCGTGGGCGTGGGTGTGCGGCCGGGCGTGGTAGCCGGCCGCCGAGCGGGGTCGCGTCAGCGCCCCGTGCGTACCCACAACTCACCGTTCTGCGAAGGCACGGGGCGCTGACGCGACCCCGCTCGGCGGCTGTTCGTTGTCCCCGTGACGCGACTGGTTCCCATGATGACCGCGCTGTTCGACGCACTCCAGTTCCGCGGCTCGTTCCCGTGGTGGATCGCCGTCCTCCTCGGCGTCGCCGCCGCGGCGTGGGTCGTCGTCCTGTACGTCCGCGAGGGCGGCCGCGTCAAGCCGCCGGCGAAGGCGTTCCTGGCGGTGGTCCGCGTCGCCATCGTCGCCGCGATCGCGTTCCTGCTGCTGCGGCCGGTGTACGTGAAGGAGACGAAGGGCGACCGCCGCCGCCCCGTCGCGGTGCTGGTGGACGTGTCGCAGAGCATGGACCGCGACGACCCGCGGCCGAACACCGCCGACCAGTGGCGCGTCGCCATCGCCTACGACCTCATCCCCGCCGACAAGGGCATCCCCACCGACCTGACCACGCCGCTCGCGGGCACCGGCGCCCTGCCGGACCGGCCGAAGCGCATCGAGGTGGCCCGCGCCGCGCTCACGCACCCGAAGCTGAAACTGTTCGACAAGTTGCGCGACATCGCCGGCCCGCTGGAACTCGCCACGTTCGGTAACCGCCGCACCGGCCGCGAGGCGTCCGACCTGGCGTGGCTCAAGAACGCGACCGCCACCGAACCCGCGACCGCGCTCGCCGACGCCGTCAACGAGCTGGTCGGCCGCGACGAGAACGACCTGCCCACGGCGATCGTCGTGGTCACGGACGGCCGCGAGAACGCCAGCCGGGTCAGCCTCGACGACCTGGCCCGGGAGTGCAAGCGCGTCGGCGTGCCGCTGCACGTCTACGGCGTCGGCAGTTCCGCGTTCGGGCAGCTCCGCCTGCGCGACGTGGCCGTTCCCGACTCGGTGTTCGTGGACGACCTCGTTTCCATCCCCGTGCGCTACCGCGTGCAGGGCGTGAACGACGGCCGCGCCGAGATCGTCGTGAACTACGGCGGCCGCGAGGTGGCGAAGAAGGTGATCGACCCGGTGCAGACCGGCGACGACCTGCGCGAGACGCTGAGCTTCGTGCCGACGAAGCAGGACGCCGCCGCCCCGAAGCAGGAACTGACCGTGACGGTGCGGGTGACCAGCGGCCAGGGCGCCGCGGCCGAGGTGCTGACGGACGAGGTGCTGAAGCCGGTCCGCGTCGTGGACCGCAAGCTGAAGGTGCTCGTCGTCGATTCGGTGCCGCGGTTCGACTTCAAGTTCCTGCAGCGGGCGCTGCTGCGCGACCGCCGCGTCGAGGCGGCGTTCCACCTGACGGACGCCGACCGCAGCGCCCTGAAGTCGGGCGTCCCGTGGGTGCCGGAGTTTGCCAAGGGGCGCGAGGCGTTCCGCAAGGAACTGTTCGTGTATGATCTGATCGTGCTCGGCGACGTGCCGGCGACGTTCCTCAACGCCGAGCAGCAGGAGGTGGTGAAGGAGTTCGTGTCGGAAGGGGGTGGCCTGATCCACATGGCCGGCCGGTGGAACGCCCCCGCGGGCTGGGCGAAGGGGCCGATCGCGGACGTGCTGCCGGTCGAGTTCGAGGCGGTGCGCTTCCCGATCGACAGCCCGCAGCGGCCGACCGGGTTCCGCCCGGTGGTCGCGCCGGCGGCCGCGCGGGCGCCGCTGCTGGCGCTGGACGACGACCCGCTCGACAACGCCAAGCTGTGGCGCACGCTGCCGGAGATGTTCTGGCACTACCCGGTGACGCGGCTGCGGCCGGCGTGCGAGGTGTTCCTGCAGCACCCGACGCTCCGCACCGCGGACGACAAGCCGATGCCGCTGCTGGCCGGGCACTACTACGGGAAGGGGTACGTGCTGTTCCTGGCGTTCGACGAGACGTGGCGGTGGCGGTTCAACGAGGCCGACCGCTACTTCGGCCGGTTCTGGAGCCAGGCGGTGTACGCCGCCGGGGTGCCGCGGACGGTCGGCACGAAGCTGACGCAGCTGTCGCTGGACACGACGGAGCCGGTGCGCGGCAAGGCGGGGCAGGTGTACGCCCGGCTGTTCACGAAGGACTTCGCCCCGGTGACGGCCGACGAGGTGGAGGCCCGGCTGGTGAAGGTGAACGCCGACCCGAACGACGCGGCCGCGGACGTGGCGGTGAAGCTGACGGCGGTGCGCGGCCCCGGCGGGCGGGCGACCGGCGAGTACGTGGCGACGCTGCCGTTCAACGCCGAGGGGCGGTTCGCGCTGAAGGTGGACCCGGGCAACGGCGCCCCCGCGGCGCTGGACTACCGGGTGGCCCTGCCGCCGGACGACGAGCGCGCCCCCGGCGGGCTGGCCGAGGGCGAGATGCGGAAGCTGGCGGAGGCGAGCGGCGGCCGGTTCTACCGCGAGGAGGACCTGGCGACGCTGGCCGAGCAGGTGAGGCCGCAGACGGTGCCGTACACGACGCGGACCGAGTACGTGCTGTGGAACAAGTGGGCGCTGATGCTGGTGGTCGGCCTGCTGACGCTGGAGTGGGTGGCGCGGAAGTTCAACGGCCTGAGTTGAGCCCGGGTTCGGAGCCCCGAAGGGGCGGCAGGTAATAGCCCAGGGCGTCAGCCCTGGGAGGCCTGGGGCGGAGTACGTGGGGCGACACCCCCGTGACACCGCCGACGCACCCAGGGCTTACGCCCTGGGCTATTACCTGCCGCCCCTTCGGGGCTCCGAACCGGGCGCTGGAGACCGTAGCGCGATGAACCTGTTGCTCCGACAGCTCCGCCACTGGCGGTTCCGCGAACGGCTGGTGCGGCTCGCCCTCGGCGGCGGTGCCGTGGTCGGCGCCGTCCTCGCCGTCCTCGGCGCGGCCTGCCTCGCCGACTGGTTCTACGACCGCTTCGCCGACGTGCCGTTCGCCCTGCGGCTGCTCGCCAGCGCCGGCCAGGTCGCGCTCGCCGCCGGGCTCGCGTACCTCCTCGTGCTCCGGCCGTGGCTCGCCGCCCCGCCCGTGGACGACCTGGCGCTCCGCGCCGAAAAGGCCATCCCCGAGTTCGACCACCGCCTCGTCACCGCGCTGCAACTGAACCGCCCCGGGGCGAAGACGGCCGGCATGTCCGCGGTGCTCATCGCCGAGGTCACCCGCGAGGCCGGCGAGATGGCCGCCCGCCACCGCCTCACCAAACTCATCGACTACCGCCCCGTGCTGTGGGGCGCCGCCGCCGCCGCGCCGGCGCTCTTGGCGTGGGCCGTGTTCGCCGCCGTCAACCCGACGCTCGCCGGCATCCTCTTGAAACGGCAGGCGCTGGCGGGCGCCGACATCCCGCGCTCGGTGCAGCTGGAGAACGTCACGCAGGAGGTGTGGCCGAGCGGGGCCGAGGTCGTCATCCGCTACCGCGTCACCGGGGCGTGGACGGAGGAGGCCGCCGGCAAGGCGTTCGTCCTCCCCGACGACAACCCCGAGGACACGTACCGGCTGGCGCACGAGAGCACGAACCCGGACGGGTCGGCGGTGTTCGCGGCGAAGCTGCCGCCGTCGTCGGTCGGGTTCACGTTCCGCGCCCGCCTCCGCGACGGCCGCACCCGCGCGCCGGGCCGCGTGGAATTCGAGCCGCCGCCGCAGGTGAAGGACGTGGAGGCGTGGCAGCTGCTGCCGGCGTACCTCGGCAACCGCGTCGTGACCGTGAACGGCAAGGAGGAGAAGCAGCCGTTCGAGCGGTACCAGCCGAAGGGCGAGGTGACCGGGGCGCTGCCGCTGTCCGGCGTCCGCGTCGAGGCGACGTTCACGAAGCCGGTGGTGAAGGCGGTGCTGACGCCGGTCCTCCGCGGCAGCGGCAACAAGGAGACCGACGGCACCCCACTGCAACCCGACGAGCTCTCCCCGGACGGCCTGCAGGCCGGGTGGACGTTCCCGGTGCAGGACAAGCTCATCGGCTACCGCATCGAACTGGTCGACGGCCGCGGGTTCGTCAGCCCGGCGCCGGCGCGGCGCGGCGTGCGGATGCTGCCGGACGAGCCGCCGGCGGTGGTGTTCCACAAGGAATCGACGCGCGACCCCGACCCGACCGGCTACTTCGGCAAGGGCGACCCGCGGCTGTACGAGTGGGACAGCATGCCGGTCGCCTTCCGCCCCACGACCGGCGGCGACGGCGAGACCGGCCCGATGCAGATCATCTATTCGGCCCGCTCCGAGCTCGGCGTCGGCAAGGTGAACCTGGCGTACCGGGTGGTGCCGAAGGGGTTCGACCCGCAGACCCTGCCGGAGGCGGTGCGCGACATCCAGCACCCGCGGCAGGACCCGGCGGGGGCGGTGTTCACCCGGCTGCGGCTGACGCCGGTGACGGCGGACCTGAAGAAGGTCGGCCGGTGGGTGCCGGACCTGGGGCTGTTCGAGAAGTCGTTCGCCGGGCGGAGCCGGTTCGACCCGCGGGTGCAGGTGGAGTTCTACCCGGTGGCGGCGGTGAACCCGGCGACCGAGCCGGGCGGGCTGGAGGCGGGCGGGCGGTACAACTTCCAGACCGACGGCCTGCGGAAGCGCCGCCCCGACGGCACCCCGGGCCGGCTGGAGGTGGGCGACACGATCGAGGTGTACGTGGAGGTGTTCGACCGCTACTCGGCGTGGCTGGAGTCCCGCGGCGGCCGGCCGCGCCCGGCCGGCTACACCCGCGAGGCGCGGCGGAAGACGATCGTGACCGAGGAGGACGCGGAGATCCTGACGCGGCAGCGCGACGAGGCGCAGCGGAAGCTGCAGGACAAGCTCCGCGACCTGGCCGACGACCAGCGCGGCGTGTTCCAGCCGCCGCGCCCGCCGATGAACTGACCGCCCGGCGAGCCGAGGGCCGTCAGGCCCCGGGTGCCTGCCCACAACGGATCACGTCCGACGTTGCCGACATGGGTACCAACCCGGCCCCTGACGGGGCTCGGCTCGCCGCCTATGCACGCCGCTCGCCCGGCGTCAGTCCCCCCCGGTGGACATCACCCGGCCTTCCGCCGAGAAATGGACGCTGAAGTAACTCGCCCCCATCGCGTCGATGGAGTAGTACCACGCCTCCCGGTCCGGCCACTCGTCGCGATTGTTCGGCTCTCCGAGCAGGGCGTGAACCTCGTCCCGCGTCATCCCTTCCCGGATCACCCCGTTCGGGTACGTCCCGAGCGGCCAGCGGCCGAGCGTGGCGCGGGTGTAGAGCGACGGGCCGTAGTACACCGCGAACGGCAGGAGGCAGCAGACCGCGACCAGGGCCGTGCCGACCCGGCGGGCGCGCGGGGATTCCCGCCGGCGGAGCCGATCGCCGTAGCGGATCACGAGCACCCACAACGCCACCACGTTGAGCAGCATGGCGCCGGCACAGCACACGCACGCCACTTCTCCGAATTGGCGCACCGCGGTGCTCCTGTTGGGGAACGGTCGTTACAGTGTAGCGGGGGCCTGGGGCGTAGAAACCGCCCGGCGAGCCGAGCCCCGTCAGGGGCCGGGTGCGTTTGCACACCAGACCACGTCGGAAGTGCTTCGATACGCGGACGCACCCGGCCCCTGACGGGGCTCGGCTCGCCGACACCCGCCGCTCCGGTTCTGCGGCCCGCCCGACCCGCAAATCCGCCCCCACCCGCACGTGCGCCCTTGTCGCCCGACCGCGGCGGCGGCACGCTGGACTTCGCACCCCCGGAGCCCGCCGATGTGCCACGCGCTGATCGTCGTCCTCCTCGCCGCCGCCCCCGCCGCGGCCCAACCCGCCGACGCTTCCAAACTCACCCTCGACCGCGTCTTCGACGACTTCCGCGGCGACCCCGCCCCCGCCGTCCACTGGCTCGACGGCGGTGCTTACACCACCACCCGGCCCGCGAAGAGCCACAAGGGCGCCAGCGACATCGTCCGCGTCACCGCCGCCGGCGCCGAGGAGGTGCTCGTCCCCGCCGCGAAGCTGATCCCGCCGGGCGCGAAGGAGCCGCTCGCCGTCCACGGCTACGAGTTCGCCGCCGAGCTCGACCTGGTCGTGGTCTTCACCAACTCCGCCCGCGTGTGGCGGCGCAACACCCGCGGCGACTACTGGACCTACCGCCGCTCCACCGGCGCCCTCGCCAAGCTCGGCGGCGACGCGGCGGCTTCTACCCTCATGTTCGCCAAGCCGTCGCCCGACGGCACCCGCGTGGGCTACGTCCGCGGCAACGACCTGTACGTCGAAGCCGCCGCCGGCGGCGCCGCGGTGCGGCTCACGGCCGACGGCTCGGACCACGTCGTCAACGGCACCTTCGACTGGGTGTACGAGGAAGAGTTCGCCTGCCGCGACGGCTGGCGCTGGAGCCCGGACGGCAAGTCGGTCGCGTTCTGGCAGCTCGACACCCGCGGCGTCAAAACCTTCACCATCCCCGACGGCACCGACGGCACGTACCCGAAGCTGAAGACGTTCGCCTACCCGCGGGCCGGCGAGCGGAACTCGCTGTGCCGCGTCGGCGTGGTCGCCGCGGCCGGCGGCCCGACGCGCTGGCTCGACATCCCCGGCGACACCCGCACCGACTACTACGTGCCGCGGATGGAGTGGGCCGGCAACTCCGCGGAGCTGGTGGTGCAGCGCGTCAACCGCCTTCAAAACGCCCTCGACGTGATGCTCGCCGACGCCGCCACCGGACAGGTGCGAACCGTGCTCACCGAGCGCGACGGGGCGTGGGTCGACGTGCCGGACGAACCGCTGGAGTGGGTGGGGAAGGGGTCGGCGTTCACCTGGGTGAGCGAGCGCGACGGCTGGCGGCACCTGTACGTGGCGGCGCGCGACGGCTCGTCCGTCCGCCGCGTCACCGGCGGGAACTTCGACGTGATCCGCGTCGTGAAGGTGGACGAGGCCGGCGGCACGGTGGACTTCCTGGCGTCGCCGGAGAACGCGACGCAGCAGTACCTCTACCGCGCCCCGCTGGCCGGCGGCGCGCCGACGCGCCTCACCCCCGCCGACCGCCCCGGCTGGCACGACTACGACATCGCCCCCGGCGCGAAGGTCGCCGTCCACACGCACTCGGCGTTCGGCCTGCCGCCGCGCACGGAGCTGGTGTCGCTGCCGGACCACAAGACGATTCGCGTGTTGGCCGCGAACGACAAGCTGCGCGCCGCGGTGGCGAAGCTGGCGCGCACGCCGGCCGAGTTCGTCCGCGCCGACGTCGGCGGCGGGGTGGAGCTCGACGGCTGGCTGATGAAGCCGGCGGGGTTCGACGCCGCGAAGAAGTATCCGGTGCTGTTCCACGTCTACGGCGAGCCCGCGGGTCAGTCGGCGACCGACCGGTGGGCCGGGCGGACGGACCTGTGGCACCTGATGCTGACGCAGCAGGGGTACGCCGTGGCGTGCTTCGACAACCGCGGCACGCCGTGCCCGCGCGGCCGCGACTGGCGGAAGGCGGCGTACCGGAAGGTCGGCACGCTGGCGTCGGCCGACCAGGCCGCGGCGGCGCGCGACCTGTTGAAGCGGCGCCCGTACCTGGACGCGAGCCGGGTGGGCGTGTGGGGGTGGAGCGGCGGCGGGTCGATGACGCTGAACCAGATGTTCCGCCACCCGGACCTGTACCACACCGGCATGGCCGTGGCGCCGGTGCCCGACATGCGGCTGTACGACACGATCTACCAGGAGCGCTACATGGGCCTGCCGGCGGAGAACGCCGCGGACTACAAGCACGGTTCGCCGATCACGCACGCCGCGGGGCTGAAGGGGAACCTGCTGCTCGTCCACGGCACCGGCGACGACAACGTCCACTACCAGGGAACCGAGATGCTGGCGGACCGGCTGATCGAGCTGAACAAGCCGTTCACGCTGATGCCGTACGCGGGCCGGGGGCACTCGATCAACGAGGGTGCGAACACGTCGCGCCACCTGTACGCGCTGCTGACGCGCTACCTGACGGCGCACCTGCCGGCGGGGGCGCGATGAGGGGGCGGGTTTTGAGCCCCGAAGGGGCGGCAGGTAATAGCCCAGGGCGTCAGCCCTCGGTGCCTGATCGTGACACCGCACAGGCTACCCAGGGCTGACGCCCTGGGCTATTACCTGCCGCCCCTTCGGGGCTCGAATCTCCCGTGCCAACAGCTCGCTCACGCGGGCCGCTCGCCGCGGCGTCGCTCCAACGGTAATTCGTCTGGCCGACTCATGTTCGTCTGGCGACCGGGGTGTCACTCCACCAGACACAATGCCCGCGGCCCGAACGTCGGCCCGGGGTAGGCGTCACATTCGTTGGTGGACGTTTGTGTCAGGCGGCCAGGGACCGGCTCCAGAAGTCGGTCCACTGGCTGTGCTCGCTCCGGTACAGCGCCCGCACGTGGCAGACCGCGTGCGCCCCCG
>Ga0209181_10010842_pt1 | contig 11773 bp, 12 predicted proteins | sample MAT05_FD_187208 | JGI IMG/M metagenome (GOLD analysis project Ga0209181, IMG submission 187208) | Freshwater microbial communities from Lake Fryxell liftoff mats and glacier meltwater in Antarctica - MAT-05 (SPAdes) (version 2) | ecosystem: Environmental > Aquatic > Freshwater > Ice > Liftoff... | reverse complement strand
ACTCCATTTGCCCGAGCTTTACTTGAATCGAGTCGAGGTCACCGACGGGGATTTCACGGTCTTCCGGGAACAAGCTGAGGTTGCGGGAAGCTTGCCCGTCTTCGTCAAAGACCTGAAGGGTCTTGCGCCAGTCGGCTTCTTGTTTGTCGTTGATTTCGCCAAGGTAAAGAACAGTTCGTTGGGCCGTCTTGCCAGAGCTCAGCCGACGATTCTCGACGACGCTGAAGTAGCGATGAGCCTTGCCGTCTTTTTTCCGGTTCGTTTGACGCAGAAACATCGAAACAGCAGAATGCCAGAATGTTTAGGGCTTTGCTAGGGGGCAGGTCTTCACCGCAGCCTTTTTGAAATCGCCTCGCTGCAATCATTGAACTTAGGCGCCATTTTGAACCGAAAATAGCCAAAAACGCCCGCGAACTGCGAAAGTCGGGCTAGTGCACTGAGATAGACGTAATCGCCCGCATTTGCTGCGATCACTATTCGACCCGTCGCGGAGAAATGCGCTTCAATTCTGCCGCCCTGATGATGATCTTAGACCCGTCGCTGAGCGTCAGCGTAGTGTCCCACTCGCGGTGTGCGGAGTTACTCGTGGAGTAGCTGAGAACGGAATACATGCCGCAGCCTTGTACCGTTGGATGATCGGCGCATCTGAAACGGGGCCGCAACCAGTCGTGCAAAAGGCAATCGACGCCCAGATAACAGCCATCCACGGAATAGTTCTTCTGTGAGTCAGCGAGATCGAGGGATCAGCCGAGCAGAATCGAAGCCTCCATCCGCAACTTCCCTTCCCCCCTCACTCGCACGACGGCGTAGTCGGCTTCTTCGATTTGGCCGAAGCACCGCGACCGCCAACCGTACTCGCCTCCTCGGCCGCGCTCGACAGCGGCTCCGTCCGGCAGTACCAAGCACCCAGCCGCCCCGTCTCCGAAATGCCAGAACTGCTCGGCCGTATGCACCCCGGGCCCGGCGTCGATCTCATCGACGATGTCGACCCGGTTCGGCTTGCTAAAAACCACGCTCCGCCGATGCGTCAGTCCGCCGTACCGGCACACCGCCGTCACACGATCCTCCGCTTCCCCGGGTAGCCACTCCGCCACGCTCACATCCGGCCGGCTCCTCCACCCGAAGGGATAATCCATCTCGCCCTGTTCCACGCCGTCCACCCGGACCGTATTGTGGGCGGCCGTCGACCGGAACCAGTTGCGGCGCTCACGGTCGGAGACGTAGGTGTAGGTGCCGGGATCGATCAACAGCTCTCGGCCTTGCTGGCGGATCAGGATCTGCAGCGAATCGGCATGGCTGTGGCCGCCGCGCCGTGAGCCGAACCCCCCGGCATCCACGAGAACCTGCGTGCCCCCGCTCGTCATCGAGACCAAACCGGAATCGGGGAATCGGCGGGAGGAAGGCGGTAGCGCCTCTCTTTCCGTCGCCTGCAGAGCCGTGGCACCCAACCACCAGGCCGCCTGCTCCGGGGCGCTCGCCAGATCGACTGGCAACGCTTTCTGCTGCAGCGCGATCGCAGAGGTAACAATCGTAGCCTGGTAGAAAGCCCTGCGATCCCCGTAGGGATGAAACATCCGACCGCCATCGTCGTCGCCGAGCAACGGCATACAGCCGTCGCGGCCGCCGAGCGTATCCAGATAGACCCCCATCGCTTCCAGCTGCGGTCGCATCGCGGCGGGGCGGCCGGCGAGCAGCCAGTGGAACAGAAACAGGTCTAAAGCATAGATATGGTAGGAGCTGGATTGCTCAAAATCGGCCCCGTCAGGCAGAACTTGGAATTCGATTTCGGTCGCCAGAAGGTCGGCCCCGGTCCTCCGCCATTTGCCGGCTTGGGGCCAATTCGGATAGACGACACCCAACGCATGCAAGGCAACGGCCTCGCCGAGCAGATGCGTATTGCGGGAAAAGTAGATCGAGAGGTTGTTCTCCAGATGGCATCCGTGGCGGTAGAGGCACAGACGGAGCCGCTCTCGCACGGAGGGTTCCAATCGCCGGCCTACTAAATGATCGATCCAGATCCAACTCAGCGCTCGGAAAGCTACTTCGAGCGCGCTGGCCCAGTGCATGCCCCGCTGAAATGGGTTCGTATCGCAAAAATCACAGATTTGCCGTTCAATCACGGCCAGGCACTCCTGCCCCGCGCCCAACAGGGATGCTTGCGCCAGCAAAACCAAATGCTGATGCCGCGCCGGTTCCCAAACCCGTTTATGGTCGCCGACTTCGTCCGGATCCAGATAGGGAACCCTCTTGAAGTAATCGAGGCCGCTCTCCTGCCCCGTTTTCCAATCCTCTCGCCAAGCGGGGATGGCTCCCAGCTCAACCGTCTCGCCGAACAGGGGGAAACTCCCCGCGACGATCTGCTGAGCTAACCGCAGCACCTCCGCGGCGTAGGCACTCCCCGCCAACGCCGCGGCTACCGGTCCCGGATCGGGAAGTCCGGGCAGGATGCCGGAAGGAGAAGATAAGGTTGGCGACGGTGGGCGAAGGAGCAGCAAAAAATTCGATGCTTCCTGCCGCAAGCGGTATTGGATCTCCTGGAAGCTCCTCAACTGGCCGCCCATGCCGCGCGGAAAGTATGAATTCCTGGTCTAGGGAAGATCGTCAGTTGAGCCGATATAGAGAGGGGCGGGAGTACTATTGCTATGCTCAAGGAAGACATTCTGGAATGCATGTAAATTGGGTAATCGTCGGAGCCGGCTTTACTGGGTGTACGCTGGCAGAGCGGATCGCGACACAACTGAACCAAAAGGTCCTTTTATTGGACCGTCGTCCTCATATCGGAGGGAACGCCTATGACCATTACAACGAACATGGCGTTCTGGTGCACCGTTACGGACCACATATTTTTCACACGAGCTCAAAAAAAGTGTGGGAGTACCTGAGCACTTTCACCGAATGGCGGCCGTACTACCACCATGTTTTAGGAGTCGTGGACGGCAAGCAGATTCCCGTCCCGTTCAACATCAACTCGTTGTACGGCATTTTCCCGCCCCGCTATGCGGAAAAGCTGGAAGAGCAGCTTTTAGCGACCTACGGGTATGGCGTCAAAGTGCCGATTCTGAAGATGCGAGAGAGCGAGAACACCGATCTCCGCATGCTCGCCGGCTACATTTACGACAACGTATTTCTGCACTATACCCGCAAGCAGTGGGAGCTCGACCCGGACCAACTCGACCCGGGGGTAACCGGTCGCGTGCCCGTCTACATCAGCCGCGATGACCGTTATTTCCAGGACACTTGGCAGTCCATGCCCCGGGAAGGCTACACGGCGTTATTCCAGCGCATGTTAAACCACCGGAACATCCGGCTTCTATTAAACACGGATTGGCGCGATATCGATGGGGACGTCCGTTATGACCGGATGATCTACACCGGGCCGATCGACACCTACTTCAACTACTCCCATGGGGATCTGCCCTACCGCAGCCTGCGATTCGACTTCCGCACCATCGACAGCGAGTGGCATCAATCCGTTGGTACCGTTAATTATCCGAACGAGCACGACTTCACCCGGATCACGGAGCAAAAATACCTCACGGGCCAGAAGCTACCGAAATCCACCATCGTCGTCGAGTACCCGCAAGCTTATAAGCGCGGAGAAAACGAAGCCTACTACCCAGTTCCCCGCCCCGTTAATCGCGAGCACTACGAACAATACCGTCTCGATGCGGATGCAATCAGTAATAAGGTTCTCTTCGCCGGCCGGCTTGCCGATTACAAATACTACAACATGGATCAAGCCGTGGCTCGCGCCTTAAAGCTGTTCGAGGATGAGGTGGTTCCCCGGTGACATCCGTTTCCCCCGAGGGGCGCTGCTGCGCGGTCGTTGTCACCTTCAATCGCGCTAAGTTGCTCCGGAAGTGCCTCCATGCGCTGCTCGCCCAGACGCGTTCTCTCGATCACATCCTGATCGTCAACAACAAGTCCACCGACAACACGGCGCAGCTTCTGGCCGAAGAGTTCCCGCAACTGGAAGTCATGCATACGACTGAAAACACAGGCGGATCTGGTGGTTTTGCCGCCGGTATGAAGGAAGCTCACGCTCGTGGTTTCGATTGGTTGTGGATTATGGATGACGATGTGGAGGCCTATCCCGACGCCCTGGAGAAGCTATTCCGCTATCGGGATCTGTCGGACTACGTTCACATGCGGAAGGACTTGGCGGATGGGAATTGGCACTTTGAGGGGATGTGGGATCTCACGGTTCTTACCGTGCGCATGTTCCCGAAAGAGGTCTCTTTTGCTAACGGGAAGGACTGGATGGTGGTCAATTACAGCAACTTCGAAGGCCCGTTGATTCACCGTCGCGTCATTGACAAGATCGGTGTGCCGGACACTCGTTACTTTATGTATGGCGACGATGTCATCTACGGCTTGCTCGCTTCCTTTCACACGAACCTGCTCTATATAAATCACACCGGATTTAAGAAAGATTTCGGCTGGTCAAAGGGTATGGACCGGATGAGTTATTACTTTACCTTCCGAAACAATTACTTGACGCTGGAGCACCTGCGCGCCATCGGGATGCACGTCAACAACACGTCGATGTGGATCTGCAACGTCCGAAATCTCGCGTGGTGCCTGGGGCACATTCTCAGGCAGCCCGGCCAGCGAAAATGGAACAACCTGACGGCGGTCTGGCAGGGGTTGCGCGACGGCATGCGAGGTAATTACCACCAGTACGGCCGGCCCCCTTGGCTGTCATAGCGCGGTCAGTTCGGATGGGCCGTCCTTACTGAATGGCGGCTTCTGGGCAATCTCAAATGAACCGGAAACCAACAGATCCGCCTCCGGCAAGCTGCGGAACGGCTCCACTAAACGCGGACGGATCGTGCGCACCATGTCGGTGTGCTCTTCGGTGTAGTCGATCCCCTTTTCGAGCTTCACCTTATGCGGAACGATTTCCACCGGGTTGGCGGAGTATTCGGCGGCGATCAGATGGGCGGCGTAGAACGCGGTTCGATAGCCCCGCTGCTGCATCTGGTCCCGGTAGTAGTTCATCAACCGTCGCGCCGGGCGATCACTTCGCTTGGCCATCAGCTGGTAGACCGCATCGGAGATGGTCAGGAACTCCAGGGCCGGAAAGCCGTTTGCGTTAAACAGTCCGTAGTCGCGATGGTCCACCTTGTGCAGCATCCACCCGCTAGGCTTCAACAGCATGTCCATACTGGTGAACAGCTTTTCGCCCTCATAGATCTCCTGCAGCACCCCGCGGGAGAGTAGAAAATCGAACGGTTCGGTGAACTGCATGTCCGCATCTTCGGCCCCTAAGCCATAGACGCAGCGAACCCGTTTCGGATTGAATTCGATGCGGGTCGACAGGTCGACCGCGTCGTCGAACCGCTTCCGCTCGGCGTCCGTCTTCAAAGTTTCCCGGAGCTTTAGATAGACCCGCCGTTCTTTTTCAACATCGCGAATCGCGTCGAACTTATCGGTGGCCGCATAAAACGAAATGCCGGCCGCGATGAACAGCAAACCGACGCCGACATTGTCTCCCGGCCCGTATTCAAGCATCGTTTTCCCCTCCAGCATCGACGGCTGCAGGTGTCCATACTGGAAGTATTCGTTATACTGGCGCAAACAGTACGCCACGCTTTGCTCGTCGCTGAATTTCAGGTGCGTCGAGCCGGTCAGGGAGTCAAATTTGCCGAGCCGGAATCGCCAACGGACGATTGTGCTGTGCAAAATGGTATAGACAATGAGAGCCAGTTTTTGGCGTTTAAGCCGCTTGCGAAAAGTTGCGATCACTCTGTTAAAAACCTAAAAATGCTAAACGACCAACGACTCGGGAGACTCGCCCCTTGTACCGGAAAATAAAACTCGCCCTCTTCCAGGCAGCGAAGCAAACCGGCGCATTGCGAACCCTGCTCCACAGCGAATGGCGCCGCCGAAAGCTCCTAATCGTATGCTATCATGGTGTCTCTCTGGCGGACGAACATGAGTGGGATTCCAGCCTATTTCTAAGTAATTCCATGTTCGAGTCCCGGTTAGAGCTACTAGCTTCCTTGGGTGCGAACATTCTGCCCCTGGGGGAAGCCCTGGATCGGCTGCGCGCTGGAACCCTCCCGCCGCGCGCCGTTGCGCTGACCTTCGACGACGGCTTTTTCGACTTTCAGGAACGCGCCTGGCCGCTGCTGCGGCGCTACGGCTTTCCCACGACCGTCTACCTAACCACCTATTACACCGCCTTCAACCGTCCCATCTTCGGCATCACCGCATCCTATCTGCTTTGGAAGTCCGGCCGCACCACCGTATCGCTTCGGGAGGTCACCGGGGAGGACACTTCCCTACCCTGCGGCAACAACGCCGAACGCCACGCCGTCCGCACCCATCTGGAAGCTTATGCCAATTCGCAGGGCTGGGGCGGCCAAGAGCGCGATCAACTCCTCTCCCGGCTGGCGGCCAGCGCCGGTGCCTCAAAGGCGGAAGAAGAACTCCGCCAGCGCCGCATGCTCCATTTGCTCACGCCGGAGGAGTCCGCCGACCTCGCCGCCCAGGGCGTAGACATGCAGTTGCATACCCATCGCCACCGTACACCGCTCGATCACGCCCTCTTCACTCGCGAAATCGATGACAACCGTCGGGCTATGCAGCAATCGGGAGCCGCCGCCGCCCCCAACCACTTCTGCTACCCCAGCGGCGTCCATGAATCGGAGTTCCTCCCTTGGCTGCGTGAATGTGGCGTAGTCTCTGCCACCACCTGCGACACCGGCTTGGCTCAGGCCGGCGGAGAGCCGCTTTTGCTACCGCGCCTAGTTGATTTCAGCTTATTGAAACCACTGGAGTTTGAAGCCTGGATGGCTGGCGCTCCCTCTCTGCTGCCGCGCAAGACCCGCCATGGGTACCGCATTGGTTAAGCATCTACGTACGGCATTGGCCGCCTTAGGTCTGTTGACCATTCTGGTTCACGCCACCCCGCTCACCTATTGGTGGGCCGGCTGGTTGAACGGTCCCTATTCGGACGCGCCCGGAGAGGTCCTGCTCGTTCCCACCGGGGCTGTGCTTCCTGATGGCGTAATTGGCTTGGGAGCCTACTGGCGCGCCGTTTATACCCTGAACGCCTGGCGCGCCAATAAATCCCGCTTGATTCTATTAAGCGGCGGCGGCACCTATGCGCCGCAGTATGCTGAAGCCAACGTCGTCCGCGACTTCCTGCTCGCAAACGGCGTCTCGGCTTCGGTCATCACCGTCGAAACCGCCAGCATTTCGACCCGCGAGAATGCCGTGTTCTCGGCCCCGCTGGCCGCCGCCCTCCCCGGCCGCAAGCTGCTTTTAACGAGCGATTACCACATGTTCCGAGCACTTCGCGTCTACCGCAAAGCTGGCATCGAATGCAAGCCTTTTCCGATTCCCGATATCAAGAAACGCTCTCTCGCCTCTTGGCGAAATCGCGGCAACGCCTTCCTTGAACTCAGCTTTGAGACCATCAAGATTGTCTACTACGCAGCCCGCGGCTGGATATAACGAGAGCACCCCCCTACATCATGGATATTCGCGTACAGTCATTCACGGAACCCTGGACGGAGGCGGTGAAGGATTTCAACCGCCGGCTCCGGGCCGCTGGCCTCGACCCGGACCTGAAATTCCCGGAATCCCCCGTTCCCGAATTTCCACCGCAACCCGGAAGAGAGTTCTTTCAGGAATACTATCTGGCTACCGAAGAGGCGGCGACCGCCGTCCGCGGCACGTTCTGGCTGACGTTTGAACCTTGGCTGGTCGACGGTGTAACCATCTCCGTCTCCCACTACCGCCTGCCCATCTCCGAAGGGGTGGCCGATCCCGCCTACAGATCCGTCGCCAAGGACATCATGCTGGCCGCTCTCGCTCGCCAGCCGCATCTCTATTGCCTCGGCATGGGCGGGTTTGACCGGCCCGTGACGAAGAGCCTCAAGAAGCAGGGCTGGCACATGAGCTCCGTTCCGTTCTTCTTCCGCGTCGTGAAACCAGCGCGATTCTTGCGCGAAATGCCGTCTATCAACAAAAGCCCTCTCCGCCGAGCCGCGGCGGCAGTGGCGGCCGGGTCCGGCCTCGGCTGGGCCGGCCTCCATGCCGCGCAGATGGCCAAGGGCCGCAACGCCCCCTCTGCGGTAGGCCTCGAAATGGAATCCATCACGGAGTTTGGTCCTTGGGCCGACGAGCTCTGGCGCAACGCGTCCTCTTCCTATCGCTTCCTGGCGCGCCGGGACGCGGGAACGTTGAATCTGCGTTATAGTTCAGCGGTGCTGAACCGGTGCCTCCGGATCGCCGTCCGGCGCGATGGAAAATACATCGGCTGGGCCTCTTTGCTCGACACGCGCATGACGAACAACAAGTATTTTGGCAGCCTCCGTGTCGGCTCCATCGTCGATAGTTTCTCCCATCCGTACGACGCCGCATCCGTCATCACCGCCGCCCGCCGCTTTCTCGTCGCCTGCGGAGTCGAACTCATCGTCGCCAACTTTTCCCATCAGGCTTGGCAGGACGCTTTCACCACCGATGGTTTCTGGCGCACCGAGTCCAACTACGTCTACGCCGCATCCGTCCCGCTCAGCGAAAAATTCTCCGCCTCGGACGAGTCGCTGCCAAGCGCCCATCTCACTCGCGCCGACGGCCCCGGCCCTACCCGTTTATAAGGAACACGCATGCACGCCGTAAGCCTCATGTACCACGACGTCGTCAACCCGGGCCGCGAAGAAGAGAGCGGCTTCCCAGGCGGACCAGCCCGTATTTACAAGCTTTCGATCGACCACTTCGCGGCGCATCTGGATGCCATCCAAGCCAGCGCCACGACTGTCTGTAACAACGTTGAATCCCTTGTCGAGGCTCCCGGCGCTCCCGTACTGCTCACCTTTGATGATGGCGGGGTAAGCTTTTTCGACCCCATCGCCGGCATGCTGGAGGCTCACGGCTGGCGCGGCCATTTCTTTATCACCACCAGCCGCATCGGTACCTCCAGTTTCCTCAACGTCAGCCAACTACGCGAACTCGCCTGCCGCGGTCACACCGTCGGCTCCCATTCCGTTAACCATCCCACGCGCATGGCCGATCTGTCTCCCGCACAACTAGCCAAGGAATGGACCGAGAGCAAAGCCCGCCTTGAAGATATTTTAGGATGTCGAATTACGACCGCCTCCGTACCCGGCGGATACTTCTCGCCACAAGTGGCCGCCGAAGCCGCGCGGGCCGGCTACCTTCGTCTCTTTCACTCCGAACCCGTTACCAAAGTGACCGTCTCAGGTACGCTTCGACTCTATGGCCGCTTCCCTCTCCAGTCCGCCTCCCCTGCCTCGCTGGCCGGCGGCTTGGCCCACGGCGATATGTGGCCGCGCACCAAAATGTGGGGGCTGCGCAACCTGAAGAAAGCAGCAAAAGCGGCGGGCGGGAGTTGGCTCATTAGCCGTCACTTCCGCTCGCTCGATTCCCGCTGACAGCCTGACTAAGGAATCGATACTTCGACCCGGGACGTACCCGATTGTCCTTGGCTGAGCGTGAATAGTTCGCCCGCCAGTAGACGGCCTGCGTCAACGTGACCAGTATGGTCACAACGCACTCCGTGCCACAAACAACCGTCGAACTGGTCTTTCCCAGCGCTGCCGTTGGACCGTAGCTGATGCTCGCGGTCGCCACACCGCTCCAGAACAACGGACGCAGACGCAGCGTCATCGACGAACTGGCAGCAGTCGAACTACTCGTAGTCAGAGTTCCTGTAGTCTTCGAGCCGACACACATCACCCGGCAGTAGTAAAGCGTGCCCGCTGTCAATCCAGTCGCTAGAATCGTCCGGTCCTTGCCCGCACTGGTATCGGCGAATCGAAGTACCGAACAAAAGTTTGCTGTGGTGCTCACGTCCACACCACGACAGACGCCTCCATCCGGTGCCCCGTATCCGAGCGATCGCTTGGGTCCGGCCTGTCTTCAACACGCGAACGCCGCTCACCTTCCCAGCCGCTTGGTCCAGCCAGCGAACATCTACGCCAACATCGGCTCCATCGGCCCCTGCGCTGGCAGCGCCCGCCCGGTACGACGAGGTCGATTTCAATTCGAAATTGCCATTCGCGGCGTCGGTGAACTGCAACTCCCCCCTACGGTAGGGTGTACGGCGCAAGAGTGATTTCAATCGGAAGGGCGGAACCAGTGGGCAAACCGGCCCTAGTTCTGACAGTGTACTACCCTGTCAGATAGGGAGCATAAACATCAATGGCCGATCCAACCGTGTCCAAGCTGGTAGCTCAACGTGAAAGCATCAAGTCCCAGATTGCCGGACTTGGCGATCTGCGTCCGGGAAGTCTTACGGATCGCTTTCGCCAATGCGGTAAACCGAATTGCCGTTGCGCCAAGCCCGGCGAAGCGGGACATGGGCCCTCCTGGTCCCTGACTCATAGCGAGAAAGGTAAGACCGTTACCTTTGTGATTCCGGCGGACCGGGTTCCGCAGACTCTCGAACAGATCGCCGAATGTCGGCGGCTGCGCGACCTGACTCAGGCTCTGATCGACGTCAACGAGAAAATCTGCGACGCCCGCATTTCGGACCACAAGGCAGACGAGGCCTCAAAAACAACATCGCTGGCCGAGCGACTGGCCGTCGAAGTCGCAGTTGAGATCGATTCGTTGTTGGGACGAGGCTCCTCCGATGGCATCGATTTGGAAGCCATCGAAACCGCTGCGCGGCGTCAAGCCATGGGCTTGGCCGCTCGCGCGATTGAACAAAGGATAAACGCCGACACCTCTGACTATGCGGGTACGCATTTGCCGTGCGGTTGCGGCGAATCCGCCCGCTATGCCGGCCGCCGCGCCAAGTCATTTCAAAGCGTTTTAGGTGAACTCCGTCTGGAGCGGGCCTACTATCATTGCCGGGCTTGCAGCAACGGATTTTGCCCACGCGACCGTGTGTTGAGGATCGAGAAGACCTGCCTGTCTCCCGCCGTTTCCCGCATGGTCGGAAGAGTGGGGGCGATGGTCAGTTTCGAGGAGGGCAGCCAATTACTTGAAGAACTGGCTGGACTCCGGATTGATGCCAGCCAGGTGGAACGCGGCGCGGAGTCCCTTGGCGAGGAGATTGCCGCCGATGAGCAGCGCTACACCGAACCGCTGGAAGAAACGCCTCTGCCGCCCACACTGTACCTGGGTCTGGATGGAACCGGCATCCCGATGCGCGCCGCCGAACTGGCGGGACGCGCAGGCAAGCAGCCCGACGGCTCGGCGAAAACGCGTGAGGTCAAATTGTGCGTGATCTGGAGCGCCGAAGGCCGCGATTCCGATGGAGTGCCTGTGCGCGACCCCGGCTCGGTTACTTATTCAGCGGCCATCGAGAGCGCCGCCTCGCCCGACGGCGTCGAACGGTCCGCCTTCGCAGAGCGTGTCTTGCGTGAGGCCGCCCGCCGGCGTTTCTGTGACGCTCCCCGCAGAGCCATCATCGGCGACGGCGCGCCATGGATATGGAATACCGCGCACGAATTGTTCCCCGGCGCGATCCAGATTGTCGACCGATTCCACGTCAAAGAAACTCTACACCGAACTGCGCAGTCGATCTTCGGAACCGGCAACGCGCAGAGCCAGACATGGGCTTTAGCGCGCTCCCTTGTAATATCTCCCGCCGCATCGCCGCGACGACCGGGGCGAGTAAGTCACCCACTCGCATCATCCATCCGCTCATGGTCACCCGGCTGATCTCGACGCCCGCGTCGCGCAGAAACATCGCGCTCTGCCGGTACAATGGAAGGTGATCGCAATACTTGGCAATTACCGCATCGATCACAACCCGGTCGCTCGCCAAACCCTTCTCAATGATCGGGGC
>Ga0209181_10010841_pt1 | contig 11774 bp, 12 predicted proteins | sample MAT05_FD_187208 | JGI IMG/M metagenome (GOLD analysis project Ga0209181, IMG submission 187208) | Freshwater microbial communities from Lake Fryxell liftoff mats and glacier meltwater in Antarctica - MAT-05 (SPAdes) (version 2) | ecosystem: Environmental > Aquatic > Freshwater > Ice > Liftoff... | reverse complement strand
GCGCTCGGGAACACTTCGCGCAACGGGACTGAGAAACGGGTATCAGAAGGCGGGTATCAGAAGGCCGGGCGCGGCCCGCGGTGCGAACCATCCATAGTATGAAAAAGAATCTGCCGGGCGACCGTCGTGCATTTTTGGAGAAGCTGGGATATTTGGGCGCCGCGACGTTCCTAGCGCAATCAGCCGGAGCGGCCGGAGCGGCGGAGAACGAAGTCACCGTTGATTTCCCCTCGCCCGAAAATCTCGCGGCGCGCGGCGAAGTGCCTCGGCGGAAATTTGGCAAGACGGACGCCGTCGTCTCGGCGATGGGCTTGGGCGGACACACTTTCGCCATGGCGAAAAGTGAGGCCGAGTCGATCCGGATTGTGCAGGAAGCCGTGGATGGCGGCATCACCTTCATGGACAACGCCTGGGAGTATCACGAGGGCCGGAGCGAGGAGTGGATGGGCAAGGCGCTTGCGGAGGGCGGACGTCGCGACAAAGTTTTCCTCATGACTAAATGCTGCTCGCACGGGCGCGACAAGAAGGTCGCCATGCAGCAGCTCGACGAGTCGTTGCGGCGGCTCCGCACCGACCATCTCGATCTCTGGCAGATTCACGAGTGTGTTTACTACAACGATCCCGAGCGCCACTTCGCCGCGGGCGGCGCGATCGAAGCGCTCACCGAGGCGAAGAAGCAGGGCAAGGTCCGCTTCGTGGGCTTCACCGGCCACAAAGATCCGGCGATCCACCTGGAGATGCTGTCGCATGGCTATCCGTTTGACGCCTGCCAGCTTCCGCTCTCCGGGTTCGACGCGCAGTTTCGCTCTTTTCAAAACCGCGTGCTCCCGGAACTAAACAAACAAGGCATCGCCGCCATTGGTATGAAGAGCCTGAACGGTACGGCAGAGGCGGTAAAAAAAGGGATCATCCGCGCCGCCGATGCGATTCGCTACGCGATGAGCCTGCCCGTCGCGGTAACCGTTAGCGGGATCGATTCCCTCGACCTGCTGCGCGAAAATCTGCGCCTCGCCCGCGAATTCACGCCCATGAGCCGGGACGAACGTCTCGCTTACGAAAAGCAATGCGCGGCCTTCGCCGGAGACGGCCGGTTCGAGCTTTACAAAACGACTGCGAAATTTGAAGGCCCTGCCGGCCGGGAACAGCACGGCTTTCCCGCGAAGGAAGAAATGCCGGGGTAGGAGCCCGGCGGCGGTGGTCCGTTAGAGCTGAGACTCTAAGGGCGTTTGGACTACTCCAAGCGGCACCTCAAGCGGATGAATCTTTCCGCTCTTGTCGAGCGTGACCTCTTCGGACCGCCGCAGGTCGCGGTGAAAATCGATTGTTTGCTCCCTGGCAAAGCCGGCATCGAGCACAATAAGGTTGGCCTCATCATTGATCCGCAAGGAGCGGGGATCGAAGTTCGCGGAGCCGACGGACGTGAAGAGCCCATCGGCGATGAGGAGTTTGGTGTGGACCATCGTCGGTTGATATTCATACAGATGAATCCCCGCCTTGATCATCTCGGGCCAACGTTTGCGCGACGCCCGACGCACGGCCTTTTGATCAATATGTTCCCCAGGCATGAGAATATGCACCTGCACGCCGCGACGGGCGGCCTGGCAAAGTGCTTCGACCAAAACCCGGTCCGGGAGAAAGTAGGCATTCTCAATGAGAAGCGTGCGTTGCGCCGAAGCGATTGCCAGGTGATACATTAGTTCCACCGCGCTGCGTCCGTTTTGCGGCGCGCTCAAGAAGACCTTCGCTGATACGGACCCGACAGGCGCCAGGGGTGGATACTGGTCCCGGCCCTGAAGAACCTCGTGATGGGTATCGATCCAATTATCGCCAAACGCTGCTTGCATCTGCGCCACCACGGGGCCTTCCACGCGATAGTGGATGTCGCGCCACTCTTTGGGCGACCGCGCACTGCCATCCCACCCGTCTCCAATGCCCACACCGCCGATAAAGCCGAGTTTGCCATCCACGATTAACAGTTTCCGGTGCGTGCGGTCATTGTATCGATGCGGTTCAAACCAAAACAACGGGTGGTAGGTCTCCAACCGCACGCCTGCGTCGCGCATCTGCTTGTGGTAAACGGCTGCTTTGCTCGATCCGTGGGCATCGAGTATCACCCTTACCTGCACCCCCGCCTGGGCTCGTTCAGCGAGGGCCTCGGCGAACGCCTTCGGAATCTCGCCTTGTTCGAAAACGAAGGTCTCGAAATTGACCGATTTCCTGGCACCGCGAATCGCTGAGAGCATCGCTGGGAAAATTTCGGCGCCATTGTGCAGGGTCCGTATTTTATTCCCTCCGACAAATCCCGGGGAGATCAACGAACTCATTGCCTGGCGGAATTCCGGGCTGTGGACCGATGCCACGGAGGGTAAAGGTTTGCGCACCTTGGAGGAAGAGGCGCAGCCGACGAAGAAAATGAGTGGAAGCAAGAACGAGGGCGAAAGTTTCATCGGACTGAGATCGGAGTCGTGTTAAAATCCAGGCGCAGTACGGGGCGGCTTGATCCTTGGTGCTAAAGGCGGGGACTGTGGGGCTGCATCAATACTCCCGCCTCTCAGTTTACGTGTGCGATAATCAGCGAGGGCCTGCTGCAGCCACGGCCCGGTTGCGGCCGTTTTCCCGTCGGGAAACTTCAACCGATATTCCGCCCCGGTGAGGGAGCTTTTGGAGGCGATGCTCTGGATGAAATCCTCGGCGGTCTTCACCCGGCTTCCTGCCTTCTGAAGCTTTGAGCGAAGATGATCCGCGCCTTCCTGCGGGGTATACTCCTTTCCGCTGCGAACAAAATGTACCTCTGCCGTTTCAACGTATTTGAGAAGGTAGCTGATTTCCGCCTCCGGCGACGGATCTCCCGCAAACGTGCAGGAAACAGCCAGGGTAAGTAGGATCCGGAGTAATATAGCGCGCATATTAGATGGCTCTTGAGCGTAAGCTCGGCGACCAGCACTTAGCCGGGACTGCGGAGAGTCGGCTCGCGGTCCCAGATGCGGCCGTTTTTGGCAGCGGCAATAAACTTCAGGACGGCCTGACTGTTGGGCAACCCAACGATGCCGGCGTCTGGTTTGACTCCGGCGCGGTCGAGCAGCGGTTGGGCTCCGGCGGTGTGGCCGAGGACTTTGAGGTGCGCGAAAGCATTGCTCACCCATTCGACGGCGGCGGCTTGGGTGGCCAGCGTCGCGGCGGCGTCTTCCGAGGCGAGAATGACGACGGCGTCGAAGAAGACCGAGGGCGCAGCGGAGAGCGGGAAGTCCGCTTCCACCAGAGCGCCCTCGCTATCCGTCGCTCCGCCCACTTTGGGCGCGATGACGGCAAGCGCGGCTTTCTCCGCCTTAGCGCGGCTCCTGAGTTCGGCGAGGAGTGAAGAGTCGAAGCCGTCAGTAACGAGCACGCCGATCTTGCGGCCCTGCAATGTCGCGAGCGCTTTGCCAATGAGGCTCAGGGCGGGCGAGGTCGCGAGATCGCGCGGGGCCACGGCAGGTTTGATGGCGTCCGCGCTCTCTTTCATCCCGAGAGCGGCCGCGACCTGGTCGTGCAGCGCTGGGTCGATGTTTGCCAGATGAGCGATCATGCGCAGGCGGATGGATTTCGTCTCGACGTGCGCAAGTTCAAAGGCGAACGCGCTGACGATATGCGTCTGCTCCGGCTTGGTCATCGAGCGGAAGAACATGCGCGCTTGCGAGTAGTGATCGGCGAAGGTTTCCGCGCGTTTGCGCTGTTTCGTGGCATCGAGCGGTTCGGGGTGGCTGGCAAAGCCGCGCGTCGGGTTCTCGCGCGGGGCGCCGCCGTCGAAGCTGTTCGGCTCGTAGTTCACGCGGCCTTTCGGCACTTCCATCTGGCGCAATCCGTCGCGCTGAAAGTTGCGCATCGGGCAGCGCGGCGCATTCACGGGAATTTGGTGGAAGTTCGGCCCACCGAGGCGCGAGAGTTGGGTGTCCTGATAAGAAAACAGACGGCCCTGGAGTAGGGGATCGTTCGAAAAGTCGATGCCGGGCACGATGTTCGTCGGGAGAAACGCAACCTGCTCAGTCTCGGCGAAGAAGTTGTCCACGTTTCGGTTCAGCACCATTTTCCCGACGATGCGCAGCGGGATGATTTCCTCAGGAATAAGCTTCGTGGGATCGAGCACGTCGAAGTCGAGGTTGTCCGCAGTAGCCTGATCGAAAACTTGAAAGCCGAGTTCCCATTCCGGAAAATCGCCACGCTCGATTGCCTCCCACATATCGCGTCGATGAAAATCAGGGTCCGCGCCATTGATCTTCACCGCCTCATCCCACAGCACCGAAGCCGCACCAAGCTTTGGTCGCCAATGGAATTTCACGAAGCGCGAGACGCCTTGCGCATCGATCAGCCGGAAGGTGTGAACGCCAAAGCCTTCAATCATGCGGAGCGAGCGCGGGATCGCGCGGTCGGACATGACCCACATGAGCATGTGCATGCTTTCGGGCGTGAGCGAAACGAAGTCCCAGAAGTTGTCATGTGCCGAGGCCGCCTGCGGGAAGCCGCGATCGGGCTCCATCTTTACGGCATGCACGAAATCGGGAAATTTGATGGCGTCCTGAATGAAAAAGACAGGGATGTTATTGCCGACGAGATCGTAGTTTCCCTCAGTGGTGTAAAACTTCACGGAGAAGCCGCGCACGTCGCGCGGGAGATCGCCTGAGCCTGCTCCACCGGCCACGGTTGAAAAGCGGGCAAAGACTTCCGTCTTCACCTTGGGGTCCTGGAGAAATGCCGCCTTCGTGATGCCGCTCAGGTTTTCGTAGACTTGAAAATATCCATGCGCCCCGGTGCCCCGCGCGTGGACGATCCGCTCGGGGATGCGCTCATGGTCGAAGTGCGTGATCTTCTCCCGCAGGATGAAGTCTTCGAGAAGCGTCGGCCCACGCTCACCTACTTTGAGGGAGTTTTGATTATCCGCGATCGGCAGGCCGTGATTGGTCGTCAGCGTATCGGCGAGACTACTGACGGACTGATGCAGTTCGGCAGTTTTCGGAGGGGCAGGAGTCTGCTGAAGAGGTTTCGCGGCGCTGGGACGTTTGGGCTTGGCAGGCATAAGGGAGGAGGGGTTTGCGAGAAGGGGAGGCGGCGCCTCGCCGGCAGAGAAGCCGACGAGACGCAGCAAAGTTTCTGTGCGACCCGGTTACTTATCCGCCGCGAGATTGATCACGGAGGTCGCCAGCTTGGTCAGTTTCTTATCCGTCTCGCCCTCTTCGTTCAGCGTGGTCTGAAGCAGCTTGGCACCCTCTTTGTCGCCGAGCAATTCGGCATAGGTGCGGGCGCATCCGTAACCAGCCATCTCGTAATGTTCGACCCGTTGCGCCGCGCCGATCAGGCCCGCGTCACGGACTTCTTCATCGGCTTCCTCTTCGATCATCTCCGCCCCTTCCTTGAGGGCGCCTTCCATGCCTTTGCACTTCGGCCCACGCGTAGTCTGTCCGTGGCTAGTGAGAATCTTCTCCAGGCGCGCGGCATGTTCCTTGGTTTGTTCGAGATGTTCTTTGAAGCCGGCGGCGAGCTTGGCATTGGTCGCGGCTTTGGCCATTTTCGGCAGCGCAACGATGATCTGTTTCTCGGCGCTGTAGAGGTCCTTCAGTTCGAGGATGTAGAGGTCTTTGAGGGTATCGAGTTTCATGGGTAGTTCGGTTGATGTTTGGGTTGGTGGGTAAACTAAGCGCTGCGCTTGGCGAAGAGACGGTAGAGGCCAAGTAGGACCATGGCGCCGACGATCGAACCAATGAACCCGGCCGGTTCGTCTTGACGGTAGAGGCCGAGAGCCTGGCCGAGATAACTTCCGATGAAGGAGCCGACGAGACCGATGAGGATGGTGATGAGCCAGCCGCCGGGGTCTTTACCCGGCATCAGGAATTTGGCGATGGCCCCGACGATGAGGCCGATGATGATGGCGGAGATAATGCCCATAAGGATGGAAGTGCGTTGAGGTATTGAGGAATGGGTTAAAGAGTGGCCGGCTCCTGCTGGCGGCGTGGCGCAGTGCTCTTCTGCGTGGCTTGCCAGACCTTCGACGCGCCGTAAATCAGTGCCGCTGGCTTGAGCAAGGCCAACGTCAGACCAGTGACTCCAGCGAGGATGCGCGTGGTGGGGAGCATGCGCAGAAGGTAGCCAGCTCCGAGTGCCCAGAGGAGCGTCTGGTGTGGGTGAAGTTGGGTTTGCGCGCCAACGTCGTCGAGACAGCGCTGCGTGTTTGCTTTGAGTTCAGCGAGTTGGTCAGCGATGAATTGCTCGGGGCTGCGGCCAGAGCTTGGCGTGGTCTTCGTGGAAGGCATGGCGCACTTAGTCCAGATTCAGCTTATGGCCCCAGCGTTTGAGAAACTTGCGGGTGCTCGCCGGGTAATCCTCCCGCTCTTCCCGCGCCACACTCCAGCCGATGAGGACGCCGAGGAGCAGGCCACCACCGAAGACGCTGAGCATCGAAGTTCCGGGATTGTCCCGTACGTAGCGTTCACCGGTTTGCAGGGCCTCGCCGGCCTTCGCTTTGCTAGTTTGCCAAGCGTGCGTCGCGCTTTCAGTGGCCGCTTGAGCGGTCGCGGAGGCAGTCTGATTCGTGGGGTCGTCGTAGTTCATAATGGTTGGTTGGGTTTGGAATCGCGAGATGCCGGCACACCGGTTAGAAGGAGCGACATCGTTTGTTATCGAATTCATCGCGCAGGGTTCCCGAGTCGCGCCTAAGAACTTTCGCGAACGCGAAAGAATTCGCTCCAAAGCTTGGGCTGTCTTTGAACTGCGGGAAGATTACCCATACGCCGAGCACGCGTCTTGCAAGGGAATAGTCGGGAGTAATCAGTGGCATAATAAACAACGACGCCCGCCCGCCGCAGATTGCGACGGACGGGCGCGGGTTGATTGAGGATTGAGACTACGAGTGGGCCGGAGCGGCGCTTTCGCTTGCCGTGGTGATGTCTTCGGCCTTGTGGTCCTTGAAGATCTTCTCCGCACGTTCTTCTTGGTCGCCGTTGTCCACATGAACAGAGATCAAATAGTTCCCCTGCTTCAGCTTCTCTTCGTAACGTTTCGCCTCGATTTCGGGAATGCCGAGGCCGATGAGGCCGCCGACGACCCCGCCCGCAGTCGCACCGAGCGCTGCGCCACTGAGAGCAGCCATGATCGGGCCGGCGGCAATGAAGGGTCCGACACCCGGGATGGCGAGAGCGCCAATGCCGGCAAGGAGGCCGAGGACGCCGCCGGCGACGCCGCCGGTAGCCGCGCCGGTGGCAGTGCCTTCGGGAGCTTTGGTGTTTTTGACATGACCCACGTCATGTGTACCGGCGGTGTCGGGCAGCAGAACGGAAATCTCAGAGTCGGCGAAACCTTGGGATTGCAAAGTGCGGACGATGGTTTCGGCCTGGCCATGCGTGGTTGCGATACAGAATACGGATTTGGACATAGGATGTGATTTTAGTGACTTGGTGTGTTGGTTTGCAGGGTGATTGTTGAAGGCTACTTCACGACTTTGACTTCGAGTTGATTGTCCACCTTGTCCTTAGCCGAGGACATGACGGCATGGGCTTCGATGGAGGACTTCTCTTCGGCGGTGTTGACCGGTCCGCGCAGCGTGACCATTCCGCCGGCGGTGATGATCTTACAGTTCTTGGCGGTCGAGGAGAGCGACTTGTCAGCCACGACCATCTTGCGGATCGTCGCGACGAGTTTGATGTCGGCGGGATCGTTCGATTGATCCATGGGAGTCTTGGTCTTGCCGGACTGGTCCTGTTTGTTGCGGTCAGTGTTGTCGGCGTTCGCTTTCTTGTCCTCCGCGTGGGCGAAAGAGAGGGTGAGGGCGAGCAGGGTGGCGGTGAGCGTGAGTTGCGGGGTCTTCATGGACAAATGCATCGGCCTGTCCGGGAGGGCTGGTCGCACGAGAAGCAAATATCTTTTGCCTGCAATGAACGGCGCGGCGTCTTTTCATCCATCATCCGCAGTCACTTCGACAGTGGGCGTGGGTGCATGGGCGGAGTAACGCCCCGGGTAAAACATCCGCAGGGCTCTAACGGAACAATGGGCGGTGTGGATGGCCCGATAGTCGACGGCCATTGCGGTAGCGGATTGGACGCTTGGAAAGGAAACAAGGCTCGCAGGTGGGGCAGGCGCCGATCCGTGAAATCGGCGCTCATCAAGCGTCTCACGGAGCGTGGAATTTACCTCCGCTATGCCAAGCGGTCATGGTTGCCTTGGAGTGGCCTCCGATTCGAAGAGGTCGCAGCCACGCAATGATGGTCCGTGTGCTCAGCCGCGGCGAATCTGCGAGCCCTTGAAGCGGATATTGAAGCGGAAGACCTTTTTCACCCGGCACTCGATCTCTCCGGTCTGGAGATCGAAGCGATCCGGAATCTCGACTCGATGGAGATCGACCGTCGCGTGAAAACCACGCTCGGAGAAGATGTCGATCAGCATGGCCAGGGCGTCGGGGTCGTGGAAAAGGGCATCCTCGGAGTTGATGTCCGCGCGCCCGGAAATGGCGTGCCGGACAATGATCGGCATCATTTTCTGTTCGATGAACTCGACGACTGCTTGCAGGACATCGGGGCTTTCCACCTTGTAGCTGTCGAGGCGCCGCACCAGATCCTGCCGGGCATGGCGGACGATCTCGCTGGCCAGGGGCAACTTTCGAAGGACGTCGAAAGTTCGCGGATCGAGTTCGAGCGAACTTTGGTATTCCAGCTCGCGGACGACGTTCTCCTGAACGAGATCGAGCGGAGCCTGAGCGTTGATGAAGTGAAAATGGAAAATTTTCTTTAGCGAGACGAGGGCGTCATAGGTTTGCTCCTTGAAGACACGGTAACGATTGCGGGCGAGGGCCGGGTCGAAGTCGGTCGGGCGTTCCTCCCAAAGTTCGCCGAGTCCGGAGCGTCTGACTTCTTCATTGTGGGCGAGGACTTCGTGGCCGCGTTTGATTTGCCGGGCGATGCTTTCCGTCTCATCCACGAAAAGGACCATGATGTGGAAGATAGGCTGCTTGAAATGCGCGGCGTCGGGGGTGCCGGAAAAATCGCGCCGCAACGCCATCATTTCGTCGAAGAGCATCTTTAAGCATTCGACCTGCACTTTGGTCCGCGGGAAGCCATCGAGGATGGCGCCGTTCTGCTGCTCGGGTTCGAGCAGTTTGCGGAGGAGGATGCCCACGACTTCCCGGTCGCCGACCATGCCGCCCTGGGACTTGAGTTTGCGAGCTTCCGGGCTGTCGAGCAGGGAGCTGACGACGATGGGCGAAGCGGTGATCCCGCGGAGCTCGCGGATGAAGTCGGTGTTCGTCCCTTTGCCCGCACCCGGGGCGCCGCCGAGCAGGATCAGCTCTTTTGGAAACCGCAGTTGGGAGCGTCCGCACTCATTCTCGAGCTGCTTCCAGACTTGGTTGAAGATGATTTGCGCATCTTTGATTTCGAGATCCGCCGGGGCGGATGGTTTGGCAGCGAGATTTGCAGCGGCGGACTCCATGTGCGCGTCAGCCTAGCGGAGAGGCATCATCGGGGAAGTCTTTGTCGTGGGTTTTGCCGCCAGCGGAAAGAAGTTGGCGCGGTTCCCAACCGCTCAGGAAAGCATCGACGAGTGTGGGGAGGTCGTCGCTGTAGCCACCTTCCAGGATCGCCGCGCTGGGGATTTTTGCAGCGGCCAGCCACTCGCCGAAGAGCGTGAAGTCTTCCGGGTGCATCCCGAGCGAAAGCAGGGGATCGCGCGTGTAGCTGTCGAAGCCGGCCGAGACGAGGATGAGTTCGGGCGCAAACTCGAACACGCAGGTCCACGATTGACGGAAGGCCGCGAGCTGGTGGCTGTAGCTGGCCACCAGGGGGATGGGGAAATTGAAGATGTTGGCCCGGGAAAACGCGCCGCTGCCGGGATAGGCGGGATGTTCATGGACGGAGACGTAGCGAATCCGCAGGTCTCCGCGGCAGATGTCTTCCGTGCCGTTGCCGTGATGGCCGTCGAAATCCCAGATGGAGACGCGCGTGAGGCCACGGGCGAGGGCGTCGCGGGCGGCGATGGCGATGGAGTTCAGGTAGCAAAAGCCCATCGCAGCATCGCGGGTCGCGTGGTGGCCGGGCGGGCGCATGAGCGAGAAGGCGCGTTCGCCGCTCAGCGCGAGTTGGGCGACGTCGATCGCCGCTCCGGCGGCGCGTGCGGCGTGAGCGAGGATGTCGGGATAGCGCGGGGTGTCTTCGTCAAAGGCGTCGCCGCCGTCGCGCAACTGCGCCAGATAGTCGGGCGAATGAGCGCGCAGGATCGCCTCGTCGGAGGCGGGCGCGGGAAGCCGCCACCGCCATTCGGGATGCGTGCGGCGGAGGTGCTCCGCCGTTTTGAGGAGGCGCCCGGGGCCTTCAGGATGGCCGTCTGCGCTGTATTCCGCGCAGCGCGGGTCGTGAACGATGATCATAGTGGGGAGTGGTCGCGGAGGGATTGGCGCGGCCAGCGGGGTGTTGGAAAACTTAGCGCCCATGGCTGGCGCGGGCTGCGCGCCCCTTGCCGAAGACTCTCCCGCCTTTGCCCGAGCGTCGATGCGCGGGTGACTAGGACTTTTGCCTAGCTGGTCTAGGTCCGGAGGAGGGGGTGCAATTGGACATCGGGCCAATAGGCCGACACGAAGGCGGACTTTAAACTGCGGCCATCGAAACCAGAACTGCCCGACCTATGCACAACGACACCAACCAGGCCCTGCTCGAACGACTCACCCATTCGCAGATCTACAAGGACTATGAACGCGCCTTTGGCGATGCGACCGGTCTGCCGCTGACCCTCAGCCCCGTGGAAAACTGGCACCTCGCGCATCACGGTCGGCGCCACGAAAATCCCGTCTGCGCGCTCCTGGCCAAGCAGAGCAAGGGCTGCGCGGCTTGCCTGCAAACGCAGGACGAACTCGCAGTCACGGCGCGGGAGCAGGCGCGCACGGTCACCTGCTTTGCGGGTTTTTGCGAGACGGCGATTCCGCTGCGGGTCGGCGATCAGTTGGTCGGTTTCCTGCGCACCGGTGAGGTCCTCGCGCACACGCCGACGCCACGGGAGTTTGCGCGCACATCGCGGCGCCTGGCCAGCCTCGGGATCAAGGTGGACATGCAGGCTCTGCGGGCCGCCTATTTCCGCACGCCGGTGGTTTCGCCGAAGCAGTATGAATCGGTGCTGCAACTCCTGCGCATCTTCGCGCAGCACCTCTCGCTGGTCGCCAATCAGTTGGTCTTCCAGACCGAAAACTCGGAGCCGCAAGGCGTCACGCGGGCGCGCGAATTCATCGCCGCAAATCACGCCGAGGATCTGTCGCTGGCCGACGTCGCCAAGGCCGCCCACATGAGCACGTTCTACTTCTGCAAGCAGTTCAAGAAAGCCACCGGGCTCAGCTTTACCGAGTATCTCGGCCGCGTGCGGATCGAGAAAGCGAAGGAGCAACTCCTCAAGCCGAACGTGCGCGTGAGTGAAGTCGCCTACGAAGTCGGCTTCCAGTCGCTCACGCATTTCAACCGCGTCTTCAAAAAGCTCAGCGGCGAATCGCCGACGACCTACCGGACCACACTCCCTTTCGCGCACGCCGCCTAGGCGGCGACTCGACAGTGCGGCGGATGAAAGGCAAACAATGATGGATGCGTCCATGGCTCTTCCTGGCCACCTTTTTCCTGACCCTGACGGCTTCGGCCCAGCGGCCGACTCCGGTCAAGCGCGTCGAGATCGATAAGACGGACCAAATCCTCCGCGCCTACGAAGCCGACAAACTCGTGATTCAAACAAACGTCAGCACCGGGAAATGGGATCGATCGACCCCCAATGGCCAATTCGCGGCC
>Ga0209181_10010840_pt1 | contig 11774 bp, 9 predicted proteins | sample MAT05_FD_187208 | JGI IMG/M metagenome (GOLD analysis project Ga0209181, IMG submission 187208) | Freshwater microbial communities from Lake Fryxell liftoff mats and glacier meltwater in Antarctica - MAT-05 (SPAdes) (version 2) | ecosystem: Environmental > Aquatic > Freshwater > Ice > Liftoff... | reverse complement strand
GAGTTTGTCAAAAGTGGTGGGTGAAACTCCCTGCAACACCGTGCTGCCGGCCAGGAGAGGGCTGTCCGGCGAACCGCCTTCGAGCAGGATGAGTTTGTCGCTCAACAAAGTATCCGCTGACACGCTGACCCTGAGGTCGGAGGGGAGCGGGGGAACGTTGTCGTTCAAGGCGAGGGTGACTTCCACGGTATTGAGCGGATCGCCCGTGGCGGCGCGTTCCTGAAGGGTGAGCATGCGGATGCCGGCGACTTTTCCCGCCATGGCTCCGCCGTATTTGACCTGCGCTCCCGGAGTGATGCCCATCACATCATGAAAATTCACCCGCAACGCGCGGCCCGGTTTTCCCAGCATGGTGCCGCTCAAGGCCAGAGCCAGGGCCAGGAAAAGCACCACGCTGCAAGCGACAACCGTCAGGGCAATCGCCCAGTCACCGAAATTTCTGTTCTTCATATCACGCATCAGCGGACAGAGCCGCCGGAATCAGTTGTCTATGCCGTGGGCGGGACGGCAGCAAGGCGGAATTGGGGTGGCCGGTTCAGTTGATAAGGGAGTGCCGCAGTACCATGAAGGGGTTTCGCTTCTAGCCAAATACGCTCTCCATGGTAGATCGAAGGCGCGGAGAATTGCTGTGTGACGAAAATGTTTCATCAGTCGCTAGGCACAGGCTCCGCTGGTGTCTTACTGCTTCGGGCTGGCCGGCAACTGCCGCCTGCGCAAGGAACTTGCTGACGCCTTCTTTGCCGCACACATCAAAGCAACCTTGGTTGGCGGCGTGACCAGAGAGTTCCGGGAGTTCGACTACCGCACCCTCGATAGCTGGAGCCGGGCCCGACGGGTCATCGTGTGTTGGGTGTCTATCCGGCTGGCCAGCGGATTTGCGCTTGCCGATGTCTTTAAAAAAGCGACCCAAGCCCTGCGAAATCTGGCCCTGGAGTCCGCGCCAGCGTAGTGCTGGGTGCGCCTCTGTTCAGACGCTCTTCATTCGAAATCCCCGCCAATGCAAAGAGGGTGGAGGACGGAGTATGCCCGAAAACGGCGTTTCTAGCCCGAAAAATTGGGAAAATGCCACGCCTCAGCCGATTTGAAAGCGATGACGTCGCCGTGGCGGACCTAATAAATCAATCTCTAGCTTAAGAGCTATCTCTTATAGGCTTTCCCTGCCTTTACCTAGACGGGTATGAAATATCCGGGTTAATCGTGATTCAGGCGAGGCGGGGAGGCGCGGATTTGTTGGACTTGCGAGGGGGTGAGTTCGGCTGAGATGCCGGCGAACTGGCTGCGGATGTAAGTGACGACGGCGGCGATTTCGGAGTCGCTGAGGTAGGCTTGGGCGGGCATGACGCCGCCGAGGGGCTTGCCATCGACGAGGCTTTTGCCTGATTGACCGTGGAGGATAATGCCGACGATGGCTGCGGGGTTGGCTTGTAGTGTCGGGGAGCCGATGAGGGAGGGATTGGCGGCACTCGCATGGCCGTCATAGTGACACTGGGCGCAGGCCATTTCGTAAACCTCGGCCCCTTTGGCGATGGTCTGCGGGGAGGCTTTTTGCGGGGTTCCGGGCGAGCATGCGGTGAAGAGAATTATCGCAACCGCAGCTTGCAAGAAGCGGATTCCGTGCATAGTTCTCGGCCATGTCCAGCACACGATTTTTAAATGTGACGGTGGTTTCATCTCTCGCCATCTTTTGCGCATGGCAGACAGTGGGAGGGCAAGTCATTTCGTCGGAGAAAGAAAAGTTTCAAGTAGAAGTGGTGGCGGAAGGGTTGGCGAGTCCGTGGGGGATGGTTCAGCTTCCGGACGGGCGTTTGCTGGTGACGGAGAAGAGGGGAGACTTGAGAGTGATCGAGGGCGGGAAATTGCTCGGGCAGGAAGTGACAGGGATTCCACCGGTGTTTGCCAAGGGGCAGGGCGGACTTTTGGATATCGAACTTCATCCCGACTACGCCAAAAACGGGTGGATCTATCTCGCGTTCTCGGACGTGAAGGACGACAAGGGGCTTACGAAAATCGTCCGCGGACGGTTAAAAGACATGGCATTTGTCGATCAGGAAACCATCTTCGAGGCACCACTGGACGAATATACAGGCGGGGGGGCTCACTTCGGATGTCGCATGGAATTCGACGGCAAGGGATATCTCTTTTTTTCTATCGGAGATCGAGGTGACATGAAAACCGCACAGATGCTGAGCAACGTGAAAGGCAAGATTCACCGGATTCGCGACGATGGCAGCGTCCCGGAGGATAACCCGTTTTTTAAGGAGCCCGGAGCGGCTCGCACGATTTGGTCGTATGGGAACCGCAACGCACAGGGGCTCAAATTTCACCCGGTCACAGGCGATCTCTGGGAGGTCGAGCATGGTCCGCGCGGCGGCGATGAACTCAATCTCATCGAAAAAGGAAAAAACTACGGCTGGCCGGTCATCACGTATGGCATCAACTACAACGGAACGCCGATTACTAATCAAACAGAGGCTCCTGGTATGGAGCAGCCTGTAATCCACTGGACGCCTTCCATCGCGGTCGGGGGCATTGATTTTTACTCGGGAAAGTTGTTTCCGAAATGGAAGAATAACCTCTTCGCAACGGCGCTTGCGCATCAGAAACTGGTGCGCATCGAGATTGGTGACGACAATAAAGTGAAGAGTCAGGAAATCCTGCTGGAAAAATCGGGCCGGATTCGCGATGTGCGGTGCTTGGCCGACGGAAGCATCTATTTGGTTTACGACGAGCCTGGAAAAATTGTGCGAATTCTGCCTGCGGCGTCTTAATTATTTATGGCAACATTAAATGACGAACTGGCGAAACTGCATGAACAGAAGGGTCTTCTGAAGTCAGAAGGGTCAAGTCCGTGCATATGTGCAGAATGTTCTTGATTGGCCGAGAGAAAAGGCAAGGGCGTCGAGATGCCGCGAACACCACAAATCGAATACGATGGGGCGCGCTATCATGTGATGTGCCGGCGGGATCGGAGGGAGGCGATTTTTCAGGATGAGTTGGATCGGGAAGTTTTCATTCAGACGTTGGGTCAGGCGTACGAAAGGGCGGGTTTTGTCGTCCAAAGCTATGTTTTGGTGAGCAATCATTACCATCTTCTTCTAGAGACGCCGACGGGGAATCTGGTGGCGGGGATGCCGTGGTTTCAAACGACCTACACGGCTCGCTACAATGCGAGACACCGACAGGTGGGGCATCTTTTCCAAAGGCGTTGTAAGGCGGTGGTAATTGAAGAAGACGAGCCGGAATATGGAAGGATTGTCAGCTATTACATCCTCCTGAATCCCGCGTGGGTTGGGCTGGTCAATGAGGAGAATCCTGAGTTAAAAGATTATCGGTGGAGCAGTTTTCCGTCGTTTTGTCGAGGAGGGTGCCTTCCACCCTGGCTGCGTGGAGCGGATGTGCTGACCTGGCACCACTGGAAAATAGAAAAGCGCAAGGATCGCGAGGCATATAAAAATTACTTGGAGGATCGCGCGAAAGAATGCCGTGAAAACCAAGGAGGGGAAAATGAAGATTGGAAGAAGTCGAGAAGAGGGTGGTTATTTGGCGGAGAGGACTTTCGTGACAAGCTGGAAGAGCTGGCGTCCTTGGTCGTCAAGGGGCGGAAGCAGCATTCGTATGCGAAAGAAATGTTGCGCAAGCACGACGCGACGGAGGCCGGGGCTTTGGTGGAGCGGGGCCTTGGAGGCTTGGGATTGGCATTGGGTGAAGCGCGAAAACTCCGACAGAACGATCCGCGCAAACAAGCCTTGATCTGGTTGGTAAAGTCACGAACCGTGGTGTCTGACCAATGGATTCAAGAAAAGCTACGATTGGGAAATCGCAGCAATGTAAGCAGAACGGTCTCGGCTTTCCGAACAGAAACCAATCCCGATGTCAGGCGATGAAAAAGACTTTTGCGCATATACACGGACTGACCCCTCTCCCTTCTCCCTCCGCTCCCCGGATTGCGCTCCGACCCTGATTCGGTTACATCATAAATTTTATTGAAGTCCTTCTACCTCATTACTTGTTCGTCTTAATTTATCTGCTCGCCGAACTCTGTAATTTTTGAATAAAGACTTCCCAACTAATCTACCAGCAGAGAACTCGAAATGAAATTTGCGGAACTCACCCATAGGCAGTTACAGTATATCGCTTTCACGCTTTGGGCCGCCACTGGCATTACAGTAGCTATTTTCATTCTGACAAGCCCAGGGACCCGTACGGTTACCCCAATCTTCTGGGAAGCCTCAAAGCATTGGATCCAGGGGAAGGATATCTATTCAGCTAATGGGATTGGGTTTCTCTACTTTCCGCATTCGGCGATTCTCCAAATCCCGTTCACCTCGATCCCATTTGTTGTTGCAGAATTATTGTGGCGTTTTATTGGGTTGGGACTTTGTGGCTATGCATGCAGGCTGCTTGCAGATCAACTGCCGACCATGTCGAAGCAATCAGCCTTTTTAACCATTTCGCTCTTTACCATCCCGTTATTATGGGAAAGCCTTCGGAACGGCCAAATGAATGTCATCGTAACTGCGACACTCACAATCGTGGCCGTATTAGTGGCTCAAGATAAAATCAAGAAAGCAGTCTTAGTATGTATTCTTGGACTCGCGATGAAACCTTACCTTGCGGTTCCACTTCTTTTAATTATCGGCGTATTTCCCCGCCGAACCATCAGCATCTCGATTGCCGGGCTTACACTGCTTTTCGTAGCGCCCTTTTTTTTCCAATCACCGGATTATGTGCTTAGACAATATGCCGCTTGCATTGATTCCCTTAAGGTCTCAATGACTCGGGGGCAGGATCTTTATTATGCCTACCTTTTTGGTATGCTGAAAGTCTTCACGCTAAGCATTTCGAGTTTGGCTCAGTTTGTCGTCTCAATCATCGCGGCGATGGGAATCTATGGAGTTAGTCTTTATGCGGAGAGAAAAAGTGGAAAGAGGCTCCAAACGGCCATGATGATGCTCTTATTATCGACCTCTTATATTCTACTTTTTAGCAGTCGCACTGAAAACAATACCTTTTGCCTCATTGCTCCATTTATAGGCTACCTGTTCTTTATTACTCCCGCCTTTGCTTTCGTACACACTTATGGTTTGCGCACACTCATAATCATTTCATTTATTGCAATGCTGGGAAGTTATGAAATAGGGAAGCATTTCACTGGAACTGCCAAAGCTGTGTGGTTAGCACCCCTGGGACTCATCGTATTTACGACCGTTGCAATGTATGTACTATGGAATGAGATCACGAAACCTAAAAGGCCAAAAGGGTCAGTCCTGTAATATACATATCAGAACCCTTTGTCCCGAGGTTGACATCCTTGCGTGCTGGAAAGAATCAGAGGGAATGCTGCGTCTTTACTGGCTGCTGATGGTGTCCATGTCTTTCTGCGTGAGGGCGGAGGTTGAGATAATCCCACTGGCTGCAAAAGGGGAGATTTTACGGGCGGACGTGTTTGTATGGGGAGCCTCAAAAGTCGGAGGGAAGAGAGGAAATGCGACGGATTGTTGGAAACGCCCCATGCGGCGAGCGTGGAACTGGATGATTTCGTGCGGGAGTATTTTCGCGTGTTATGAATTTTACAAAAGCGAACAAAGGAAAGGAAGAGCTGAGAGCTTCTTCATTACCTTCGTTATCTTCTGCTTCAAGCTCTTCTGTGGGGGGGATGATTTGCGTGGACAATGTGACGGAGAAGGTGGTGGAAGGACGGGGAAAAGATGATGTTTCCACTTCCGTGTTGGTGTGCTTGGATTTGCTGCCGAAATAGCAGCTGATTCACCGTCCATGAAAAGACTAGACCAGCCACAAAGGAACGCAAAGGGCACAAAGAATATTTTCCGATCTTCTTCTTTGCGTTCCTTGCGTTCTTTCGCGGCTAAAATGATCTGCCTTCTCGCGGCGCGGGTGGACTTTGGGTTTGGGAATTCTAATCTGGCCGGGGCGCTTTTTGCCATGCTGGCGGTGGGCGTGTGGGTCTTCGACGGATGCAAGAGCCTGCATCCATGCAAATCCAAGGGAGTTGAAGGCGTGGTTTGAAACCCTGCCGGATGGCTGGTGGATTGGGGTGAAAGGGAAGGCTTTATTTTTAGACGGATTCGACAGATCTGACATCTTTTGATATGCCCTGCGCCGAATGTTTGATGCGGCAGCACGAGCCTTCTTCTGTTCAGCCGCTGAAAATCCGTCTTATTTGATCAAAGAATGAATGTCGAGGAAGCCAAACTCAACCCGCCGCGCAAGCGGCTTCGGGCGCGCCATGTTTTGGTGGCTGGCGTGCTGGCGTTGGTGGTGCTCTGGGCGGTGCATCCGTCTCTGCTGGCGCGCGGGCTGCGTTTCGGGCTGGTGAAGGCGGCGGAGGCGGCGGGATTGCGGCTGGAGGTGGGGAAAATCCAGGCGCGACTGGGTTCTCCGCTGGTCTTTGAAAAAGTGCGCCTGCGCGCGACGGATACGGGCGTTTCGCGCACGGCGGCGGATGTGGGCCGGGTCGAGCTTGGACTCAACTGGCCGTGGCATGCGTTTTTCGGGGAGAAGCGGGTGGTTCGTTCGCTGGTGGTCGAGGATTTGCGCGGGGTCTTCGATCTTCGCCCGCAAGCCGGGCCGGCGGCTCCGTCTGTGCCACCGAATCTTACGCCGGCGGAGCAGCAGGCGGAGGCGGAGCGGAGCCTGCAGTATTTGCCGGAGGCGCTCACCATCCGGCATGCCAGCGTGGAAGTACTGGCCGGGAATCAGTCCTACTATCTCGAGGACGCCTCCGCTCTTTTCAGCGAATTGGATACGGGGAAATTCCGTGTCTCGGGGGCGGAGATCCATGCCGGCACGGTGCAGCAAAGTCTGGGCACGCTGGAGGGAGTCACGGCGTGGAAGGGCGGGACGATTTATCTGGCGGATTTTGCGCTGATGGATGGTTTGAAGATCGAAAATTTTGCCGTGCAACTGGCCCGTCCGGGCGGCCTGGCGCTGGGCTTGGAGGCGGCGGTCTTTGGAGGGTCGTTGCGGGCGGATGTTTCGCTCGGCACGGAGGCCGGGCAGGTGGCGGTGGATGCGGCGGTCTGGGCGGCGCAAGTGGATATCCAGCCATTGTCGGCGCTGCTGGGATTGAAGGACAAGGCGGAGGGGATTTTGCGCGAAGCCAGGCTGACGTTCCGCGGCACGCCGGAGCGTCCTTTGGATGGACAGGCTTCGCTCCGGCTGGCGGCGGATGGGTTTCTCTGGAACCGGCGCGGATGGGAGTCACTCACGGTCGGTGCGAGTCTCATTCACCGGCGGCTGGCGGTGAGCGATTTTGAATTGCGGCAAAAAGAAAACACGCTCAGCGGCAATGGCGAGGTGCAAGTCACGAGCGACTGGCGAGGACTGGCGAAGGCACCGTTTCTCCTCAATGCCTCGGCTTCGATCAAGGACATCGGTGCCCTCGCGGGATTGTTTGGTCCGCCTTTCGATGAGATGAACGGGCGCATGAGCCTGAGCAGTTCGGTCAACGGACAGGACGGGCGGCTGACGGGGTTTCTGAGCTTGGAAGCTTCGGAGATGGGTTTCCGCGAACACCCGATCGAGTCCGGCCGGGTGGAGGTGACTTTTGCCAACAACGAAGCGCAGGTTTCGCAATGTGAATTCTGGAGCGGGACGGATTACCTGCGGGGCAAGGGGGCGGTGGGTATTGCCGCGCCGCACAGTTATTCCGGGGAAATCCAGGCGCGTTCGGACGATATCGGGGCGTATCGCGATTTGTTTGTGCAGCCCGGCCTTCGCGCGATTTACGGCGGTGCGGCACAGATCCGGTGGCAGGGCGACGGCAGCACGGCGGCGCATTCAGGGGCCTTCAATGTCTCGCTGGACAAGTTTGTTACGGAGCAGACGCCGAGTGGTTTGACCGGGCGCTTTGCGGGAACATATTCCCCGCAGAATGTTTATTTCAGCGGCCTCGAATTGGAGCAGGGTCCGTTGCGTTTCACCACCCAGGCCACGCTGGCGGGTTCGGGTCTCAAACTAAAAAACGCCGCGTTGCGCGGGAATGGACGCGATCTGGCGGATGCGGAAGTTTTCCTGCCGGTGGATTTTTTTGCGATGGCTGCCGGCAAATCTTTGAAAGAGGCGGTGCTGCCCGACCAGGAAGTGTATGCCACGGTCAACACGCGCGGAGCCCTGGGTTTGCGGGATGTGCTGAGGCTGGCCGGGAACGATTTTCCGCTCGAAGGAACGCTGCGCGGCAGCTTGAAAGCCTCGGGCCTGCCGGCGGCTCTGATGCTGGACGGGAAAATCGAGGGCCGCGGCCTGGCCGTGCGCGGTGAGGACGGCCTGAGCCTGGCCTCGCAACTTGATGCCGTGCTCCATGCGGCGGAGGGCAAGGCGGTGTTGAACGGGGCGATTCTCCCGCGCGGTCTGCCGCCGCTGACGCTGAAGGCAGAGGCTCCGTTTGGATTCCTCAAGGCGGCCGATGGTTCGCTGCGGTGGGTGAATCCGGAGGGAAAAATCTCCGCCCGCCTGGATATTCCCAAAACCAACCTCGAGATTTTCCGTCCGTTTTTTCCAAAAGTTCTCAAAATCGGAGGCACCGTTGCCGGGGGTGTCATGGCGACCGGCACGGTGGCGAAACCGGAGTTAACCGGCCGGTTGGTGCTGGTGGGCGGACGCATTCAGACAACGGTGCGCGATCCGGTGATCGGCAATCTCAATGGTTCGATCGTGTTCGATACGGGGAGGGCGACGATTGAAAAATTCACCGGCGATGTGGCGGCGGGACCGTTTGACCTGCGGGGTGGGGTGGTCTTTGCGGATTCTGCCAATCTGCAATACGACCTCGCTCTCAGCGGCACCAAAATCCTGCTGGCCCGCGATCCCGGCCTGCGCTTGCGCGCAAATGTGGATATGCGGGCCGTGGGTAACGCGGCGGGTGGATCGCTCGCGGGGTCCGTGCGGCTGGTGGACGGGCGGATCTACCGACGGCTGGAGATCACGCCGCTGCTGGCTCCCTCTCCGGTGGATGAGGCGTATTTCGTTCCGCCACGTTTCGGGGGTCTCGTTCCCGCGCCTTTCAGCGCCTGGAAACTCGATGTTTCCATCGCCAACGAAACCTCTTTCAAGCTGATGGGAAATCTGGCCACCGGGGAGATCGTGCCGGATCTCCGGCTCACCGGCACGCTGGGCCAGCCGTTGCTCCTCGGACGGATCGAAGTGAAGGACGCGCGGGCCTTTCTGCCGTTTTCCACCATGACGATTGAAAGCGGACACATTGATTTTATCGAGAGCAGTCCCTGGATGCCGCAACTCGATGTGCGCGCCAGTGGCGAGGCGCTGGACTACGAGGTGCAGGCTTTTGCCTTCGGGCCCTTGAACGAACGCCGCCTGATTTTGCGGTCCGATCCGCCGCTGCCCCAGGAGTCCCTGATTCTCCTGCTCACGGCCGGACTGCCGCCGGGGGTTTTCGCCGGGGCGGGTTTTGGTGAGGCCGCCATCGGACAGAGCGGTCTGTTGCTCCTGCGCGCGTTCGTGCGGCAGTTTGACACGCAGAAAGTGGATGTGGATTCGCTGGTCAACCGCTTGCAGATCAGTTCGGTGCCGCCATCCTATCAGGGTGCACGGGCCACGTTGCGCGGAAGGTTCCGACTCTGGCAGGGGCTTTCGCTCATGACCGAGCGCGACGGCTTTGGGTTTTACAACGCCGGGGCGACCTACACGCTGCGGTTTCGATGAGGGGGATTCTTCTGGGCGCGGTGGGGTGCGTACTCCTCGCGAGCGCGGAATGGCTTCCGGCGCAAACGGCGGCGGGGTTTTCTTTTGCTGGCGAAACGACTTTCACCCGTGCCCGGCTCGAGCAGGCCTTGCGGCGTTTTGACATTTCCCTCGCTTCTCCCATTGAGGCGACCACGGCGGACGACGCCGCGTATTTCCTGCGCGAATTTCTCTTCGGGCAGGGATTTCCCGAGGCGGAAGTGGACTACGGGTTTACGGCGGGTGGGGTGGTCTTCACCATTTCCGAGGGTCCGCGTTTTCAGATCGGGTCGATGGATTTTACCGGTTCGGAGGTGATCACGCGGCAACGCATGCGGGATATTCTCATTGCGGAGATGCGGCAGCAAACGCGGACTCCGTTTGGACGGCTGCGGTACGTCGGGAGCGCGATGAATGCGGGAGCGGAGAGAATCCGGCAGGTTCTGGTGCAGGATGGCTATCTTGACGCCACGGCCGATGCGACGCCGGAGTTTGACGGGATGGAGGTTGCCATCTCTGTCGTGGTGGAGGCGGGGATCCGGTACACGATTAACGATGTGATCCTGAAAGGCGGAGTGATTCCGCCTGATGTGGACGGGGCGGTCCAGTCGTTCCGGGGGAAATTTTACCGTCCCGGCGATGAATTTCTGGGCCGCTCGCGCACCCAGGATATTCTGCGCCGAGAGGGATATTTCGAAGCGACGGTCGAGGAACAAACGACCTTCGATATGGCGGAAGGTTCCGTGCGGATCGTCCTGCAGATTCGCTCCGGTGCGCGATACAGTCTGGGAAAAATCACGGTGGATGGAAACCGCCGTACGATTCCCGGAGCGATCCTGCGGCGGTTGGGATTGCGGCCCGGATTTTACAACGCCACTGCCCTTGACACGGGCGTGCGGCGGCTGTGGTTCAGCGGCGCGTTCTCCGATGTGGATGTCACCCAGACGCAGACAAAGGACAAGACGGTGGATTTGCACCTCGCCCTCAAGGAAGCCGCGGCCAAGCAGGTTTCGGCCACAGTGGGATACGGCGAATGGGACCGCGCTTTTTTCGCAGGCAGCTACACCGACCGGAATTTTTTTGGAACGTTGAACCGCTTTACGCTCGAGGCCTTCGTTTCGCAACGGAGCCACGGATTGGGAGCGACGTTGAGCGACCCGTGGTTTCTGCAAACCGACCTTATTGCCAGTCTGGCGGCGTTTTATACGCGTCAGGAATTGCCCGCCTTCAAGTCCACGCAATATGGCGGCGGGTTCAATCTGGAGAAAAAATTCAGCCCGGCCAACACCACGGGCTGGCGGGCTGGCTATCAATGGAAAGTGGTGTCGAGTTCGACCGTTTATGCGGATGACTCGCTCGACGGCGGCCTGGAAAATTACACCCTCGGGGCGCTCAGTTTTCAGCAGACCCTTGATCGCCGCAACGATCAGCTTTCCCCCATGAAAGGGTTCCTGCTCGACGCGAAGGCGGATCTGGCCTCGCGCTTTCTGCTCGGGGAGATTTCCTTCGCCCGGCTGAAGGGACAGGCGACTTGGTATATCCCTTTCCGGAAGATCATCCCGGAGCGGCCTTTCGTGCCTTTCATGATTTTGAACAGCCGGGCCGGCGTGATGCTTCCCTTTGCCGACACGCAGGAAATTCCCATTCAGGAGCGCTTTTTCCTGGGCGGTCCCGACTCCGTGCGCAGCTTCCAACTCGACGGCATGGGTCCGAAGGATGCGGATGGCAATTTGGAAGTCGGTGAGGTTTTTATTCTGGGCAACGCGGAAATCCAATGGCCCGTCTGGAAGGCGTTTTATCTGGCGGCTTTTGTGGATGCGGGAAACTTGTCGCCCTCACTGAAGGAGTTCACCTGGGACGAAACCCGGATCGGGGTCGGCCTGGGCGGGAGATTTTACACTCCTCTGGGGGCCATCCGGGTGGACTACGGCCATAACCTCATCCGCAAGGACGGCGATCCGGTGGGAGCCTGGCAGTTTGGTTTCGGGTTCACCTTTTAACCATGCGCCACTTGCCTCGCGGGCAATTCAGGATTAGTTGAGAGGCAGAATGCGACTTTCCTGGCGGGCGATTGG
>Ga0209181_10010839_pt1 | contig 11776 bp, 8 predicted proteins | sample MAT05_FD_187208 | JGI IMG/M metagenome (GOLD analysis project Ga0209181, IMG submission 187208) | Freshwater microbial communities from Lake Fryxell liftoff mats and glacier meltwater in Antarctica - MAT-05 (SPAdes) (version 2) | ecosystem: Environmental > Aquatic > Freshwater > Ice > Liftoff... | reverse complement strand
GAGCACCCTTGCAGGATCTGCATTTCAGCGCCTGATGGCGGCGAGCAACCTCCTGGTTAATTCATCAGTGCGAGACCCCATTTCCCGTCGGAAACTGCGCACCTGAACCCACAAGACTCGTCATTGGGAGGAAACCTTAAGCGACCGCGGCAATCCAGCGACATTCGCTCCAGCCACCTCCAACGTGCCTGGGTTGCCGTGACCGATGCTGCGCACGGGTCGGCAGCAAAAAATCTAGCCCGCTGAAAATAATGCATTAAAATCATTTGCTTGCGGTATGTTTGGTGAGAGTCCCGGTCGCCCCGGCGCGCTTATTCGCGCATCAAACTGAGTGGGACTTTCGCTCCGATCGGGAGTAAAAAAGTCGTAGGTCACGTTGCCCGCAGGGCTACGTGACAGTGCTCCGATGTCACGTAGGCCTGCGGCCAACGTGACCTACGAATCAACGCCTTAGGGTATGTCTGGTGAGAATCCCGCTCGATCCGGTCTGGCGGCACAGCCGCTCGTTCAAGCCGGCGCGCTCGCGCAGCAAAGCTTAAGGTCGTAGGTCACGATGCCCGCAGGGCTGCGTGACGTGACGGTGCTCCGATGTCACGTAGGCCTGCGGCCAACGTGACCTACGAATCAACGCCTTAGGGTATGTCTGGTGAGAATCCCGCTCGATCCGGTCTGGCGGCAGCGCCGCTCGTTCAAGCCGGCGCGCTCGCGCAGCAAACCTTAAGGTCGTAGGTCACGTTGCCCGCAGGGCTACGTGACGGTGCTCCGATGTCACGTAGGCCTGCGGCCAACGTGACCTACGCATCAACGCTGAAAAAAATGCATTAAAATCATTTGCTTGCGGTATATTTGGTGAGAGGGTGCCTTAAGCGACCGTGGTAACCCGGCGATTTTGGCGTCCCGAAAATCGCTAGCACCCGCTCAAATTCCAGACAAAAAAAGAAGGGCCCGTTGCCGGGCCCTTCGAATTGTTACAAATACAGCGTGTTATTAGAACGTTTGGGTGTAGCGGAAGTACGGGGTACGGCCGTATTGGTCATACAGGCTGAAGTCGAAACCACGGCCAGTTGGATCGTACACACTGTCGACAACCGGGGCCTTGTCGGCGACGTTTTGCACGCCCAAGGTCAGCTTGCCATTCCACGGCGCAGCCCAGGTGGCCTGCAGATCGTTGGTGGTCCAAGACGGCAGCCGTTGCGGGTAGTCGGTATCCGCGGGGATCTGCTGTGAAGCGGTGGAACGCGTGCCGTCGATGTAGTTGATGTTCCACGCAAAGGTGAAGTCGCCAATGTTGTACTCATTGGTCAACACCGCACGGGTGCCTGGGACGGCCGGCGCATCAACCTGCTCGGCACCGTCAACTAAGTAATCCAGCGTGCGGCTGATCTGCAACTGGCTGCGCAGGGTGCCGTAATCGCTGAAATCGAAATTGGTGCGGAGGTTCACGTCTAAGCCGTTGGCTTCGATCGTGCCGAGGTTGGCAAAACCGCGCTGTAAGTACAGGATTTCACCCGTGCCCGGCACGCGCGCCACGCCTAGACCGTTCGATACCACCGGCGGGCTGACGTTGATCGGCAAGTTCCGCAAGCCCGGCGGACAGTTGGTCGAGCTGCCGTCCAAGCAGTCGACGATCTGGTTGGCGCCGATGCCGGAGATGCTTCCGTCGATCGTCGTATCCCAGTAGTCGACCGACAGATTCAACCAATCGGTGGCATCCCAAGCGAGACCTGCGGACCACTGATCGGAGGTCTCGGAGACGAGATCCGGGTTGCCGATCGAATAACCATTGATCTGGATTGAGCAAGTCGGCGCAAGGCCGAAAGCGATACAGGTCGGGCGATCGGTAACGGCGTCGGCGGAGAACGCCGGCTGCGCTGTCAGCACATCCAAGGTCGGCGCGCGGAAGCCCTGACCGTAGCTGGCGCGCAGCACCAGGTTTTCGATCGGGGTGAAACGCACGGAGATCTTCGGCGAGGTGTCTGAACCGTAATCGCTGTAGCGGTCATAACGTGCTGCCAAGCTGACTTCGAGGTTCTCAAGAATCGGGAACAGCGCTTCGGCGAAGGCGGCTGAAACCGAGCGACCACCGAAAGCCGAGTTACCGGCAGAACCGACGATCTGGCCCGAGGACTGCAGAGTGTCGAAGATGTCGGCGTAGGATTCGTCGCGATATTCCGCGCCGAAGGCTAAGCCAGCCACACCACCGGCCATCTCAAACAGGTCCATATTGGCCTGCGCATAGATTTCTTCGATCGTGAAATTACTCTCGCGATTGATTGTGGCAATCAAACCGTCCAAAACCGAGCGCGGGTTAGCGCTGGGGTTGTAGATGTTGTAACGACCACTCGCGATCGCCTGTTGAGCCAGACCGCCGACCACGTAGTTACGACCGAGTTCAATGTACTTGGACTCGACATGGCGAACGCCGAAGTTGACGTCAACATTGCCGATGCGGCCATCGAAACCAAGATCGAAAGAATAGACGTTGGCATCAGTGGTGGTGTCGCGATTGCCGAGGGCGGCGAAGCGATGACGGATAAAGTACGGAACGTTCGGGTTATAGCCAGCGGTCGGAAAACGCACGGCCGGATGGTTCGGCGTGCCGACTGGGATGAACGGTGCACCACCCGGGAACGGCGAAGACGGCACTGGCGCATAACGACCAAAAGACTTAACCCGGCTGACGTTGGCATTCAGGTAGGTCGACCAGTCTTCGTTGATCTCGTAGTTCGCACGGGCAAACAGTGCGCTGTTGCGGATTTCCGCCTCAGAGGCCGAGACCAAGTTGAAGTTGTACAAACAACGGCGGGACGAAGCGGCGCCGGAGGCCGCCGTGGTGACGATGCGGAAACCCGGATCCGAGCAGCCACCGGGAACCACCGAGCCATTGGTCGGATTGGCCAAGAAGCCAGCTGGCACAAAGCCGTACAGGGTGCCCGGCGCGGGGGTAGCGTTATTGAAGTTGTTCGAGAACGATGAGGAACCGATGCCCTTGTAGGGGCTGTCGCGGTCGTAAATGATGCCGCGGTTGGCGTACGAAGCACCGGCGATCAGGTTGCCGCGGTCACCCGCTGCACCAAACACCACCGAGCCTTCTTCGGTCTCGCCACCCTTGGACGACGGGTCAGACATACCCCAGCTCATTTCGACGCCGGTGAAGTCCTTACGGGTAATGATGTTGACCACACCACCGATTGCGTCTGAGCCGTAAATGGCCGAGGCGCCGTCGGTGAGGATTTCGATACGTTCAACAGCAGCCAGCGGGATGCTGTTCAAATCTTGGCCCTGACCGGCCTGCGGTGCGATCGGGGCGCGACGGCCGTCGATCAGGATCAGGGTGCGGGCGCCGCCCAAACCACGCAAGCTCAGTTCGGCAAACGACTGCGCCGAAGAACCAGACTGCGGGCGGAACGAGCCGAAAGAGTTGAACGTGGTGTTGCGCAGATAGTCAGCGACGGAGACGTCACCTGACAGTTCTAGTTGTTGACGGTCGATCACAGTGACCGGAACGGAGCCTTCGGCATCCGTGCGCTTAATGCGCGAACCGGTAACCTCAACGGTCTCCATCTGGGCGGATTCGTCTTCTTCTTCGTCCTGAGCGAAGGCCGGAGCCATCGACAGGGCGGCCACCGAGCCGATCGCAAGGGCGGCGGTGATGGCACGATTCAGTTCACGTAGTTGTAAGCTCATTTAGCACTCTCCAAAAGACTTCACGGATACTTCTCGGGACTTTTTACCTTCCTGGCTAGACTTTCGACCTAGCCCCATCCCTGAGCGAGTGGGATGCTAACAAAATACTAACGGTTGCAAAAGTGCCTTGTTAATGTCGTTTGCATGCAACAAGCGTCAAAAGCTCGCGGGGTAGGCGAGCACTGCGTCGTAGACCGGGACCTCACGTCGGCCAAATTCGGGCTTGTAATCAGTGTGTGCGCCCGGCGCTCTTCTGGGGTTCGCGCAAAGAGCTGCGGCCGCCGGCGTGAACGGCCTTGTCGCACAATGCAAGCCCGCGCGCGCACGAAGCCGCGCTACGTTTGCCGCGTCGTGTTGCAGGCAATCAATAACTTACAGTGAGTGCACTGGGCGCGCATCTCATCGCAGGCTCGCGGCGCGAAATAACCAAGTAGTTCCTCAAGTTAATGGCAATGCCCCCGCTATCGTATTCTCAAGCGTCCCCCGTATTCGAGTAAATCCCATGCCGCAGCTTCGACGTGATTTCTTGCGGCATGCGCTGCGCCTGGGATTGGCAAGCACCCTGGTTGGTGGGCTAGGCATGTTGGGCGCGTGTCGACAGGCTGCGCGCCGACCCAACACCAAACACCGATTGCAGCCCACCGCAGATGCGAGCACCGGGTTGAGCTTGCTGGAATTGCCGGAAGGCTTTCGATATTTCACTTTTGGCTGGGCTGGTGAAACTTTGTTAGACGGCGGTACGATCCCAGCGTCGGCGGATGGCATGGGCATCGTTGCGACTGCGGGAAACGTGCTGACCTTGATCCGCAATCACGAAATTGTCTCGTCCAGTGGCGCTTTTGGGGCGGCTGAATCGGCCTATGACCCGTCATGCGGCGGCGGCTGTGTGCGCTTGCGAGTGGATATGGCGAGCGAATCTCTGATCTCGGCAGAAGCGGGGCTCAGCGGAACCTTAGTCAACTGTGCGGGCGGTGTGTCGCCGTGGGGCACTTGGCTCAGTTGCGAAGAAATTGTCGTCAGTGACGATCAGGTGCGCCCATCCAAACAAGGTGCCGGTCGCGATGCCAGCTTGCAGCGCCCGCACGGACTGGTATTTGAGGTCGATAGCAGCGGTCCGGCGCGCGCGCGTCCGATTCCCGATATGGGCATGTTTCGGCACGAGGCAGTGGCGTTTGATACGCGCACCGGGCAAGCCTATCTGACCGAGGATCGCGATGATGAGTGTGGCTTTTATCGTTTTACGCCGCGTCAGCCTGGCCAACTGCAGGCCGGCGGCACGCTGGAAATGTTGGCAGCGCAAGGTGCCCCCGATTTGCGTCGTGGGCTGCGCGTAGGGCAGCGCTGGCGCGTGGCCTGGGTGCCCATCGCCCAGCCGTTGCTCGGGCATACGCCCGGCACTCACGACCAAGGCGGCGTGGTCGGGCAAGGGTTGGCCGCCGGTGGCAGCCGTTTTATCCGCCTGGAAGGGTGTTTGGAGCGCGCGGACGGTATCTGGTTTACCTCAACTTCGGGCGGCGACGCGGGCGGCGGTCAGGTCTGGCGATTAGATGTGCGTGAATCGACGCTGGAACTGATGTACGAGGTGCGCGACCGTAACGAATTGGACTACCCAGACAACATCGCCGAAGGTCCGGGCGCTGGAATGATCATTTGCGGAGACAGTTTGCTTCGCAAGCAACAAGAGCTCAGTTGGCTGGGGCGTGACGGTCGATTACTGACCGTGGCGCGCAATAACACGTATTTTCAAGGCGTTGACTATCGCTCGGCCGAATGGGCGGGCTCTTGTGTATCGGCGGATGGACGCTGGCTGTTCGCCAACATCTATAGCCCGGGCTTCACGGTTGCTATCACCGGTCCGTGGGATGATTTTCTAACTGCTTAAGGAGGGCCTGCATGGCTCCGTTTGCGATTACATCCATCTACGCAGCACTGTGCGGTTTGCTCTTGCTGGCCTTGGCTTGGCGCGTTGTAGAAGTGCGTCAGGCCAGCAAAGTAGGCATTGGTGATGGCGCTAACTCCAAGCTGGAGCGCCGCATTCGTATCCATGCTAATGCCGTGGAGTACATTCCGATCACGTTGATTTTGCTCGGTTTGGCGGAAGCCGGTGGCTTTCCGGCGTGGGCATTGCACGCATCCGGTGCCAGCTTGGTGATTGCGCGACTACTGCATGCCTACGGAATGACGCAGAGCGCAGGCAGGAGTTTCGGGCGCTTTTATGGGGTGCTGCTGACTTGGTTGGTGCTTTTGGCGCTGTCGTTGAGTTTGTTGCTTCGCCCATTTCTGACCTAGGAAATCCCGATGAAGCCTGTAGTCAGTTCACCCAAACCATCCACCTTAGCTGCCTGGCTTTTAATCTGCTTGGCAGTGCTGCTATTGAGTGCTTGCGGCGGTCCGCGCCGCGTCTTGGGTCCGCCAAGTCTCAGTGTGCAAGAGATTGAGACGGTGGATGGTCGTTATGTGGCGCGGGTACGCCTGGATAGCCCGGCAAGCATGGCGGTCTCGCTGGAACACTTTGACTGGGTCTTCACGCTAAATGGCCATCTCGCCAGCAAAGGACGCCAAGCGCTCAACCAGACACTACCGCCGGTCTCGGGCGACATTGTGCGGATCGATATCGGCGCGCTGGCGGACCTGCCGGCATTGGCAAGTTTGACCACCGAAAGCAGCATCACCTATGTGCTTGAGGGCGAACTCAAGTGCTCAGAGCCTAATGTGCGCTTCCCGCTGCGCTATGAGGGACGTCTGCGCGCGACACCGGGAAAACCCGGCTCTTTCCGTTGATGCGACAGCGCCTAGTTTGGCTGCAATCGCATCCATAGATCATCTTCTGTAAAAGGCGCACCACAGCTGCTCGCGTAGTTCGCATTAACTAAGCACTCATTCGCTGGAGATAGACAATGAAATACCTCGCACCGCAGACCGATATGCGTTTTGTTTTGTTCGACGTGCTGGATGCAACCAGCATCTACTCCCAGCTTCCTGGCGGGGAAAACTTCACCCAGGAGCTGGTCGAAGCCATTCTGGAAGAAGGCGCCAAGTTCTGCGAACAGGTGCTGCTGCCAACCAACATCATTGGTGACGAAGAAGGCTGTCATTTCGACAAAGAAAGCAAACTGGTGACCACACCGGCGGCGTTTAAAGACGCCTACAACCGCTTTGTCGACGGCGGGTGGAGTGGTTTGTGCGGCGATCCTGCTTACGGCGGTCAAGGCATGCCGGAAAGCGTGGGATACGTGTTCAAAGAAATGATTGAATCCGCCAACGTCGCCTGGGGCACCTATCCGCTGCTATCGGCGGGCGCGGTGGATGCGATGATCCACCACGGCGAGCAATGGCAGCGCGATGTGTTTGTCCCGCGCATCTTGGCCGGCGACTGGACTGGCACCATGTGCCTGACCGAACCCCATTGTGGATCGGACTTAGGCTTACTGCGCACCCGCGCCGAGCCCACCGAGGATGGCAGCTACAAGATCTCCGGCCAAAAGATTTTCATCACCGCCGGCGAGCACGATTTGAGCAAAAACATCGTGCACCTCGTTCTGGCGCGTTTGCCAGATGCGCCAGCTGGCACCAAGGGCATCAGCATGTTCATCGTGCCGAAGTTCAAGGTAGCCCGCGATGGCACCGTCGGCGAGCGCAATTTGGTGGCGGCCGGCAGCATCGAACACAAGATGGGTTTGAAGGGCTCAGCCACCTGCGTGATGAATTTTGACGAGGCCGAGGGTTATCTGATTGGCCAGCCCAATCGCGGCTTGAATGCCATGTTCACGATGATGAATACCGCCCGCTTAGGCGTCGGTGTGCAGGGCCTGGGACTGATCGAAATTTCGCATCAGAACGCCTTGGCCTATGCCAAAGACCGTTTGCAGATGCGCTCTTTGTCCGGTGTCAAACGTCCGGACAAACCCGCCGATCCGATCATTGTGCACCCGGACATCCGGCGTATGTTGATGACTCAGAAGGCCTTTGCCGAAGCGGGTCGCGCGCTGTGTTTCTATTCGGCCTTGCAAGTGGATTTGATCTCGCACCATGCCGACCCGCAGGTACGCCAGCGCGCCGACGAAATCCTCAGTTTCCTGACGCCGATCAGCAAAACCATGCTGACCGAGCTGGCCATTGAATGCACCAGCCACGGCATCCAGGTGCTCGGCGGCCACGGCTACATTCACGAATGGGGCATGGAACAATTCCTGCGGGATGCGCGTATCACCACCATCTACGAAGGCACCACGGGCATCCAGGCGCTGGATCTCCTGGGCCGCAAGATTATGGGCCAGCAAGCGGTGGGCTTACGCCATTTTCTCGGCGAAATTGGCGCTTTTTGCCAAGCCAACGCCGATAACGCAGCCATTGCACCGTGGGTAAGCAGCGTGGCGCGGCATGCGCAGGAGTGGCAGGATTTGACCCGCGAAATCGGCCTGAAAGCGGCACAAAACGCTGACGAAATTGGCGCTGCGGCGGTAGATTATTTGTTCTATTCCGGCTACATCACCTTCGCCTACTTTATGGCGCGCGAGGCGCAAGCAGTCACCCGTACGAGCTACGCCGGCAGCGCCGAGTTCCGCGACGCCAAACTGGCGACGGTCGGCTTCTACTTTGATCGCCTGCTGCCACGCACCTTGACGCACATCACCGGTGTACGTGCGGGCGCCGCCTCGTTGACCACAAACGTGGAAGCGGCGCTGGCCTAGCAGCCGGTCGGGCTTTGCGCTTGAGAGGCGTTGTGAGGCTGGACGGCTGCAAGGCGCGGCGCGCAGCCAATGGCGCTTCCGTTGGCGTCGCAGCGCAGACGCCGCTGCGACGCGCAGCCCGCCGGACGGCCTTTTGGCATAGCGCAGACTCGAAAGTAGAGCCATAGCCTTCAAAATCAATTCGAGATTGCGTAGAAATGATCGCCAAAAGGACTTCCGGCGCACTCGCGATGAAAGCCCGACAGGCTGCTTGGTTTAACCCCTGCCGGGCCTCAATCTCAAAGCAGCCGGTCTTCCCTGCGGCCCGACGGCAAGAAGCGGCTAGGCCTCCTTTGCGCACCATCAAATCCTGCTATTTCTGAACGCTTGCAAGTAATGACAAAGCTTGTTAGGCGGAAGGACTGTCTTCCGTTATACTGCTGGGTTCTTCTTCCTAACCATGTCCTCGGGCCCAGCGCGCATGGAAAATCCTGATCAGCTCACTCCGCCCCCAGACCAGAAGTCGGAGCTTAAGCTTCTGATTGTCAAAGGTAAGGAACAGGGCTTTCTGACCTACGCTGAAGTCAACGATATCTTGCCGGACGACATTGTCGATCCCGAGCAGATCGAAGACATCATCAGCATGATCAATGACATGGGTATCGAGGTGCATGAAGTTGCGCCAGATGCCGAGACCTCCATTGTGCCGGAAACTCCGGCGCCCGCGCCTGAGGAGGACACCACCGAAGAGGCGGTTGCAGCCTTGTCGGCGCTGGATGGTGATGTCGGTCGCACCACTGATCCGGTGCGTATGTACATGCGCGAGATGGGCACCGTCGAGTTGCTGACCCGCGAAGGCGAAATCGCCATTGCTAAGCGCATCGAGGAAGGTCTTGTTCAGGTTCAACATGCCCTGGCGAGTTTCCCTTGGTCGGTGCAAATCTTGCTCGATGACTATGATTCCCATTTGGAAGGCGGCAAACGCTTAGCCGAAATCGTCATTGGCTTTGCCGATCTGGAACAAGCCAATCTCGACGAAATCGCCGAGGAAGTGCTCGACGACGAAACCGAAGTCGAAGAAGACGCCGAAGTGGCGACGGTCGGCGTAGAGGGTTCTGAGGACGAGGAAGCCACTACGCCCGACACCGGCCCCGATCCGGAAGAAGTCGCGCGGCGCATGAACTTGTTGCGCGAGTTGTACGCCAAATTCCAGCACGCCCATTTGAAGTTCGGCCCGCACCATCAGGCCACCTTGGCTGTGCGTGAAGAAATGAGCGCCGAGTTCCTGAAGCTCAAGCTGCCGCCGGCGATCATCGAAAGTTTCACCCGCAAACTGCGCGAAGTGGTCGCCAGCATTCGTCAGCATGAACGCGCCATTCGTGATTTGTGCGTGCATCGCGCCAAAATGCCGCAAGCGCAGTTTGTGCGCAGCTTTATCGGCAATGAAACAAATTTAGCTTGGATTGACGACCAACTGCAGCAAAAGCAGAAGTGGACGCCCGGTCTGAAGATCGTTCGCGACCAAGTGATCGTCGAACAGGGCCGCCGCATTGCACTGGAAGGCACGCTCAATCTGTCCAGTGGAGAGATTAAGGAAATCAATCGCGCGGTTGCGATTGGCGAAGCGAAAGCGCGCAAAGCCAAGAAAGAAATGGTCGAGGCCAATCTGCGCCTGGTGATCTCGATTGCGAAAAAATATACCAATCGTGGTTTGCAGTTCCTGGATTTGATCCAGGAAGGCAATATCGGTTTGATGAAGGCGGTGGATAAGTTCGAATATCGTCGCGGGTATAAGTTCTCGACCTACGCAACGTGGTGGATTCGCCAAGCAATCACCCGCTCGATTGCCGATCAAGCACGCACTATCCGTATTCCAGTGCACATGATCGAAACCATCAACAAGCTCAACCGCATCAGCCGGCAGATGTTGCAGGAGATGGGTCGTGAGCCAACGCCAGAAGAACTGGCGGTCAAGATGGATATGCCGGAAGACAAGATCCGTAAGGTGTTGAAGATCGCTAAAGAGCCGATCTCGATGGAAACGCCGATCGGTGACGATGAAGACTCGCATCTGGGCGATTTCATCGAAGACATCAGCATTGTGTCGCCGATCGAAGAAGCCACCAACCTCGGCCTATCGGAAACCGTGAAAGATGTGTTGTCCGGTCTGACGCCACGCGAAGCGAAAGTGCTGCGCATGCGTTTTGGCATCGATCTCAACACCGACCACACGCTCGAAGAAGTCGGCAAACAGTTCGACGTCACCCGCGAACGCATCCGGCAGATCGAAGCGAAGGCGCTGCGCAAGTTGCGTCATCCCAGCCGCAGCGAACAGCTGCGCAGTTTTCTTGATCTCGACTAGTCAACATAGCCTGCATTAGCGGCAGAGCCGGCGCCCGCGGCAAAACTTCCAGGCCCGGCCCTCGCAAGAGGGCCGGGCTTTTGTTTGGGCAATCAAGGACTTTGACGGGGCTCTGAGGGAACCCATGCAGTAAGTGATTGATTCGTCATTGCGAAAACAGACCCTAAGGCGTTAATTCGTAGGTCACGTAGGCCGCAGGGCTACGTGACATCGGAGCACTGTCACGTAGCCCTGCGGGCAACGTGACCTACGACCTTAAGCTTTGCTGCGCGAGCGCGGGCTTGAACGGCTGGCGGCTGTGCCGCCAGACCGGGGCGACCGGGACTCTCACCCAGCTGAGGTTTCTAGCAATAGACTAGCGAAGGCGCGCGCAATCTATGAAATATCAGGGCTAGCATGACTTTCGCAGAACTCATCGGTTCGATCGGCGTTGCTCTACTGCTGCTTGCCTATTTGCTAGACCTGAGCAATCGCCTGCCTAACGGTACGCCGCTATCGTTGGCGATTAACTCGCTTGGCGCCGGGTTGGCCAGCACGTCTGCGTATCTGATCTCGTTCTGGCCGTTCGTGATTCTTGAAGGCACCTGGGCCCTGGTGTCCCTTCTTGGCTTGGCCCGCTGGCTGATTGGGACCCGGCGTCGAACGCACTAAATAACGTACTCGATTGCGTTGTCTGCCAGCCCACAGCAAAATGCACACGACGTAGCAACTTGGCGGCGCGTGTGAAAGCATGCTCAGCAACTCGCCATACGCTGCGTTTACCATGCAGAAACCGCCCGATAGCGCCGAGGATGAACGCCCGCTGGTCGTGCCCTGCGCGACACTTGGTATCGACGCGCCACTGCGCTGGCTGCGTCTGGGTTGGCAGGATTTGCAGCGCGCGCCGCGCCTGACGCTGCTGTTTGGCAGCGTCATCATGCTGGTTAGCGTGTTAGGGCTCGTAAGGAAATAACTTGGACTTTTGGCCGTCGGATTGGGATGCGATGCGAGGCGCGATGAGCGCGGTGTGGCGCGCCACACAAGCGATTCGCAACGAGGCAGCGCGCCCAATCCGGCG
>Ga0209181_10010834_pt1 | contig 11781 bp, 9 predicted proteins | sample MAT05_FD_187208 | JGI IMG/M metagenome (GOLD analysis project Ga0209181, IMG submission 187208) | Freshwater microbial communities from Lake Fryxell liftoff mats and glacier meltwater in Antarctica - MAT-05 (SPAdes) (version 2) | ecosystem: Environmental > Aquatic > Freshwater > Ice > Liftoff... | reverse complement strand
TGTGGATTGCTTAGGATCGGCGCGGAAACAAATGTCGTGGTTCGCTCCGCGAACCAACGCTGGATCGCGGAGCGATCCACGACAATCTCGACAGTTATTCCCGCGCCGGTCCTTACTGCGGAATCAATGCGACTCGTGAAGCGACATCGATTCGCATCGTACACTTTTGGAACCAGTCTGTCACCAGAATTCCACTGATCAGTTTTCGCTCAAACAACTCTGGTGCGACCTCGCTTCGCTTCGCGGAACCGCCTGATGCGGACCCGCGTGTCAAGTTGTGTGTGAAGGGCTGTCAGCGATGATGGCTCTTACCAGTTTAGCTGGCCGAATCCGGGCTGTCGCGCCGGATCGCGCGGATCTTTGTCATCTGGGAATCTCCGAACGGCGTGAGCGTCCAATAGGGAGCGGTATCCTTCACGCTTCTGGGCTTATCGCTCTTTGTGATCAGTCCAAGTGTCCGAAGCTGGACTTTGATCGTCTGGAAATCCTTGGCGGAAACGGTGAACCTTTTCAGCTCTTTTCCGGCAAAAGGCTCTTGATCGTGTTGCAACACGAACTCACGGCTGCACCGGGCACTGAGTTGCTCGGCAATCTGTTCGTCTGTGGCTTCATGGATTATTACTGGAGCCACCGTCCTGAAGATTTCATTCCAACTCAGCTCAACGGTCGAATAGTGTTTCGTGCTGCGAAAGTCATATCCTGGCGCACTTGAGTCAAAACCAATTTGAATCGATACGGTATCGGTCCCCTGCGCAAATGCCTCTGAGCCTTCGGGAGGGTGACTCGCGATAGATTGAATCTCGGCTTCAAGCTCTTCAATTCGATGGCGCAATCGCAATATCTCCTTGCTTGATGTCGCGTCAGCAGCTTCGTCGGCGCGTATCCAGCCAACTGCAGGAGTGTTTTTCATCAGCCGGATGACGCTGCGGCTGACGACGGAGCCCAACTCTGCGGGCGACGTCCAATGTTTGCACACTTTCTTTTGAGCAAGATTTTGGAACTCATCCAGTTGCTTGCGTTTGGTGTCATCCTTTTCGGTTCGCTTTGACTCAAGTGACTCCGGATCCTTGTGAAGAAACGCGATCGCAGGCTTGCCGGATTCGACTGCGTAGCGGTATTCCATCTCGGTGTATCCGATGCCTGCTGGTCCAAGTCTCCCGTAACGACCGGCGATGATGACAATGTAGTAGTCGCAATCATTGATGACCTTTTTGATTAGGGTCCATTGATCCTCGTCTGCTGCTGGAAACAATTCCATTCCAGATGGGATGCAATCAAGCTCAAGCACTGCGTGTATGACTTCCTGACGCTCGGCCTGCAAGTCTTGAAACGTCGAGCTTACAAGCACTTGATATCTCTTGTAAGACTCTCAATCGAAGTTTTGGTTCGGACTGGGAAAGTTATCAGGAAAGCACCGTTCCATTTGGAACACACACGAACCGGTTCGCGATTATCGGGGTCGAAGTACTGGAAGAGCGTTCTTCATGTCTGGTCGTTCGCGGCCACGCCCACTGGCAGGAACCGTTTGCCCAATTCGCGTCTGGATGACAAGTACTGAACGTCGATGCAAGAATTGTCATCTTTACTCAATGAACCTGTCATGCGCCGGTAGAAAGCTTCACGCCTGCACTTCCCGCCATGCAGCTGCAATTCGCCCGATACCTCGTCGGCGGTATAAAGTAATACAGGGTGTTTTTTCTCTCTATCAAAAATCCGCTTCGTCTCTTCGCCTCTCTCGTTACATCGAGGCGAAGACGAACGGTTTTGACCTTTTTCATTTACCAGTTAAACCAAGTATGCAGGAATACAGGGTAAACGCGCGCGAGGGTTTCGGCGGGCGCTGAAAAATAGTGGCGCTGACAGCGCTGACAACACGCAACAGTTATCTTCCGTGCAGTGGTGTCATCACGTAAGGAAATTTACCTGGTGTTGCATCGAGATCTCCTTGCCGTAGTGCTCAAGTAAACGTGCAGATTGCGGCCCAGAATTCCCAGTGATATGTACCGCTCAAATCCGAGCTCCGATCGACGCGACATTGCTGCTGACCGTTGCCCGACTGGAGTGCCCCGATCGCAGATTCCACACCCGAATGATTCTGTTGTGCGGCGAGAAAATCTTCGTTGGCATCAGCCAGTTGCTTCACAGATTGCTTTGCGCCGGGTTTCGGAAGACACAGGCTCGGCACAGTGTCGGACAGTTCAGTCTGGTTGTCGGGCGAATGAAATCCACGATCAAACGACAGACGACGAATCCGATTGTTGAAGCGTTTCTGCAGGATCTTTGTCTGCTCGACGGCCACGTCTCAGTCGCCCTGCTCGCGAGGCATCAAATTGTGATGCTCAATGAAACCCGCAGCGTCTTCATACACCAGAACCTGACGCCCAAACTGCACCGGTTCTCCGGCTTTGCCGCGTTTGTAAAGCTGCGTGTGTGGTTCGAACATGCTGAACAGTTAAACCATCTGCGTAGATTTCAGTCGTGATCTTCGTGGAGTTTTTTCGTTTCTCACTTTGCGTTCTTATAACTCAATTCCATTTACGGACGCGCACGAGCTACGCATACTCTGTTTCATAAGCGCACGGCGCGCATGACTTTATGTAGCAAGCGGGAGTCCGTGGTCGTGCAGTCGGATCATGACGTCGAGAAGTGATTGCATGCTGACGAGACTCGATGGCATGTTTTCATAGAGAAAGCCGGAAAAACTGGACATTTTGGTGGCTGTGGCTGTTTGCTGGCGACGACACGGTTGTCTATGTGCTCGACCGGACTGCGAATTCGCGAGTTGTACTGCCTCAATCGCGAACGACTTCGGCGCGCCCCAGTGACCAAGGAGCGAGTTGCAGCCGAATCCACTCTGCAGCAACATGTGGCCGCCATGGCTGCTCAGAAAGATGCCGAGCTGGCTGTCAAAAAGCTACGTGAACCGTGAATTCCTACTGACGCCGCTTGTCCGCTTTCGCGGTCATCCACAAGTTTCCGGGCCGTCATCGCCATATCCGCATCGCAAATTGCTCGAAATCGATCTTTACGCTGCGCTGTTCCTGCCCACACCTGCGGCGAATGTTTACTCGTCAGGTAACGTAAATCGTTTCAGCGTATCGTTTTAAGAACAAGTGGAGGATAACGGGGTCGAACCGATGACCTCTTGCATGCCATGCAAGCGCTCTCCCAACTGAGCTAATCCCCCAAATTTGGTCCGTTGAGTGCGGACTGACGGAACGCTATCAGTCCGTGCGGATAGTGTCAAGTAATTTCAGTCGTGTTCTCACTGCGTGTTTCGGCGGGAAGACGTACGAACGGCAGTATTGTCTTCTGCTTTCCGTCAGCAACACCAACGGCGTATCGCTTGCTGATACAGGGCCGTGCCTTTTTCAAGCTGGTCAAGCGTTATCCATTCGTCGTCAGTGTGGGCTTGTGCGATATCGCCTGGGCCGAAGACTGCAATGTTGCGGAGTTCCGTAAATACGGCTCCATCAGTGCCGTAGGCCACCGTTCGCGACGCGGGCCGAGATGTCAATTCCAATAATTCGCGGATGAATGGTGTCTCAGGGTCGGTGTAAAGTGGCGTGCCGGCGAAGAGTAGTTCAAATTGCAGTCCGTTTGATTCTGCAAGAGCCTTAATACGTCGCACCATGCCGTCGGCGTTCTGGCCAGGCATGGGGCGAAAGTAGACCATGCATTCGGATTTGGCTGACGTGATATTCAGTGCCGTATTAGAATCTTTAACGACGATGTTCAGGCTTGGTGTCGGCGGCGAAAAACGATCATCGCGCCATTCTGGTGAAGTTTCCATTTCGCATTGAATGTTGCCGATTTCATTCAGGAACGGAATGAGTGCAAAGTTCGCGTTGAGTCCAAGGCCTGTACTGGAATGGGCGGCCCGCCCGATTGAGGTTGTACGGATGGCCCGACCGCCCTTGTGCGCGTGTACAATTTCGAGACGTGTGGGTTCGCCGATAATCGCCCGCGTCTGCGTCGAGACGATCTCACGATAGATAGCTGATTTTTCAACGACTCTCTTCGCACCGGACATCCCGATTTCTTCGTCAGCAGTTGCGATAAAATAGAGAGGAGATTTCAGGTCGGTCGTCTGCAATGCGGCGGCGGCGGCCAACATGCAGCACAGAGATCCCTTCATGTCGCACGAACCACGTCCGTAAATTCGTCCATCAGCCACGAGCGGCGTCCAGGGGCCGGATTGCGGAAAGCTCCACGAATTGACAGGCACTACGTCAGTGTGACAAAAATAAGCCAGCCCGCACCCACTGTCCGGGCCTTTGCGACCCTGAATGCAGGATTTCCTGATACCGTTTTCGTCACAATAATCAAGGCGTTCTGTGTCAAAACCCAGGTGCACCAGCCAGGCGGCAACGCAATCCGTGATGTCACTGTTGGATTCGCTGCTGACAGTTGGAAATGGGATGAGTTCCTTAAGATAGTCGATTGCCTGCATAGAAAATACCGTAAGGAAAAGCCAGCACGGGGTTCTCGGGAGGTGCAAACGATCGATGATTGCTGGCAAAAACGCAAGTGAGTCCCTTCGGAATTGATCGGCGGGATCGTGATCATGTTATCATGTATGAATCGGTCTCCGGCGAGTTCAATGCGATACGGGATTTTTTCAAAAGTCGAGTTACTGCGCCACCCGGTGTCAGCATTGCGCAATCCTGGCTGGGCCACAACTCCAGGTAATAAATCTCCGTCGAAAGTTTCCCCACGATGACGCAAAGTCTGATCGCTGAAATTCTTGAGCCGCTGGAATCAATGCGGCTCATCGATCCACATACGCACATTAACCCGCTGCATGCGGCATCATCGACCCTGGCGGATATTCTGGGCTATCACTACTACACCGAACTCGCTCATTCAGCCGGACTGCCCAAATCAAAGATCGAGGAGCCCGGAATCTCCGCGAAGGAAAAAGTCGGACGACTCGTGCCGTGGCTGGCGACGATTGAAAATACTGCGCAGTACAGCTGGTTACTGGAAATGTGTCAGGTGTTTTTTGATTTCAAAGACGATCGGATCACGGAAGCAAATTGGGAATCGCTCTATGATCGTTCGTTGCAGAAGATGCAGAGCGCTGACTGGGAACAGACGGTACTCGATCGATCCGGACTGGATCAGGTGTACCTCACGAACGACTTCGACGATGCGCTGAATGGCTTTAACACGCGAAAGTTTGTCCCGTGTCTCAGGACCGATGATCTGGTGTTTCATCTGACAAAACTTTCCGTTCGGGAGCGCCTGCAGAAAGCGACCGATGTCAGTCCCTGCAGTTCAGGTTCACTCAAACAGGCCATCGGGAGACTCTTCGATCATTTCAAGGCGCATGGTGTGCGCGCATGTGCGATATCGTTGCCACCGGATTTCTCACCGTCGTCCGTCACTGCGTCAGCAGCGGACTCGGTGATTGCAAAAGTATTCCGTGGAAGTGACCTCACGGTCGACGAATCGAGCGTGCTCAGCCGGTTTGTGTTCTGGTCGCTGGCGGAGTTCTGCGTTGAACACATGTTGCCGTTCGACCTGATGATTGGAGTGAATCGAAGAGTCTACGAAGGCGGGGTTTTTCAGGGGCAGGACCTGTTCGACAGTCGCGTGTCTCTGATTCAGTACAAAGCATTGTTCAATGCGTTTCCGAGCGTTGTGTTTCCGGTTTCAGTGTTGTCTGAGACAAGTAATCAGGAACTGGTAAGTTATTCGTGGATTTTCCCAAATGTCGTGACATGTGGACACTGGTGGTACTCGAACATTCCGGTTTACATTGAGCGTGATACGCGAGGGCGATTGCAGGCGGTTCCACAGACAAAGCAGATTGGTTACTATAGTGATATGTACAAGCTCGAGTTTGCTTTGCCAAAATTCGCCATGTATCGCAGGATTCTGGCGAAGGTATTGGCAGAAGATTTCGTGATTGGGCGTCACTGGAGTGTTGAGAAAGCCGTTTCACTCGGGAAAACCGTTCTCCGGGGAAATATCGAGGCGATCTTCGGGAAATGTGATTAACGTTTTGAACACGAAGTAACAGATTTCCCTGCGACTGATTTCAGGAAATGTAGAGGGACTGGATTTCATGGCACGCATCGTACTCTTGAAGGATGGTCAGTCGTTTCCCTATGAATTGACCAATTTTCCTGCGCGGATGGGGCGCCATCCGGATTGTGATGTGCAGGTGGATTCAAACATGGTGTCTCGATTCCACGCACAGCTCGTCAACATCAACAACAAGATTCTGCTGGAGGATCTGAGCAGTGGCAACGGATCATTCCTGAACGGTCGACAACTTGAAAAAAACACGCCGCTGCCGCTGCGTCATAACGACCGCATCAAGCTGGGGCCGATCAAATTTCGCTATGAAGATGACAAGGACGACAGTACGACCGACTCCGGAATGACCGAGGGAATTGATCTGAACGACGGAACTTCATCTACGATCATGGGCAGCGCGGCAGCGCGCGGCTTCGGCGTATTTGAAGTTCGCCCGGAGGAAAAACTGCGGGGGATCCTGAAGATCAATCAGAGCCTTGCCGGGCTGATTGAAGTGAGCAGCATTGCTCCGAAGATTCTGGACACGCTGTTCGAGATTTTCCCTCAGGCCGATCGTGGCGCGATTCTGATGAAGGATCCGGTCTCCAGGAAGTTCATTCCCATCGCACAGAAACAGCGTACAGAAGGCAGTGATGAATCTGTTCGTTTGAGTCGCATGGTTCTGGAACGCGTGATCAACGACAAGTCAGGGATTCTGTCGGCGGATGCAGCGAGCGATGCACGCTTCAGCGCGAGTGAATCGATTTCCAGTCTGACAATCCATTCCATGATGCTGGTGCCGATGCTTGATATGGAAGGCGAAGTGTTTGGGATCATCAGTCTTGATACGCAGAACCCGATGAAGCGATTTACGGAAGAGGATCTGGAGTTGCTGTTGGCGGTGGCCAACCAGTCCGCGCATTCGTACGAAAATGTCCGGCTGTTGCAAAGTCATGTCGATAAGCAGAAGCAGGACAAGGAAATGAAGATCGCAAGCGGTGTGCAGAAAGCTCTCCTGCCGGAAAAGATGCCGGACGTTGAAGGCTATCGCTTCTTTGCATCCTACGATGCGGCTCAGGCTGTTGGAGGCGATTACTTTGACTGCTTCATGATCGGTTCCCGGAAGGTCTGCATTTCGTTTGGTGACGTTGCCGGCAAAGGCGTGCCCGGCGCGCTGATCATGTCACGCATTGCGAGCGTCGTGCAGAACACGATGAGTTTCACTGATGACGTGCAGATCGCCATCCAGCGTATCAATTCTCACATGTGCCACAGCATGGTTGAGGGACGTTTTGTTACCTATATCCTGGGCGTGATCGATCTGGACACGAACCGCATTACGATGGCCAACGCCGGACACATGTCGCCGTTGATCCGCAAGGTTGACGGTGAGGTTGAGGAATTCAATCAGGAGACGATTGGAATTCCCGTCGGGATTGTGGACGGATATCCTTACGAAGTTGTTGAACGGGATATTGCGGTCGGGGAAATGTTTGTGCTCATCACGGATGGTGTCGATGAAGCTATGGATCCGGGCGGCAATCTGTACACGAAGGAACGCGTCCGCGAATTTGTGGCTGCCGGTTCGCCCGATCCCGAAGTGTTGGGACGAGCCTTACTTGCCGATGTACGCATCCATGCCAATGGCCGTGATCAGAACGACGATATCACCATCATGACATTCGGTCGTCTGCGCTGATTCTGGTTGCGGGAAATTGCATGCTTTTCCAGCAGCGGCAAAACCCGCAAACCGCACCACGGGCAACGCTGTGCCCCTGAAGTGCGGTTTGCAGTTGTAAAGGCCAAGCTCGTCAGAGCGAGCCCATGTGTTCTCCAAAGGTGCGCCATTCCATTGTGGAAGGATCAGCCACTTTGCGGTATCCGAGGCTCATCAGGACTTCCAGTACTTCGCTCCAGGTGGGAAACGGTCGACCGCTCTTGCGTTTGTAGTCGTCCATTGACTTCATGAATTCAATCTCGTTGTCTGAATAGTCGCGTTCGCAGGTCGTCGGATCTATCTGCCGGCGGCGATCCAGGCGGCGACGATCGATGATTTCGCGGCGCTCTTCGATCGTGATTTCCGATGCTGTCTGGACAGATTCCAGCTCGGGCCTGACAGCTCTTGTAGTTTTTCTTTCTGTGACCTTTTCTTCAACGACCGCAGGTTTGCGGCTTGAAGTCAGTCGTCTGCGACCTGTTCTGCGTCGTTCAGTGACGAGAAGATCGGAAGAATAATCCGACATAGCAATGCACCCTCTTCACGTTTGCGGGGACGAAACGAGACTCGTTGTTGCCTGACTGCAGTCAGTCGGTGCTACAACAGCTTTCGCCGGATGCATCGAGAACCACATGATTCAGTTCTCGGATTCAGTCCTTCGGATCACTGCGTACGTCCTTGTTCCGGCAGTAGAGTATTCCCCACAAATGGCAGACAGGGGAGAATAAAACGATTGCTGAAGTATGTTCATAAAAAGAAACATTAGCGATCGTGGAAGAAAACCGATAGTAACGGTCGGACTATTTGTGATAGCCCAGCGACGCCATCACGTCAAAGAGTTCTTCAAAAGTAATGAATCGGCGGTGACGGGCGATCTTATAGTCGTCCACGGCATTTGCCAATTCAGCGACCTCGGGGCGAGCAGATCGGTCTCCGTCACGGAACTGACGGCGTTCTGACCCGGTGGGGGCCGTACCGGCACCGCGCAGACGACGTTCCACGAAGAGAGATCCCGGTTGTTCGATATCAGACAGCTGGCTCATGGTATGTTTCACCTTTGACATTGCGGCGCAAGTCTGGAAGTAGTTTCGCTGAACTTGAAGCTGTGCAACCATTGGTTGAGTTTCCTCAGGCCGCAAACGACTTTCGATTTTGTCAATGGGATTCGAAGGCAACTCTGAGCATGGATGCGCGATTTTACCGAATTCGCCAAACTGTCGGATTACCACGTTTCCGGGTTTTCACTCCGGAGTCTGTTGCGTTCACGCCACACTCCGCTGAAATACACAACTTGGACCTCAGTTGTTTTCCTAACAAGGGCTGAAAGCCCTTGACCCATTTGGCCTACCGGCCCGTTGCCCAAACACCGCTCACGTTGTTCGCTTCCTGCAGGATGCGCGCACGGTGCGCCAGAAACAGAGTAAGACTCAAATTCAGAGTGGAATCATCATGACTGTTGTCAGTGTACTTGGTGCAGGAGCCATGGGAACTGCATGTGCATGGGTTGCCGCGCAAAACCCTGACGTTTCAGTGCGCCTGTGGGCCAGGAATGAGACGTTTGCCCGACACATCCAGGAAACACGTGAAAACAGCCGCCTGTTGCCACACGTCAAACTACCAGCTACGATCGAAGTGACAGCGGATCCTGCAATGGCACTGCGGCAGGCTTCTGTCGTGTTGGTTTGCGTTCCGACACGTGGTCTCCGTGACGCCATGCAGCAGTTGGCATCGCTGATCCCCGATCAGGCGCTCTTCGTCAGCGCTGTAAAAGGGATCGAAAATGACACTCTGCTCCGCCCGAGTCAGATGATCCGGCAAATTGCCGGTGAACGTCCGGTCGTTGTGCTGGGAGGCCCGTGTCATGCCGAAGAAATCACGGCACGCAAACCGGCAAGCATTGTGGCTGCCTGCGAATCGCTCGACGCGGCAGAACACATTCAGTCACTGTTGTCGATGGATACACTGCGAGTTTACTCCAATACAGACCAGCGAGGCGTTGAACTTGCGGGTGCGTTGAAAAATGTGATCGCAATTGCCGCGGGAATCTGTGACGGATTAGAGTTCGGCGACAACGCGAAGGCTGCATTGCTGACACGAGGATTAGCGGAAATGGTGCGCTTCGGGACCGCCATGGAGGCGAACAGCGAAACGTTCTTTGGCCTTGCCGGTCTGGGAGATCTTGTCACGACGTGCAACAGCCCGCACAGTCGCAATCGCTTCGTTGGCGAAGCACTGGGACGAGGACAGTCGCTTCAGGAGATCCTGGAATCTATGACAGCTGTCGCAGAAGGCGTCTTTACCGCCCGCAGCGTTTACCATCTTTCCAGCAAGCGCGGCATCAACATGCCGATCGCCGAACAGGTTTATCGTGTGCTCTTCGAAAACAAAAACCCGCGCGAAGCAACGGTTGAACTTATGCAACGCCCACTGAAGCTGGAATGATGATTCTCTGTGCTGCCCGACATCCATTCTTCAACCGATCGGAAACAGACTCAGCAACAACCAGGCAATTCCTCCGACGGACATGAGCACAATGAGTACGATCACTAACGAGATGAGTCGCTTTCGGTTTTTTGCCTCCTGCTGAAGGCTGAGAAGTTGCACACCCATTTTTGAGCCAAAGGTGATTTTCGATCCATGATTCAGGGCACACAGCGCTTCCACTTTCCCGTTGACGTAAGTGGGGAGTGTTCTTGATTCCTGATGCAGCTTCCAGTGCTGACCGTCGTATTCCAGCCAGCACTGGACGCTGTCAACGCCATCTTCCCGCAGTAACAGGACGTCGGCACCATGTGCAGAACCGATCGAAGTACGGGCCTTCATCAGGGCAACCTTGCGCTTTGTTCCCAGAATCTGCAGTCGCCAGCCAGCCGGTGCAGGGCCTTTGAATGCGTGCGGACGTGAAGAAGCTGGTGTCGCCGAACGCACGGGTTCAGTTCGGATTTTATCAGGTACCGGCTGTCGAATTGAAGGCGTTTCCGATTGGCTGAAGCTGTCGGTTCCATCCGCAATCTGATAATTGCCTTCCCGGAGCCAGCCAGACGCTGATGTGATGGATGATCGTTGCCCGGACGATTTTTTCCCTGACTGCTCTGCTTTCGCCTTTGCCTGTTTTGCCCTCAGAGTCACCAATTCACGAAAATCGAACTGAATCGCCTTTCGCTGTGCGTACGGCCTGACAGCATCCGCAAGTTCATCCGCCGACTGATAACGCTTTGCCGGATCTTTTTCCAACATCTTCGCAATGATGGCACCGATTTCTGCTGGGATCTCAGGACGAAGCTGGCAAACGTTCCTCGGCCGTTTCGATCGATGGGCTTCAAGCTTCGCTTTGTTTGATTTTTCCGGAAACGGGACATGCGCGGTCAGTGCCACATACAGTGTGGCGCCAAGGCTGTAGATGTCGGCTCGTGCATCGACATGGCGACTGTCCAGCGATTGTTCCGGAGCGATATAATCAGGTGTTCCCAGGCAGTCGTGGCCAAATACCATTGACAATGAAAACTCTTCTTCCGGTACATCGTTCATCATCGCCAGGCCAAAGTCCAGAATCCGCGTCACGCCATCCTGATCAATCAGAAAGTTCGCAGGCTTGATGTCGCGATGAATTATGCCCTGTGCGTGTGCAGCTTTCAGTGCTTGCGCTGCCTGCAACGCGATGTCGCAGACCATTGGCCACTTGAGGGCTCCGTACAATGCGACAAGTTCATGCAGACTGATGCCGCGAAAAAGTTCCATCACGAGATAATGGACTGCACCAGTCGTGTCCATGCGATATGTGCGAATGATGTTTGGATGATTGAGTCGCATCCCGGCGATCGCTTCCAGTTTCATTCTGGCCAGCATTCCGGCATCCAGAGCGTGCTCCGAGGACAAAACCTTGATCGCCACCTTACGATCTTCGTTTGGATCTTCCGCGATAAAAACGCAACCCATGCCCCCAAAGCCCAGCACTTCGCGAATACGATAGCCGTCGATCACCAGACCTCGATATCGTCCTTCGAGCAGTCGTTCGGCCTGGAACGGCGTCAGCACAC
>Ga0209181_10010832_pt1 | contig 11782 bp, 9 predicted proteins | sample MAT05_FD_187208 | JGI IMG/M metagenome (GOLD analysis project Ga0209181, IMG submission 187208) | Freshwater microbial communities from Lake Fryxell liftoff mats and glacier meltwater in Antarctica - MAT-05 (SPAdes) (version 2) | ecosystem: Environmental > Aquatic > Freshwater > Ice > Liftoff... | reverse complement strand
GCCGTGCAGCGGGACTGCCGCGCGGTGGTGGCGGCGCACGGCAGCGAGAAGCTGGGCTTTGTCAACTTCGAGGGCTGCATCACCGCCAAGGTGATGGTGGCCGCGCTGGAGCTGGCTGGCAAAGAGCCGGGCCGCGCCCAGCTGGTGGCCGCCTTGCAAGGCATGCAGGGCTTTGATCTGGGCGGGCTCAAGCTGGGCTTTGGCGCCACCAACCACCAGGCGCTGTCCGACGTGTTTTTGACGCAGATCCAGGGCGGCAAGATCGCCAAGCTGCGCTGACCCTTGTCTGAAAGAACGGCATAGCAGAACGGCACAGCAGAACGACCCGACACCATGAAAATATCCCATCGCCTGCTGGCCCTGTCGAGCTTTTCGGCCATCGGCCTGGTCTGCGTGGCCGGCGTCAGCTATGTCGCCGTCACCTCGATCCAGACCGATCTGCAAAGCCTGACCTCGCAGGCCGCGCCGCTTCAGGCCAAGACCTACGAGCTGCAAGAGCGCACCGAGCGCACGATGGGCCGGCTGCTCAAGCTCAGCCTGTCGCGCAGCCCGGCTGAAGCCGTGCAGGCCAAGGCGGCCGTGGCGGCCGACCTGCAGGCCATCGCCGAATTGCGCCAGGCGCTGAGCAAGCTCGACCCGGGCGCCAAGACCGAGGTGTTGGACTTTTCAGCCTCCCAGGCCGAGATCGCCGGGGCGGTAGACAAGCGCCTGACGGACACCACCGCCTACCAGCAAGAAACCGAAGGCGCCCGCGCCGCGCTGCTCAAGGCAGAGCAGGCGATTGGTGCCACCCGCACCGCCGTCAAGCAAATTGGTGTGGAGGCCGGCAAAAGCGCCGACGCCGCGCAAGACGCCAGCCGGCGCCTGGCCGGCACGATGAAGCAGGTGCTGTCGGCCCAGTCGCGGCTGAAGGAGGTGGTGATCGTCGTTGGCGAGGTCGACACCACCAGCAACCGATTCCGGCTCAACCCGCTGAAGGACAAGCTCAAGAGCGCGGTGGACGGCATCGCCCGGCTGGCCGCCGAGCCCGGTGGTGAGGACGCGCTCAAGGAGGTGCGGCTGCTCAGCGCCTCGCTGACCGATGCCTTCAACAAGGACGGCAGCGGCCTGCTGGCGCTGCGCGCCAATGTGCTGGCTGCCAAGCCCGAAGCAGCCGACGCCTATGCCAAGGCGCGCAAGGCCTTTCTCGACCCGATCGAGGCGCAATCGAACAAGCTCAATACCGTGCTCGACAGCAGCGAGGTGCAGGCCGCCAAGCAGCGCCAGGTGCTGGAAGCCGCGATGCGGGTGCGCAACGAGCCCGGCGGCGTGGTCGTCACCAGCGAGGAGGTGTCGCTGGCGATCCGCGACATGGTGGGCAGCCTGCGCCTGCTGATGCTCGCCGCCACCGAGAAAGAGACCGAAGCGGCGCAAGCCGAGCTGAAAACCAGCACCCAGCACTTGACCGAGAACATGACGGCGATGCGCGCCGGCCTGCTGAAGATGGGCCGCCCGCCGCTGGCCGCGCAGGTGGACACCGCCATCGCCGCGATGGCCTCGGTGGGCGGCTCGATCAACAAGGTGGCCGCCGCCAAACGCAGCCTGCTGGCCAGTGAAACAGCGATGGCCGCCACGCTGGACAAGTTGAAGACCACCGCACACCGGCAGGCCACGCTGGGCGAGGCCCAGGTCAAGACCATGGCCACGCGCCAGACCGAAGTGACGGCCGCGGTGGACGCCCGGGTGCAGTCGTCGCTGACCCTGATCCTGGGCATTGCGGCGGCCATCATCGCCGCCAGCGCGGTGATCAGTTGGCGCACCGTGCGCACGGTCACCCGGCAGCTCGACCAGGCGGTGCGGGTGGCCGAGGCGGTGTCGCAAGGTGACCTGGCTGCTGTGCCGCCGGCCACCGGCAACGACGAGATCGCACGGCTGATGGGCGCGCTGGGCCGCATGGTGGGCACGCTGACCGGCATCGTCGGCAACATCCAGACGGCGGCCTCGCAGATCCATGCCGGCTCGGGCGAGATCAGCCGCGGCAATGCCGACCTGAGCAGCCGCACCGAGCAACAGGCCTCGCAGCTGCAGCAGACCGCCTCGTCGGTGGAAGAACTGACCGCCACCGTGCGCCAGAACGCCGATTCGGCCCGCAGCGCCAACGCGCTGGCGACTGAGGCCAGCGCGGTGGCCGTGCGTGGCGGCAGCATCGTCGGCGGCGTGGTGGCGACGATGGCCGAGATCGAGCAATCGTCACGCCAGATCGGCGAGATCGTCGGCGTGATCGACGGCATCGCGTTCCAGACCAACATCCTGGCGCTGAACGCGGCGGTTGAAGCCGCCCGAGCCGGTGAGCACGGCCGCGGCTTTGCGGTGGTGGCGTCCGAGGTGCGGGCGCTGGCCCAGCGCAGCGCGGCGGCGGCGCGCCAGGTCAAGGGCATCGTCGAGACCAGCGTGGCCAAGATCGAGACCGGATCGGGCCAGGCCCGGCATGCCGGCACCACGATGCAAGGCATCGTGACCCAGGTGCAGCAGGTGACCGCGCTGATCGCCGAGATTGCGCGCGCCAGCGCCGAGCAGGCCGACTCGATCGGCCTGGTCGGCAGCGCCGTCAGCCAGCTCGACACCATGACCCAGCAAAACGCCGCACTGGCCGAGCAAAGCACCGCCGCCGCCACCAGCCTGCGTGACCAGGCCGGCGGCCTGCAGCAGGCGATTGCGGCCTTCAGGTTGCACGGCCCCGCGGGGTAGCGCTGCTGCGCTGGCGATACCGCCACCGCCGGCACCGCCAACGTCACCCGTGCCGCCAGTGCCACCAGTGCCGCCAGTGTCGCGGGCCGGCCCGTCGGTCACGGACCGGGTGTTGATCAATGACGTTTCAGCGCCTTGGGGCGGTGGCGGGGGCGACGGGCCCGATCGGCAGCATCAGCACCGGCATCACACTGCCCGGGCAGCCGGGGGCGGCACTGGCTGCGTCCGGTGGGCAGGCGGCCAGGGCCGCCGCCTCGGCACGCGCCGCCTTGGCGGCTGTCAACAGGCGGTGCGGCTCCAGCATCAGCACCGCCAGGCCGATCACGGTGGCCAGCGTCAGCGCCACGATCAAGAGCTTGCGCCTGGGCGTGACCGGCCGGAACGGCGGCAACCGGGGCTCGATGCCCGGCGGCACGGCGGTGGGCTCGACGCGCCGGGTGGCCACCGACGGCCCGCCGTTGGCGGGTTGGGTGAAATCGGGCAGGTCGGCGACCGAGCGTCGGCGGTCGGCAACAGAAAAGGGGCGTTTTTGCATCGGGGCCAGACTATCCCACGATCTGGCCAAGGGGCCCTGCTCAGGCGCTGTGCGCAGTGACCGCACCCGCACCCGAACCCGCACCCGAACCCGCTACAACATCGCCGTCTGCGTCGGCACGCCCAGCAGCAGCCGGCCGGTCAGCTCGAAGCTGGCGTCATTGACCATCATGTGCTGGGTGGCGACCTGCACGTTGCGCAGCGCGCGCTGCAACGGTGACTGGGCAAACACGGCGCCGCCGCCGGCCAGCCGGTACAGCCGGCCCACCACGTCGGCCGAGGTCTGGACCGCGTGGCTGGACGCCAGACGCAGGTCGCGCCGGGCGTCCAGCGGCAAGCCGGCGGCCTCGCCGGGGTTGTTGTCCACCGCCGCGGCCCAGGCGCTGTCGATGCTGGCCATCAGGTAGGCGCGCGCGCCTTGCAGCGCGGCTTCGGCCCGGGCCACCGCGTCCTGCACCGTGGGCTTGCTGGCCAGCGGCTTGCTGCCGGCCTGCGGCACGCTGTGGCCGGCCAGGGCGATGAAGTCGGCCAGGGTTTGCTGGGCGATGCCTGTGGCCACCGCCGCGATCGACAGTGCCAGCAGGCCAAACACCGGGAACCGGTACAGCGGCGTGTTGATGCGCGGGGCGTCAAACAGCGAGGCGCTGCGGCCCAGCGGCACAAAGGCGTCGTCCACCTCGAACTCGCCGCTGCCGGTGCCGCACAGGCCAAAGCTGTCCCAGTTGTCGAGCAAGCGGACCTGGGCGCGGTCCAGCGCCACGCTGAGCACCCGCGGTGCGCCATCGGCCTGCAACGCGGGCTGGCCGTCGGCGCCCATCAGCACGCAGCCGGCGGTGATGATGTCGGCGTTGTGCGTGCCCGAGCCCCAGGCCCAGCGCCCACTGATGCGCAGGCCGGGCAGGCCCGCCTGTTCGGCCGGCAGCGCCCGCCCGCGGGGCGCAAACACCCCGGCAGCCTTCAACGTGGGGCGGCTGAAGAGGGCCGCCGCCTCGCCCTCTGGCAGGTAGGCGGCCAGCAGGCTGGCGGTGCAGGAGATGAAGCAACACCAGGCGGTGGCCGCATCTGCGCGGGCCAGCAGCTCGATCACCCGGTAAAAGCTGGCCGGCGGCGCTTCGTGTCCGCCCAGCGCGGCGGGCGTGAGCAACCGGTACAGGCCGGCCTCGGCCAGGCTGTCGGCGATGTCTTGCGGCAGCCAGCGCTGGGCCTCGATCTCTGGGCTGCGGCCCGCCAGCGCCTGTCCGGCAAGCGTGGCCTGCCGCATCAGGGCCTGGTGCTGGGGGCTGTGGATCGGGTCGGTGCAAGTGGGCATGCGGGGGTCCGGTGGCGGGTGGCAGTTGACAGGCGGCGGGTGGCCGGTGCCGCCATGATGCCGCCGGCGTCGCCGCCCGGCCACTGCGGTTGGCCCGGGGTGGTCGGGCGTCCTTCAGTTCCAGCGATGACAGCCGAAATGAGTGACTCAACCCCGGCCCCATCGAGCCCGCCGCGCACCGTGCGCTGGGTGACTGGGCCTGTCATCCTGGAGTCACCATGCACCGCCGCCTGCTTGTCATTGCCATCGCCGCGCTTGCCGCGCTCGCCCCCCTGCGCCAGGCCCTGGCCGCCGATGCAATCCCCGCCGCAGTGCAAAAAACGGTTGACGAGTACAAAGGCCAGCTCGCCAAGTGGGCCACCAACCCGGCGGTGATCGCGGCCGCCAAGGCCTCCAACGCCAGCGGCGGCGTGCCCGGCATGAACGCCGGCAAATGGGCCGAGCTGGCCGAAACCGATGCGGCCGTGAAGGGCACCATGAGCTCGGTCGCCGGCAAGTATGTCGATAGCCTGGACTCCAAGACCGTGAACAAGGTGGTGGTGCGCGACAAGGCCGGCAACGTGGTAGCGGCCAATACCAAAGTGGCGCTTTACAACGTGGCCCACCGGCCGGTGTACAAGACCGCCATCACGGGGGTTGCCTGGCAGCAGGATTCGGTGAGCAAGGACGTGACCACCCAGATCAAGGGTGTGCAGATCGCCGTGCCGATCAAGGACGGTGGCGAGGTGGTCGGCGTGATGCACGCCGCCATCAGCGCCGACTAGGCGCTGTGAACGCTGCCACGCTGCCCGCAGGCCGGGCACGCCAACTGCCTGCTAAAAAATAGGGACGCCCATGCTGACTCGCCTTCGAATCCACACCCGGCTGGTGGCCGGTTTTTCGCTGATGTTGGTCGGTGCAGTGGTGGTGGCACTGGCCGGGGCCTTGGCGCTGCGGCAAATGGAACAGGGTTCGGTCAAGCTGGGCCTGCAGATTTTCGGCCGGGCCAGCACGCTGGACGCCTTTCAGCGGGCCTTGGGCCAGCGCGAGATCGCCGTGCGCGATGTGGCCTCGCAGGACGACCCCACGGTGGTGATGGCCGACATCAAGCGCTTCAAGGCCGCGCGTGACGGCATGCGCAGCTTGCGGGACGCTTTTGCCACCAACGTGGCCGGCGATGCCGAGGCCACGGTGTTGCTGACCGGCCTGGACGGGGTGATGGTCGAGCAGCAGAAGGTCATCGAGGCGGTATTGAGCCAGGCCTTGACCGGTGACACCGCTGGCGCCATGACCACCGTGCGCAGCGGCCTGGTGCCGCTTCAGGCGCGATCGACCCAGGCCATCGACGCGCTGCAGGCGTTGCTGGACCAGCGCGCCAAGTCCGAGGTGGAGCAGGCCCAGGCGCTGGCCCGCCACGGGCTGATGGTGATGGCGGCAGTGGCAGCGGTGGTGTTGCTGGCGGGCACCGTGCTGGCGCTGGCCATTGCGCGCAGCGTGGTGCAGCCGCTGCGCCAGGCCTGCGACGCGGCCAGCCTGATCGCCGCGGGCGATTTGACCCAGGACATCCAGCCCCAGGGCCAGGACGAATCAGCGCAGATGCTGCAGGCCTTGTCGGCCATGCAGGCCTCTTTGCGCCAGTTGGTGGGCACCGTGCGCGAGGGGGTTGATTCGGTCACGCTGGCCAGCAACGAGATCGCCAACGGCAACCTCGATCTGTCGCAGCGCACCGAGCAGCAGGCCGGCAGCCTGCAGCAAACGGCGTCCAGCATCACCCAGATGGCCGATATGGTGAACCAGAGCGCCGCCAACGCCCACACCGCCAGCCAGCTGGCCGGCAGCGCCAGCGAGGTGGCAGTGCGGGGCGGGGCGGTGGTGGCCCGGGTGGTGTCGACCATGAGCGAGATCCACGGCGCCAGCCGCAAGATTGTCGACATCATCGCCACCATCGACGGCATTGCCTTTCAGACCAACATCCTGGCGCTGAACGCGGCGGTGGAAGCCGCCCGCGCCGGTGAGCAGGGCCGAGGTTTTGCCGTGGTGGCTGCTGAGGTGCGCAGCCTGGCCGGCCGCAGCGCCGAGGCCGCCCGCGAGATCAAGGCCTTGATCGGCGCCAGCGTCGACAAGGTCGAGGCCGGCAACGTGCTGGTAGGCGAGGCCGGGCAGACCATGGGCGAGGTGGTGGCCCAGGTGCAGCGCGTCACCACGCTGATGGGCGCCATCAGCGCCGGCGCCCAGGAGCAGACCCGCGGCATTGCCCAGGTCAACCAGGCGGTGGGCGAGATCGATCAGATGACGCAGCAGAACGCCGCGCTGGTGGAGCAGTCGGCCGCCGCGGCGGCCAGCCTTGCCGACCAGGCTGGCAAACTGGCGGCGGTGATGGGCGTGTTCAAGGTGTCCGCCGCCCGCACGGCACGGCCGGTCAGCTGATCGGCTGGGCGGCGGGCCGGTCGGCCGATGGGCCGGCTTCACCCGACGCCGCCGTGGTGCCCGCGCCGCCCGCGCCAGCCTTGGCAGGGTCGGGCGCCAGCAGGCTTTCCAGGTACTGCTCCCGCACGCCGTACAGCCCCTTCAACGCCGCCACCTGCGCCAGCAGCGCGCTGCGCTGCGCCGCGGGCAGGGGCGTGGCCCGCCGCACCGCCAGCACCATCTTGTTCTTGCCGGTGTGCTCGGGCGAGATGAATTCGAAGACCTGCGCGTCGTAGCCCTCGGCCTGCAGCAGCAGCGCGCGCAGCGCGTCGGTCAGCATCTCGGCCTGCTCGGTCATGTGGATGCCGTGGCGCAGCATCGGCGCCAGCACTGGCGGTGCGCTCATCTGCGGGCGCAACTGTTTGTGGCAGCAGGGTGAGCACAGGATGATGGCCGCACCGCTGCGGATGCCGTGGTGCATCGCTTGGTCGGTGGCGGTGTCGCAGGCGTGCAGCGCGATCATGATGTCGGTGGCCGCCACCGCGTGGTGGCCGACATCGCCGGCCTCGAAGCGCAGCCCGGCCAGGCCCAGCCGGGCCACCACGCTGTTGCACAAGGTGGTCAGGTCCTCGCGCAGCTCGACCCCGACGATGGCCGGCACCCGGCCGCTGGCCTCTAGGTGCTGCTGCACCGCAAAAGTGAGGTAGCCCTTGCCGGCGCCGAAGTCCAGCACCCGCACCGGGACCGCCGGATCACGCCCGGCCAGCGGCGACTGGGCGATGGCATGGGCCAGCACCTCCAGGAACTTGTTGATCTGCTTCCACTTGCGCGCCATCGCCGGCACCAGCCGGTGCTGGGCGTCGGTGATGCCGAGTTCGGCCAGAAAAGGCGTGTCGAGCGCCAGCGCCCGTTGCTTGGCGCGGTCGTGGTCGTTCTGCGGCTTTGTGCCCAGGTCGGCGCCTTCGGCGCCCGGGCCGTTCGATGCTGCCGTCGGCACGGACAACTTGCCGACCCGCAGCCCCCAGCTGCCCTTTTTGCCCAACGCCAGCTGGATGTCGTGGCTGCGGGTGACCAGGTGGGCATGGTGAAACTGCCCGGCCAGCAGCGTGGTGATCAGGTCCAGCGCCGCCTCGACCGGCAGGTTCTTGGTGATGTCCTTGGTGCGGTGGCGCCAGACCAGCGACAGGTGATCCACCTCGCGCAGCACCACCCGGCGCACCAGCAGCTTGTCCAGCGACGCGTCAGTGCCGTGCGGCCGGCCCAGCACCAGCCTGACAAAACCGCCGTCGGCCAGGCTGTGCCGCAGGCGGACGATGAACTGCTGGGGTTCGGTGAGCGGGGCGGGCAGGGCGGTCATGCGCCGATTGTCGGGGCAGGGAGTGGCTGCCCTGGCCGGGTCGGCCGCAGCGCCCAGCGCCAGACCGGCCCGATCCGCGGGTTGTGCCCAGCGCGTGGTGGCCCGAAGCCCAGCCCCTGCAGGATGCGGGCAGACGCCGCCGCGTCGGTGGCCAGGTTGCCTGGCACCGGGGGGCGGCGGGTATGGGCGATCACGGTCAAGCCGGCATCGACGGCCCGGGCCAGCGCCAGCAAGGCGATGGCGGTGCGCCGGCCGACGCCTTGCCGCCGCTGGCCGGGCAGCGTGAAGTAGCCGATCTCGACCCGGCCGCGCCGTGGTGGCCCGGCAAAACCACCACCGCCCACCCATTGCCCGTCAGCCCAGGCGAGGTAGCGTGTCCAGGGGCTGGGCGGCGCAACGGCCAGCGGCCGGCCCCGTGCATCGCAAGGCCACAGGGTGACCACCATGGAGCGGCACGCCGGCATCAGGCGCTCGGCTTTACCGGGGTGGCCTTTCGGGGCTTGCTGGTTGATGCCGGCGTTGTTTTTGTGCTGGCCTGGCGTGTCCCCGCGCTGCCGGCCTTGCCCGACTTGGCGGCAGACATGCCCGCCGACTTGCCCGCCGATTTGCCCGTGGCTTTGGCACCTGACTTGCCCGTGGTCTTGCCCGTGGTTCTGCCCGCGGACTTGCCGCCGGGCTTGGCGGCGGCCGCGGCCGCCGCCAAGCCGCGTTGGCCGCCTGCCGACGCGGCAGCGTCCGGCCCCAGACCCAACCAGCCCAGGCAGGCCGGTTGCTGCATCGCCTTGGCCACCGGCTGGTAGCGCGGCAGATCCCGCAGCGGCTCGCCGGCCGGCAGGTAGCGGATCTCGCGGATCTCGCCGGTCGCCGGGCGGACGGTGGCGCCCGCACCCGCACCGGCACCCGCACTGCCACCCGCACTGCCACCCGCGCTGGTGCTAGCCCCGGCGTCCATCACCTTGAGCTGCACGGCCTGGGTCGGGTCGCCCGGCACCAGCAGGTGGCCTGCCAGCACCATGCCGTCGCGCAGGCCGGCGGCGTCGGCCGGGCCGCCGGGCTCGACCCCGCTGACCAACCGGTTGCTCAGCGAAGCGGCATCAAAACCCAGCCGCCAGGTGGCGACGGCCCTGCGTTGGCCGACAAAACAGGGCCCCAGGGCCGCCGGGCCGAACGCCGGTGCCTCGCCCCGGTCGGCCTGACGCGTGATCTCGCGCAGCGGCACATCGCCCAGCGCCGGACGCAGTGCGGCCACCAGGCGGTGGGTGGCCAGCGGCGCGCTGATCGGGCCCTCGTGGCGCGCCAGCGCCGGGGCCACCAGCAGGCGGCGCATGGTGGCGTCCAGACCCGGCTGGCCGGCGGCGCGCAACGCGGCGTGCCACTGCAGGGCCAGCCATTCGCCGCGGGCGCCGGCCATCTCGGTGGCCGGCAGCGCGCCGGGGCCGTCGGCTGACGGTGCCGAAGCGCCGCCGCGGGGCGGGGATTTGGCGCGCTCGCTGGCGTCCACGAAGCGCTCGATCTTGCGGTTGAGTGCGGCGGCGTAGTCCTCCGGGGTCCACTGGCCGTCACGCAGCAGCAGGCGGTGGGTGTAGAACTCGGCCCAACCCTCGCTGAACCAGGCGCGGTTGGCCTCGTCGCCACGGCCGGTGTGCACCAGCGGGCCGAAGCGGTCCGGCACCCAGCTGCGCACCAGCGCTTCGGTCAGCAGGGCGTCGGCGGCGCTGCCCGGCACTGCCAGGTCGGCCGGGCCTTGCAGCGCCAGCGCCTGGTGCCATGCCGAACCGCGGCCCGTACCCGTGGGGGCGTTGGGCAGCAACAGCACCAGCAGCGGGCCGGTGGCGCTGCTGTCGCCCCAGAACTGGCGTTGGGCGGCCAGGGCCTGGGCGGCGGCCTGGCCCAGCGCGTCCAGGCTGAAGCGCCAGGGCACCGTGGCGGGCCGGGCCAGCGTGATGCTGCTGCCGCCGTCGGGGCTGCGCGCTTGGGTCTGTGGCTGTGGCTGGGTTTGCGTCTGCAAGGCGCCGCCCGCATACAGCGCCTGTTGCACCCGGGACCTGAGGCTGGCCGGGCCAGGCGCCACCCGGAACAGCGCCGTCGGCCCCTCGGCCAAGCCGTGGCTGCTGGCCCAGCGGACCGGGGCGGCGTCGTCAGGGCGGGGGCTCAAGCCGTAAAAGGCAATGCAGGCGGTCGGCGGGCGGCGCTCGTCGATCTCGTCGGGCACCGGCAGCACGCCTTGGCCGGCCAGGGCAAACCAGGTGTCCGCCAGTTGCACGCTGCCGCCTTGGGCCGGGTCGGCCACAGGGGTGAGGCGCCAGCGCAACTGGACCCGTTCACCGGCGGCGTGGTTGACCGTGCGCAGGGTGGGCATGTCGGCCACCGCCTGCAGCCGGGCCGAAGGCGTGGTCGGCGATGGCGCGCCGGCGGTCGTCTCCAGCACACCTGCCCAGCCGCCGGGCAGGCGCAAGCTGGTGCGGGTGCGCGGGCCGGCATCAAAAGTCATGTCCACCAGCAGGCTGCGCGGCCCGGCACCCAGCTGCACCTTGACCTGCCACAGCAGGCTGCAAGCGGGGGTGTCGGGCGGGGTGGTGTCTACCGGCCCATCGGACGCGGCGTACACACCGGTCACAGCCGCGGCCCAGGCGCAAGCCAGCGCTGCAGCGCGCCAAGGCCGATGCCAGGGTGTGGCGGGTGCGGGACGGGACAGTGCGGGCCGGCGGGGAGAGTGCAGTCGAGAGGCGAGCATGCGGCAGCGGTGGAGGCGGCGGTGAAAGCGGCGGAAGCCGGTGCCTGGCCTACTGCCCGCTGCCGGGTGCGGCGGCGCCTTGCTTGAGCCGGTCCAGCATCGCGCCCATCTGCTGGTGCAGCAGGTTGATGGCCTTGAGCGGGCGCACCATCACCTTGAAGTCGATGATCCGGCCCGCCGCGTCCCAGCGGATCAGGTCGATACCGTTGACCACGATGCCGTCGATCTCGGTGCTGAACTCCAGCATGGCGTCGCTGGCGCCGACGATCTCGCGCTCGTAACGGAACTGCGGCGTGTTGAGCACCTGCATCGCGCCCGCCAGGTACTGCAGCGTGATGGCCTTGCCACGCTGCGGCGTGTGCACCACCGGCGAGTGGAAAACCACATCGTCGGCCAGCAGCCGGGCCAGGGCGGTCATGTCGCGCGACTGCACCACGTGGTGCCAGGCGGCAAGGGGGGCGGGCAAGGTCATGCGGGTCTCCGGACAGGGCAGTGGGTGGATCGGTCTGGGCGCAGTGTGCCTTGCGCCAGGTGCAGCCTACAGTGCAGCCCGACCGCGCAGCCGACAGTGCAACCGTCAGGCCACGCGGCGCAGGGCCGGGCGGCGCGGTGGTCCGTTGGGATCGGCAGTGCCCTTGCCGCTGCCGGCGCTGTTGGCGCCATGGGCCGCGCTGTTGTCCGTACTGCTGTCCGCTGCGTTGGCCGCCATGCTCGCTGCCGCCAGCAAGACGCGGTT
>Ga0209181_10010828_pt1 | contig 11782 bp, 9 predicted proteins | sample MAT05_FD_187208 | JGI IMG/M metagenome (GOLD analysis project Ga0209181, IMG submission 187208) | Freshwater microbial communities from Lake Fryxell liftoff mats and glacier meltwater in Antarctica - MAT-05 (SPAdes) (version 2) | ecosystem: Environmental > Aquatic > Freshwater > Ice > Liftoff... | reverse complement strand
TTTGGGTGCAAGAGCTAATCAAAACGGGGTAAGAGCCACATTTGTCAAAGCGATCTCCGAGCAAGAACGGCAATAAAAGGACAAATTAGCTAGATCATTGGTCATCAATCCTGATGAAATTTGATCTACAGCAGATTGAGAACAAACCAAACCCAGATTTTTTGTAAAAGCCCCACTTCGCGGGGCTTTTACAAAAAAATCTAGTGGTGGGTTTGTTCGGGATTTGCTGTAAGTTATTTATCAAAGTGATCGCTCTATTTCATCAATCCGTTTGAGAACGTTTTGATGCCACTCAGTATTTCCCTGTTGCATTAGTAGTTGTGATGCTCTACGCAAGTCTGCTAAAGCTCCCTGCAAGTCTCCTAACAAATTCTTCGCACTAGCACGACCATAGTAGGCATAGGCATAGTCAGATTTGAGGCGAATAGATTCATTGTAGTCAGCGATCGCACCCTGATTGTCGCCTAATAAATACTTGGCATTACCGCGACCATAGTAGGCATCGACATAGGTGTATTTGATTTTGATAGCTTGATTATAGTCAGCGATCGCGCCCTGATTATCTCCTGAATTGTACTTCGCTACGCCTCGACCATAGTAGGCATTGTCAAGACTTCTTGTACCCCAGTTACGATTGATTTTGATAGCTTTGCTGTAATCGGAGATTGCGCCCTGATTGTCTCCTAAATCGGACTTTGATATTCCACGATTGTAGTAGGCAAGAGCATAGTCAAATTTAAGGAGAATGGATTCGTTATAGTCATTGATTGACCCTTTCTTGTCTCCTAAATTGTACTTCGCTAACCCGCGATTCAAGTAGCCATCAGTATAGTCAGGTTTAAGGCGAATGGCTTCATTGTAGTCAAAGATTGCTTCTTGATTATCGCCTCTGCTCAGCTTTTCCCAAGCGCGTCTACCATAATCTAAGTATATCTGCGCTAACTTAGGTATGACTTGTATTGATGATTGGGCGACAGGTTCTGCATGACTAAATAATGGTTCTTTCCCCAGAGAAACCGAAAATGTTAAAGCTACTAGAAAAAGAAAACGCCAAGACATAGACTTAACCCTTAAATATCATGCAATCTTCATCAAGCAAATTTTATCATACAAATTTTCGCAATAGTAATATGAATATTTTAGGGTTTTATCTACGGAACTGTTGCATCCGAACATAATTTAATGTAATCAATGTAAGCTTCAAATAGACCGTAAATAGATCGCTTTAGAAATCACTAACCCTATTATGAGCTTAATGCCTAAGCATTTGCCTAAAACTCCTGCACCTTTAAATATTCAATCCTCAAATCCCTCTAAAAAAACATCTCTGTCCCAATGGTGCTTTTTTTCTAGCCTAATGATCGCCCTGCTATCAGGATGTCAGGATACAGCATCAGTACCAAGTCCCACTGCTGCGCCGACTGTCGCCACAAAGCCAACAACAGCAGCACTCACTAAAGCTCCTGAAGGTATTTTAGAACGAGTAAAATCTCGTGGCAAGTTAATCTGTGGCGTAAATGGAAAACTACTGGGATTTAGTTATGTTGACGACAAAGGCGTGTGGAGTGGCTTGGATGTGGACTATTGTAAGGCGATCGCTGCCGCCGTTTTAGGAGATGCTATGGCTGTGGAGTTTAAACCTTTGCTCGCCAAGGATCGATTTACATCTGTTCAAAATGGTGATATCGATATTTTGATGCGAAACACAACTCGGACATTGACCCGTGACGTCACCCCGAATATTTCCTTTGCGCCCACCACTTTTTTTGATGGTCAGGGTTTAATGGTCAGGATTGGCGTAAGTCCAGCTTCTCCAAAAAGTACCATTTCTCCATCTGTAACTCCATCCGAAACCTCAACTCCATCCGCAACGCCTGAAGCTAAATCTGATAAGCAGACACCGAAAACTAATGAAGAATTAGCGATCGCGCTTAAAGAACTAACTGGCAAAAAAATCTGTGTAGAAATAGGAATAAATGCTTCTAATCTAGAATCTGTTTTTAAAGCAGCTAATGTTGATATGAGTCCATTAATTTTGGCAGATCTCGATAGTGTTTTGAGCGCATATTCTAAAGGAGAATGTGAAGTTATTTCTTCTGAAAAATCCCAATTAGCGGCATGGAGGAGCAAACTCCCTCGCCCTGCTGATCACAAAATTTTCGATGTCAGTTTATCTAAAGAGCCGCTTAGCCCAGCAATCGTGGGCAATGACGATGTCTGGCGAGATGTCGTAAATTGGGTCATTTATACCACTTTTTATGCAGAAGAATTGGGCATTAATATGGATAATTACACGTCTTTTAAAGATACCAAAAATCCTGAAGTAGCTAAGTTTCTTGGTACATCTGATTCATTAGGAATCGAGCTTGGATTAGCACCAGATTGGACAACTCAAATCCTCAAACAAGTAGGAAGTTATAGCGATATTTACAGTCGCAATCTTACGCCTTTAGATATTCCACGTGGTTTAAATCGAAATTGGAAGCAAGGAGGGTTGCTTTATTCGATGCCATTTCGGTAAAGTTGGGTAATGATTATTTGGCTTTAATAAGGCTTAACCAAGATGACGTAGATTACAAATTATGAATTATAAATCTTAGGGAATAAATAAATGTCATTTATCGTTTCTGTGATCGCCTCACTAGTCTCAATAGTTGTTTTTTTCAGCAGCAACCGTCTAGTCGATAATCGGATTGCTCAACTGTCAATCAAAGCGATCGCAGGTTTGATCGGTGTGTTGTCAGCACTTATTGCTTTTTCGCGTTTAGTCGTGGTCATTCCTGCGGGAAATGTTGGGGTAGAAGATTTTCAGGGCAAAGTTAGCGATCGCACATTACCGGCAGGTATCCATGCAATTAACCCATTTGCGGATGTGGTGCAGTTCTCGACCCGATTGCGCGATCTCAAAGAAGAAATTGCGGCAACCTCCAAGGAAGGCTTAGCTTTAGGAATTGATGTCAGTATCCAGTACCGCGTCGATCCTGCCAAGGCTGCCAGTATTTATCTAAATATTGGTATAGAAGAACGCGAAATTGTTGTTTCGCGATTTCGTTCGATTTCGCGAGAAATTGTCTCTAAATATTCTGCCGAAGATGTTTACGCCACTAAGCGCGAAGAAATCAGTTTAAAGCTAGCCGACAAATTGCGGTCGCAACTTGCTCCACTAGGATTTATCGTCGATGAAGCTCTATTGCGAAATGTAAAAGTGCCTGAAACTCTACAGGCAGCTATTCAGCAACGCCTCAAGGCAGAGCAGGAAAATTTACAAATGAAGTTTGTGCTTGAAAAAGAAACTCAAGAAAGCGATCGCAAACGGATTGAAGCGAAAGGGCGGGCGGATGCTCAAAAAATCTTAGCTGAAGGACTAACACCTGCGATTTTACAATTACGCGAGATCGAGGCAAATGAAAAGTTATCGCTATCGCCCAATTCTAAAATCATCATTTTAGGTAACAGCCAAAACACACCATTGATTTTGCCAGTTGACAGAGAAGCAAATAAAACAGTTACTCCAACACAACCATAAAGAGAGAAGGTTCGCATAGCGAACCTTCTCTCTTTTCTTTATTGAACAAAGAGGGTAAATACCCCGCCGCTCTGCGGCGTGAGTATATTCGGTAAAAAAGAATTTAGATACCCCGTCCGCTTGCGGCGGGGTGATTCATTGAACAAAGAGGGTAAATACCCCGCCGCTCTGCGGCGTGAGTATATTCGGTAAAAAAGAATTTAGATACCCCGTCCGCTTGCGGCGGGGTGATTCATTACTTCTTATCGTTTAGAGTAGTGGTCTGGTCAATTGTGCCATCACTTCCCTTGTCGAGTTCTACAGTCAGCTTCGCGCCATTTCCAGTCCACTTAGCATAGTCTAGATAGAGAGTATCGCCTGAAGCTAGAGCCAACCCTTCGTCCTCAAATTTCTGTTCTGTTTTCTCATCAATACGGCTAATCACTAAATTGAAGATAGCTTCTTGCTTAGTATCAGCAATTTTGATGCCCAGACGACCTTTGGCAGTATCGAGATTGCTGCTGATGGTGCCGCCTGCATCAATTTCCACTCCATCTAGTTCAAACTCGTAGTCATCGTTCTTCGTGGAGATGCCAAAGAAAATATTGGGTGCTTCAGAATTACTAGGTTTATAGGATAGACTGCGACCGCTTGCATCGAATTTGATCGAGTCTTTTTGTCCTGACAGAACTTTGATGCCTTGTAAGCCGAGGTCATAGCCTGGACCAATCATCATAACATCCGTTAATTCTTTGCCCTTAGTTTCACGGCTGGATTGCAAAGTCATAGTGAAGGGAACACCAACAGGAATGTTGTAGAGTGGTTCGTTGTCATCTTTCCAGAGTTCGCTGCTCTTCATAGGAATGAAGGTAGCACCAGAAAAAGAATTCACAAGTTTGCCATTCTCATAGCCAATCTTTTGACTCCCATTACTGATTAGGAGATTAGCATCACCTTCGAGAAAAATCTGGTTAAATTTACCTGTGGCGATCGCATTGCCCTTAGTTCTTTCAGCGCTATCGTCAACGGTACCACAGAAACTACAGTCTTGTTTCTCGTAACGGGGTTGGGTAGGAGTGAGAGTGAGGGTTTTAGTTTCAGCATTACCCACATATTCCTCTTCTGCTTCTCCTGGTTTCGTGGATGCGACGTATTTCCAAGTATTCGCGTTGCGATCAATCTCGACTCGACGTTCCATTTTAGGATGATTATTGTCATAGATCATCACCGCATATTTGCCATCACCCATGTCTTCAATTGCATATGGTGTAATCGCATGTCCCGATTTAAATTCAGGCTGATAAATTCCCATAGTGTAGGTCTTATCAATACTTGCATTGGGCTTGAGCGAAGACAGCAGGATATCCAGAATTTCGGCTGGTGCTTTGTCTTTAATTTCATTAGTAACAGTGGGTGAAACGCTCTGAGTGGAAGCCCAGTAGGCAATCTCTCGCTGAAGCTTCTCATTTCCCTGCAAAGCTATATCTGGAGTGCTGCCAAAGTTCCCTGATTTGGCTTTATCCGCATACAAAATCAGGCTGAGAGCTGCCATTCCTTCGCAATGCCCCCCATCCATGCCTTTGTTGGTCTCTTCCATCCATTGTTCTGCTGGAGGCGTGAGAATGCAAGTGTCACCTGTGGTGGCACATACTTTGTTGCCAAACATCCGTTGCATATCCGCAGGCAAGAGATTCTGAATGCCGTCTTCATTGCCGTAATTTTCAAAGCTGAATCCATTAGCCTCTGGACGAAAGCCTAGATCCGCAGTAAATGATGCTGATTTTGTTTTATTGCTATCTGAATCTGAGTCGATTGAGCTTTTTTGGGTGATTTCGCCTTTACTTGGTGAAATGGCAAGATTCGCTTGACAGCCAACTAATGTAATGATTGCTGAGACGATAAATATCATCAGAAACCGAAATAAGCGATTAAATGGCATTGCGATACTGTCTTTTTTGTTTTTTAGCAAATGATTGGAGATATTTTAGATCATCCTCATAGGTTAGGCTACTCAAACTGTTAAAATTTTGTAAGGTTTAAATACGTTCTTTACGGTTTTAGTCATAAAGCTTAAATAGGATCGCAAATAGTGAGAATTGCCGTAGATGCGATGGGTGGCGACTTTGCCCCACGCGAAGTGATTGAAGGAGCGATATTAGCTCAGACTCAATTAAATGTAGATATAGCGCTGGTAGGCGATCGCGATATTCTCGCGAATTACCTCAAGCAACATAACTATCAAGAAAATGATCGCTTAGCGATCGTGCCATCAGAAGGAATCATCGAAATGGATGATGAACCCCTCGAAGGACTGCGCCGCAAGCCTAACTCCTCGATCGCTGTTGCCATGAACTTAGTCAAGCGCAAAGAAGCCGATGCTGTGGTTTCGGCAGGGCATTCTGGCGCGGCGATGGCGGCGGCTCTATTGCGTTTGGGTCGCTTGCCAGGCGTAGATAGACCTGCGATCGGTGCTTTATTTCCCACACAGGTTCCTCATAAGCCTGTATTGCTACTCGATGTCGGCGCAAATGTAGACTGTCGCCCCAAGTTTTTAGAACAGTTTGCGATTATGGGATCGCTTTATAGTAAATATGCGATCGGTATCCAAGAGCCAAAAGTCGGCTTGTTGAATATTGGCGAAGAAGCTTGTAAAGGCAATGAACTAGCCATTCGTGTTCACCAAATCCTTCAAGATAATAACCAGATCCTATTTGCTGGAAATGCTGAAGGGCGCGACATTCTCAAGGGACAGTTTGATGTAATCGTATGCGATGGCTTTGCGGGCAATATTGTGCTGAAATTTGCCGAGGGTGTTGGCAGTGTAGTGATGCAAATTCTCAAAGAAGAATTGCCTAAAGGTTGGCGTGGCAAACTCGGCGCGTTAATTCTTAAGCCTAATCTTAAGAAGGTTAAAGAACGCATCGATGCCGATGAGTATGGTGGAGCTTTGCTGCTTGGAGTTGCTGGAGTCTGCGTAATTAGTCACGGCAGTTCTAATGCTGTCAGCATTCGCAATGCCATCCGTGTCGCCAAAGATGCCGTTGACAACGAAGTATTAGATCGCATTCGCAGTCAAATCAAGCCCAAAGTGGCTGTCAATGTTGATGATACGCCCAACGATCCACCAACTTAATTTGTAGATAAGCCCCAAGATAGGGGTTACACCAGCGCAAAGCGCTATAACAAAATTTATTCAGCCATTCAGAATCAAAATATAGCCAATGATTAATACTGAATCTTCTCTTCTTGGAGTACGTTTTATTGGTAGCGGTTCTGCCGTACCTGATCGCGTACTCACCAATATTGATCTCACCCAGATGGTGGATACTACTGACGAGTGGATTGAATCGCGTACAGGTATTAAAGAGCGACATATTGCTGATGGAGAGCAAGATTCGGTAGCTAATCTCGCTGCTAAAGCAGGACAAAAGGCGATCGCTGCAGCAGGGCTTACTCCTCAAGATATTGATCTAATTATTTTGTCAACCTCGACCTCTGATGATTTGTTCGGTACTGCAGGACGAGTTCAAAAAATCTTAGGAGCAGAGCGTGCTGTTGCTTTTGATTTAGTTGCTGCTTGCTCAGGTTTTGTGTTTGGCTTAGTCACCGCTTCGCAATATATCCGCACAGGAGTTTATAAAAACATCTTATTGATCGGGGCAGATGTACTTTCGCGCTGGGTAGACTGGCAAGATCGGCGTACTTGTATTTTATTCGGCGATGGAGCGGGTGCATTGGTTTTGCAAGCTAGTAACAACCAAAATAATTTATTAGGCTTTGAGATGCGAAGTGATGGTAAAGGTAATGATTTACTTAACATCAATTATGCAGGACGCAGTACCTTTGAATCAATTACGATGAATGGTCAAGAAGTTTATCGGTTTGCGGTGCGGCGTGTCCCAGAAGTAATCGAAAAGTCATTGCACTATGCCAATCTTGAAGTCCATGATCTTGATTGGCTGATTTTGCATCAAGCTAATCAGCGTATTATCGATGCCGTAGTCAATCGAGTTAGTATTGATCCCGCCAAAGCAGTTAGTAACATGGGCAAATATGGCAACACTTCCGCTGCCTCGATCCCGATCGCGCTTGATGAGTGGGTACAATCAGGTAAAATCCATACCGATCATTTGATTGCGATCGCAGGTTTTGGGGCGGGCTTAAGTTGGGGATCGGCGGTTTTTCGTTGGGGCTAAACCTTCAAGCGGTTTTTGGGAATCCATTGACCTAATCCTCTTAATTGACTGCGCCAAGTCACACAGTCGCCAATATCTTCAGGCAAAAGGCTTGCCATATATTGCAATTCTGCGTCAGAGAGAGGCGATCTACCGCAGAAAAAAGGATGTCTAGGTCGGCGACTACAATAGCCAAAGAATATCGCTGACCGCCCAAGTTTAGTTGGTGGTTTGCCGCGATGATAATATCGAGCAGTATCAACAAAAATTACTGTTCCTGCTTTACCGACACAGCTTTTATGCCAGTTATCATGCATATGTTCAGGTAGCATAGCCAAAATTTCATGATGGAATGCTGTCTTATACTTGCGTATATGTTCAGCGGTTAAAGCTTTTATTAATACTTCATTAGCAGCTGAAATAACACATTCAAAAGGACCACCATCCTCATTTACATCATTTATGTAAACGCCAATCTTGATCATTTGCCAATCTTCTTTGTCTCGATGCCATTTACGGGGACCAGTTTCTTTGGCATCAGCAGGACTGTAATAATAAGACAAGCCATCGTAAGCAACAGGTAGTTTGAGATAACTTTCAACGATCCGTAAGAGTTTAGTATCTGCGCCCCACAGGAATAATTCTGGGTAGCGCATAATCTGCTCTGCATTAGCTGTTAGCGTGTGCTTACCTTTATCGAGAGGAAGCTCAGCATTGTATTTGAGTTCTTCTGAGATATTTTGAGCAGCTTTAAAAAAGCGATCGCTAAGAGAAATATCTAGATTGTCTAATGAAGTGATCGATATTCCATACTGTTCTAGTTCTTGAACAATTTTATTCTCTTCAATCGTCGGACTATGCAGTAAAGGTTGATATTCTTGAATAAATTTTTGATAACGCGGATAAAGAACTTTTTTCTCAATAACCTCAAGATTACTAATAAATAAGGCAACATCTGAGGGACTGCTAAGTGCTCTTTGCCACAGCTTATCAAGGTTTTGATAAGCTTGAGCTATGATTAATTGATTCATGCCAAATGAAACCTATAAAATGACTTTTCACTGTAATTAGTTAGGTCTCAGATTTCATACAAAAATGATATACACGAAAAAATCTTAAAGAATTTTGTGTAATCTCACTATTCCTCAGTCTAAATATTAGCTTTAAATTTGAAATCCTGACAATTACCATAAGGACTAGAAAAACAAAAAATCTGAAGCACTATATACAGTAATTTGCTTTTAAACCAACCACAAACAATAATATAAAGCCCTTTGCGGGGCTTCGCCCTGCGACCCTCATCGTGGTGGGTTTGATTGACAACTGCTGTAAATCTAAAGCACTATATGAACATGCTTTGAATTTTAAGCGAGCCACTGTAAAATTTCATAATTAACGCGCTCAGGATTTTCGTCATGGGGGCAATGTCCCATTCCTTCCAAATACATTAAGGTAGCGTTTGGAGCATACTTTACTAATCGATTACCTTCAGATGGTGGAATTAAGCGATCGCAGCTTCCCCATAGGATTAATAATGGAACTTGCAATTGCGAAAGAGCTTTAGTCAAACTCGGCGAATAATTTGGTCGATTGAGGCTGCGATTTAGTCTGAGAAAGGCTTCAGCAGCTTGGCGATCGCGGGCAGGTTTGGCAATAATTTCGATCAATTCATCATCAACGCGACGTTGATCGCAATAGACAACTCGTTTGAGAATGAAGCGAATCATGAATGGTTGTCGGATTAAAAAGAATAATGGTTTGATTAATATCGCCGCCACGATCGCTTTTACAAACCGTTCAATTGGCTGCAAATATTTAGGAACCAAATCCCTGAAAGCATCGATATCAGGTAAGCTAATGGTGACAACTCCTGAAGCTATTTCGGGATGATGACTAGCCGCGATCGCCGCAACTAGAGAACCGACTGAGTTCCCAATAATCACCATAGGCACTCCGATAAATTTGTGCCAAAATTGAAAAACTTGTTCCACCCACAAATAGATAGAATAACGAGTAGGTGGTTTTTCTGATCCCCCAAATCCTAATAAATCAATTGCATATACTGTATGGTTTTCTGCTAAAGCAGGAATATTATCTCGCCAATGATCAAGCGCCGCTCCAAATCCATGAATTAATAAAATCGGTGGCTTGTTGTGAGTAGGGTTGCGTGATTGGTAAAATCCATAACGCGATCGCCACCCCTGAAAGTCCCAGTCGCCGTATTCTAGCTGCATAGTTGTGCTTGATAATTTTAAATATTCCTGTTGATTATGATCAAGGCTCGCGCTTAGGGAACCTTGATCATTTAACGGTTTGCGGGTGCTAATTTACCGTCACTGGTGACATGTAAACCACATTCTTGATTGCTCAACTCCCACCACCAGCGACCAGCGCGCAAGTCTTCCCCTGCTTGGACGGCTCTAGTACAAGGCGCACAGCCAATGCTTGGGAAGTTTTGATCATGCAAAGCATTGTAAGGAAGATTGTGCTCACGAATGTATTCCCAAACTTGATCATTTGACCAATCGATCAAAGGGTTTACCTTGGCTATGTTGCGATCGCCATCTAACTCAACTGTTTCCATAGCAGAACGGTTAGCCGTTTGATCGCGACGCAGTCCTGTAATCCATGCATCTAGACCATTCGTAGCACGACCAAGTGGCTCAACTTTGCGAATGTAACAGCATTGCTTGCGATTTTCAACACTGTCATAAAATAAATTGATCCCTTTTTCGCTAACCATTTGTTCCACTGCTTCAGCTTGTGGAAACATGATTTTTAAGTGTAGTTGAGGATATTTTTGCTGTATTTTTGCGATCACTTCATAGGTTTCGGCATTTAAGCGACCTGTATCGAGAGTAAACACATCGGCTTCTGGCTGAATTTTTGCGATCATATCGATCAGCACCACATCTTCTGCACCAAAACTAGAAGCGAGCGCAATCTTTTGATAGCTACTTAACGCCCATGTGAGAACTTCTTGAGGAGTTTTTCCTCTAAGTTGTGCAGCGGCGCTATTAATGTCTGTTTGCAAGGTCATTAGATACTTAATAAATCTTGAGGAATAATTTCAAATGTATTCATGATCGTAACAGAAATTAAAGTAGGCACGTAGCGACTTCTTTAGATAAAAAGCTAAAAATTATAGGACTGAGCAAATCTTTTGCAAAGTACTAACAACTCGATCTTGCTGTTCTTCGCTCAGTTCAGGAAACATTGGCAATGATAATACTTGGTCGCAGATATCTTCAGTAATTGGGAAATCACCTTTTTTATAGCCTAAGTTTTTATAAACTGTTTGCAGATGTAAAGGTAAAGGATAATAAATCATTGTGATGATATTTTGTTCTCGCAATTGGGTTTGGACATGATTGCGTTTGCCTGCACCTATACAAATTGTGTATTGATTCCATACACTTCCCGAACAATGGTGAGGAAAAATAAGATTGGGAATATTAGCGTCTTTAAGAAGATGAGTATAGCGATCGCTAATCTCGCGACGCTGACTATTCCACTTATCGAGATAGGGTAACTTCACTTGCAATAAGGCAGCTTGCAATGAATCAAGGCGCGAGTTCATGCCGATATATTCATGGTAATAGCGTTTTGGGCTGCCATGTTCACACAAAATTCGCAACTTCTCGGCAACTTCAGCATTATTAGTGGTCATCATTCCACCATCACCACAGCCTCCAAGATTTTTGGTTGGATAAAAACTAAAACAGCCAACATCACCAATGTTACCGACTTTCTGCCCATTGTAGGTTGCACCTGTGGCCTGAGCACAGTCTTCAATCACGTAGAGATTATGCTTTTTAGCGATCGCCATTAGATTAGTCATATCAACAGAGCGCCCAAACAAATGTACAGGCATGATCGCCTTAGTACGCTCAGTAATTGCTGATTCAATTAAATTTACATTCATATTGAAGCTATGCGCCTCAATATCGATGAATACTGGTATTGCCCCCGTCATGCTGATTGTTTCGGCACTGGCAAAAAACGTAAATGGTGAAGTAATTACTTCATCCCCTTCTCCAATATTTAAAGCTCGCATCGCTAAGTAAAGAGCATCAGTACCCGAGTTACAACTAATGCCGTG